>Ga0181520_10004840_pt1 | contig 22077 bp, 13 predicted proteins | sample PEATcosm2014_Bin_29_FD_132451 | JGI IMG/M metagenome (GOLD analysis project Ga0181520, IMG submission 132451) | Peatland microbial communities from MTU Mesocosm Facility, Houghton, MI, USA - PEATcosm2014_Bin02_30_metaG | ecosystem: Environmental > Terrestrial > Soil > Wetlands > Peat | place...
AATCACGGCGGCTCGATGGTTCCGGTGGAGACAGACGAAACGTTCCTGCCCGACGTGGAGCGCATCGCCGCGGCCATCACGCCGCGCACCCGCGCCATCATTCTCAACACGCCCAACAACCCGACCGGGCGCGTTTACCCGAAAAGTGTCCTGCGCGATTTGAATGCGATGCTCGCGCGCGCGGGGCAGCCAATTACCGTCATCAGCGACGAACCGTACAAGTCGTTCGTCTACGACGGGCAGCATCAGCCCGAGGTTGCGTCGTTCATCGCCAACACGGCCATCTGCAACTCGTGGTCGAAGTCGCTGGGGTTGCCGGGCGAGCGCATCGGCTATCTGGCGCTCTCGCCGCGATTGGAGGGCGCTGCGGAGTTGCGCGCGGCCTGCGCCTTCAGCAATCGCATCCTGGGCTTTATCAACGCGCCCGCGATCTGGCAGTGGGTCATGCTTGAGTCACTCGACGCGACGGTCGATGCCGCGCCCTACGAGCACAAACGCAATGTGCTGTGCGATGCGCTGGAAAAGATCGGCTACCAGGTGAGGCGCCCCGAAGGCGCGTTCTACATCTTTCTCAAGACGCCGATAGCGGACGACATTGCGTTCACCAGAATGCTGGCGGAAGAAGGCGTGCTCGCCGTGCCCGGCACGGGCTTTGGGCGCGCGGGATACATTCGTCTGTCGCTGACCATTCCGCTGGAGCGGATAGAGAAATCGGTGGGGGGATTTGAGCGGGCGTTTCTGGCTGCGTCGCAGAACGCACTGCGGTAGCGCGTTTGTGTGGGTTCCCACCCATTCAGCAAAAAACGCTGAATGCATGGGGCACAGGAACGATGGTTAGAGAGATGCGCTAAGCGGCGATGACCGGCGGCTCTTTTACCAGGCGGCGCTGCAATTGCTCCAGCGTCTGGCCCTTTGTCTCGGGGTAGATCAACGCGACCACCAAAAGTTGCACGAGCGTGGCGGCTGCAAAGAAGACGAAGGGCGTTCCCGATCCGTACTTGTGCGCCAGCACGGGGAAGGCGAAGGCGATGATGGTGTTGGTGATCCAGTGGCTGGCGTTGCCCGCGCCCTGCCCCTTGGAACGGACCGAAGTTGGGAATACCTCGCCGATATAGACCCAGATGACCGCTCCCTGCGAGAGCGCGAAGAACGCGATATAGACCACCAGCAGGCCGAGCAGCGCAGCCTGATGGCTCTGCGAGAGGAAGACCCAGGCAACGCCCGCCAGGCAGGTTGCGGTTCCGGCCGCGCCCACCATCAGCAGGCTCTTGCGGCCGAAGCGATCGATGAAAGCCATTCCCACCACGGTGAAGATGAGATTGGTTGCGCCGATGGCGATGGCTTGCAGGTCGCCGGAGAGCTGGCTGAAACCAGCCGAGGCAAAGATGCTGGGCATGTAGTAGAGGATGGCGTTAATGCCGGCCAACTGGTTAAATGCGCCAATGGTGATGGCCAGGAACAAGGGGAAGCGATATTTCCACTGGAAGACCGGCTCGTGGGCTGAGGAGTGATCGGAGCGGATTGCCGATTGAATTTCGGCGAGTTCCGATTGCGGATTGGGCGCGCCCATCTGGCGAAGAACGGCGAGGGCATCGTCGATCTGATTGCGCGATGCTGAAAAGCGCGGCGAGCGGGGAATGCGGAACAGAAGCGCGAGAAAGATCAAGGCCGGCACAACAGCCACGCCGACCATCGTGCGCCATTCGATTGCGCCCAGGTGCGCCAGGCGGACCAGGTAATTCGAGGTGTAGCCGACCAGGATTCCGAGAACCACGTTGAACTGAAACATGCCGACCAGGCGGCCGCGCCAGAGTGCGGGCGAAAGCTCGGTGATGTAGACCGGGCCCAGCACCGAGGCCGCGCCGATGCCCACTCCGCCGAGGAAGCGCGTTGAGAGCAGCATGGGCCATCCCAGTGAGAACGCGCTGCCCAGCGCGGAGAGGATGTAGAGCGCGGCGGCATAGCGAAGCGCCGTGCGCGAGCCGAGCCTCTGGCCCAGGACTCCCGCGGCGAAGCAGCCCAGCACCGTGCCGATGGGAGCCACGGCCACCGTGAGGCCCTTGCCGGTATCGCTGAGCCCATAGAGACGCACCACCGACTCGATGATGCCGGAGATGACGACGGTATCGAACCCGAATAACAGGCCTCCCAGCGCGCCTGTCAGCGTTGCCTTGATCAATCTGGAGTTGGGGCGCATGACGTGTTGCCTTTCAATCGTGATTTGGCGGGGTGTTTCTATGGGCCGCAGTGCATGAATGTGGAACCGGCACAGTTCGCGAGGCGATTCGGCGGCGCGAGAAGGCCCGCTGGGCTAAAGTGCGCTGACCAGCGTTGCGCGCGCCAGCAGATCTTGAACACGCGAAAGGACGCTCTCTCGAAGCGGAGGTGTCGCCGAGACGTGGAGCACAACCCAGTTCGAGAGGATGCTGGCGAGTTCCAGGCTGTACTCGGGCGGCCATGCCTGCGTGATTCCGAACAGCAGTCCAGCTGCAAAAGAGTCGCCGGCTCCAACGGGATGGACCAGTTTCTGATCCAAGGTGGAGTGCGGCAAACAGAGCTGTTTTGCTTCGGTTGCCAGCAATGCACCTTGGGCGCCGCGTGTTATGGCGACCGCGGATAACGTGTAGTCCTCACGCAGCCGCTCCATGTGTTGAAACAGGCTGTCTTCAGTGTTGAGCGATGCACAAGGAAGTCCGAGCATGTGGCTCACTTCTTCCAACTCGGTATCGTTCATCTTCACGACGGTCGCGAGCCTCAGGCTTTCCGCAACGATTTCGGCGTTGTAGCCGGCCACGCCGTCGGTCGAGTTGCGGCGAAGATTCACGTCGTAGAGCCGGTGGCCTTTGACGCTGGAAACAAACTTGCGGATGCTCTCTCGCGAGACCGCGGACCGTTGCGCGAGGCTGCCGAAGACCACGGCGTCGCAGCGCCGGGCGAGGTTGCATGCTTCATCGCTCATGCGGATGAAGTCCCAGGCGACATCGGACCGGATTTCAAAGCCGGCGCCGCCATTGTGCTCAAAAACGAGTGCGCTGCCGGTGGGCCGGTCGACTGCTTCGAGGAACCTGGTTGTCATTCCCGAAGACGCGACAGCAGAGCGGATGGAGCGACCCCACGGGTCAACGCCAATGGCGCTGACAAACGCCGCTTCACCGATGGAGAGGGCGTTCAAAAGCTGATGAAGATGAAAGGCCACGTTGAACGGAGCGCCGCCCAGGGTGGCTTGACCGTCTTGGAAGACATCCATCAGGACTTCGCCAATTCCGGCGACACACATTTTTGAAGGCATGGCGGGGCTCCGTGTTCGTGGCGCGGCGCGCCACAGGTGTTGCAGTGTGAATGATCGGGACGATTCGACGGAGATTGAAGGTAGCCGCAAGACGGATTGGCGCGCAGTGGCAGTCATTTTGCCAGCGCACTTGAGGCTTGCGCAGTGTTTGCCAATTGCTGAAAAGCAGAACCGCAGTCTGCCGGCCTTTGGCCGAAGTAGCGATTTTGGCAGGCCTGCCCACGCGGGCCAGGGAGCTTTTCAGTTCATAAGATTGCCATTTCAAGAGACACGAATGACGAAAAAACGGGGTGGACGAATCGAGACCGCAAGAGCGTCCCACCCCCAAGGAGATCTTCCGGCCAGGACATGGAATGTGTCCTGGCCGATTTGAAGTTAGAAGGTGAAGTGGGTGCTCAACTGCACGGTGCGGGCCTGATTCACGCCCAGGGCCTTGCCGAAGTTGCCGCCGTCGTTGAGGTTTGTGTCCCAATTGTTGAGGTTGACGCGGTTGAAGGCGTTGTACATATCGACGCGGATCTGGAGGTTGGACTTTTCGTTCGAGAACCAGGGCAGGGAGGTATTCTTCGCCAGCCCCATGTCAGTCTGCGCAAAGCCAGGACCGCGGAAGGTGTTGCGGCCGAGGTTGCCTTCAACTCCAGTGGGAACGCCATTGGAATCCACGGGCAATGGGAACTGGCTCGCAGTGAAGGTGCCGTTGTAGTACTGGGAACGGCTCATTCCCTTGAGTGTCCGTCCGAATGTTGGCACGTTGGGAAGATCGTAGTCGTTGCCGTCCTTGTTGAAGTCGTACTGAGGGGCGTTGGTGTACACCGTGGCCGGAAGGCCCGCCATCAAAGTTCCCATGGCGCTCATTTCCCATCCGCCAACGACGTTCTTCATCATGCCGCCGACGCCGGGCGTGGGAATCTTCCACATGCCGTTGAAGGAGAGCTGCTTGGGAATGTCCTGGCTGGAGAGCCCGCGCTGCCCGGGGATGTTGTAGGCGTCGATGACCTGCGCGTTCTCAGAACCCTTCTGTGTGCCCGGAACAGCGCTGGCCAGGTCGATGGTCTTCTGTACGGTGTAGGAGACCTGGAAGGTATAGCCCGTTGCAAACGAGCGGCGAACGAAGGAGGTGAAACCGTTGTAGTTGGAGCCGGCTCCGTTGGTGGTGTAGTCGATGTTTCCGAAGTACGGGTTGGGCAGCGCGCCCAGGGTCTCGGTGAACTGTCCGGCATTGGGACCGGTGAGGATCTTCTGAATGTTGTTGATGCCGTCTACGCGATTGAGGTTGGTGATGATGTACTCGTGGATGGTATTGGAGTGGGTGTAGTCGGCTTCTACGATCCAGTTGGACTTGAAGGCGCGCTGAATGCCGAAGAAGAAGTTCTCGGCATAGGCCATCTTCAGGTGCGGGTCGGGACCGCCGATGGCATCTGTGTTGCCAAAGCCGCCGCGCGCGTTGAGAGGCGGCAGGGTGCTGGTGAGGGAGGCGGGCAGCGGACAGTTGTACGGGAAGACCGCGCTCTGGCAGAGACCGAAAGCCGGGGGCAAGGGCGCAGCGGGGTTGTGGATGCTGGCGTTGAAGTTGGCGTCGATGGGCGGGTTGGCGGTTTCGGTGTCGCTCCAGTTGGTGTTGCCGCCGCGGTCGAAGAAGACGCCGGCGCCACCGCGAACCGACCAGTCCTTGAGCCCGAAGGGCTGCCAGGCAAAGCCAAAGCGGGGAGCGAAGTAGGTTTTCTTGTGATCGATGAAGGGACGGCGAAGGGCGGGATTTGGGTTGAGACCGACCGATATGCCTTCGATCTGCGAAAGCAGGGTTCCCGAGGTGGGCACGTTCAGGGTTGAAAGCGTGCCGTGCAGTTCCGACGGGTTGGAGGTTGCGTCCCAGCGCACGCCAATGTTCAGGGTCAGATCCTTGCGGACCTTCCAGTCGTCCTGCAGATAGGCGCCATAGGTGCTGTCAAGGAAGTAGCGGTTATTGTTGGCCACGCCGCCAGTGGTGGGATCGAAGGAGATGCCGTTGTACTCATCCACTTGAGCAGCGGCAAAGTCGAATGTGTTGTCGAAGTTCCAGCTCTGCTGGCGGTTGTCGGGAATGGTGAAGGGCGCGAAGTCCTGGTTGTGGAACCACTCGAAGCCGGTCTTGAGCGCATGCTTGCCATGCACGATGGAGACCATGTCTCTCCAGTGCAGATCGTTCTGGGCGAAACCGACCGGGGCAAAGCCGTCGCCGAAGCCGGTGATTCCGGTGATGTTGGTGGGAAGCAGATCGCAGTGTTGGCAGGGGATGAGGACCGAGGTTCTGGTATAGCCGCCGCCCGCTTCATTCACGATGGAGGGCGAGAAGACGTGAGTGTAGTTGATGGCGCCAAACCAGGCATCCTGCGGGAAATTGATATCGAAGCTCTTGCGGACGCTGGTGTCCCAGGGGCCAAGCAGGTGGGTGCGATACATGTTGCCGTAGATACGGTCGCGGGAGTTGGCAAAGGTCTGGTCGATGCGCCCGTTGTATTGGTAGCCGTTGTGGATGGAAACCGTGGTGCCGCTGGTGGAGTCGATGAGGGCCATGTTGCAAGGCATGCCTAGAGGGCCAGTGGTAACGCCCTTCTGCGAGCAGTCCTGTGCGGCATTCGGTACCGCACCCTGAGCCGCTTCCGCCTGGGCCACTGTCAGCACGCTTGCCGGGTTGGTGCTCACCGTTGCCGGGTAGGTCTTGAGCAGTGTCGTGGCAAGGCTATTGGGCTTGTTGGTGGACATCCAGTTCACAAAAGCCGGATCTTCAACCTGGACCAGTCCGGCCGAGGTTTGCGTTGAAATGACCTGATCGTAGCTGCCGAAGAAGAAGGTATGGTCCTTGCGAATCGGGCCGCCGATGGAACCGCCGAACTCGTTGCGCGTGAAGGGCGGGAAGTAGCGGTTGTCGTCGTTCGGGTCCTTGAAGTTCTGATACTCGGTGCGAGCGGTCAAACCATCGCTCTGGTAGTTCTCAAAACCGGAGCCGTGGAAGGTATTGGTTCCCGATTTGCTGGTGATTTGCGTGACAAGGCTGGCGGCCTTGCCGAATTGTGCCGAGTAATTGCTGGTGGAGACCACCACTTCCTGCACGGAGTCGGGGTTGGGTGCGAGCTTAGAATCGCCGCCGGAGGGAGAGTCGTCCAGCGAGACGCCGTCCAATAGGTAGGTATTGCTGTGGTTGGGAGCGCCATTGGCCACGACGGCCGGGGTGGTGGTGGCATAGAAGATGTCGGCATTGCCGACCATCATGCCCGAGCCGGTAACGCCAGGAGTCTGGTTGGCTACGCCGAAGATGTTGCGGCCCTGAATGGGCAGCTCTTCCACTAACTGCTCGTCGGTGACGGTCGAGATGTTCGCTTCGTCCGTTTCCACGGTCATGGTGGAAGCATTCACCTCAATGCTCTGGGTGACAGAGGATGGCTGCATCTGGAAGGAGACATTCCTCACCTGCATGGCCGAGAGAACGATCTTCGATTCGGTCTCCGGAGCGAAACCCTGGACCGTGACGCCGACCTTGTAGGTGCCTGGTCCGAGGGACGGGAACTTGTACAGGCCCGCCGAGTTGGTCTTCATCGCGCTGGAGACGCCTGTTGCTTCATTGGTTAAAACCACTTTGGCGCCTTGAACGATAGCGCCTGTGCTGTCGGTTACGCTGCCCTCAATCGAGCTGCTGAACTGCGCAAATGCTGTGCTGGCGCACAGCAAGAGCACGGTCAGAAGCCAGAAATGTCTCTTGAACGCATGCTTCATTGCTTCTCCTCAATTGGCCTCAATAGAGCGATCTGCCCGGCACATCTCAGAAACGGGCGAGGCTGGGGCGGTTGTGACGCCCTTTCGCCAGGTTCGTGCTCAACAGCCGGCCGGAACGGCAATCTGAACAAAGAGTGTTGGAGTTCTTCTGGATGTTCGGTACTGCGTTAAGAGACGGTTACCTGAATCGGAAATCAGGATCGCTTGTAATAAAATTAATGACAACCTGTAATATTTTTTTGCGAAATAATCTTTTTAAAAATATTGCAATGATTCTCGTGACGGCGCCCTGAATTCCGGGTAGTTCGCACGTCTTAGCTAGGAGCGGTGTTTTGGGTATACTCTCTTGGCGAGCTTGAAGGCGATGGTGCGGGAAGATGCGGGATGGGACAGCCATCCCAGGGCCACGATGCGCCTCGCGGGGTCGGATGCGCGGATGGATGAAGGACTTGCTGGCTATGTGAGTGGACTTTACGAGGAGCACCACTGCGGATTGTTCCGGCACCTCGTTCTCTCCGGGTCGACTGCGGCGGAAGCGGACGATCTGATCCAGGAGGGTTTTCTGCGCCTGTTTCGGCATCTTGGCAGCGGCCAGTCGGTGGACAATCCAAGGTCGTGGCTTCTGCGCGTGGTGCACAATTTGCGGATCGATGAGATTCGCAAGCGCAAACGGGAGTTCGTTCTGGACCGCCCCGAGTTCGAGTACATGGTTGACCAACTGCGCACCCAGGATCCGGACGCAGAGGCGCAAATCATCGCCCGCGAGGAGCGGGAGCGAATTCAGAGAGCGGTGGGCAAGTTAGCACCGCGTCAATATCAGTACTTGTTGCTTCGGGCGGAGGGACTCAAGCTGCGAGAGATTGCAGGGATGTTTCGAGTGACCGTGCAAACCGTTTCGGAATCCTGTGCGAAGGCAATGCTCGAGTTGGGGAGGCAAGGCAATGAATCGTAAGCACTGGCAAGATGGGGAAGGGCATCCACCCGCCGGCCTCCTTCTGTTGCATTTGGAAGATGAACTCGAGGGTCGCTCCGCGGAGAACGTGAGCCGGCACGTGGAGCGATGCGCGCTATGCCAGCTGGCATGCGGCCAGCTCGAACACGGGATGAAGCAATTCACCGCCTTTCGCGACAGTGTGGATCTTCCGGTTCCGGCGCCGCAAACACAGGAGCTCAAAGCGCGACTTCTGGCTGAATCGGCCCGGAGCGCGCAGTCCACTGTGCTGGCCGGGATTCGCGGCTTCTTCCGCTTCGATTCTCCGCGCCGCATGGGATTCGCATTTGCCGGCGCTGCTGTTTGCATCCTTGTGTGGTTTTCTGTTTACCTGAGCGCGCCAGGGTCTTCTGTCTACGCCTCGCAAATACTGGACAAGGCGCGCAATGCCTCGGATTCGCTGTTTGCACACTCGAAGGTGCTCAACCAGAAAGTGCGAATGCGCCGCGGAACGTCGGTCATTGAGAGAAGCGTGCATCGCAGCCGGCAGGCTGTCGCCGAAGCGCGTGAGCCGGGGATCGATGCCGAATTCCAGGAGGCGCTCGATCTGGCCCATGTGAATTGGAACGATCCGCTCAACGCCAACGATTTCGCCGGGTGGAGGGCCCTTCAGCAGAAACACACAGACTCAGTGAAGGAAACCGCGCAGGCAGTGACCATCACGACAAGCGTTGCGGGAGCGGCCATCGCCGCGGAATCGCTTACGCTTTCCCGCTCCGACTGGAGGCCGATTGCGCGCAGCGTGGAAGTGCGCGGCGAAGCTCCCATCGAGATCAGCGAAGTAAGTTACGAGATCGGCGACTCGCTTTTGCCAATGACAGCCCTCGCGACCGGTTCCGCGGAGCCGGCCGCCGCCGCGGCGAAAGATGTAACGGCAAAATCGGCCGAAGTTTCCGCCGTCGAACTGGAAACTGCCGAAGTGGATTTGCGTGAGGCGCTTCATTCCATCGGGGCCGATGTCTCGGCCGCTCCGGAGATTTGGCAGGCGGAGCACACAGTGGTCGTCCGCGCGTGCCCAGTGAGCGCAGGAGAGGCGGAGGAGATCGGAAAAGCTATCGCGCGTATTCCTCATGTGCGCCAGGTGGGAGGCAACTCAGAAAATCGGCGGCAGGCAGGTGGGTCCGGCTGGCACTCGACAGTCGCGCCGCTGGCAGGTGCGCTGGAAAACAGATTGGGCGGCGCGGACGAGGCACACCGTTTCGTCGAGTCGTTGCAGACCCGCTCAGCGCATGTGCTTGCCGAGGCTGCCGCACTGGATCAGCTGGGCAGAAGATATCCGGTTGAAGCGATCAAGGCGCTATCGCCGGTTCTGCGCGTGCGTGTGAACCGGCTTGCGGCAAGCCTGCTTTCGGCACTGCAGCACGATTCGGCTGACTATGTGAAGTCAATGTCCCCCATCCTGGACGAGATGGGGCAACAGTTGAACGTGAAAGAGCCCGCCGAGGACGGCAGGAACTTGCCAAACTGCCTCACGTGGCAGGAGAATGCGGCTCTTGCGGCGCCTCATTTGCGCGAACTGGACAAGAGCGTCTCACTGCTCTTTGTGCCTACCCAGGCACCAGAGTCGGGACCTGGGACACCCGGCGAACTGTTGTCGAATAGTCTCAGAGACCGGCATTTTCTGGAGCGGCACCTGATGTCGACATGCCAGTTGTTCGGCGCGAATTAGGGAACCTCTGAACAAGTGTCACTTGCGTTGCGGCGTTTACGGCACGACAGAAGCCGTGCCCCTTAACCGAACGGCCATCTATGTGCGGTCACCACTAGAAGCTGAGGCGCAAGGCGAACTGGATTGTGCGGGGAAGATTGCTCTGGTTCTGCACCTGGCCGAGGGCAGGCGAGGATAGATTGGCGTTCGGTTCGGCAAACTGAGCGTGATTGAAGAGGTTGAAGACTTCGGTCGTGAATTTGAGCTTCAAGTACTCTTCAATGCTGAAGGATTTGCTGACGGTTGCATCGAAGTTGCCTTCGCCCTCGGACTTCAACGCGGGATCGACACGAGGTTCGTCCCCGAAGGAAAAGCTATCAGGCTGGGAAAAGCACGCGGCGTTGAACCACTGATTGGCTCTGGCTGCGCTGTGGGGAGATCCGGGAGAACTCTTGCTGCATCCCGGCTTGAAATTGGGCCGGATGGTGCCCGCGCCGAATTGGCTGAGGCCGTTTGTTGCCGCAATCAGCGCGATGGGCACACCGCTGCGCAGCTTGGTGATGCCGTTGATGCGCCAGCCGCCCATCAGGGCATTAGCCGTGCCGCCGATTTGCGACAGATAAGCCTCACCGTGCCCGAATGGCAGATTCAATCCATAGTTGATGACAAGATTGTTGGCGACATCCTGTTCGCTGACCGATTTTTCTGCCTTGAGGTTGTAGTTGTCCTGCACTACGCCGAGCCCGCCTTGCCGGTCCTGAAAGGCGCTGGTGCTCTCAGTGTTGCTCAAGAGCTTGGCCCAGGTGTACGCGGCTTGCAGAGTTCCGGCGTGGGAGAAGTGGCGAATGTAGGTGGCCTGCAGAGCGTGATAGGAGGAGTCGCCGTCGCGAGGCACAGCTTGCGAAAGGCCGCCTGGGTACTGGGGATGCGGCAGGAGGAGGTAGCCTTCGGCAACTGTTGCCGCGCCCATGGTTGTGCCGGCGGGAAGGACACCGTAGAAGGGGTTTGCGACTTGCGTGAGCAGTTGCGCTCCCAGCGAATCGCGGCTGTCGGGGAGCTGATTCAAATTCAAGCTGGTGCCCGTGTAGGTCAACGAGAGAACCAGGTGCGTGCCCTTGGAGCCGGCATAAGCAACGGTTGCAGTGGAGTTGCGGTCGAGGGTGCGCTCGAAGGCGAGGTTCCATTGCTGCGAGTATCCATAGGCCTGGTCGGGAATGCGCCCGACGATGCTCTGGCCCAGCGCTGTGTCGAGTCCTGCCTGCGTGCGGCCAGTGGGAAGATGGATACCGTTCGGCAATGGATTATCGACGGTGATCAGCAGCGGGTTTCCGGGTGGAGGGTTGGTGATCCCGGTGAATGCCGAATTGATAGGGCTGGAGCCGGGCGAATCGGCGGTCATCTCCGCCGGGAAGAAGGAGATTCCGTAGCCGGAACGAACGATGGTTTTGGGGTCGAAGCGGAAGTTGAATCCGAGACGCGGCGAGAAGAGTCGCCAATGCAGGGCTTCTTCTCTGCGTGAGGCGTACTGGCCGCTTTGAACGAAAACGAGCCTTCCAGTGAGCGGCACCGCGTTGCCTGAAACCGGATCGGCGATTGAACTCAAGCCGCCGACTGCGACGGAAGCGTCGGGCTGCAGCACGGAGTCCAGATTATTTTCCTCGGAGTAGGCGCCAGGCTGTTCCCAGTGCAGGCCCGCGCTGAGGGTCAGTCTGGGCGTGGCCTGAATCGTATCGGAGACGAACAGGCCGTAGTTGTGCAGGAACGCGCGCCATGTGCCGTTCGATTGGATGCCCGCGCTCGATGGAATCCCCAATAGGAACGACGCCAGCGCGTTGCCGTGAGCGGTATCGGTGGCGCTGGCGGCGGTGTAGAAAGGCGTAGCGTTGATGCCCAGTCCCTGGCTGTTGCCGTAACTCTCCCACAGCACCTGACGCCAATTTCCTCCGGCTTTGACGGTGTGGCGGCCGAGAATCTTGGTCAAGCTGCCATTGATTGACCAGGCATTGTTGTTCCAGTAGAGCTGCGAGAGCTCCGCTCCAATGTCGTAGCCCTGGATGGATAGCCCAGGGAGCAGACCCTCATGGTTCTCGCTCTCCGACTGAATCTGTGAGTAGTTGGAGTTGATTTGCGACATGTCGAATCCGTCGCTGAGCGGGTTCTGGAAGTTATAGTTCTCAAGGTACGACAAGCGCAAATCCGCGATGGTGGTTGCGTTGAAGATATGGGTGTCGCCGACGACGCCCTCTTGAGTCGTATTGCCTGTTGGGCCCGCTCCGGTCCTGGTGCCGAAGGGATCGCTGGGCCGATTGTGCGGGTTCCAGAAGGTATAGCGGGCAAAGAGCGTATCGGCCTTGCCGGGGTTGGCGTCGACGCGGGCATTGACCTGGTCCTGATAGCCACGGATCGGCGCTGAGGCAAAGAAGTTGATGGCGTAGGGCGTCTGCGTCACTCTGGATTCATCGGGCGTTTCCATCTTCAGAATGGTCAGGGCTGTCTGGTTGATTCGGCTTGGCGGAATCCTGTTGCCAGCAAATGGCTGCCCGGTCCCGGGGTCGTAAATGACCTGTGGGTCGGAAGAGAAGTCCCCACTCAATTCCGCGATCGTTGGCACCAGGGCCGAGGTCGGGCTTGCCGTCAGCAGCGATTCGTGTTCCCAGGACATGAAGAAAAACAGGGTGTTTCTTTTCGCGGGTCCGCTGAGGTTCACACCGTACTGATTTTGATGCAACATGGAGGGGCCTAGGTTCTCGTGGTTGCTGAACCAGTCGTTGGCGTCGAGCGCGGTGTTGCGGAAGTACTCGTAGGCGTTGCCATGAAAGTTGTTGGTGCCGCTCTTTGAGGAGATCTGAATGACGCCGCCGCCATAGCCGCCGAACTCGGCGCTCACATTGTTGGTGGAAACGCGAAACTCTTGCACCGCATCCTGGGTAAGAACGAGAGTGTTGACGTTGTTCTCGGCAATGTTGGATCCAACTCCGTCGATGAAGAAGAGGCTCTGGCCGCCGAATGCGCCGCCAATTTGATAATTGCCGTAGGCGATGGCCTGAGTTTGTCCGCCGGCCTTGAAGTTGCCGCTGCCTCCGTTGGCCATGGTGCTGCCTTGCGTTCCGCCGCCGGGGATGACGCCGGGCACAAAATCGAGGAGGTTATTGACATTGCGGCCGTTCAACGGTGCTTCAAGGACCTGCTGGCCTTCGATCACTCCATCGAGAGTGGCGCTGTCGGTGTGCAGATCGCCCGCCGCGCCAGTCACCGTCATGGTCTGCGCCACATCGCCGATCTGCAAGGTGACATCGACGCGCGTGAAGCCGCCAATTTGCACATCGACCTGGCTGAGCTGGAACGACTTGAATCCTTGCTGCGAGACGGTCAGAGTGTAGAAACCCGGATTCAAGTTAACGAAGGTGTAGTTGCCGGCGTCTCCCGTGGCAGCCTCCGCTGCGGACTCAGTGCCGTCGTTCTTGAGCGTGACCGTCGCGCCGCGCACGTTCGCACCGGTTGAATCGGTGATGGTTCCCACCACAGTGCCGTAGCTGGTTTGCGCGCGAAGACAAATTCCGCTGGCAGCAAACAGAAGTGCAGTCATCAACAAGACGCACGAGAGCAATCGCACCAGGCAACAAAGCGCACTTCGCCAAGGGACCGCATGGGGCCGGCATTGCGCAGAAGCGAGGGTCGACGCGGTGTTCATTTTCCAACTCCGAAAGGCGTGCACCGAACGCGGCTGCGCATCCGCGCGAATTCAGCTTGCGGCCGAATCCTGGACGTTCAGCCGGCCGAGGCCGCCGTGCTGGGACTCAAGTGGGGCTGCCGACTCTACTCATATTGCAGCCTTGACATCCTGTCTGCAAAGCTGACAATTGCACCATCCAAGACACGGCCCAGCGCCGCCGATTGGCATCAATCCGCAAGCCATCACAGAGTCCAAACGGAGTGGGCGCCGGGTGACATGTGCGGGTGAGGACCTTGCACAGGGTAGAACTTCGTAAACAGCGGAGTCAATTAAAAAACAGTGACAGGTAGGACGAAAAAAAGTACAAAATGCGCGTAAAATCTTTCCATCGGGTGTCCAGTTTTGCCGCCTGCGCGTAAATTGGTTCGTAGCCGGCCCATGACCGCGCCGGTCGATGACCTGGGATTGAATCGTTCGGGTACGCCATGGAATTCGGCAGCGCCTAGCGTCTGGACGGGCGATTCCATCTGTGGAAGAAGAGAGAAGGCGGCTCGGTTCAGCGTTCTTCCAGTGTGAGGGCAAGAATGATCCAAAGCGCGAGCACCGATGCCCCCGGCAAAGGGCCAAAGTACAAACGCATCTACCTGGAACTGCGGGAGGCGCTGGCCGAAGGGACCTACAGTCCAGGCAACAAACTCCCGAGCGAGAGCGAACTGGTGGCGAGTTTTGGCGCCAGCCGGCCGACCATTCGGCGGGCTCTGGCGCAGTTGGAAAGCGAAGGCTTGATAGACCGGCGCATGGGGTCGGGAAGCATGGTGTTGCCACGCGGCAAACAGGAGGCGCTGGTTTTTGGGCTGCTGATTCCGGAACTGGGGTCGACGGAGATCTTCGAGCCCATCTGCCAAGGCATCGCCCAGGCCAACGAGGCAGGCCGGCACGACCTTTTGTGGGGGCCGTCGTTGCTGAAGGGAGCGACGAAGGAAGTGCAGGCCGAACACCTGTGCAAGTACTACATCGAGCGCAAAGTCTCCGGCGTGTTCTTCGCGCCAATGGAGCATTTGGAGGGCAGGGACTCAGTGAACCGCTCCATCGCGCGGGCGCTGGACGAGGCCGGTATTCCGGTGGTGCTGCTGGATCGAGACATTGTGCTTTTCCCAGCGCGCAGCAAGTACGACCTGGTGGGCATTGACAATCGCCGCGCGGGATACGTGCTGGCCGAGCATCTGCTGCAAACCGGCTCGCGGAGAGTGGCGTTTTTCTCTTCGCCATTTTCGGCGCACACGGTGGAAGCCAGGATGGGCGGCTACAAAGACGCGTTGCAAGCGCGCCAGGGGCCGTCGGCACAGGTTCTGGTCAAACTGGCAGATCCCAGCGATCTCTCCGCGGTGCGGCAGTTTCTGGAGGAGATGCAGCCGGATGCGGTGATTTGCGCAAACGACTACACCGCTGCCCAGTTCTTGCGGACCATCAGCGCGATGGGGGTAAAGGTCCCGTCTCAAATCAGAATCGCGGGCATCGACGATGTGAAGTACGCGCAACTTCTGCAGACGCCGCTGACCACCATCGGGCAGCCATGCCAGGAGATCGGAGCGGCCGCGCTGCTTGCCATGCTGGACCGGATTGCGCATCCCACGGTTCCTTCGCGGGATTTCCTGGTGGATTTTGAACTTGTTGTCAGGGAGTCTACCGAGTTGCAGGGGAAGGACCGGTTTCAATCGAACGAGGCGACCTGCCTGGGCTGAAAGGAATGAACGCGATGCGCGGATGGCTGAAACTTGCATTTCCCATTGCTTTAGGTTGCTTGATACCCATGCCGGCGACCGGGCAGAACGGCGGGTATGCCCAGGCCGAGGCTCTGGTGCGGAATCATCAGTGGGACGAAGGACTCGCACTGGTCGAGCGCCTGCTGAAGGACGAGCCGCGCAATACAAGGGAGTTGAATCTGGCCGGGCTTGCACTCACCGGCAAAGGCGATATCCAACAGGCCGACGCATACTTCGAGAAGTGCCTGGCGGTGAATCCCGGGTTTGTTCCGGCGCTGAAAAACCTGGCCATCAACGAATACAACCAGAAGCATTACACCGCCGCCGAGAAGCATCTGCTGGCCGCGCAAAAGGAAACACCCGGCGATCCGGTCGTCAACCTGTACCTGGGCGAGATTGCTTACGCGCAACAGAACTTTGAACGCGCCTCCAGCGCTCTAAGCCTGGCGCCGGGCTTGGCGGCCCGCAGCGCAAATGTCGCCGCGCATCTTGCAGTGAGTTATCTGCTGACCGGCCAGAAACAAAAGGCGCTCGATCTGCTCGACCGGCTCACTCCCGAACAAGTTGACAGCCAGGCACAGTTTGCGTTGGGCATCGCGCTGGCGCAGTCGGAGATGCCTGAACGCGCAGTTCCGTATCTTGACAGCGTTCATCGCAGCTTTCCGGATTCGTACGATCCGGGGTTCGATTTGGCGCTGGTCTACCTGAACATCAGGGATTATCCTCACGCGATCCAGGTGGGCGCGGACTTGATTGGCCGGGGCCGCGAAACGGCGGAGCTGAACAATGTTCTGGCCGAAGCTTACGACGCCAACAATCAAACGCAGCAGGCGGTCGACGCAATGCGGCGAGCTATCGCCCTGGCCCCGGACGACGAGAATAACTACCTCGACTTCGTGACCCTGTGTATGAATCACCGCTCCTACGACGCGGGCATGAAGGTGATTCAGGCCGGGCTTGAGACGCATCCCAAGTCAGACAAGCTCATCTTCATGCGCGGCGTTCTTTACGGCATGCAGGATGAATTCGAACTGGCCGAGAAGGATTTCCAGCAGGCCGCGGCGGTTGCGCCACAGACCAACCTCGGCTACGTCGGGCTGGGAGTGACTTATCTGGAAAAGGGCAACGCCGGACGGGCCATCGAGGTGCTCAAGCAGCGGCTGGCGGAGAAGCCCAACGACGCGAGCCTCCTTTACCTGCTGGGCGAGGCGCTCATTCGCAACGGCGCGGCACCGGGACAGCCGGCCTATGCCGAGGCGCAAAGCGCGCTGGAGAAGTCGGTGCATCTGAACCCCAATCTCTGCCTGCCGCATGTCTCTTTGGGCACCATCTACCTGGATGAGGAGAGATTGAGAGAGGCGGTTGAGCAATTCGAGCAGGCGCGCGCCATTGACCCCAAAGAGAGGGCCGCCTACTCGCATCTCGCCGTTGCGTATCGCAGACTCGGCCAGACCGACAGATCCAAAGAGGTAATGAATGCGCTGAAGGAATTGATCGACGGGGAACGGCGCGCCACGCGGGAGAAGATGAAGAAATCCGCGCAGGGAGACGGGGCCGAGGGCTCGACCGAGAAGGCGCATTGAGGCTTTTCACGGAGGTTCGGATTGGAGATCGGACTTGAGAGGAGCAGATTCTTCGCTCATCACCCCGAGCTGAAATGCGTTCGGGGCTCCGTTTGCTCAGAATGACATCCGCAGTTTTGCCGGGAATCTTGGGCTCAGGACACCCGTCTTGATTGGAACGCTGCGGCGAGAGCGGGGCGTCCGACTTTGCATTTCATGCGGGCAAATACAAACGAAGCGCGCACTACAGCCGCCGGATGAAGGCCAGCGCTTCTTTCAATTGCGGGAAGATCGCCTCATCGGCCTTGAACTCGCGGGAGTGGACACAGCGGCGCAGGCCGCGCATCTTGACGGGATGCTTGAGGTGCAGCATCTCGTGGTAGAGCAGGTACTCGATGGCGTAGCGCGGGCTGGAGGGGCGGTCGAAGACGCGGCTGACCACAATGGTGTTGTGCGCCGCATCGTAATGACCCAGGGCGCGCTTGGCGATCTGCTCGCTCCAGGTGAGGTCGGGTCGGCCCAAAAGCCCGCCGAAGAAGCGCATATTGAGCGAGTCGAAGACTTCTTCGAGATGGTAGAAGCGGCCTTCGGGGCCGCTGAAGCGTTTGCTGCCGCGCGCTCCGCGGATCAACTCGGTCTGGCGGGTGACCGCGGCCGAGGAGGCAAAGCGCTTGTAGCGCATGTTGTGCGTGGCGTCGATTGGCTTCTTGTAGAGCTTTGCCAGGAGGATGTGGGCGATGGCGCGGATCACCGTTTCGGGCGCGCCCTCAAGCAGATCGGAGAGACTGACAAGAATCTCTCCCTCGCGCAGGCGGATGGTGGTGTTGAGCGAGGTAAAACGGCGAAAGCGCACCGCAATGGGCGGCATGGGCGCTCGAGGGCGCAGCGTCCGGTACTCTTCCTGAAAAATCAGAACAAAATCGAGTGTCACTGATTACAGCTTACAGTGGGCAGGGAACAGGGAACAGGGAACAGGGAACAGGTGAAGTGCCGGCGCTGACGACGGGCTTCCCCTGTTTCGCTCGTTGCCGTCGGTCTTTTGAAGCAAGGCCATCCGCTCGGAGTCAGGTTGCGCCTCGGTTTTCCTGATCACAGATCCCTTTTCCCTGTTTCCTTGACTCCTGCTTTACTTTGGCTCGGCGCGGTCCTGGCCTTTCTCATCTTTGTGGAGGTTGAAGTAGTCGGTCTGCTCCTGGAGCAGGCGCTTGGCCTGGTCTGCCAGGTCCTCGCCACTTTCGATGGCCTCCTTGCGGGCCAAGTCGAATCCCGACTCGCCGGCCAGCGCACGCAGGATTCCCAGCCAGCGCTGCGAGGATTCATTCAACGCCTTCAGCGACTTGCGGATATCGGCATGGCGGTCGGAGAAGGTGTCCAGATTGGATGCGAGTTCATCCATGAGGGCGGTAAAGTCCTGCAACTCGTCGTCGAGGTGTTTGGCTCGGGCGGGGGATTTGCTGTGGTTGGTGAGCCCTTTGATGGTGTTGGCATGTTCGTCGAGGAACTTGGTGTAGAGCTTGACGCGCTCTTCCGGATTAATGCCAGCCTCGCGAATCTCCTCGATCTGCGCGCCCGTTAAAGGCTCGCGCTTTTCCTTTTGGGCCTGAAGCGGGAGGCCGCAGAGCAGACAAACGAGCATCGCGGAGACGCAGAGCAGCCGGCGCATCAAATCGAACCCCCAGCGCCTCTCATTGAAGCACACAAAGTCCAGCCATGGAAAGTGTGGGGAAAAACGCGGAGCAGACTGGAAGATCGGTCAAAGGGGATGGAGCGTCATGGATATTCGCTGCTATTTGCGGAAGACCTGCATCATGGCCTCGTACTGGGCCTGGTTGACCTGGGCAAGCGTCTCCTGGACCAGCGGGCGGTCCTCCAAACTGCTGGAGTGGAGCATCTCGTTAAGGCGGTATGCGGTGTGGCGCAAGAGGATCTCGGCGTTCTTGAGCCGCTTGTTGTCCTCAGATACCGAAAGATGAATTTTGTGGGCCAGCTCTTGCACCTGCTTGAGCATGGCGGTGGTCTGTTCCACGTTCCCAGCGGTGTATTGGCGGAGGCCGAACTCGGTCATCTGGTGCATGAGTTGAGCGTAGAGAAAATACTGCTCGCGTGGCTGCGCCTGGCTGGCCTTGGCGGCCAGTGCATTGATGGTCTGCTGATCGAAGGGCTGGTCGTCGAGCGAGGCTGCGCAAACGGGGATCGATGTTACTCCCAGGAGGAAGAGCGATGCCATCGGAACGAGATACCGCATGAGGAACCTCCGCTGTTGCGGTTTTACCCCAAGCCGTGACTATAAGAGCATCTTGTGAGATTGCGCAAGCAGGAAGATTCGCCATCTCACCAGCTCAATTGCCGCAGCGTCTTGCAGAGGAAGCGCCGCTTTCATCCTTGCATCTTTGCACGTCTCGCTACTTCTTTTCGAGCAAAATGAGACGTTGCCGTGCTTGCCACTCCTGGTCTGGAAATTTCCCGGCCGCCGAGTCGAGGAAATGATGGTAGTAGGTTGCGGCAGCCGCCTTATCGTGAAGCGTATCGTAAGCTGTTGCCCAAAGGAAATAGGTCGAGGGCACTTCCGGAAGGAACTTTGATCGCATGGTAAGCGCGTGGAGTGTGATGGAAGGCCGATTGGTTCTCGACGCGGAAAAGGCCAGGCCGCTCCAGCCGTCGGCGTTGGCAGAGTCGAGCTGAGTGGCCCTATCAAAGGCTGCAAAAGCCTCGGGGTACTTTGCCTGGCGGATCAGGTTCTGGCCGTGAGCGACCAAAAAAGCCGGGTTGTCGGGACTGGTTTTGAGCAGTTCCATATACAGTGCGTCGGATCCGGCGGGGTCGGCGGCCTCGGCCATCACCTCAGCCAGCATGCGGGTAATGGTCAAGTCGGCGGGATGATCCTGGTGCAGTTTTTCGAGCAGCGGCAGGGCTTCGGCCTTGTCCTGGACAGCCAGCACGGTGGCCAGTTGCGCGGTCAGGGCCGGATCGCCCGGGAATTGTTCCAGAGCAGCACGGAGAAAGGTCTCGGCCTCGGGATACTGCTTGCGGGCAATCAGGATGTGGGCCAGTCCCGCATTGGCCGGGGCGGATTTGGGATCCTTGGCCAAGATGCGGCGGTAGGCGGCTTCGGCATCGTCCAATTGACCCGCCTGGCCGGCGAGTTCCGCGGCCAGCAGAGTGTCGGCTGGAGTTTCTGGTGAGATCTTCAGTGCCTCCAACAGATCGTTCGAGGCTTCGGTGGTGTCGCCGGCCTTGTCGGGACCGGGGCGGTCGATCTGGGCCAGGGCGCGCCAGGCGCGGGCCTTGAGCGTAGGCCCGGCGGATCCAGGATCGAGCGTCGTGGCTGTGGCAAGTTCCAGGCGGGCCTCCTCGAGCTTGTTCTGACGGGCCAGCAGCAGTCCCAGGGAAAGATGCGCCTCAAAGGACTGCGGATCGGCCTGGACGGCGCTGCGATAGAGGCTGGCGGCATCGTCCAGGCGGTTCTGCGCATCGGCCACGTAACCGGCGTCAAAGAGGGCGCGGGCATCGGCGGCATGGGCGGCAAGCCAGGCGTCCAACTTCAGTTCGGCTGCCTTCCAGTCGGATTTGGCGATAGCGGCCTCGGCGTCCAGCACCTGCTGGGAAGGAGGCTGCGCCGGCGCAACCGCAGGGGTGGCGGCGGGCGCCTGGGCGTCGGGATTGGAAGTAGAATCTTGCGCAAACCCGGTGGCGGGGACGAGCAGAAGGACGAAGAGAACAAAACGAAGCACGGAATACCTCTAGGATCAGTTTACCGGGGGCAGGGGCTGGCTGGAACGGATGCAGGTCGGACGCAACCGACCGGAGGAGGGAATCGACGGGGCTATGTTCCCCTATAATAAAGAATGGCCGTTCATGCCCTGGGCTCTTCCGAGGGGACAGGGGTGGGCCGGACCAATTTCTCCGCGGTGCTTTCCCATTGAATCCGTCAAACGAAGCAATTGTCATCCGCGGTGCGCGGACCCACAATCTGAAGAACATCTCCTGCGAGATTCCGCACGGGAAGCTGACAGTGGTCAGCGGCGTGTCGGGTTCGGGGAAGAGTTCGCTGGCCTTCGACACCATCTATGCCGAGGGACAGCGGCGGTATGTGGAGTCGCTTTCGGCCTATGCGCGGCAGTTTCTGGAGCGGATCGAAAAGCCCGACGTTGACCTGATCGACGGTTTGGCTCCGGCCATCGCCATCAAGCAAAAGAACTCGACGCGCAACCCGCGCTCGACGGTGGCCACGGCAACCGAGATCTACGACTACATGCGATTGCTCTACGCGCGTTGCGGGACGGTGCATTGCGTCTTCTGCGACGGGCTGGTGAAACGCGACTCGATGGACGAGATTGCCGAGGCGATTCTTGCGCTGGGCGAAGGCACGCGGCTGAATGTGCTCTTTCCGGTGGGCAGCGCGATGCCAGCGCAGGAAGCGAAAGCGGCGCCCAAGGCGGCAAAGGCAGCCGGGCGGCCGGCGAAATCGGCGGGCAAGAGCGCGACCAAGCCCGTGGCGGGCGGTGGCGATTCGCCGCACACCGAGACGTTGAAAGCACGTCTCACCGAATTGCGCGCGGGTGGCTTCAACCGGCTCTACCAGCAGGGCAAAATCGTTGAGTTCTCAACGCCGGAGTCGCTGCTGGACCTGGACTTTACGCTGCCCGTCTTTGTGCTTCTGGATCGGGTCGTGGTGAACGCGGAGAATCGCACGCGCATTGTGGATGCGGCGGAGATCGCCTATCGCGAAGGCGGCGAGGTGGTCTTCGAGGAGGTTCCGTGCGATGAGCAGGCGGAGCGGAAAAGACACCGCTTTTCGGGGGCGTACGAGTGCAAGAGCTGCCACAAGCCGGGCAAGGAGCCGGAGCCGCGACTGTTCAGCTTCAACAACCCCTTTGGAGCCTGCCCGCGCTGCCAGGGATTCGGGAATACCGTGGATTTCGATTTGAATCTGGTGATTCCCGATAAGGGCCTGAGCCTGGCCCAGGGCGCTATCGATCCTTGGGAACGGCCCAAGTACCGGCCCTGGTTCAGCGACCTGAAAAAGCATGCGGCGGAGCTGGGGATTCCCATGGACGTGCCCTGGCACGACCTGCCCGAAGCGGCGCGCGAAGTTGTTCTGCGCGGTAAAGGCAGCTTCGAGGGAGTCTACGGCTTTTTTGCGCAGATGGAGCGAAAGAAGTACAAGCTGCACGTGCGCGTCATGCTGAGCAAGTATCGCGGCTACGCGGAGTGCCCGGATTGCCGCGGCCAACGGCTGAGGGCCGAAGCGCGGAGCGTGCGCATGAACGGCAAGAACATCTGCCAAACATCGGCCATGACCATTACCCAGGCCAAGGAGTTCTTTGGCGCGCTCAAGCTCTCGCCCATGCAGGAAGAGATTGCTGGGCCGATTCTGGAAGAGGTTCGGTAGCGGCTGAGT
>Ga0181520_10004841_pt1 | contig 22077 bp, 19 predicted proteins | sample PEATcosm2014_Bin_29_FD_132451 | JGI IMG/M metagenome (GOLD analysis project Ga0181520, IMG submission 132451) | Peatland microbial communities from MTU Mesocosm Facility, Houghton, MI, USA - PEATcosm2014_Bin02_30_metaG | ecosystem: Environmental > Terrestrial > Soil > Wetlands > Peat | place...
AACCGGTACCGGCGCGGCTCGCCGCCTACCTCGGCAGGTTGGTGCAGGGGGATCTCGGCTACTCCTTTGCCTATCGCCGCCCGGTGGCGGACCTGCTGGTCGAACGCACCCGCACCACGTTGTTGCTGGTGCTGGCCAGCCAGGTGCTGTCGATCATAGCCGGTACCTGGCTCGGTGCGGTGGCGGCCTGGCGCCACCGTCGCGCGCTCGACCGGGTCATTTCCTACGGCTCACTCCTTCTCTACTGCATGCCGGTATTCTGGACCGGGCTGCTGATGATCATGCTCTTCTCGGTCGAGCTCAAATGGCTGCCGAGCGCAGGGATGGTTAGCTTTGCAGCGTGGAAAATTCCGCGCTGGCTAGACGTGGCCCGGCACCTGGTACTCCCCTCCGCCACCCTGTTCCTTTACACCTTGCCGGTCTATGTGCGGATCACTCGCGCCAGCGTGCTGGAGGTGGCGCGCGAGGACTACATCACCACGGCCCGCGCGGTTGGATATCCCGAGCGCGTCGTCTATCTTCGCCATGCGATCCGCTATGCGTTGCTGCCTACCGTAACCGTCGCCGGCATGTCGCTGAGCTCGCTTCTCACCGGGGCACTGCTCGTGGAAACCGTGTTCGCCTGGCCCGGCCTCGGGCAACTGATGTTCGAGGCGGTGCGGGGGCGCGACTTCCCGGTGCTCATGGGCGGTTTCATCTTCGCCACCCTGCTCGTGCTGGCCGGTAATTTGATTACCGACCTGATCTACGCGCGTCTCGATCCACGGGTGACCTACGGATGAAGCGCGCACGCCTGTCCGCCGAGTTCGTGTGCGGTGCGACCGTACTGGCGGCTATGCTGGCCGTGGCCGCCCTGGCGCCGCTGCTGAGCCCCGGCAATCCGTTGTTCGCCACGGCGCCGCCGATGCAGGCGCCCGGCTGGGACTATCCGTTCGGCACCGACTTCGTCGGCCGCAGCGTGCTCGCCATGATGATCTGGGGGGTGCGCGTCTCGCTGCTGTTCGCTTTCGGCGCAGCCGGGATCTCGTTGCTCGTCGGCGTGCTGCTCGGTGCCCTGTCCGGCTATTTCGGCGGCCTGATCGATGATGCGCTGTCACGCCTGTTCGAGATATTCTTCATCATCCCGCGCCTGTTCCTGATCATCCTGGTGATCGCGCTGTTCGGCTCGCAACTATGGCTGACCGTGATCGTGGTCGGCGTAACCATCTGGCCTTCCAACGCTCGCATCATGCGGGCTCAGGTGCTGGCACTGAAACAGCGCGGCTACGTGCAGGCCGCGCTGGTCGCCGGTGGCGGGCACCTCGACGTGATATTCGGCCATATCGTGCCAAACGGCATCGCGCCCGTGCTGGCAAATTCGACGTTGCAGATGGCCTACGCGGTACTCATCGAGGCCGGCCTGTCGTTCCTTGGACTGGGCGACCCCAACGTCGCGTCCTGGGGGCAGTTGCTCTACTGGGGCCAGAGCTACCTGGCTTCCGCGCCATGGATGGTGATCTTCCCGGGCGCCGGCCTCGCGTTGTTGCTGCTGTCGCTGCACCTGATGGGTAGCGCACTGCAGAACCGGCTCAATCCACGCTTGCAGCAGGCGTACACATGAGCACCGCTGCCCTGTTGCGGGTTGAAGGGTTGAGCGTGGACTTCGTCACCGGGGAAGCCACCGTGCGGGCGGTAGACGAGGTCTCGTTCGACTTGCCCGCCGGCGGCAGCATCGGGCTGGTCGGCGAGTCCGGCTGCGGCAAGAGCACCACCGCCTACGGTATCATGCGCCTGTTGCCCGGCAATGGCCGGATCTCCGCGGGTAGGGTGCTGCTCGAAGGCCAGGACCTCGCCGCCTTGCCGGAACCGGCCTTGCGGCGGCTGCGTTGGCAGCACATCGCTATGGTGTTCCAGAATGCGATGACCGCGCTCAACCCGGTGATGCGGATCGGCGAGCAGATTGTTGCCGCGCTGATGCTGCACCAGGCCGTGCCGCGCGCCGAGGCGTTGCGTCGCGCCGCCGCCATCTTCGGGCGCGTCGGCCTGCGACCGGACCGGCTGATGCAGTATCCCCACGAGTTTTCCGGCGGCATGCGTCAACGCGCCATGATGGCGCTCGCGCTGATCTGCGGGCCGCGCGTGCTGCTGGCGGACGAGCCAACCACGGCGCTCGACGTGGTAGCGCAGCGCCGGGTGCTGGAACTGCTGCGTGACCTGCAGCAGGAATTCCACCTCGCGCTCATCCTGATCTCGCACGACATCGCCGCGGTGGCGGAAGCCTGCGAGCAGATCGTGGTGATGTATGCCGGCCAGGTCGTCGAGCAGGGCCCGACCCGCGCCACGCTGGCGCGCAGCCGGCATCCCTATACGCGTGCCCTGGCAAGTGCCGTTCCATCCCTCTACGGTCCCGCCGCGGGTGCGCTCGAAGGGCTGCCCCCCGATCTCAGCCAACCCTCGACCGGCTGTCGCTTCGCTCCGCGCTGTCCGCGCGCGGAACAGCGGTGCCGCAACGAACCTCCACCCCTGCACCAATTCGACGGCGGGCACAGCGCACGCTGCCACTTCGCGCAGGGATTTTCCGGCGGTGACCATGCCGTTCCTTGAGGTAAGCGAAGTCGCCAAAAACTACCCGCTCAGCACGGGGCTGTGGCGGCAGATCCGCGGCGGCGGCCCGGTGGTGCATGCCCTCGGCGGCGTGTCGCTCAAGGCAGAGGAAGGCGAAGCGGTGGCGCTGGTCGGCGAATCCGGCTGCGGCAAGTCGACTCTCGCCCGCCTGCTGGTGCGCCTGGAGCGGCCGACGTCCGGCAGGATCGCACTCGCCGGCGAAGATATCGCAGAATTGCGCGGCACGGCGCTGCGCGCGTGGCGTCGCTCGGTCCAGATGGTGTTCCAGGATCCCTACGAGTCACTGAATCCGCGCCGAACGGTATTGGAAAGCGTAACCGAGCCGCTGCGCTACCTTGGGCTGGCGCGCACGGTGGACGAACGCCGGGCCCGGGCACTGGATGCATTGCTCCAGGTGGACCTGGTGCCGGCGGAGCAGTTCGGCGCGCGGCTGCCACACCAGCTTTCCGGCGGCCAGCGACAGCGTGTCGCTATTGCGCGAGCATTGGTGGTCCGCCCGACCTTCATAGTTGCCGACGAACCGGTGTCCATGCTGGATGTCTCGGTGCGTTCCAGCGTGCTCGGCGTGCTGCGGCGCCTCAATCGCCAATCCGGGATCGGGCTGCTGCTGATCACGCACGACATTGCCACCGCGGTGTTGCTGTGCGACAGGGTGGTGGTGATGTATCTCGGCAGGATCGTGGAGAGCCTGCCGGCGAAAGCGCTTGCGGGGCACGCCCGTCACCCCTACACGCAACTGCTGATTTCCGCCGTTCCCGACCTCCGCCGTCCGTGGTCGGGGCGCCTCGGCGATGCGGGTGAAATCCCCAGTGCCATCGCCCTGCCGCCGGGTTGCCGCTTCGCACCACGCTGCCGACTGGCCGATTCCCGCTGCCAGAGGGAGGAACCGGCCCCGCGCCCGATCGCGCCCGGCCAGCAGGTCGCCTGCCACCATGCAGACCGTACCCCCGCAGCCGATATGCCAGCCACATTTCGAACTGCCCCAGCAACGCCGCTCCCGGGAGGATGATCATGTCCGCATCGATTCGGAGCCTTCCACCCTACCTGCGCCGCCGCTCGCTTCTCACTGGCGGCCTGGCGCTGTCCACCGTAGTTGCCGTCCCATTCAGTCCATCGAACGCCGCCGACCCGCGCCCATCCGGTACGCTCGTCGTCGGCACTTCGCTCGAGCCGAGGCGGCTCAACATCAACTACGATCCGGACAACGCTGCCCAATACCTCAACCTCAACATCTACTCGAAGCTTCTTGCTTTCGATATCGTCGGCAACACGCTCTACCCGGAGCTCGCCGAATCCTGGGACGTTGCGCCCAATCTCAGCACTTACACCTTCCATCTGCGCAGAGGGGTGACCTGGCACGACGGCAAGCCATTCACCGCGGCGGACGTGAAATGGTCTATCGAAGACGTGCTGCGGCAAGGCACCAAGGCCGTCACCTACCGGCTGGCCGCCGACATCGACCATGTGGATACGCCGGACGATTTCACGGCGGTGATCGTCCTGAAGAAGCCGAACGGCATCATGCTGGAGAACCTCGCGTCCTATTACGGGCTCAACATCCTGCCGCGCCATGTGTTCGAGGGGACCGACCCGCACACCAGCGACCTCACTCTCCGTCCGGTTGGCACTGGGCCGTTCCGCTTCGTCGAGCACGTGCCGGGAAGTCATCTGCTTATGGAGGCGAATCGCTCCTATTTCGGCGATGGTCCGCACCTGGAGCGCCTAGTCTTCCAGTTCATTCCCAGCCTGCCGACCGCAATGCTGGCGTTGCAAGCCGGCGAGATCGGCTACGCCACCGCCTCGCCGCCGTTCGCCGATGTCGCGCGGCTCCAGGCGCTGCCCGGGATAAAGGTCGAGAGCAGCCCATCGCCGATCGTCATGTGGTTCGGGTTCAACCTCGATCGTCCGCTCTGGCAGGACGTCCGCGTGCGCCGGGCGATCGCACATGCCGTCAATCGCGACGAAATTGTCGACCGGCTCTACCGCGGTCTGGTCAAGCCGGCAGACGGCTACTTCACCTCGGCCGTCGCCTGGGCCAATGACCCGCAGTCGCGCCAGCCCGCCTTCGACCCGGCCGCCGCCGAACGCCTGCTCGACGAAGCGGGGCACCGGCGCGGCCCCGACGGTGTCAGGCTGAAGATCCGCTTCGTCGCCTTCCCCACCAATATCTGGGGCAGTGTTGAACAGGCACAGATGGTGCAGCAGCAACTCAGCCGTGTCGGCATCGCCGTTGAGGTGCAGTCGGTTGAGTTCGCCCTGCGCAACCAGATCATTCGCGGCGCCCGTGATTTCGACCTGGTGCACAGCGGCGGCATGCGCGGCCCCGACCCGTCAGAGCTGCGCTATTTCGTCGGTTCGAACGGCAACTACAACACGATGAACTACCGCAATCCGAAAATCGACACGCTGTTGGACGAGGCCGAGGCCACTGCGGACCGCGCACAGAGAAAGGCCCGTTACTTCGAGGTGCAGGCGCTGCTCGCCCAGGATGTGCCGATGGTCAACCTGATCGAGTATGCCTACCTGCGGCCACACCGCGCCAACTATGCTGGCTTTTTCTGGCAGCCCGAGGCGGCCGGGAAGATCAGCGACAGCATGTACAACCTAGTGCACCAGGCGTCGTAACGCCACGTGCCCACATCCTGTAGCGAAGGAGGAACATCATGGCTAAACTTTCGGGCCGGGAATTCATGCAGAACTCGCTGGTCGTGGACCTTCTCGGCGGGTCGCTCGGCAGCGTCGGCGCGTCGCCAGACCAGCCCAGGCTTTACGGCGAGCGGCTGAAGCAAGCCGGCATCTCAGTGCTCAACATCACCCTCGGCGCGCGTCTTGAAGGCATCGAGTCCTTTCTCGACGAGGTCTTCCAGTGCCTCTGCCTCTTCCGGGAAATGCCGCAGCGGGTGATGCCGGTGCTCAAGGGAGATGATTTCCCCGACGCCAAGGCGAGCGGGCGCATCGGGGTCATCATGGGATGCCAGGGACTCGACTTCATCGGTCGCAATACCGGATTGATCACGATCCTTGCCAAGCTCGGGGTTCGGATCGCGGGGCTTACCTACAACGAAGCGAATGCGATCGGCTGCGGCTGTATGGAGCCGACCGACACCGGCCTCTCTCTGGTAGGCCGCCGGGTGGTGCGCGACCTCCGGAGTGAGCGCATTGCGCTCGATCTCAGCCATGTTGGTTACAGGACATCCATGCAGGCGATCGAGCTGTATGGCGGTCCGGCGATCTTCACCCACTCCAACGCCTATGGCGTCACCCCTAATCCCCGCACGATCCGCGACGACCAGATCAAGGCAGCCGCCGCGTCAGGCGGAATGGTCGGTGTGTCGCCGTACGCTCCGTTCTGCCACCGCCAGGACGGCCGGCAGCCGACCATCGAGGACTTCGTCGATCATCTCGCGTACATGGTAGACCTTGTCGGCATCGATCATGTCGGCATTGGCACCGACCTGTTCCCGCACACCTGGGTGGCCTGGGAGAACGGGACACGCCGAAACTATCCTGAGATGGTCGGGCCCTATCACTGGGACAATGTCTACTCGGAGGGGTTCAATTCCCATCAGAAGTTCGTCGCCGTGCCGGAGGCCCTGGACCGCCGCGGCTACAGTTCCGAGGACATCCGCAAGATCCTCGGAAAGAACGCCGCGCGGGTGCTGGCCGCCGCCTGGGACGGGAGCGAATAGAACCCTGGCTGGACGCCCCGGAGGCTGCGCACGGTCGGAGTTTCCGGGCCGGCCAGCTGACTTCAGAACGACCGCGGCATCGGTTGCTCGTGTTGTCGCTTTTCCAAACGAAAAGCGAAGTAGCCTTCAGTGCTCTGAACGGGCCAGGCGAGAACAGCAGCCTACCGGCCGCGGCGCTCGACCGCGAGCTCAGGGCAAGTACGGATACGATGGAAAGCCAGATCATGAGGAGTGTGCATCTGCGTCCAAAGTTGACCGCCGGAGGCGGCCGGCCTCAAGGAATTGAAAGCACAGCAGGAATCGCCGATTGGAAGGGGGCAACCTTGGGCGCCGATGCACAGGGGTGAGGGGCCGAGCCCCTCACCCGATTTCGCAGCCGACGCAACAGGATTAAGCCTGCTTCTCAAGCAGCTCGATTAGCACCCCGTTGGGGTCACGCAAATAGAGGCCGCGGACGCCAGCCGCCGCGCCTTCGGTGATAGTGGTGATCTGGCCCGCCAGGCTTCCCCCCACGGCCAGCACTCTCTTGACCATCGCGTCGAGGTCCGGAACGCGCAGGCAGACATGACCGGTCGCCGGCTGATTGACCGGCAGGTCTTCCGGTGCGCGGGTCGGCGCCAGGAATTCGATGAACTCGATGTGGGTGCCCAGGCCGAACATGTGCACGATCCTGATGGCACCGCCGGCCACGCCGGTGAACGATGCAACCCACGGGCCTCGGCGTTCGACGACAGGCCTGGCCTCGAAGCCCATCACATTGGTCCAGAAGTCGATCGACCGTTCGACCGAGGGCGTGATGAATCCCGTATGGTCGAACTGGATGTCTGCGGACATGATGAATTTCCTCCGAATGGGACCGCGATCAGGACTGGACCTTGATGGCCTTGAACTGGCGGCAGACCTCCTTCAGCGCCACCTCGACGGGAATCCGCTCCACGCTCGAGGCGCCCACGAAACCTGCCGCGCCAGTCCGCAGGTTGACCAGTTCCGCATCCTGCGGCGAAGAGATCGGGCCGCCGTGCGACAGCAGGATGACGTCGCTCCGTACGGCCTTGGCAGCGGCGAACATTGCCTTCAGGCTCTCCACCGCCTCGTCGAGCCGCATCGCCAGGTTGGAACCGACATCGCCGCCCACGGTCAGGCCCACGTGTCCGATGATCACGTCGGCACCGGCTTCCGCCATCGCCGCCGCGTCGTCCGGACTGTAGACATACGCCATCGAGAAATAGTCATTCTCGCGGGCGAGCCGGACCATCTCCACCTCGCGCTGGAAGCTGATGCCCTGCGCCTCCAGTTCTTGGCGATAGCGGCCATCGATGCGCCCGATGGTCGGGAAGTTGATCACGCCCGCATAGCCGATGGCCTGCATCATCCGCATGAGCCGGGCTTTGTTGCGGGTCGGATCGGCGGCGTACACACCGCCGATGACCGGCGTGTGCCGCACCGCCGGAATTACGTGACGCTCGCCGAGCTCCAGCATGATAGCATTGGCGTCGCCGACCGGCAGGTTGCCAATCATGCTCACATGACCGTCAAGCCGGAAATAGCCCGAGTTGTAAACGACGATCAGGTCGGCCCCGGCGTCGTCGACGCAGCGGGCGACCAGCCCGTTGCCGGCGCCGACTACCAACAGCGACTGCCCCGCGTCCATCTGCTTGTGCAAGCGCGCCAGCACCTCGCCGCGCGTAAAATCGCTGCTCATCGCATGCGTCCCTGTTCGTTTGTGCCGATCATTTCCAAGAGAAGCTCCGTGGCCACGTCCACACACGCCGGATCGTTGATGTGGGCGTCGATGCACCGGACCGCGATGCGCGGTGCCAGACGTGCGGCAAGCGTCTCGCGGAAGACGCGATCCGCCTCCGGATCGAAGAACGGCGCGCCTTCGCTGTCATACGCGGAGAAGCCGCGCAGCGGAATGACGACAGTGACCGGGCCGCGTGCCGCGTTCAACCGCTCCGCCATGAACTCCGCCATCGCCACATTCTCCGACGGTGTCGTTCGCATCAACGTGGCATAGGGCGTGTGGAAAACCAGGTTTCGGCCAGCGAATCGCTGCGGAACCGAGCCCCTTGCACCGAAGTTCACCATGTCGATGGCGCCGGGGAGTACCACCTGCGGAAGCGCCTTGCGGCCGGCCGCCGTCAGCCGGTCGGGGCCAGCGCTGTTGATGCCGCCGACGATCTCGTCGGCGATCTCGGTCGTGGTGAGGTCAAGGACCGCCTGCACCGCGTCCTGGCGGATCAGTTCCTCCATTGCCTGCCCGCCGATGCCGCGTGCGTGGAAGGTCATCACCTCGAAGCCCCGCCCGGTCAGGTTTTCCCATGCCCGCATCGCAGCCGGCGTGGTCGAACCGTAGCTGGTCATGCCGACGCAAAGCCGGCCCGCCTGGCGGGCTTCTGGCCCTTCCGCCAGCAGCGCCGCCATCGCAGCCGCCGCCTGCCGTAGCAGGCGGCGGAGGAAGTCGTTCAACCCCAGCACGTCCACGACGGAGTGGATCAGAACGACATCCTTCATGCCCACATACGGTCGCGTGTCGCCCGAGGCGACCGTCGTCACCAGCAGCTTGGGCAGGCCGAAGGGCAGCACGCGAAACGCGGCTGCCGCCAGCGCCGCACCGGTTCCGCCGCCGATGCCGAAGAAGCCTCGCACCTTGCCCGTGGCGAGGAGCGCCTCCAGGACGGCGGCCAGTCCCCGCCCCATGGCGGGGATGGCCTCCTCCCGATTCCGCCCGTGACGCAACGCCGCAAGGTCGCACCCGGCCGCCCGCGCCACCGACTCGCGATCGACCGTCGCCGCCATTCCCGGGGTGCCGAGAATGCCGCAATCGATCACGATGGTGGCGAGGCCACGACGCCGCATCGCCTCGACGACATAACCGATCTCTTCGGACTTGGTATCGAGAGTGCCCGCCAGCACGACGCCGGGGGCGACCTGGGCCACCAGCTCCGAAAGCGAACTATCGCTCACAGCCGCAGACCTTCTCCGCGCCCACCGCGGCCTGCCACGCCCTGGCGAGCGGGTCCGGGATCGCCACATCGATGACGCGGTGCTCGTGCAGGCTGCGCACCATGGCCTCGAGCACATGCACGTTCACGGCCGACTCCGCCAGGCTGAGCTTCGGCGTCGCACCTTCCTGAACGATGCAGCGGAAATGATCGAGCTGCACCTGGTAGGCCGGGAACGACGGCAGGTCGTCCTGCAACGGCAGCGCGCTGGCGACGGGGAAGTCGTGGCGCTTTACGTGCGAGAACTTCTCAGCCTCGTATTCGTTGACGATAGCATTGCCCGGGATGGTGAACGACGTGGTCAGCCGGAACACCCGCCTGGCACAGTTGATCTGGATCTCCTGGTTGAACATGGCGGTGGCGCTGCTCTCCACGATGCCAACGCAGCCGTTGACATAGGTGATCTCGCCGAACAGCCGGTTGATCGTACCGTACTTGGCGCTGACCGAGCCCGATGCATAGACCGTCCGCGGCAAGGACCGCGCGTAGCGCGCGACCGCGTTCACCGGGTAGCAGGTGAGGTCGTAGGTGACGCCGCCGCCCGTCTCCTTGCGCTGGCGCCAGGGCCGCTTGTCGTCGTCGGCGGAGGCCGTCTCCGCCACGAAGTTGCAGAACACCGAACGCAGCGAGTCGATTGGGCCGCCGCGGCCGCTGGCCACCAGTTCGTCCAGCTTGGCGATCGCCGGATGATAGGCGTACATGAAGCCTTCGAGGACCGTGGCGCCCGCCGCCGCCGTCAACTCCCAGATACGGTAGGCATCATTCGCAGTGGCCGCCAGCGCCTTCTCGCACAGGATGTGGCGGACGCCGCCTTGGATCACTGTATCGATCTGCTGCAGATGCTGGCCCGGCCAGGTCGCCAGGATCACGCCGTCGAGGTGCTCGGCGCGCAGCATAAGCGGCAGATCGGTGTAGACGGACCCGACGCCGTACGTCTCCGCGTACTTCCGGGCTGCCTCCTCGCGCACGTCCATGCACGCGGCAAGCTCGACTGCCCCGGCCAGCCGCCTGACAGCGATGCCGTGGGCATTCGAAATGCGGCCGCAGCCGACGATTCCAAGACGCAATACCATCGTTCTCTCTCCTTATGCGTTCGACGCGTCGCGCGGCAGGAACCGCGTGTTGACCTGTCTGGCGAGATAGTGCAGGCGGGCAAAGTTCACCGCGTAGTCGCGCTCGTCGGTAAAATGCTCGCAGTAACAGGTGATGTCCGGATCGAGCCGGGACAGGTGACGCAGGTAGGTCCGGATGTCCATCGTGCCTTCGCCAATCGGCACCTCATTCCAGCGCAGCCCGAAATGCGCGCCTTCCCAGTGCAGGTCCTTGATGTGTACGCTTACCGCGTAGTCGGCGAGCAGGGCGAAGGTGTGCTCGATCATCGCCGTCGTCTTATAGAATGTAGCGTGGCAGATCATGTTTCCCTGATCGAGGTGCACGCCGAAGCGCGGGTGGCCGACCGAGTCGATGAAGGCACGAATGTCATCGGGCTGATAGAAGAACGAGGTGTACCAGGGCTCGACTCCGTAGCGTGTCGTCTTCAGGTCCAATCCGTCCAGCGCCCGGAGGACGATGTCGCGGAACTCGCGCTTGCAGTCGTCAGTGAACAGGTAAGGGTGCGGAAACAGCGCGCGGTCGGATTTGTCCTTCGTTCCAACCAGGGTGTTTGTGGAGCGGCTGCCCATCAGGTCGGCCTTGCGCATGATGGTGCGCAGCCGTTGGATCCGGTGGGCACGGAGCTCCAGGTCGTCGGTCAGCAGGTTTTCCCAGTAGCCGGCCTCACCGACGACCAAGCCAAGAGAGCGGGCCCTCTCCCCGAAGGCCACCGCCTCGTCGTCGGTCATGTCGCCGGTGGTCTTGGGGGCAGGAATGGCGGAGAGGCCATAGACATCTGCTTTCTCGCAGAACGGCTCCAGCTCGCCAATAGTCTGCGGGGCAAACGGGACACATCCCAGTCGCATGAGAAGTCACTCCTTGAAGGAGCGGCGGTCATGGCTATTCCTTGCCACCCGTCGCCGCGATGGACGAAGTGAAGTACCGCTGCAAGAACAGCAGCACGATCATGGGCGGCAGTGCCGCCAGCGCGGCGCCGCCCAGCATCTGCGCGTAGTCGACATCGAGCTGGCCGGCGAACTGGGCGATCGCCACCGAGGCGACGTGATAGTCGGGACTTGGGGCGATCAACAGCGGCCACAGATACGCCTGCCACTGGAACACGAAGAGGATCATGCCGGCCGCAATGATCGCCCGCTTGGAGAGCGGCAGGTAGATACGGACAAAGATGCCAAACCAGCCGAGTCCGTCGATCATGGCCGCTTCCCTCAGCTCGTCGGGAACCGTCAGGAAGAACTGACGGAACAGGAACATGGCCAGCCCGTTGCCGAGCGCCGGCAGCAGCAGGCCGACATAGGAGTTCTGCAGCCCAGCCACCTGGAACATTTGTAGGAGCGGCAGCGAGACCGAGTCGAACGGGACTAGGAATCCCACGACCATGATGGCGAACAGCACCGAGCGTCCCGGGAACCGAAGGGCGGTGAAGGCAAAGCCGGCCGAGGCGCAGAGTGGCAGGCCGATCAACAACGTGAGCGAGGTCACCAGCATCGAGTTGCAGAGCGCACGCATGAACGAGCCGGTGAGGAGGGCATGCACGTTGGCGAGCGTGACGTGGCGCGGCCACAGCGACCACACACTGATCGGCGACAGGTAGCGGAAGACCTCCTCACTGGGCCTAAGGGCGCTGATAGCGGCCCACCAGATCGGCAGCATCGCCGACAGGGCGAGAGCGACCGCCAGCAGGAAGAGGGCCAGAGGTGGACGGCGCTCAGACACTGTGCCGCCCCTGCATGAGACGGAACTGGATGGAGACGATGACGAGCATCACCGAGACCAGCACGACGGTCTCGGCTGCGGCGCCTGTCGGATCGCCATACAGGAACCCGCGCGTGTAGATGTCGTTCATGATCAGGTTGGAAGAGCCTTCGGGGCCGCCCTGGGTCAGTATCTGCACCGGCGCAAAGATGAGGAAGTTGGCAATCGTGTCGGCCACCAGGACGAAGGCGAGCTGCCGTTGGAGCTGCGGCAGGGTAATGTGCAGGAACCGCTGCCACCCGCTGGCCCCGTCGATCTCCGCGGCCTCGTAGAGGGCGCGGGGAATTTCCTTCAGGCCAGCGATCAGGAAGGTCATCCAGTAGCCGACGCCGATCCAGCACAGGATCAGGATGATGACCGGAAGGGCCTGGAGGGGGGAGGTGAGGAAAGGCTGGGGCGGCAGGCGCAGCATCGCCAGGATCGCGTTGGCTGGGCCGTCGGGGCGGAACACCACGCCCATGATGACGGCCGAGACGCTCTGCGGGATGGCCACCGGAAGCAGGATGAGCGTCCGCCAGACCCCGACCAGCGGCAGCGAACGCGAGAGCAAGAGGGCCAGGCCCAGAGCCATGGTGATCTGCAGGGGATTGACGACAAGGGAGAACAGCAGGGTGACTCTCAGCGCCTGGATGAAGTCGGGGTCAGTGAACAGGAAATGAAAGTTGCGCAGGCTGATCGGCCAGCCTGGACCGGCAACGTGGATGGCTTCCCAGACGGCCAGGACCGCCGGCATGAACCTCAGGAAGGCGACCGCCAGCATGGCGGGTACGAGAAAGCAGGCGGCCGCCACCCATTGGTCGTGTCGCCTGAGCGCCCTGCGCCAGCGCGGCATCGACGTGGTGCCTATTCGATGCGTGCGAATACCGCCCGGAGCTGAGCATCCGCGCGCTTGAGGGCCGGAGCGACCTCGGCGCCGTTGCGGATGTCGCTGTACATCTTGTTCATGATCTCTTCGAACTGGACGTAACCTTTGCTCCGTGGCCGGCTCACCGCGGTATGGGCCAGCTCGTACGTCACCAAGTCGGCGAAGGCGGCGGTCCACTCGCCGCCGGAGGCGCTCTGCACCTTGAGGTACGCCTGGGCGGCGGCCAGGTTGGCAGGAATCTGCGGGACCTTGCTGGCGGCGAGCTGCGAGCCGTGGGCATCAAGGGTGAGGAAGCTCGTGAACTTCACCGCCGCATCGCGATGCTGGCTATAGGGGCTGATACCGAGTGCCCAGGAGTCGGTCGGCGTTACCGGCTTGCCGTTGGCGAAGTAGGGTTCAGGCGCGAGGCCGAACGGCAGGTGCGCGCGCACGATCACCGCGGCCTGCCAGGGCCCGCCAACCATGTAGGCGATCTGGCCGGAGGCGAACAGGTCGGCCATCTGTTCGTATGGGATGCCGCGCGGTGCCAGGCCGCTCGCGTAGATGTCCCGGAACCACTCAGTCACCTTCACCCACGCCGGAGAGGTGATAGCGGGGGTCAGCATGTCCGGGCCGGTCAGGCCGGGGCCGGCGCCGACCGACTCATAGAGGGGCTGGAATTCGTAGTAGCGGTCGGGCTGGTCGAAGGCGAAGCCCCACTTGGCACCGGCGGTCTGCGCTTTCCTGGCTTGGTCCAGAAGCCGCTCCCAGGTCATGCGCTTCGCCGGATCGGCACTGGGCGGCTGCAGGCCGGCTTTCTTCAGCAGTTCGACGTTGTAGTAGAGAAACTGAGTCGTCGTCCAAAGCGGGAAGGTCCACAGCTTGCCGTTCCAGGTGGTGGCGCGCAGAGCCCCGGGCCCGGCGGCCGCCAGCGTGGCATCGCGGTAGGCGCTCAGATCGGCGAGGTAGCCGCGAGCGGCATAGGTCGGCACCCGCGGCTCGTCGACGGCGAACACGTCCAGGCTGGGGTCCTTCGACCCGAGCCGGGCCTGGATCTGCGCATTCAGCTGGGCGTACGGAACCTGCTGTGGCTGGATCACGATGCCCGGATTGGCCGTCTGAAATTCGGCGATGGCCGCATCGAAGGTGTGATCCGGCTGAGAGTTGAGGAAGGTCAGAGTGACCGTCTCGGCATGTCCAACGCGCCCGACCGCGGTGGCACCAACGATGCTGGCCAGAAGGACACGGCGGCGGAGTGACTTTGTGCGTGGCGGCATCTGTTTTCTCCTTTGATGGCCAGCTGTTCGGGCGGTCTCGTCATGGAACCGCTCAGCCAACGCTTGTTGTTATCCGTTCAGCCTAATCCTCGCGAGCGGTTGCAAGCAATTGCCTGCGGTGGCACAGTTTGTATGACGGATCGTCACAGATGCCTGGGAGCGCCGGGTGGATCGGTATGGCGAGCTCTTGACTTTCGTCCGGGTGGCCGAAGCGGCAAATTTCTCCTCGGCCGCGCGGCGGCTCGGCCTGACCGCGTCGGCAGTCAGCAAGCTGATCACCCGACTGGAGCGCCGCATGGGAGTGCGTCTGTTCGACCGCACCTCGCGGGCCACACGGCTTACGCGCGAGGGACGGGATCTGTTCGCCAGCGCGCTGCATGTCGTCGAAGCGATGAACCGCACCGACAACGCGGTGCGCGGACTGCGCGATGCCCCCAAGGGGACGCTGCGCATCTTCGGCCCACCGGTGTTCACGCAGTATGCGCTCGGGCCGCTACTGCCGGAGTTCGCGCGGCGGTACCCGGACATCGATATCGAGATACTGCTCCGCAACGAGATCATCGAGCCGGTCCGGGCGGATGTGGACGTGGCGATCATCCGGGGGCGGTTCGCGAGCGGAAACTCGATTGCTCGCAAGATCTTCAGCAGCAAGATGATTGTCTGCGCGGCGCCCGCGTATCTGCGCGAGCATGGGGAGCCGGTGGAACCGGACGACCTGGCGTCGCATCGCTGTGTGACCTTCGCAATGAATCCGGCGTGGAACTCCTGGCCGTTCCGCGAGCACGGCAAGCTGCTCCGGATGCGGATCCGGGGAAGCATCGCCTGCGACCAGGGGGAGATGCTGCGCGCGCTGGCCCTGGGAGGTGCCGGTATCGTACGGCTCTCAGAGTATCATATCGCCGCCGACATTGCTTCTGGAGCGCTGGTGCCGCTGCTGGCCGACTACGAGTGGCGCGAGGAAGAGCCATTCTACGCGGTCTATCACAGCCGAGGCGGGTTGAGCCCCCGTATCCGGGTTTTCCTGGACTATCTGACCGACAACCTGCAGCGGCTGGCCCGGCCGCGCACGTAAACCCCCTGGGCCGCGATCCTGCGCACTGCCAGGAGGTTGCCATCCCGCCAAAGGGGGAGCCGAACGCCGCGGCCGGGAGCGCAACCCAAACAGGCGCTCCGGCGGCGGCCTGTGCTGTGACCAGACCTGAAACGCCGCGCCTCGGCTTCAGCCCGCGGGAGTCGTGCGCTGCACCCCCGGGGAAGAAAACGGACCCTTCGTCTCGCTGTTCTTCATGAAAATTCGATGCGTTACCCAGATATGGACGCCCATGATCTGCCGAGCGAGCTCCCGGTCCCGAGTTTCGATTGCCATGGTCAGGTCCCGGTGGTGCTGAATACTGCGCACCATGTCAAGGTCCGTGTAGAAGTAGAACGTACCGACCACCATCGGCATGCCGGCCAGTTTGATGGCCATGCCCTTCAGCCGTGCGGATCCCGCCGCTTCGATTATGAGCGTGTGGAACTGGTGATTGGCCTCCTGGATCGCCAGCAGGTTGTCCCGGAAGTTCGGATGGCAGCCGGCGGCCATCCGGTCGGTCAGCGCGTGTAGTTTCTGGATCTGGTCGGGCGTGGCGCGGAGGGCCGCCAGCCCTGCGGCATGCGACTCGAGCAGCAGGCGCAACTCGAAGATTTCCTCAACATCCCTGGATGTCCACTCCGCCACAAAGACGCCCCGGTTGCGTTCGGCGCGCAGCAGGCCGTCGCTCACCAGCCGCCGCAAGGCCGCGCGCACCGGGGTGCGGCTCACGCCCATGCCTTGCGCAAGATGCTCTTCCTTGAGCTGCGCTCCTGGAGCGAAACTGCCGGCCATGATCTGCCTGCGCAGCGCAGCATAGATGTTTTCTGCCGTGTTGCTCATTTGCTGGGGATTACTGAACCGAGGGACCGCTCGCGAGTCCGGGCACTTGTTCGTTCCTCGTCTGCCGTTTCCACAAAGGGCACAGCGCGTGATATCACACAACCCGCGACCCTGACGAGGTTGCCCGCCCTGGCCTGCGTGGCCCTTCGTCGGCGGGCGAGGGACAACCGGGCGGCACGGCGCCTGCGCGGCGCCGGACCCGGAGACGTGGCTCATCCATGCCGGTCGGCCGCCAGCGCTCCGCTACCTGTTTGCCATTTCGGGCGGCGAGTCGCGCCCACTCGAGGCCATGGCGGCCGGCAGGCTCGCTTGGCGCATAGCAGAATTGTGTTTATATTGTTCTTTTCGGCGATGCGCCCCGCCGTGCGGCTCCGTGGCAATGCCCTCAGCCGACGCAATAGCAAGCGGAAGACGTCGAATTTTCAAAGCGAAACTAGGAACTGGTACACCTGTGGATCCCCCGGAACCCGCCCCCGGCAAATCAGCGGCCTTGACATCCGGCATATATTGTGTTTTTTTTGTATTAACACCGTGCCGAAGTGAGCCGGAGGAATAGCCAAATGCGCGTTGCCGTTGCGGGATGTGGAGAAGTCGGGCTGCTCTTTGCCGGGGCCCTCAAATCCGGCGGCCATGCCGTGGTGCTGCACGACATCATACCAAGTGCCCGGGCGCTCGCTTTCGCGGAGGACGCCGCGGTACCGCTGCACACGAGCGCCGGCCCCTGGCTCGAGGATGTCGATGCCGCGATCTCCTGCGTGGTGGGCAGCGCTTCCCTGGCCGTTGCGCGAGCCGCCTTCCAGTTCATGCCCCGCGGCCGAGTATTTGCCGATTCGACCACCTGCGATCCCAACGAGATCCGCCTGGCGGCCGGCGAGGCCGCGGAAAAGGGAATCGACTATGCCGACATCGCCATCATGGGGGCGGTGTCCCTCACCGGGATGAAGACCTCGCTGTTGTGCGCCGGTACCGGGGCGGCCCGGGTCCTGCCGCTCTTCAAGAGCATCGGAGCCCCGATCACCGTAGTCGAGGGCGGCAAGGCCGGAGACTCCTCGGCGCTCAAGATCCTGCGCAGCGTGTTTGCCAAAGGCGCCGAGGCGCTCGCGATCGAATGCTTCCTGGCCGCGGAGCAGCAGGGGGTCACGGACCAGCTTTATGCGACCCTGAAGGTGTTCGACGAGAGTTCGCTGCGTGACGTCCTGGAGAGCTACGTACGCACGCATGTCGTCCATGCCCCACGGCGGCTGCACGAAATCGAGGAAGCCGAGCGGCAGATCCGCAAGGCCAATCTGCCGGTCGACGTGCTTCCCGGGGTGCGTGCCCTGTTCGAACGCACCTGCCGCTACATCCGCGAGGAGCCGATCGGGGACATCCCCGGGACGGCAAAGGAGGCCTTCGCTTGGCTGGCCTCGAACGCCGAACGGGAGATGGCGGAAGCCAAGTAGTCACGCGCGAAAGCCGCCAGGGCATTCGGGTGTGGCGTCGGACGTCACTGCCCGATACGCCTTCTGGTGTTACTGGAGGAACGAATATGTCCGAGACTATCGCCCCACGGATCAAGGGGGTTCTTGCCCCCGTCGTCACGCCCTTCCGGCCCGACTACAGCCCGGACGCCGATCGATTCGTGCGCCATTGCCGCTGGCTATGCTCCAATAACGTCGGGCTGGCTGCGTTCGGCACCAACTCGGAAGCCAACTCACTCAGTGCCGACGAGCGGATGATGCTCCTGGAGAGGCTGGTCGAGGCAGGGATCGACCCCGGGCGCATGATGCCCGGAACGGGCTGCTGTTCGTTGACCGACACGGTGCGCCTTTCCAGCCACGCCGTGAAACTCGGCTGCGCCGGCACGTTGATGCTCCCGCCCTTCTACTACAAGGGGGTCTCTGACGAGGGGCTGTACCGCAACTTCTCGGAAGTCGTCGAGCGGGTGGGCGATTCCCGGTTGCGGGTCTACCTCTATCACATTCCGCCGGTGGCTCAGGTCAGCATCAGCATTCCCCTGATCGAGCGGTTGCTCAGGAAGTACCCATACAGCATCGGCGGCATCAAGGACTCGTCGGGTGACTGGAACAATACGAAGGCCGTGCTCGACGCGTTCGGCGGTTCCGGATTCGACGTTTTCGTCGGCAGCGAGGTCTTCCTGCTCGCCAACATGCGTGCGGGTGGTGCCGGGTGCATCAGTGCCACTGCGAACGTCAATCCCAAGGCGATCCACACGCTGTGGGCGACGTGGCGGCAGGCCGATGCCGACGCACAGCAGGCCACGCTGAACGCGGTGCGCGCCGAGTTCCAGAAGCGGCCCATGATTGCGGCACTCAAGCAGGCGATCGCACATTGGGGCGCCGTTTCCGCCTGGACGACGTTACGGCCGCCGCTGGTCGAACTGTCGGAGATCCAGCGGGCGGAGCTTATCGGCAGCCTGGAGAAGCTTGGCTTCGACATGCCGGGCCTGACCGCCTGAACGCAACGGATTTCCAAGTGTCAGCCGACATCCAAAAGGGAACGCCGATTGACAGGTGTGGGGTCCAGATCGGCGCCGACCCGGATCCTACAAAGCCCATTATTTATCTAGCGAATTCAAAGCGTTCTTCTACATCTGCGCTGAGGTCCTGCCGGCCTGCCGGACCACAACGTGCGCCGCCACCTCGCGGGCGAGCCGCTCGCAGGACTGGTCGATCCTGCCCTTGGATACTGAAAGCGCGGCGAGATCAGGCTAGGCGGCCGAAGGGGTCACGCTATACGTCGTTCCAATCACAGTTCGGCGGATCCAATCGCATGATCGCTGGCGCGCCGCGTCTTGACCGCATCGACCTGCGCATCCTGTCGCACCTACAGAAGTTCGGCCGCGTCACCAATGTCGAGCTGGCCGCGGTGGTCGGGCTCTCCGCTAGCCCCTGCCTGGTGCGCGTGCGGCGGCTGGAGAAGGCGGGCTACATCGCCGGCTACGGTGCGCATATCCAGATGGAGAAGCTCGGCGACATCCAGTTCGTCTTCACCGAAGTGACCCTCTCCGATCATCGCGCCACCGACTTCCTCCGTTTCGAGAGCGCGATCCGAAAGGTAGACGAGATCGAGGAGTGTCACCTGGTGAGCGGCGGCCACGACTATCTGCTGAAGTTCGTCACCGCCAACGTGGCCCAGTACCAGGCGATCATCGAGAGGCTGCTGGCCCTCAACGTCGGCATCGAGAAGTATTTCAACTACGCCGTCATCAAGTCGATTTTCACCAAGCAGTTCTATCCGCTCGAGAAGTTCTTCGCCGCCCGGGACTGAACGCTCCCGGCAGATCGGTCCGCGCGTGGCGGCGAATAAAGCACGATCTGCGGCCGGCGAGCCGTACTATGGCTGTCTTTGGCGCGATATGCCGCCAGACTCCCCGCCAACACCAGGATGGCGATGGCGCGATGTCCAACGGCCGCATGCCGTGGCGGCATCCGCCGATGGAACAAAGGAAGGCCGGGAACACCATGTTCGACCACACCGAACGCACCGCCGACCTGTTGGAGCTGCGCAGCGCCTATGTGCCGCGCGGCGTTGCCACCGCGCATCCGCTGGTCATCGAGCGCGGCCTCGGCGCCGAGGTCTGGGACGTGGAGGGCAGGCGCTATCTCGATTTCGTGGGCGGCATCGGCGTACTCAACCTCGGGCACAACCATCCGCGCGTGGTGCGCGCCGTGCGCGAGCAGCTCGAGCGGATCAGCCACGTCGCCTTCCAGGTGGCCGCCTATCCCCCCTATCTGAAGCTCGCCGAGCGGCTGAGCCTGCTGGTGGGCGGCGGGGAGGCATACAAGGCGGTGTTCTTCACCTCGGGGGCCGAGGCGGTGGAGAATGCCGTGAAGATCGCCCGCAGCCACACCAGGCGCCCGGCGGTGATCGCCTTCCGCGGCGGCTTCCACGGGCGCACGCTGCTCGGTGTCACGCTCACCGGCTTCAGCGCGCCGTTCCGGCAGAACTTCGGCCCCTTCCCGGCGGACATCCACCACATCCCCTATCCCAACCCGTTCCGTGGGGTCACGGCGGCGCGGTCGCTGGCGGCGCTGGAGGAGGTGTTCGTCACCGAGGTGCTGCCCGAGAGCGTCGCCGCCATCCTGGTCGAACCGGTGCAGGGCGACGGCGGCTTCCTGGCCGCGCCGCCGGAATTTCTCCGCGAGCTGGCAGCCATCGCCCGCCGGCACGGCATCGTGCTGATCGCCGACGAGGTGCAGACCGGGTTCGGCCGCACCGGGCGGATGTTCGGCTTCGAACATGCCTCCATCCGTCCCGATCTCGTCACCGTCGCCAAGAGCCTCGGGGGCGGCCTGCCGATCTCGGGCGTGGTCGGCCGGGCCGAGATCATGGAGGCGCCGACCCCGGGCGGGCTCGGCGGCACCTATGGCGGCAACGCGCTGGCCTGCGCCGCCGGCCTCGCGGTGCTCGACGCCTTCGAGCAGGACGGGCTGCTCGAGCGCAGCAACCATCTCGCGCTGCGCATGCGGGCACGGCTGGACGCGCTCCGCCATCGGGCGATCGGCGAGGTCCGCGGACTCGGGTTCATGCAGGCCGTCGAGTTCGTCGGCGCCGAGGGCAAGCCTGACGCCGATGCGGCCCACCGGGTCATCGACCGCGCGCGCGAGGGCGGATTGCTGGTCATCAAGTGCGGCGTCTACGGCAACACGATCCGCTTCCTGGCGCCGCTGGTCACCACCGACGCCCAGCTCGACGAGGCGATGGACATCTTCGCCGAGGCGGTGAAGGCGGCATAGCTTCACACCGACCCCGCCCCGTGTGAGCACCGGGCGGACAGGAGAACCCCCCATGCCCGATCCAGTTTCGCGGTTGCCGCTGAGGGATCCGACCCTCTTGCGCCAGGCCAACTACATCGACGGCAAATGGGTCCAGGCCGACAGCGGCGAGACCATGGTGGTGCGCAATCCCGCGACCGGCGAACCCGTCGGCGCGGTGCCCGCCATGGGGGCGGCGGAGACCCGCCGCGCCATCGAGGCCGCCTATCGCGCCCAGCCCGCTTGGCGGGCGCTGACCGCCAAGGCCCGCAGCCACGTGCTGCGCCAGATGTTCGACATGATGATGGCCAACCGCGAGGATCTCGCGGTCATCATGACCGCCGAACAGGGCAAGCCGCTGGCCGAGGCCCGCGGCGAGATCGACTATGCCGCCTCGTTCTTCGAGTGGTTCGCCGAGGAGGGCAGGCGCGCCTACGGCGAGGTGATTCCGCAGCACCTGCCGGGCAAGCGCCTGATGGTGCTGAAGGAACCGGTCGGCGTCTTCGCCGCCGTGACGCCGTGGAACTTCCCCGCCGCCATGATCACCCGCAAGGCCGGGCCGGGCTGGGCGGTCGGCTGCGCCGGCGTGCTGCGGCCGGCCAGCCAGACGCCGTTCTCGGCCCTGGCGCTCGCCGTGCTGGCGGAGCGCGCGGGAATGCCCCCGGGCATCTGCAATGTCATCACCGGCCCCTCCGGCCCTACCGTCGAGGAGCTGACGTCCAATCCGCTGGTGCGGAAGCTGACCTTCACCGGCTCGACCGAGGTGGGGGCGAAGCTGCTGGCCATGTGCGCGCCGACGGTCAAGCGGACCAGCATGGAACTGGGCGGCAACGCGCCCTTCATCGTCTTCGACGACGCCGACCTCGACGCCGCGGTGGCCGGCGCCATACTGTGCAAGTACCGCAACACCGGCCAGACCTGCGTCTGCGCCAACCGCATCCTGGTGCAGGATTCGGTGTACGAAGCGTTCGCCGCGAAGTTCAAGGCGGCGATCGAGACCCTCAAGGTCGGCAACGGCATGGAAGCGGGCGTCAACCAGGGGCCGCTGATCAATGCCGCCGCCATGGCCAAGGTGGAGGAGCACATCGCCGATGCGCTGAAGCGCGGCGCCACCCTGATCACCG
>Ga0181520_10004842_pt1 | contig 22076 bp, 20 predicted proteins | sample PEATcosm2014_Bin_29_FD_132451 | JGI IMG/M metagenome (GOLD analysis project Ga0181520, IMG submission 132451) | Peatland microbial communities from MTU Mesocosm Facility, Houghton, MI, USA - PEATcosm2014_Bin02_30_metaG | ecosystem: Environmental > Terrestrial > Soil > Wetlands > Peat | place...
GAGGCCGTAGATGCAGGAGACGGAGGAGACGATGATGCAGTCGCGGCGTTCGAAGAGGGAGCGGGTGGCGGATAGGCGGAGCTTGTCGAGCTCCTCGTTGATGGTGGCTTCCTTTTCGATGAAGAGGTCGCCGGCGGGGATGTAGGCTTCGGGCTGGTAGTAGTCGTAGTAGGAGACGAAGTATTCGACGGCGTTGTGGGGGAAGAAGGATTTGAACTCGTGATAGAGCTGGGCGGCGAGGGTCTTGTTGTGCGCGAGGATGAGGGCGGGGCGCTGGACCTGCTCGATGATCTTGGCCATGGTGAAGGTCTTGCCGGAGCCGGTGACGCCGAGCAGGACCTGGTCCTTCTCGCCGGCGGCGAGGCCGGAGACGAGTTCGGAGATGGCGCGGGGCTGGTCGCCCTGGGGCTTGTAGGTGGTGGCGAGCTGGAAGTCCATAGATGGACCAGAATATCATGGATAGCGAAGAAGAGGCGAAGAGATGGATCGAAAGAGCAGAGGGAAAGGCGGAGATTGTGGCGGCCAGGATGACGGCCGGGGGGTGCGGCTAGTTGGACATGGGTGCGAGCAGGCGCCGGGTTGATTTCGCCGCGGGTGCGAAGGCGGCGGGAACCAGGTCGGCGGCGTCGGAGAATGGCGGGAGCATCCGCTCGAAATTTTCCAGCATGACGGGAGGGCTGAACAGGTAGCCCTGGAACGAATAGCATTCGAGCTGGGCCAGGAACTCGCGCTGCTCCTCAGTTTCCACGCCCTCGGCGATGACGGCGAGGCCCATCGCCTGGCTGAGCGAGATGATGGTTTGGGCGATGACGCTGCTGTTGCTGTCCACCAGGAGATCGCGGATGAAGGACTGATCGATCTTCAACTGATCGAGGGGCAAACGCTTGAGGTAGGAGAGCGAAGAGTAGCCGGTACCGAAGTCGTCGAGGGCAAAACTGACGCCGTGCGCTTTGAGGGCCGTCATCTTGAGGACTACGTCGTCAAAATTGTGGACCAACATGCTTTCGGTAAGTTCGAGTTTGAGGTTCCGGGGGTTGGCGCCGGTTTTATCGAGGGCGGCGAGGACCTCTTCGACAAAGGTGGGCTGGCTGAGTTGGCGGGCGCTGATATTGACCGCGAGCGTGATTTCGGCGGTGCGCTCCTGGGCGGCCCAGGCGGCGATCTGGGCGCAGGCGGCTTCCAGCACCCAGGACCCCATGGGGAGGATCAAGCCTGTCTCCTCGGCCAGAGGGATGAACTCGGCGGGTGAGAGAATGCCGCGTTTGGGATGCTTCCAGCGCAGCAGGGCCTCGGCGCCGACCACGCGCTTATTGTCCAACTGGGCCTGGTAGTAGAGAACAAATTCATGCTCGGCGACGGCACGGCGAAGCTCTGCTTCCATTTCGGCGCGGGCGTTGGCTGCGGCTTGCAAGGCAGGGGCAAAGAACCGGATGGTATTTCGGCCCGCCACTTTGGCCTGGAACATGGCGATGTCCGCATGCTGGAGAACAACGTCGGTGGCTTCCCGCTGGTCGTCGATAACGGCGATGCCAATGCTGGCCGTGTTGCTCCATTCCTGTCCCTCAAGCAGATGAGGCAGGGCGACGGTGGCAAGAACTCGCTCGGCCACATTCCTCGCCTGGGCCGCGGCTTCCTCGGCATTTTCGCTCAGGTTCTCAAGGGTGATGACAAACTCGTCTCCGCCGAGGCGCGCGACCATGCCGGCTTCGCGGACGCAGGAGGTGAGCCGCCGCGCGACCGCCTGAAGCAGCAAGTCGCCCATGTGATGGCCGAGGGTATCGTTGAGTGCCTTGAAGTTGTCGAGATCGACGAACAGCAGCGCGCGCCTGCGGCCGTGGCGGACGGCGGCAGCCAGGGAAAGGCCCAGCCTGTCCAAGAGCAGGCGGCGGTTGGGCAGGTTGGTCAGGGGGTCGTAGAAGGCCAGGTTCCGGATCTTCTCTTCCGCAACCTTGGCGTCGGAGATATTGCGGGTGATGGAGAAAATGCAGGGCGTGCCGTCAATGTCGATGATCGATGCCGACATTACGGCCCACAGTTCGTTGCCGTTCTTTTTTCTGAAGCGAGTCTCCAAATTGCGGCAGATCGACTTGCTTCTGAGGATTTCGTGCAGTTTCTCCCGGTCGGAGGGATCGGCCCAGATTCGCAACTCCACGGACGTTCGTCCAAGGACCTCGTCGCGCTCATACCCCATGTCATCGAGAAAGGCCTTGTTGACCTCGAGATAGGTCCCGTCGTCAAGACGGTTGATGGTTACGGAATCGAAGCTGTTCTGGAACGCGGTGCGATAGCACTCTTCGCTTCGCCGGGTCGCCCTGGAAGCTGCTTCCAGCAGTTGCTCGGTCTCTTTGAGCGAATTGATGTCTTCGATGACGGCGATGAAGTGCAGGGCGCGCCCCTCGCTGTCGCGCTGGGTCGATACCGTCACTCTGACCCAGACGAGGCTGCCGTCCTTGCGAATGTACTGCTTTTCCCAAACCGCATTGGCAATCTCGCCGGTCAAGAACTTTTGCAGTACACCGACGCTGGAGATGAGCTGATCGGGGGCAGTGATCTTCTGGAAGGTGAGCCCGGGGATTTCCTCGGGAGGGTAGCCGATGATTTCCGCAAAGCGGGCGTTGCCGCGCAGAAACTGGCCATCCAGTGAAGTGTGAACGATGCCAACCGCCGCCTGTTCGAAGGTGGAGCGGTAGCGCTCCTCGCTGTCGCGCAGCAGCTTCTCCGCCTCTCTGCGATGGGTGATGTCTTGGAGGAAGCCTTGAATGAAGAGAGGCGCGCCATCGCTGCCGCAAACCAGCCGGCAATTGACTGAAACCCAGATTGCCTTGCCATCTTTGCGTTTGAATTGAGATTCGAACTCGCGGATGGCCCCATGCTCTCGAAGCGCCCGCTTGAATTTGGCTTGCGCGGCGGGGTCGACCCACAGGTGGGCGGCTGTATCCGTGATTGTGGCTACGACCTCGTCGGCCGAGTCGTACCCGAGCATGTTCGCGAAGGCTTTATTGGCGGCCAGAGCTTTGCCGTCAAGGGTGGTCTGAAAGAGTCCTTCGAGGGAGCCGTCGAAGATATCACGGTATTTCCTCTCTGTTTCTTCCAACGCCTTCTCGGCCAGCTTGCGGTCGGTGATGTCTTTGCCGAAGACGGAGGTGCCCGCGGCTTTACCATCCGCGACGATCGCGGCGAAATTCAACTCCAGAATGCGGCCGTCGGGGAGAGGATATTCGACCCGGCAAGGGCATTTCGATAGCGTCGCGTCGAGACAGGCGAGCCATTGCGCAGCCGGTTCCGGCGGAAGCAATTCATCGAGGCGGGCGCCAGCCACCGCACGGACGCCATAACTGGTCTCCAGATGCCGACGAAACGCCCGATTGAATGTGAGAAGCCTGCGGTCCAGATCGACCGACCAAAAGAAGTCTTCCAAACTATCGATCGAGCTTGCGAGTTCAACTTGCGCTCGTTCTTCCACTTTCTATCTCGCCGCGATTGCAAACACACAACTTCAGCCGCTGGACCCACTCCTTTATACCGCCGGGTTCCTGAATGGGAAAACAACCGGAAGGTTGTAGACCAGGGAACCACAAGGGTGAGTGCACCGCGGGACAAACCATTGCAGAGGATATATCGGCAGGTTGATTGCGGGGTTCATGGCCGAATTCAATTTGGCATTCTTTAAATGGCTGGGGGGCCTGAGGGGCATTGGTTTAGGTTAGAGGGGTAGGAGATGGACGGGTGCGCAACAAGGGGGCGGAATGACGGAACTTTGGCTGATAAGGCATGGAGAGACGGAATGGAGCTTGGCGGGGAGGCATACGAGCCGGACGGACCTTCCGCTGACCGAGCGCGGACGGGAACGGGCGATTGCGCTGGGGAAGTACCTGGCGGGGACGAAGTTTGCCGCGGTGCTGCGGAGCCCGATGCTGCGGGCGAAGGAGACGTGCGAACTGGCGGGCTTTGGCGACGTGGCCGTGGTGGACGATGGGCTGAAGGAATGGGACTACGGCGTGTATGAGGGACGGACGACGACGGAGATCCAGGCGGAGATTCCTGGGTGGAACGTGTGGAAGGACCCGATTATTGGAGGCGAGACGGCGGAGCAGGTGGGGGTGAGAGCGGATGGGGTGATTGCGCGGGCGCTGGAGTTGGCTGCCGGCGGACCCACATCTCAAAGCCGAGACGTGGGGCACCCAGCAGGCTCAGGGCAAGTTGTAGGGCACCCGAGTCCGGTGAGCGATGTGGGGCACCCGGATGAGGCGGTGAATGTGGCGCTGTTTGCCCATGCGCATATTTTGCGGATTCTGGCGGCACGGTGGGTGGGGCTGGAGGCGCGGGGCGGGGAGCTGTTTGCGCTGGGAACAGGGAGCGTGAGCGTGCTGGGATGGGAGCGGGAGACGAGGGTGATCTTGAGGTGGAACCGGGGATTTGAAGGGTGAGTTGGTGGGCTGGAGCAGTTACGTTTCAGGTATCAGCTATCAGCTATCGGCTATCAGCTATCAGCTGTCTGCGGCCGGCTTTAAGCTATCGAGGGTGCCGGTAGAATGGAGATATGGTACCGAGGCTGTTGGTTTTCGATATGGATGGGACGCTGGTGGATTCGCGGGAGGATTTGTCGAACTCAGTGAATGCGATGCTGGCGCATCTGGGCAAGCCGGAGCTGCCGCACGCGGTGATTGCGGGCTACATCGGCAATGGGGCGAGCATGCTGGTGCGGCGGGCGCTGGGCGACCCGGAGGGCGATGTTCACGACGAGAGGTATGTGAACGAGGCGCTCGAGTTCTTTCTGGATTATTACCGCGTTCACAAACTGGACTACACCACGGTGTACGACGGCGTGTTTGCGGCGCTGGACACGATTCGCGGGGATTATCCGGGGATTGCGATGGCGGTGCTGACCAACAAGCCGGTGCGGCCGTCGCGGGACATCTGCGCACACTTCGGGCTGGACCGGTATTTCTTTCAGAACTATGGCGGCAACAGTTTTCACACGAAGAAGCCCGATCCTACGGGGCTGCTGGCGCTGATGGCGGAGGCTTCGGGGCTACATCCGATTGTGCCGGGGGAGACGGTGATGATCGGCGACTCGGATGTGGATGTGCTGACGGCGCGGAACTGCGGAGCGTGGGCGATTGGGTGCGCCTACGGATTGGCTCCGCATAGCCTGGAGGCGGCGGCGCCGGATGCGCTGGCGAACGGGCCGTCGGATTGGCCGGAAGCTCTGCGGGCGCTGGCTGGGGCGGAAGTGGCCCGCTGAGCAACGGAAAAGTGTGCGGGGTGGTGCGATGGGATGGTCAATATTGAACAGACCACTTGTGACCGCTGGACTAGCTTTGGCGCTAAGCCACTCATTCTCAGCGCAGTTATTGGTCCGATAATTCCCGCAACTCGTGTGATCCATGTCACAGGCAATGGGTGATTTCGCGTTCTACTCTTGGTGCAACTCGAACAAGGGTTCGGCGAACGACTAGCGGTCATCGGACAACTGAGTTTGGACTGCTGGTTCCGCGGAGGATTGAATGAAGCGTTTTCTATTTTGTATCGCGTTGATCGCATTACTACCGGTGCTGGCACGGCCAGGGTACGCCGCGGGCGGGACCAAGCAGGCGGCCAAGGTCGAGAAGGCAGCCGCTGCGAATCCCGCGGATTTTGTCGGCTCGGAGGTGTGCGAGACGTGCCACGCCGAAGTGGCGAAGAAGTTCAGCGACAACCCGCACAACAAGATCACGTTGACGCACGGCGCGGGAACGGCTTGCGAGAGCTGCCACGGGCCGGGGCGGGCGCACGTGGAGGGCGGCGGCGACGTCACCAAGATCAAGCAACTGGCGAAGATGACGCCTTCGCAGGTGAGCGAGACCTGTCTGGGCTGCCACGCGGGCGCGCATCCGAACTTCCAGCGGTCGCCCCATGCCAAGGCGGGCGTGGGTTGCGTGAGCTGCCACAGCATTCATGCCGGGGACCCGGACGGGAAGCTGCTGACGGCGTCGCAGCCGCAGCTTTGCTACCAGTGCCATGCGGAGATAAAGCCGTCGTTCGATATGCCGTTCCACCACAAGGTGAATGAAGGCCTGGTGAAGTGCAACGACTGCCACGACGTGCATGGGACGTTCGGGGCCAACAATATCAGGTCGACGGCTGACCAGAACGCGATCTGCAGCAAGTGCCACACCGAGACGCGCGGACCGTTTGTGTTCGAGCATGCCGCGGTGAAGGGCGAAGGATGCCTGGGCTGCCACACGCCCCATGGTTCGCAGAACCCGCGGCTGCTGAACGTGGCCAACATCAATCAGCTGTGCAACCAGTGCCATAGCCAGGTTGGAGGGTCTACGGTCCACGGGATCAACGCAGGGTCGGCGGAACGTCAGCCGTGCATCAACTGCCACACGTTCATCCATGGGTCGAACATCAACCCGGCATTCCTGCGGTAAGGAAGTTGCCACGCCGTCCGGCCAAGGTTGGACGGCGTGGCACAGCGATATCAGAGATTTTGGAAGTAAGCAAGGTTTTTCAAGTGAGGCTTGAGATGATGAAGATCAATCGGTTTTCTGGGCTGCCCGGCATGGGAATAGCCATTGTACTGATGATGGCGGGCATGGCGGTTGCGCAGACTCCGGATGCAGCGCCGGTGGTCCAGAACGGGTTTGTGATCCATAACAGCGTGGACCTGGGCGGCCATCTGGCCAACATCTCGGGCAGCGGAGACATGTACGACACGCTGGTGAATGTTCACTCCGGGCCGCGGGTGCTGGGGCAGACGTTTACGGCGCACGCGGCGCCGGGCAGCAAGCACACGCTGATCGACGACCTCACAGCGTTCAGCTCAGGTTTCGGCGGCGACCCGAACAACTTCGCCAAGGTGGACATGTCGAAGGGCAAGCTGTACGAGTTTTCGGGACTGTTCCGGCGCGACCGGCAGTACTTCGACTACGATCTGCTGGGAAGCGTGAACCTGCCGACGGTGCAGGTGCCGTACACCCAGGTAAATGGCGTAGCGGCAGCAGCGGGTGCGCCTTCGCTGGCGTGGACGCAGCCCACGGATTCGCCGGTGATGTTCAACACGGTGCGCCGGATGACGGACACCAGCCTGACGATCTTTCCGTTGTCCCCGGTCACGTTCCGGGTGGGATACTCGCAGAACATCTTTCAGGGGCCGAGCGTGACTCCGGGCAGGACGATCGGCAAATACGACGACCTGCTGGACGAGTATCAGCGGAACAGCACCGACGACTTCCTTGGCGCAGTCGACTGGAAGCCCTGGACGCACACCAAGATTACGTTTGAAGAGCAGGTGGACCACTACAAGTCGGACTCGTATTTCACGCTCGATCCGTCGACGTTCATCGCCCAAGAGGCGAACGGAACGCCGGTCTCGCTGGGCAATTACGATGCGACCTACAGTGCTACCGCGCCCTATCCTTACTCCAGCGGGGCGTGCAACACAGGCAGCATGGGCAGCGCGTATGTTCCTGCGGCGGGTACTACTCCCGCGAGCTACACCATCTTCTCGGCCCCGTTTACTCCGGGTGGCTTGCCGATCGTCAATCCAGCGTGCGATGCGGTGACGAATTATTTCCGCTCGCAGCCGACACGGATTCTCTATCCCACGGAGATATTGCGGTTGCAGAGCACGAGCATCAAGAACATCTCGCTGAACGGCGACTTCCGTTACATGGTTGGAAACAGCCACCTGCCCAACTATTATGAGAGCTTTGCCGGTCTGGATGGGACGATCCGGTCGTCGACGGAGACGGGGAGTGCGATCGCGCAGAGGCGGGTTGTCGCTCTGGATTATGGCATGAGCTGGCAGGCGACGAAGGCGATCAGCCTGGCGGACCAAGTGACCTATACCAATTTTCACCAGCCAGGCAACACTACTGTCGAGGGTTCCTCGGTGAGCACACCGACTACGGTGGTTGCCGGGAACAACGGCTACGAGACGATCAACTACACGTGCCCCCCTGCGGGTTCCCCGAATCCCTGCACGACGGGCGGTCCGCTGAGCATCTCCGGCAACCCCACTGTCGGCGTACCGCTCTACGCTTACTTCGGCCTGCGGTTCCTGACGAACAATGCGACCGTGAGCTGGGAGGTGTCGCCGCGGGCCACGTTTGCGCTGACCTATCGCTATCAGTCGCGCGCCATTCTCCAGACCAGTGGAACGGGTCCGTTAGAAAACCTTGTCGGCGTCGACGAAAATGGCGCTATCTTCAGTGCTGCGCTGCGGCCCACCAGCCATTGGACAGTGAATGGCACGGCAGATTTCTCATACAGCGACAACGCGTTCACTCCGGTGAGCCCGCGGCAACTGAAGCACTACCGCATCCACACTTCGTACCGGCCGAAGCCCTGGGCGACGATATTCGGGGCGTTCAACGACCTGGAACGGCACAACAACACCTACAACACGGGCACGGCGAACCTGGATGGGCCGCTCGACCATGTGGACCACAGCCGGGTGGTAAGCATGGGGGTGGTGCTGGCGCCGAATGAGCACTACGGGTTCGACTTCAACTACTCGTACAGCGATGTGTATGCGTCGACGAACATCTGCTATCTGAGCGGCGCGTTCACGGGCACGCCCGGCACTGCTCCGTCGTTCCCGGGCGCGGCTTCGACGACGAGCACGGGCACCAACAATATCTGCCCGAGCCTGACGACAGAGTGGGGGCCAGTAAAGGACTTCATCGATGCGCCGACGCAGTATGCCTCGGCGTCGCTGACGCTGTCACCGACGAAGACGTTTCACTCGGATATCGGATATCGCATCAGCGCGGTGAGCGGGAACCAGTTCTTCAACGACGCGCAGGAAGTCAACGGGTCGCTGCAGAGTGCGTACCAGTCTCCGTTTGTAAATCTGGCGTGGACGGTGAAACCGGGTTGGGTGTGGAGAGCTGAATACAATTACTATGGCTACGGCGAGGGCGGCCCTTCCGGCGCACCTTTCTGCAGCCTGGCAACGAGCGCGACGACTGCGGTTGTTCCTTGCAGCACTTTGTCTCCCACCGGCCGGACTGAACCGTCTTCGGGCCTGACGGCGGCGCGGAACTTCCACGCGAACAATGTGACCCTGGGGATGCATTACGAGTTCTAGCGGAGTTTTATACAAACCAGACTTACAAGAAAGACTAGGAGATTTGCCAATGAAGATCAGGACTGGAATTATGCTGGCCGCCATGTTGGCGGTGCCGATGACAGCCGCTTTTGCGCAGTCGGGCGCGGACAACTACAAGGCCAAGTGCGCGATGTGCCATGCGGCGGACGGCACCGGCAAGGCGGCCATGAAGGTCCCCTCGTTCAAGACGCCTGAGTCCATCAAGGAGTCGGATGCAGAGCTGACCGCCGCGATCAAGAACGGCAAGGGAACGGGAGCCGTCAAGATGCCGGCGTATGCAGGCAAGTTGACGGATCCGCAGATCAAGGACCTGGTGGTTTACGTGAGGACGCTGCAGAAGTAGAAGGCGGCGTGAGTTGCCTGTAGCTGGGGCCGATTGAGTGCGAAAGAGAGAGACGGCTCTCCTCTCTTCCGAAGCATCGGACCCGGCAGGGGGTGGAGGTGGAAAACGCCACCGCCCCCGCACACAGGCCCTCCCGGCGCGCGGCTGCTTCCCGGTCCCACGAAGATTTGAGCAGGTGAGGTTGTGGCAAGACCGGACGAGTTGATTGCGCCCGCGGGGAAGTGTTGCGTTATGAACGTGGATCGATGCACGACGGAAGTGTCCGGAGCGGGTTTGGGTAAGATCGCTCTGGCGGCGTTGGCAATTCTGTTTTGGGTGAGTGCCGCCGGGGCGCTGAGGGCGCAGACGGACTGCCTGACATGCCACGGGGACAAGACGATGCAAGACTCGTCTGGGCACAACGTTGGCGTGGATGGCGACAACTTCCATGCGAGCATCCACGGCAGCCTGGGGTGCAGCGATTGCCACACGTCGATCAAGGATTATCCGCATCCGGACAAGGTGGAGGCGGTGAAGTGCGAGACCTGCCACGCGGACCAGGCGTCGGCGATCGGCGGCAGCATCCATGCGAAGGCGAGTGCGCATCCCTGCACGAGCTGCCACGGCGATGCGCACTCAATTTATCCGAAGGACAATCCAAAATCGGCAGTGTATCCGCTGAATATTCCGAAGACCTGCGGCACCTGCCATGCAAACGAGGCGCTGGCGAAGAAATATGGGTTGCAGAATGTCTATTCGCATTACATGGACTCGATCCATGGATACGCGGTGAGCAAAGAGGGCTTGCTGGTGGCGGCGAACTGCATGAGCTGCCATGGGTCGCACGGAATCCTGAGCCACAAGGACCCGAAGAGCACCACGTCGCGGGAGAATATTCCGACCACCTGCGGAGCGTGCCACGGCGGCGTGAAGGACGAGTACATGAGCGGCGTGCACGGCAAGGCGCTGGCGGCCGGCAATGGCAAAGTGCCGGTATGCACAGACTGCCACACGGCGCATGCGATTCTGCAGCCGACAGACTCGACGTTCCGCATGCAATCGACGCCGATCTGCGGTTCGTGCCACAAGGACCAATTGGCGACGTATCGCGACACGTTCCACTCGCAACTGGGGCTGCTGGGCGGCTACGTGGAGACGGCGCGCTGCTGGGACTGCCATGCCGCGCACAAGGTGCTGCCGGCGTCGGACCCAGAATCGCCGGTGAACAAGGCCAACCTGATCAAGACGTGCAGCCGATGCCACGCGGATGCGAATTTGAGCTTTGTTCAGTATCAGCCGCACGCGAATCCGCACAACCGGAAGCTGAATCCGGCGCTGTATTTTGTGCGGCTGTTCATGAATTTGCTGCTATGGGGCACGCTGAGCTTCTTTACGCTGCATACGCTGTTGTGGTTTATTCGCGCGAAGAAGGAGCAGGACAAGCACAGGCCGGCAGCGGAGGCAAAACATGACTGAGGGAACGGGAGCAGAGCAACCGGAGCAGGCGGCGGGCGGCAAGCCAGAAAAGTTCTATGTGCGGTTCACGCTGGCGCAGCGATATCTTCATGCGGTGCTGTTCACGTCGTTTCTGGGGCTGGCAGCGACGGGCTTGCCGATGCGCTTCAGCGACAACGCGGCGGCACGGACGGTGGCGAGCGCGGTGGGCGGGTTCGGCGCGATTCTGTTCTTCCACAAATTCTGCGCGATCGTTTTGACGCTGGCGTTTCTCTATCACCTGAAGGACATTGCGACGCGGATCCTGGTGCACAAGGAGAAGGGCCTGCTGTGGGGCCCGAACTCGATGGTGGCGAACTGGAAGGACGTGCAGGACCTGATCGGGCACCTGCGCTGGTTCGTGGGGCTGGGGCCGAAGCCGAAGTTCGATCGCTTCGCGTACTGGGAGAAGTTCGATTACTGGGCAGTCTTTTGGGGCATGATCGTGATTGGCTTTTCGGGGTACGCGATGTGGTTCGCGCCATTCTTCGCGCACTTTCTGCCGGGCTGGGCGTTGAACGCGGTGCTGGTGGTGCATGGCGAGGAAGCTCTGCTGGCCATCCTGTTTATCTTCTCGATCCACTTCGTCAACACGCATCTGCGCCCGGGAAGTTTCCCGATGGACATGGTGATCTTTACCGGCAAAGAGACGGAAGAGGAGTTCGAGAAGAAACGGACGCTGGAGTACGAGCGGCTGGCCAAAGAGGGGAAGCTGGAAGCCAGGGTTGGGGACAAGCCCGTATATTGGTGGGTGAATTTTGCCAAGGTGATCGGGTTTACGGCTATTCTTATCGGACTGGTCCTTCTGGTGCTGACGTTGATCGGCTACTTCGGCACGGCATAAATCATTTCTAGGGGTCTCAATGTCTCAGTTCAGCAGGTTGGAGAAGAGCCTTCGTCCGATTCTGTTCTTCGGAAACAACTGGATAAGCCTGATTGGCGGGGCGCTGACGACGGCGTCGGCGTTTGTGCTGGTGGGCTTCTGGGTGGTGTCGATCTTCGGGCACGCTGGGCCTACGAATCCGTACGTCGGCATTGTGGTGGATCTGTTTCTGCCGGGATTGTTTGTGCTGGGACTGGTCCTGATTCCGCTGGGCATGTGGCTGCGGCATCGCGGGCTGAAGGCAGCCGGGGAAGTGCCGGCGGTATTTCCGGCGATCGACCTGAAAGACCCGTTCTTCCGGCGCGGGATTGAGGTGGTGCTGGCCGCGACTTTCATCAACTTCGTGATTGTGGGCACGGCGAGCTATCGCGGGATCTCGTATATGGATTCGCCGAACTTCTGCGGGCAGAGCTGCCATGTGATGTATCCGCAGTGGACGGCGTACCAGGTTTCGCCGCACTCGCATGTGGCGTGCGTGCAGTGTCATATCGGCGCGGGAATATCGGCGGAGATCCATGCCAAGGTGAATGGGACGAAGCAACTGGTGGAAGTGACGCTGAATACCTATCCGAGCCCGATTCTGGCGCCGCTGTCGGAACTGCGGCCGGCAAGGGCTACGTGCGAGGAGTGCCACTCGCCGACACACTTTGTGGGCGAGAAGCTGCTGGTGGAGACGATGTACGGCGACGACGAGAAGAATTCAGTGACGCACAACATCCTGGCGCTGCACCTGGGCGGAGTGGACTCGCTGTCAAGGCAGAGTGGGATTCATGGGCATCATCTGGACCACTATGAGTATGTGGCGACCGACAACACGTATCAGAACATTATTGCCGTGACCAAGCACAATCCGGATGGGACAACGACGCAGTTTGTGAGTTCGGACTGGAAGGGGCCGGTGAAGGGTGTGACGCGCGAGATGGACTGCATCGACTGCCACGACCAGGCGACGCACACCTTCCAGACGGCGGAGGACGCGATCGACGAGTCGATGACGGTGGGCAGCCCCAATCCGGCGCTGCCGTTTGTGCACAAGAAAGGGCTGGAGCTGATCCAGGCGACGTACTCGTCGCAGGCGGATGCGGCGGCGAAGATTACGGCGGGGCTGGATGATTTCTATCGCACGCAGTATCCGGCGATATGGAGCGGGCAGCGGGGCGCGGTGGACGCGGCGGCGAAGAGCCTGGTGGCAATCTACCAGAGGAATGTGTTCCCGGACATGAAGGTGACGTGGGGGACGTATACGAATGGGATGGGGCATAGCGCGCCGGGGCACAATCCGTCGCCGGGGTGCTTCCGCTGCCACGATGGGAACCATACGTCGAAGGACGGGAAGACGATCACGAACGACTGCAGCGTATGCCATAATTTGCTGGCGAGCGACGAGGCGAACCCGAAGCAGTTGTCGGATTTGGGCTTGCAGCAGTAGGGCGAAGGAAAAAGATTAACACCGATTTTCACCGACAGGCGCCGATTTGCTGAACGGGGCTGAGTTCGCGTTTTCCGATTCAGCTATCAGCGGCCAGCTATCGGCTATCAGCGTGGAGTTATAGCCGACGGAGCCATTCTTAGCGGGTGGCGAGTTCGTCGCGCATGGCGGACATTTCAGCGAGGGCGTGCTGGTTGCCGGTGCGCTGGGCGGCGTGGATGCCGGCGTTGAGTTGCTCGAGCGCGGCTTCGGTCCGGCCGAGGGTGACGAGGGTCTGCGCGGACATCTGGTAGGCGGGGACGTAGTCGGGATTGTGGCCGATGCAGATGGCGAACTCGCTGAGGGCGAGGTCGGGGTTGCCGCGGGAGATGTGCTCCATGGCGAGGCCGTAGCGGGCGAAGGCGTTGGCGGGATCGAGCTGGAGGATTTCGTTGAGCGCGGCGAGCTTGTCCATAGATGGATTGTAGTGGCGGCGCAGGACAAAACCGACCACGGATTCACACGGATAAGAACGGATAAGGCCAACTACGAATGGCCTTGTCTTATCCGTGGTCATCCGTGTAAATCCGTGGTTTGTTTGTCTTGGGATTTAGAATGGGGGGATGAGCGAGGGCAAGGTTATTGCGCGGACGGTGGCGGAGTCGCAGGCGGAGCGGAGCGAGATTATTTTTCCGGGCGACTCGAATGCGCTGGGTAACTTGTTTGGCGGGCGGCTGATGCAGTTTATCGACCTGGTGGGGGCGGTAGCGGCGGTGCGGCACTGCCGGGCGATTGTGGTGACGGCGAGCATTGACCACTCGGATTTTGTGGCTCCAGTGCATGTGGGGGATTTGCTGATTTTGAAGGCGAGCGTGAACCGGGCGTTCCGCACCAGCATGGAGGTTGGCGTGCGGGCGATGGTGGAGGATGCGCGCGGACAGACGCTGCGGCATGTTTCATCGTCCTATGTGACGTATGTTGCGGTGGACCGGGAGGGAAAGAAGATTCCGGTGCCGTGCGTGATTCCAGAGACGGAGCACCAGAAGCGGCGGTTTGCGGATGCGGGGCGAAGGCGAGAGTTGCGGGCGGAAGAGACGCAACGGGCGAGGGAGATTCGAGCTGAGTTGGGGGCAGGGTGGCATGTTTAGTTGCGAGTTGTTAGTTGCTGGTTGCTAGTAACAACAAGAACAAGAGCGCAATGCGGGGATTCTTCGCTCCGCTCAGAATGACAGCAGAGGTGAGGTAGATGGGACATACGGGACAGCAGATGCCTCAGCCGCAGCCGTTGCCGGGAGTGGCGCATGTGGTGGCGGTGGGCAGCGGCAAGGGCGGCGTGGGCAAGACCACGGTGGCGGTGAACCTGGCGGTGGCGCTGGGCAAGCTGGGGTATCGCGTGGGGCTGATCGACGCAGACATTTACGGGCCGAACGTGCCGATGATGCTGGGGCAGACGCGGCAGCCGAACATTGTCGGCGACAATCAGATCGGGCCGCTGCTGGCGCATGGGGTGAAGTTTATTTCGGTGGGGCTGATTGCGCCGGGCGACAAGCCGATGGTGATGCGCGGGCCGATGCTGCACCAGATCATCCGGCAGTTTCTGCAGCAGGTGGCGTGGGGCGAGCTGGATTTTCTGATTGTGGACCTGCCGCCGGGGACGGGCGATGTGGTGATCTCGCTGGTGCAGACGGTGCCGCTGACGGGCGCGGTGGTGGTGTCGACGCCGAGCGATGTGAGCCTGCAGGACGCGAGGAAGGCGATTGAGATGTTCGGCCAGGTAAAGGTGGAGGTGATCGGGATTGTGGAGAATATGAGCCACTTCACCTGCCCGCACTGCCAGCAGGTGATCGACATTTTTTCCAGCGGCGGGGCGGAGCGGACGGCGCAGCAGTATGGGCTGGAGTTTCTGGGGTCGCTGGAGCTCGATCCGGCGATCCGGTCGGGCGGCGACCGCGGGCTGCCGGTGACGCTGGCGGGGGAGGAGAGCGCGATCGCCAAGCCGTTCTTCGACGTGGCGCGGAAGGTGGCGGCGCGGGCGAAGGAGATTGCTGGAGCGAGCGAGGAGTTTCTCGAGATCTCGTAGAGGCGAAGGCGATGAAAGTCGCCAGAACTGAGTTCCGGTGTCATGCATCCCGGGCGATGGAGATACGGTTTACAGCGCTTCTTGCAGCGCCTTCGATAGCCGGTGAAGATGGCGCCCCATAATGTTGAGATGCAACCTTACGTGCCGTGGTTCGCCCGCCGCAAGAGTAGCCAGATACCAAAGGTTTTGAACGGATTGGAGATGATTCTGGCAGCTTGTCCGCGGGTCTTCATAATGAATTCGGGCGCCTGCTGGCTTCATGACAGATTCTGTGCGGTTTAGCGGCATATTTGCACCTATCTCTTTCACTCGTCGCATTTGCTAGTTGCAGATGTGTGGCCGACTGCGAGTATCGGGATAAGAAGACCAGGAATAAGCCGCATCCGGCGCGGAGTCAGCGGCTTGCGAGTGTTCGAGTTTGCCGTCCCGAGCATCCAGCGCTTTCCAGCAAGGGAAGAAATGACCTAGTTGGGGGTTGACGGATGGAATAAACTGGATAAAGAGGTGGTATGGATGGCGGAGGCGGAGCGGATAACGGCGCGGCAGCGGGCGATCCTGACGGCCGTCATTGAGAGCTACATTGAAACGGGCGAGCCCGTGGGCTCGGGCACGGTTGCGGGGACGATGGCGCGGGTACAGGGGAGCACGGGCCAGGGGGCGGGGCTGAGCTCGGCGACGGTGCGGAACGAGATGGTGGAGCTGGCGAACGAGGGGCTGCTGGAGCAGCCGCATACATCGGCGGGCCGGGTGCCGACAGCGCGGGCGTTCCGGATGTACGTGGACCAGTTGAGCGGGGCGGGCGGGCGGATGCTGGGCGGGGGACAGTCAGGACGGCGCGGCCTGATCGAGTCGCAGCCCGATTCGAGTTCTGCAGGGGTGCAAGGGACGCAGGCGATGCTGGAACGGACGAGCCATGTGCTGGCGACGGTTTCCAGCGGCGTGGGCGTGGCCGTGGCGCTGGTGGCGGGCGGAGACATGCTGGAGCATGTGCATTTTTCGCGGCTGGGCCATGGCCGGGTGCTGGCGGTGGTGGTGACCAGCTCGGGGCTGGTGCGGGACCGGATGCTGACGCTCGATGTCGATGTTACGGAGCAGGAGCTGGAGGTTGCCGCGAATTTTCTGAACGAGCACTTCCGCGGGTGGAGTATCGAGCGGGTGCGGGCGGAGATTGGCAGGCTGGTGGAGCGAGAGCGCAGCGAGTATCAGCGGCTGCTGAGTTCGGTAGAGGAATTATGGGCAGGCGCCGTGCCGGAGGGCTCCGGCGTGCAGACGGTGTATGTGGAGGGAGTTGCGAACCTGCTGGGGAACAGTGCGGTCGGAAATGCCGAGGATGTGGCTCGGCTGCGCGAGGTGCTGGCGGCATTGGAGGCAAAGCAGCGGCTGGTGGAACTGCTGGATGCGTATATCGATGCGAAGCAGGAGAGTGTGCGGGTGATCTTCGATCTGGAAGAACACGCGCCGGAGATGGCAGGGCTGGTGCTGATCGCGGCGCCGGCGCGGATGGCAGGCGACGGACGGGGAACGGTTGGAGTGATTGGGCCAAAGCGGATCCATTACGAGAACACCATGAACGCAGTGAGCTATATCGCGCAGGTGTTTGAACGGATGCTGCAATAAGACAGTCGGGAGTTGTCAGTTCTCAGTGTCAGTGGTTTTGGGGCGGCAGGGATGGTATTCGTTCGGCGCGAGGGTGGGAGAGATGAGAGGGTGAGATGGCGAGGCAATGGGGCAAAGTCGCGGGATGGGGCGGAATCGGCAACAATAGGAAAGAGAGTGGTTCGAGGAGGAGCGGCGACGGGATGGTAGAGGAAACAACGATGAAGGAAGCGGAAGAGAAGGCGCTGCCGGCGGAGGGCACTGAGGAGCCGCAGGCGGCTGCCGCGGGAGATAACGCCGAGACGGCGTTGAAGGCGGAACTGGAGCAGGTGAAGGGCGAGCGGGACCAGTTGCTGGACCGGCTGGCGCGGTTGCAGGCGGAGTTTGAGAACACGCGGCGGCGCGAGGTAAAGGAGCGGCAGGATGTGCGCGACTACGCCGTTCAGAATGCGGTCGAGCCGTTTCTGGGAGTGATGGACAACTTCCAACTGGCGCTGAAGTCGGACGGCACCAAGGAGCAACTGCGCGCTGGAGTGGAGCTGATCCTGAAGCAGATGGAAGAGGCGCTGAAGGGGCTGAACGTTCAGCCCGTGGAGTCGGTGGGGACGCAGTTCGATCCGCGAGTCCACGAGGCGCTGGGGAGCATCGAAACGGTCGAGTTTCCCGACCACCAGGTGCTGGAAGAGATTCGGCGGGGTTACAAGATCCGCGAGAAGCTGCTGCGGCCGGCGCTGGTGAGGATCGCGGAGAATAAGGCAGTGGTGAGCGAGTGAAGGCAGCTGTCAGTTGCCGATTGATAGTTGTTGGTTGGAGCAAGAGCAAAGGCTAATACGGAGACTCTGACCCGTTGGGCCAGAATGACGCTTCCGGGGTATTGAATTTCGTTGGTGGGAAACTATAAGAGATGAGTGCGACGGCAAACGTGACTAAAGTCGATTTCTATGAAGTATTGCAGGTTTCGCGCGAAGCGAGCGACCAGGAGCTGAAGGCCAGCTACCGCAAGCTTGCCATGCAGTACCACCCGGACCGCAACCCGAACAATCCCGCGGCGGAAGAGAAGTTCAAGGAGTGCAGCGAAGCTTACCAGGTTCTGAGCGACCCGGAGAAGCGCGCGGCCTACGACCGGTACGGACATGCGGCGTTCCAGAACAGCGGCTCGGGAGCGGGGAACCCGTTCCAGGGCGCCGGGTTCCAAGGCGATCTGGGGGACATCTTCGGCGACCTGTTTGGCGAGATGTTCAACATGGGCGGCAGCCGGCGGGCGACGCGAGTACAGCGCGGACGCGACCTGCGCTACGACCTGACGCTGGAGTTCGAAGAGGCGGTGTTCGGGATCGAGAAGCAGATCAGCATCCGGCGGCTGGAAACGTGCGACGACTGCGCCGGGACAGGCGCGGCGAGTGGCAGACCTCCGGCAACTTGCTCGCAGTGCGGCGGGCGGGGACAGGTGCGGCTGCAGCAGGGATTCTTCTCGGTGGCGAAGACATGCTCGCGATGCAATGGGACGGGAACGACGATCAGCGATCCGTGCCTGGGATGCAGAGGCGAGGGGTTGCAGGCGAAGAAGCACGACATTCTGGTGAAGGTCCCGGCGGGCGTGGAGCAGGATACGCGGATCCGCTACCAGGGCGAGGGCGAGGCGGGAAAGTTCGGCGGGCCGGCGGGCGATTTGTACGTGGTGCTGAGCGTGAAGGCGCACAAATTCTTTGAGCGGGACGGCGACGACCTGCACTGCGTGATGCCGATCTCGTTTCCGCAAGCGGCGCTGGGGACGGAACTGCAGATCGAGACGCTGGAAGGGCCGACGACGATCAGGGTTCCCGAGGGCACGCAGAATGGGAAACTGTTCAAGCTGCGAGGCAGGGGAGTGCCCCACCTGAATGAGCGCGGCAAGGGCGATCTGGTTGTGGAGATACGAGTGACGACACCGGCGAAGCTGACCAAGGCGCAGAGGGATTTGCTGCTGAAGCTGAGCGAGACGATGACGGTGGAGAATACGCCGACGAGCAGAGGGTTGTTCGACAAGATGAAGGATATGTTTTCGTAGGTTCGTAGGTTCGGGGTGGCTGGGCGGAATGCTCGGCTGCCCCTTCTCCTTTCAGCAGGTCATTGCAGCGGCGGCGATGGCGATGGCGGCGATGGCGGCGGTCTCGGCGCGGAGGATGCGGGGGCCGAGGGTGACGTGGGTCCAGGCGTGAGCGGTGAAGAGGGACATTTCTTCGGGGGTCCAGCCGCCTTCGGGGCCGATGGCGAGAGCGAGATTCGTGGCGCTCCGGTCCCACATCTCAGGTGCGAGATGTGGGGCACCCAGCGCAGTTGCGAGTGAAAGGGATTGCTCGGTTTCGCTGAGGAGGATGCGGATGGGTGAGGTTTCGGCGGCGAGGGCGGCGGCGAGCGGGGTGGGGCCGGCGATCTCGGGGATGCCGGTGCGGCGGGACTGCTTGGAGGACTCCAAGGCGATGCGACGCCAACGGGCTGCTCTCTTTTCGGCGGCCAGGGCGAGGTGCTTCTCCGTGCGGCGGGCGAGGATGGGCGTGATGCTGGCGACACCGAGTTCAGTGGCTTTTTCGATGGCCCATTCGAAGTGATCGAATTTGAACACGGCGAGGAGGAGATGGATGGGCAAGGCGGCGTCGGCTTCCAGCTCTTCGTGGAGGATGAAGGAGACTTCGGAGTCAGTCACCGAGGCGATTTCGGCGCGGTGGAGGAAGCCATTGGCGACGATGTCGTAGACCTGTCCGGGCTGGGCGCGGAGGACGCGCGCCAAGTGGGCGGCCTGTTCGCCGGTGAGCGCGGCGTGGGTGGGATGGCCGGTAGCGGGAGAGAAGGTGTCGGCGATGAAGCGGCGTCTCATAGGGCAGGGGACGGGGGATAGGGAACAGGGAACAGAGAGACGGGTGCGGCGGAGGTGGTTGGGATGAGCATTCTGTTCCCTACTTACTGTTCCCTGTTCTCTACTTGCCGTTCAAATCTTTAGGGATGGTGATGGTGAAGGGTTCCTGGTGGTAGAAGCTGATGTTGACCGTGGCGGACTTGCGATTGTTCCAGTCAGCCTGGGTGACGGGGAAGTGGAGCAAGACCATGCCCTCAGCGTGGTCGCCGGGCGCGATGGTGGTTTCGCGGGGCAGCGGCGGTCCGGAAAGCGGCTTGAGCGCGGGGAAGGTGACGTACATGTTGTCGAGGTCGGTTTTGGCGATGGCGCTGGTAGTGGTGGGCTCGACGGAGTCGTCTGGCGGGGTGAGGGTCCCGGTAATGTCGTCGATGGTGAGGGGGATTTTGAGGCGGTTGTCGATGCGGACGGTGGCGAGGACGTAGAGGTCGTCCTGGGCCTGGTCCTCGTGGCCGACGACCCTGGAGAGGTCTTTGAAGACGGTGTGGGTGGGCAGAACGGCGGTGTGAGTGATGGCAATGTCGGCGATGCGGTGCGGCCGGAGATAGACATACGCGAAGATGCCGCTGACGACGACAAAAGCGATCAGCAGGGGAATGAGCAAGCTGGTGCGGCGTTCGGGTTGCGAGAAGGAAAGTTCGGACATGGGAGTCAAGGATAGCAGCGAAGGACGGCGGCTGAGGGTCAGCTTTTGCCGGCGGAGGTGTTGACGTCCTTGTGGATGAAGTACTCGTCGATGAGGACGGCGAGGAGGGCGGCGGTGGGGACGGCGACGAGGGCGCCGACGATGCCGGCGAGCTCGGTGCCGGCGATAAGGGCGATGAGGACGGTGAGGCCCATGAGGTTGACGCTCCTGCGCATGATGCGCGGGATGAGGAAGGCGTTCTCGATGTTGATGTAGACGAGGTAGAAGATAAAGACGCCGGCCATCTTGGCCCAGGAATCGAGCGCGGCGACCAGGGCGACGAGCAGGATGGTAATGACGCCGCCGGCGATGGGGACGATGTTCATGAGGCCCATGAGGACACCGAGCAAGAAGAAATAACGGACGTGCAGGATGGCGAAGACCGCGGTGCTGCATACGCCAAGGATGAGCATCAGCAGGCCCTGGCCGAAGAGCCACTTGCTCATGCGGACCTCGGCGCGGTAGAGAGTAACGGCGAGGCGGAGGCGGTTCTCGACGGAGAGCAGCGACATGAACCAACCGTAGGCGTACTCGCCTTCGAGCATGAAGTAGACGCAGAGGATGAAGGCGGTGACCAGGCTGAAGATGCTCGACAGCCAGTTGGGGAAGGAAGTGAGCAGGTACTCGGCGGTGGCGGAGAGGGCGTTTTCGGCCTTCTCGGCTACGGCGCCGACGCCGAGGTCGTTGGCGAGCGGGAGACGCTGGAGGCGGGCTTCGATGACAGGGATGCGGTTGGGCAGGTCGCTGGCGAACTGGTGAAGATCGCGGACGACGGGCGGAAGGCCGACGATGAAGAAGATGGCGATGGAGAGAAAGGTGACGGAGAGCAGAAGCGCGATGGCCGGGCCGCGGGTGATGTGGCGTCCGCCGCGCAACTGGAAGCGCATGATGGCGCTAACCGCGGGCATAAGGACCACGGCAAAAAGCGCGCTGACGTAGACCAGCAGGAGGACCTCGCGCAGACGCCACGCCAGCGCGAGAGCGATCAAGATGCCGAAGGCAAAGAGGATGTGGCCCCGAATGACGCTGCGGGCTTGCTCGATCTCAGTGGGTGAGGGCAGGGCCATCTCCTATGTTCTGACAATCCGATGCGTTTAACTTGGCTACAGAGTTACTGTAACGCCAGATTCGCGTTGCAAGCGATTTTGTATCGCGGGCATCCACACGAAAACGGTGAAGTCAGGCATCCTGAATGCCGGTGGCCCGCATCGGACGATCGAGACACGATCCGCGGAGGGTCACCTTTATGAAGCGAGTCGTATGCGCACTCGGTCTTGTTCTTTTCACGTCGGCAATGCTTGGTGAGGACATCGCTGGCGTTCATGGGTGGATCGAGGACGGGCTTGCCAAGACGCCGGGCACGCCTTCTGAAGCTGTGCGGAGAAGCATTTTGGAGGGCGCCAAGTATGTTTTTGTCGATGACCTGACGAAAAATGTCTACGTGATCGACGATCCCGAGGTAGTGAAGGGGCATGAAGGGCACCATGTCAGCGTGGCCGGCGGAATGGATAAAGTTGCGATGACGGTTCACATCAGCAAACTGACGATGCTGAAGAACCAGAAGCCGGGTCCTGCCCCGGATGCTCTCGGGCACTAGATAGCAATGCTGCCCTCCCAC
>Ga0181520_10004843_pt1 | contig 22073 bp, 22 predicted proteins | sample PEATcosm2014_Bin_29_FD_132451 | JGI IMG/M metagenome (GOLD analysis project Ga0181520, IMG submission 132451) | Peatland microbial communities from MTU Mesocosm Facility, Houghton, MI, USA - PEATcosm2014_Bin02_30_metaG | ecosystem: Environmental > Terrestrial > Soil > Wetlands > Peat | place...
GTCCATCATCCGGTCACCTCAAAAGGCCGGCGATCCCGTCTGCCCCAACCCCTTGACGGCAAACATAAGAATCAGACACGCCCCGCGTCGCGCAAGCCCCGCAGAGTCATCCTCTCAGAGCGTCGGTATAACGTCATTGGATGGATATATGCCGCAGCAAGGAGACATCGTGGTCTGCCGGATCCGAAGGGTCCGGCCAACCCCGGTCATATTGAGTGGTTCGACGGCCAGGATTTCTGCTCAATGGTTGGAAATCAGAGCGCTATTGACACAGGAGGCCATTTGCGGCCAATATTTTGCACATACGATGGTTCGTCAGCTACCGGATGTACCCAACACATGGTGGTATTGGAGTTGACGCTGAGCAACGAGGAATCGAGCCGAGCGGTTCAGGTCGTCCTGGGGTTCGGCATCGTGCTAACGATTTTCGGGCTTCTGGTCCTCGGCTATGAGGCCTGGGGTTGGCTTGTGCAAGGCGAATGGCGAAGCATTCCCATTTCCCGCATGCTCGTTGAGTTCACCACATGGGAACCCGAATCGCTCTCTAGCTCTCCGTGGGATCGTTTCTTCTTTTGGTTTCTTGACCTTCCACTGTATTGGATTTTGTTGGTATCGGGGACGGCCATGACAATCTTGGGGATGCGGCTGCTGTCATAGTGCACTCGAAGCATGTCGGGCCGTCACTCTCGCCAAGGTTGAGGGTGCTGGTCGTTTCGCTCAGGGTGAGCAGTGAGGTGGTCCCTGAAATTCGGACGGGTGCTGAAGCTTGGCTCGCTGTTGGGAAGGAAGGATCTGGCTGACGGGCAAGCCGAAGCGGTATTCGGCTGATTTCAAGGTGAAGGTTGCTCTTGTAGAGTGCGCCCCATACCGCCAGCGCGTCCGGGCGAAGCGGATCACCGGGGCCTCAACGCGGCGTCACGACGGCAGGAGGAGGGCCACGATGGCGGCTCGCGCGAGCCATTGTTCTGGCTATCGTAATGCCGATGAACGAGACGACCGCGCCTCCGAAAACGTCCACAAAGTAATGGTCTCCCCCCAAAGGCACCGAAATCACAACCAGCGCGTTGAGCAAAAATGCGGCCGGAAACAAGTAGCGAGAGCCTCGGCAGGCATAGACGAAAAGAATCGCCATAACCGTGTGAAAAGACGGGAAGGCCACAATGCCGGAGTACGGGAGGGGGTGCGCGGCGGGAGCCTCCCGAAGAATATGAACAATCGGCGCAGCTGGTGCGTTCAAGCCAAGGGCAGCGAGCGCTCCAATGGCAGGGAAGAGCGCCACAGTCGCAAGGGTCAACACGAGGGAAGTGAATAGCGCATTGAACAACTCGGCGTTTCCCTCGCGTGGTCGCCGCAACGCCAGTACCACGACCGCAACAGCCGGTTGCCAGATGTAGCTCCCATAGGCGATCCACTGTGCACGCAAAAACAATGGATGGCGCGACACGAAATTTGCCCATGCCAGCCAATCAAGCCCGAGCACGTCGTCTGCATGAGCAAACGCAGTGTCCGTGAGCGGCCGACCAATGGCGAAACAGAGATACGAAAGGCGCACGCCGAGGAACGGAAAGGCCGTCCACAGAGCCAGGTAGAACAGCGCTTCCGCCATAGTCGGAGCGGGGCGCAGAATCGAGTAAACACCCGAAAGGAACAACATCGCTACCGGTATCACAAGGACGACGGGCAAAGATGGCTGCCACGTTATTCCGACTTGTAAATTCCAGACAGTCGCAACGGTTGCCATTAGCACAATGGAAGCCGCGGGAATGAGCTCTGGCGCAGAGCCTCGATATGACCACCAAGCGTGAGGAGGCCGGGTTGGCGCGATGGCCAGCCTACGCTCGGAATTATGTGTTTCGGGGCGGATTTGGACCACGGGCCGCATCGTAGCGCCGGCCGGATCGAAGGTGCAATTACAGTTTCTGGAGTTGTCGAGTGTTTCCAACTTGCCGAGGATCGCGGCGACAGGGGGCTCCACTTTGGCCCGCCAGTTCTCGCCTGGCGCAGAGCCATGCCATCGCGAATACGCCAACGGCGACTGTCGGCGGCACCAGCAGGTACGTCTTGGGATCCTGGTTGAGACTCAACAGCGGCCAGATGAACAGCATTACCAGCGCCAAACGGTGCCACGGCGGAAATCCCTGCTCGCAACCCACGCGCACCAGCCAGGCCATGCCAGTGGCAGACAGCACGAGGTCATAGACCAGCGCCACCGGAATGGCGACGGGCGTGGCCGCGGCGAGGATCGCGGCACGAACAGGAAGCGTGAGTCGCCGGTGCCAGACGATTGCGACCGCAAGCGCTGCGATCAACGTGGCGCCAAGCTGTATCACGTACGCCGGACCAGGGGCCATGCCGAGCGAGCGAGCCGCGCCAAATGGGCTCACGAATGCGGCCAAATCGAGTGTGCCGGATGCATAGACGGTGCGCGATCCCGCGAATGCGGTCAGGTAGGCATGCCAGGTTTCCCAGCCGAACAACAAGACCGACAAGCCACAAAGCGCCAGCGCCGATAGACCGGCGGCGGCGAACGCTCGCCAGTGGCCGCCAGCTACGAGCGCCACCGGGATCAGCAATCCGAAATGCGGTTTGTAGCAGATCGCGCCGAGCAACAGTCCGGCCATTACCGGCCTGCGGTCTATCACCAGCATGGCCGCCCCGAACAGGGCCGCAGTGAGAAAGGCATTCTGTCCGAGCCCCATCGCCCAGAAGGCGGGCGGAAATGCAATCAGCGGCAGGATTGCCGTCCATCGCGTCTCCCGCAGGATGGCGCGGACCACCAGCAGGCATCCAACCAGCGTTGCCAGCTGGAATGCCACAAAGGCCAGAAGATAGGGCAACCGGGCAAATGCCGCGCACAGCAACATGAACGTCGGCGGGTAGTAGAAATAGATATACGGAGTGTCTGCCTGAGCCGTTTGTTGTTCGGCGATGCGATGCGCCGTCTGATCGTAGGCGAGTGCCGGCGTTCCAGCATCCGCGAGACGGCCCGCGGCATAGAAACTGCTGAAGTCGGTTGTGATCGGGGTTTGCTTCCGAGAGGCGATCAGATCGTAACTCACGGCGATCGCAATTGCCAGGAGAGCGATTTCGACTACCAGGAGAACCGTAGCACCCGTCAGGAGACGCCGTTGCGTGAGCCACGTGCCGTTACGCAGATTTCGAATCAGGTTACGCATCTTGTTCCGATCCGAGCGGCTTTCAAAGTTGAACCATAGGCAGTTTTCTTGCGTTTCGATGTCGGGGAGTCGATGGCATCTGCGGCACGGGTCAAGTGCCGCTCGACACGCTCCGGATGGACGACCGCCGCCTGCGGCGCCGAGGTGCTTCCATCGGGCTTCGCGCCGGCATCTACAGACTTCTGCCTGAGAAACAGTGTAGTCCTGCCGCTTTCAGTTGACGGCACAGCGTATTCGCCTCGGCAAGGCTCGCAAAGCCGCCTGTGCGAAGCTGCCAATGGGTATGCCAGCGTCCCTTGGGCGGTATTATCATTGGCTCGCGGCCAAGCAGAAACCGTGAGTACCGCCTGTCCAACCGATGCCATTCGAACATCGCGTCCGGTTCGGAGATCACGGCCGCGAGCTGGACGTAGGGGCCACTCCCCGCCACGCTGACATCCTGTCTCACGCCGGCACTCGGCGCTGTCGATTGCGAAGCAACGCTCTGCCCATCTTTAGGCACGGATGGAGGCGAATTCCCAACATTGGTATCAATCGGCGGTGTCGTTGTCTCTGACCGGGATGGTGATACGCTCGCCAACTCGCGAGAGGCCGTGACGATCGGCCTGATTGCCACAGAAGGCACGACACTTGGCGCCGATACGAGGGAGGACAGGTCGGTTGCGAGGACTGGCATGCGCGGCGCCGTGTCCAGCACAGGGATCTGGATACTTGCCTGGACCTCCGCGACCGCCGGTTCCGGAACGTAATGGGTCGCATCGCTCGTCTGGGCCTCGCTGCCCTGCGATTTGCTGTGCACCAGAGGCGCGGCGCCCGGCTTCCCGACCGGAGCGGTATCGCTTGCCTTGACAACAATCGGCGAAGGCGCTGCCACTGACGCGAAATGCGCGCTCGCACCCACAAACGCCGGGGCTTGCGGCGCTTGAACCGGCTCGGCCTGGAGCATCTGCTGTGCCCACGGCTCATCTCCGGCCAAGGTCAACCCGGCGAGCAGTTCCTTTCGCCACGCCTGCGTCGCGCCGGGAACGGCGGCCACACCACGCAGCAACTGCACGGCTTCCGCGCTGTGGCCAGATAGTGCCAAGGACGTGCCCAGATTGATCTGCACATCCACGCTCCCCGGCGCGACACTCAGCGCGTGGTCATAAGCCTCCTGCGCCTCGCTGTTGTGCCCTTGCAGGTCACGCACAACGCCAAGATTGTTCAACGCGACAACGTTGTCGGGCTCCTCGGCCAAGGCGCTCAGGAACGCGGCTTCTGCGGCGCGTGGGTCCGATCGCGCCAGGGTCCGGCCGAGACCCACCTGGGCCTTGACCGAAGCTGCGTCGATGGCGATGGCGGCACGATAGGCCACCCGGGCCATCTCGCGCCGGTTCAGCGCGTAGAGAGCATCACCGCGCGCAATTAGCGCTGGAACATTATCCGGTTGCTTCGCGAGTACAAGGTCAGCGACGCGCAGGGCCAACTCGGGCGCTCCCGAGGTCAGTGCGGCGTCGGCTACGCGGAGCGAGGGTTGTCTTGGGGCACCCTCCGACAACCCTGAAGCAGAGCAGGCGCCCAGGATCGACGCCATGGCAAACACCATGACAAGGCAGGCACAATCCCGAGTGCGTCCGCGTAACCTGCGTTTCGGGTCGCACTTGCGCGAATGTGCCGGCGTGTTCAGACCCATCGGTACCCTCCCAGGGGGACGGAGACCTGACCGCAAAATGTTTACGGGAATCGTCTCGAAAATTCAAGGACTGTTTCACGCGGGACTGGCTTGCTGATATAATGTCTGGATTGCTCTCGCCCCGAGAGCGTCGCGGTTTGTCAAGTTTTCCAGAATCGGTCCGCTCCATGCCGTCCCGCTCCGGAATGCTGGCTTTTCTGATCTGGCTGGCGTGCAGCCACGCGGCGGCCACTCTTCCGCCGACCACCGAGTTCGATATTCCGTACCAATTGCGCGTGCTTTCGGACGGAACCGCGCTGGAGGTGTCCGGCAGTTTCTCCTGGGCGTTGCCGCAGAATGTTCAGGCGGCACTCGCCGCGGCGCCACAAGTGCGCGTCGTGCGCCTGGAAAGTCCCGGTGGCCAGCTGCTGCCCGCCTTGCAGGTTGCAACAATCATCCAGCAGCGCGGGCTCGACACCTATGTCGGCCGGCTCTGTGCCTCCGCATGTACGATCGCCTTCCTCGGTGGACGACAGCGCTGGCTCGCGCCGGACGCCAAACTCGGTTTTCACCAGGCCTACGCGCCGGGCTTTCCATCAGAGCCGGCCAACTCCTTTCTGCGAACGGCCTACGCGAAGTTTGGCGTGCCATTGCCGTTCGTCGCCCGCGTTTTGCGGGTGCCCCACACGGAGGTCTGGTACCCGGCACAGGACGAGTTGCGCGCCATTCACTTTACAACAGGCGCCCCACCAGCCCAAGTGCTTGCCCTCGGCAGTGGCCCGTTGCCCAAGTTAAGCGACTTCTCGCAATCGATGCGAACGGCGCCGGATGACGCCGTGATTCAGTTCGCGGCGGTGTTGTCCGACATGATCGGGCAGTTGCAGGCAGCGAACACGGAAGCCTGCTGGGCCTTCGCTCATGAAGGCCCCGACAATCCGCAGAACGCGCTGCCGCGGACCATGCTCGACGCCGTCACGGCGGCCCGGAAACATCTCGCGGAGTCGGCGAAGGCCACGCAGGCCCAGACGCCCAATACCGAACAACTCAAGAAAGCAGCGGCAGATCTGCTGGCGGCCATACGGGCGAAGGGACAGGCTACGGCGCTCGATGGCCTACGGGCCGGAGCCGATCATTCGGCTTTCTGCCCGTCTCTGCGCGAAATGCTGCAAGCGGCACTGGCATTGCCCGACCCTGGCCGGGCGCTCGCCTTGCGCGCCGTGCTTTCGGGCGGGTGACCGCCGCGGTGAAGCAGCCCCAACGATTGGCCGCGGCTTTGGCGATCGGTTTGGCTTTCGCCTCTCCCGCATGGGCCGAAGACGTGTCGGACGATCCGCTCCGCGCATGCGACCGCGCGGCGGCCCACGCCGAGGCGGAATGGCACCTGCCGGCTGGTCTGCTCTCCGCCATCGGCGTCGTCGAAAGCGGCCGCAGCGATCTGGGGAGCGCGCGACCTGTCGCCTGGCCCTGGAGTATCGACGTCGACGGACGCGATTCCACCCTGTCCAGCAAGGCCGCCGCGATCGCCACCGTCCGCGCGCTGCAGGCCGCCGGCCGGAAAGTCATCGACGTCGGCTGTTTTCAGGTTGACCTGTTCTACCATCCCGACGCTTTCACCACGCTCGAGGCAGCGTTCGATCCTGACGCGAATGCCCAGGCGGCGGCCCGCATCCTGACACTTGCGCGCTTCAGCGTCGGCTCATGGGACACGGCGATTGCGCTCTATCACTCGGCCACGCCTATTCGCGGCGCGATGTACTTGCGCCGGGTCCAGGCGGCATGGCCCTGGGCCCGGGCACGCAGCATGGCGAGCGACGATGCCTTCGCGGTTCTGCTGTCACCCGCGGCGCGGCAGGTCCGCGTGATCACCGCAACCGATGCACCCCCGCAGCCAGCCGCGGGCCTGCCACGGGTCGTGGGACCGCAGACCGCGACGACGGTGTTGCAATGGACCGCCACACCGCAGCGCAACCTGCCTGTTGTTCTGATGCCTCCCGCCGGCGCGCCCCCTGGCGCACCTGTGCGCCGGCCCCTCGACTAGCGGAGCAATCAGTGCCAATCGCCATCGCGGCCGTCGTCTATGCCATCGTCCTGTTCACACCCCAGGTTCTGAACGACGGCGATACCTGGTTCCACATCGCCGCCGGCCGCTGGATCCTGCAGCACCACGCCGCCCCGTGGACCGATCCGTTCTCCTTGACGTTGTCCGGCGCTCCCTGGCGTGCGCAGGAGTGGCTGTCGGAACTGGCGATGGCGATCGCCTTCAAGCTCGACGGCTTGAGCGGCGTACTGATCCTGACCGCCGCAGCCGCCGCCCTCTGCGTGGCCTTGCTGGCGCGGCATCTGCGGTTCTGGCTCGCCCCCTTGCCCGCATTCGTCGTGCTGATCTTCGGTTTGGGGTGCGTTGCCCCGGACCTGCTCGCGCGACCGCACATCCTGGCGCTGCCGGTGCTGGAGCTGTGGACCGCGGGATTGCTCATGGCGCGAACGCGCAACCGCGCGCCCTCGCTGTGGCTGCTGCCGGTGATGGCGCTGTGGGCCAACCTGCACGGCAGCTTTGCGTTCGGCATCGCGCTGGTCGTACCACTCGGCCTGGAGGCAATGCTCGCCGATCGCGCGGCGCGCTGGGGGACGAGCCGGGCCTGGGGACTGTTCCTCCTCGCCGCCATCGCCGCTGCAATGCTCACGCCCTATGGCTGGCACAGCCTCGCCTTTCCTTTCCAGCTTCTGGGCCAGCCGTATCTCGGTCTTGTCAAGGAATGGGGTAGCATGGACTTCAGCAAGCCGCAGCCGCTGGAAATTGCGCTGATGGCGTTGCTGTACGTGGGCTTCTCGCGCGGCGTGCGCATCCCGCCGATCCGGCTGTTGATCATGCTGGGCCTGCTGTACATGGCGCTGCAACACGCGCGGCATGGGATGCTGGCCGGCATCGTCGGCGCGTTGCTTTTCGCGGAGCCGCTGGCGCAAGCGCTACGCCGACAGCCCGTTGGCAGCGATACCGTTCCGCCTCGTGCCAGCAGGGCGGAAGCGGTCTGCACCCTGGCCGGAGCCGGCCTGCTCGTCGTACTGACCGTATTGCGGATGGCGTACGCCGCGGTGCCGCAGGATCGCGCGACGTCACCGGTGTCCGCGCTGCGGCATGTACCCGTGGAGCTGAAGACCCAGCCGGTGTTCAACGACTACGGGTTCGGCGGTCTGCTGATCTTCGACGGCATTCGACCGTTTATCGACTCGCGCGCCGAGCTGTACGGAGACGAGCTGCTCGGATTGTATGTTGACGTTGTGCGCCCGAATCCGGTCGCACTGGAGGCGACGTTTCGCCGTTACGGCATCACCTGGACAATCCTGAAGCCGGACTCTCCGGTGGTGGCGGTGCTGGACGCGCTGCCTGGATGGCGGCGTGCCCATTCGGACGGCTTTGCCGTTGTCCATATCCGCACCGAGCCGGCGCACTGACGGGCGCGGCGGCCGTTCAATGGCAAGCGAGGCAGGCGCACGGATCGTCTATGGCCTGCCCGGCACGCCGGATTTCTGCCTTCCGGTCAGTTCAGTTAATTCACCAACCGCGGTTTCAGGAGCGAATAGGAGACCTGCTTGAAAATCGTGGCCAGATCGGTATACGTGTTCGGACTTGTTGCCATCGTGCAAGAGCTGTTCGTCGTGAAGAATTTCGTTGGATCGGAGGCAATACTCTGCATCGCCGTGCACGGGGTGTACGGGTCGCTGACACTGTTCACGGTGGGGCAATCACTCGAATCCGACGACGTCGGCGAATCATAAGCGATCGCGTAAACCCAGGTTCCCGCCGCTGCCGCTGCCTTGGCCGCCTCGCCTCCCTGAAAACACTGTTCCTGGCCGTAGGTGAAACTTTGTGTACTCCTTGTATAAGGGTCGCCGTATTTCGTGCAGTAGTAATGAGTGGCATCCATTTCCGCCGCCGACACACCCGTGGTGCTGCATGCCTTCGCCTTCGAGCCGGTCGTAGCGAAACTCCCGCCGGTATCCGTAGCGTTGGCAGCGCCGTCGCTGAGAAAAATGATGACGTTCTGATTGCCGGATTTTCCCTGCGCCTGCAGCGCGCTCTGGGCCTGTTCGAGCACCTCGGCATAGTACGTGCCCATTCCTCCCTGATGCTGAACGCATCCCGCCAGCGCAGTCGTGGCGTCGCCGACTGCCTTGACGATGGGTGACGTGTCAATCAATGCGCCGGGACCGGTGGTACCATTATTATACGTGTTGCCCGCCACGAAAGCGGCTCCGGCGGTGGAAGGCCAAATCTGGTAGACGTCGCCGGTTGCCCTGTACTCGGCCGAGGCCGGATACGACGAACCACATGGAGCCCATCCGCTTGTCAAACCCGGGAATATCATCAGCCCGACATAGTCGTTCGGCAGCCATAGCTGTTTCAAAATCAACTGAACGCCATACACCGCGCATTGATACCGCGTGGGGGTGCCGCTGACACCCGGGACCGTGCAACCGGAGTCATCGTTGTCACCCATGGATTTCGTGGAGTCGACGATGAACATCACGTTGAGCGGGGGCGATGAGCCTCCGGCCTGGGAGGCGGTAGCCGACGCCGCGACAGTAAACGTGGTAAAGCCGAACAGCGCCGAAAAAATGGCCGGAGTCGTCCCGGTCTGCGTCACCGTCAAGACATTGGGGCTGGTCGAGTTGCAGTTCGGGAGACCCGTGGTCGCGGTGTTGCAGGAATAGGCCACCGTGGGGGTGCCGGTGAGCGTGACATTCCGCACGGGATAAGTCGTGGACCAGGTCTGGGCCGCCGTCGTGGCCAGGCTCTGGCTCCCCGTCGCGGTCCATACCGCGGCGCCATCCAACGCCGCCGCGTTGGTATTGGTCTGGAGCGTTTCTTTCGCGATCAGGAGAACGCCAACATCGACCGACAACGCCGCCATGCCCAGCAATGGGACGACCAAAAAGGCGACCGTGGCGGCCGTCACGCCACGGCGATCGCGCCACAGGTTGCGCAAGGTCGAAATGACAGCATGCATGCGACGATCCATGGCATCCCCTCCTATTGTATCACGGCCGCGGATTCGGTGGACAACTGGCAGCTTGAAATAACGAGCAGATTACAAGGATAAGTCAACTGCACTGTAGCGACCTGCCCGGCGACCAATGGACAACTGGAATCTTTTGTGCATGGGCTACTACCGACCGTCATTGTCATGTTTGTACTCGTCAGGGTCAGAGTCGGCGCGGCAGCAATGACCGCATTAGACGCGGTGGTGTAGGGGGTGGAGAGGCCGAGGGCATTTCCGAGAGCCTGAGCCCCCTGCGCCGCGGCGTTGGAGAGGAGCAGGTATTGGTTCGCGGCAATACCGAAGAAGCATATGCCAAGCAGCATGGTGATCAGAAGCGGCGCGATCAGGACGAACTCAACCGCGGCCGCACCACGCTGGCACCGACACAAGGCGGGGATCAGGCGGATACCGTGGATTTTTACGGGAGCATTCTCCGACATCGATTGATCCTCGTGCGGCATGGGTGGCACGATCCCCTACACCAGCGCTCGGCCGGCGGTGAGTGCCGCCGCGCCATTCGTCGGGCTTGCGACCGCGGTGGGACCCGTCGGGTTGGCGTCGACCCCGATGCTGCCCATGGTGAAGCCGATCGGCCCGGCCAGGGCGATCGCACAGCACGCGAACAACACGGTTGTAACGCCGCGCCGCCCACACAGAGGCAACCAAGTGTACACGGCCTGCCAGCCCTGAAGGAGAGCCGGCGCCAGCGATCGATGCGAGCTCAGTGGGATGTCCATGGGTGTGGTCTCACGTTTTTAGAACAAACACGATGAGAGAGACGAGTATATGGCGATGACGCAGTTGTATATTATTGGCACTCCGCCGTTTGCTAATTCCCCTTGCGCATTTACCAGAATGTGGGTAAATCGTCAACATCGCGTTAATTAAGGGGGTAATCTTTGGTTAATTGGCGCATGTGGGAAACGGCGCGCCATGCGGTGAACCTCCCGCTAATGGCTGACGACAAAAACGCTAAAGGCTGACGACAAAAAAGGACAAAGGAGCAAGAACCATGATCCATATCATCACGTACGCACAAGCCGTCGCCTTCGCCGCCAGAAACGCACTGCGCGACCGTGGGGGCGTGAGCGCCACCGAGTACACCCTGATGGTCGTCGGCATCGCCGCCCTCGTCCTCGCGGGTGCGACTCTGCTTGGCGGCAACATCAGCACCGCGCTCGGCGACATCGGCAGCTATCTCACGGCCAAGGCCGGCGCCATCTGACGGCCAGCCAATGAAGCCGGCGGGTCTGGCCGTGCCCATGGGCGCCACGAGCGAAACAACAGAGGCCTGCGAGGCGGCGGGAGACGAAGCCGTTCGTCGCAGGCCCCTGACTCTCGGAGGTTTGCTTGCGGACCCATCAAAGAAAAAAGATAACGAGAGTCCTAACGGCGCTATACACGGCTGCCTTCGCCGCGAGGAGCGTCCTGCGCGACCGTGGGGGCGTGAGCGCCACCGAGTACACCCTGATGGTCGTCGGCATCGCCGCCCTCGTCTTCGCGGGTGCGCATGCACTTGGTGGCAACATTAGCACCGCACTCGGCGACATCGGCACCTATCTCACGACCAAGGCAGCCGCCATCTGACGAGAGGTCTGTCGAAGCTGGCCCGGTCTGCCGCTTCCGCCCGGCTGAGGCCAGGATCGGGGCTGGAGGGGATGTGCAAACGGAATACGGAGTGTCCCGGAAGCGAATCTGACAAACTGTTGTCAGAGTTTGCATGCGAAGCGGAAAAATCCGTGCCATTGTTCGCGCTGCGAGTGTCGGAGTCGGTCCGGTTACCAGTATGCAAGCTGTCACCATAGCGACAGAGTTGACGTTGCTCGCGATCGCAGTCTGTTGCGACCTGATCTCCCGTACCATTCCGGATTGGGTCTGCGTGGCGTTGGCAACAGTTGGCCTGGTCAGCCGAGCCATCGTGGGCGTTGGCGCTGTCGCCATCTCGTTCGCACTCGCGGCCGTGTTGTTTTTTGCTCTGTTGCTGGCGCATGCGCGCGGCAACCTCGGCGGCGGCGACGTCAAGCTGTTGTGCGCGGCCGTCCTCGGACAACCCGCCATCGGCACCTACCAGTTGCTGCTCGGCACGGCGTTTGCCGGCGGCATACTCGCCGCCGTGCATCTGGTGGCGCGGCGTCTGCCGCCTCCGGCCTGCTGCCCACCTGGCGCGTCGCGTGTTCGCCGCCTGTGGTTCATCGAGAAGTGGCGATGGAGGCGCAAGCGTTGCCTGCCCTATGGCGTCGCAATCGCCTGCGGCGGCGCATGGGCGATGCTTTTCGGCGCGGGAGCGTGAAACATGTCAATCCGCCTGGCTATCGTTGGCCTCATCCTGATAGCGGCGCTCGCCCTTGGGTGGATCGCCTTCCAAGTGACACGGCCAGCGCATCCTGTTGTGCAGGCCACGCAATCTGTAACCGCACCGCTGATGGTGAACTACCTCACCGCGGCCCGGGCCTTGCCTGTCGGCACGCTGGCGCGGGATGAAGATTTCGCCGTCACGGCGGTGCTTCCCGATAAGGTGCCAGCCGGCGCATTGCTGGACACGCCGGAAACACGCACCAGCCTGCGCGGCGCGATGCTGCGGCATTTTCTCGATCCCGGCACGCCCGTAACGGCGAACGATGTGCTGCGCGTGCGCGACCGCGGCTTCCTCTCCGCCGTGCTGGAGCCGGGCACGCGGGCCGTCTCGGTCGGCGTCGATGAAGTCAGCGGCGTCTCTGGCCTGATCTGGCCGGGTGACCGGGTGGACGTCATCCTGACCCAGGACCTTGATCCGGCCACGCCCGTCGGCCGGCGCGTGGTGAGCGAGACGGTGCTGGAGGATGCGCGTGTCATCGCCATCGATCAGGAAATCGCTCGCGCCCGCGGCGACGTGCCGTCGGCTCAGGGGGCCAGCCGGGTGCCCCGATCCGTCACGCTGCAAATCAGTCCGGACGACGCGGACAAGCTGGCCGTCGCCCAGCGCCTGGGGCACTTGTCGCTGGCGGTTCGCGCGATCAGCGACGGTCCGAAAATGGCGATGGCGCCGTCGTCCACGTTCAGCAAGGACGTGTCCCCGGCGCTGTCCGCGCCCGGCGGCGCGACCGTGCGGGTGATCCAGGGCGACCAGAACAACGATGTAACGTTCCGATGACACATATGCCCCAATTTTTCAGCGGCCTGTTGCTTGCCAGCATTCTGGCGCATGGCTGGATCAGCCCGTCCGCCGCCGCGGAATTACCCGACCGGGCCCATGCGCTCGCGGTGCAAACGCACACGGTGGCGCAAGCCCAGATGCGCCCCGTGGCCAGACCGCCCGAACCGGGGATCACCACCGTCAGCCAACCGATCACCGTCCAGGCCGGTACTGGGGTGCTGCTCCGGCTGCCCAGTCCCGCGGCCACCGTGATGTCGGCCGATCCGGGCGTGGCCCGCGTGCAGCCGGCGTCGCCCACCAGCCTGTTCCTGATGGGCGTGTCGCCTGGGCGGACCACCGTGATCGCGACCTCCGATGCCGGCGTTGCGATCGTGCAATACGATGTCTCGGTATCGCCCGGCGTCCACACCGCCGCCGCTGTCGCCGCTGCCAGCGCGCCGGCCACGGCGCCGGCCGGGGTCAGCGCCGCGACCGCGCAGGCCATCCAGTCCGCGATCGCGCAGACCGTGACCGGCGCCTCCGGCGTGCGGGTGCGGCCGGCGGGGACCGATGTCATTCTCGCCGGCACGGTACCGAACGCGCTGGCGGCGCAGCAGGCGGAAGCGATCGCCCGCGCCTTTGTCGGCGAAAAGGCTGCTGTGGTCGATAGCCTGACGGTGCTTGGCAGCATCCAGGTCAACGTCCGCGTCCGCATTGCGGAGGTGAACCGGCAGATCACCCGGCAACTTGGATTCAACTGGCAGGCGCTGGGCTCCGGCACCGGCTGGCGCTTCGGCCTGCGCACCGCTGCGGCGGTCACCAATCCCCTGATCACGCCGTTACTGCCATTGGGCCTTACTGCCCTTGCGGGCGCATCGGCGGCCCCCAACCAACTTGGCGCCGGCTTTACCTCGGGGGGCTGGGACGTCAACAACGTCATCGATGCGCTGGCGGAGGATCAGCTCATCACCATTTTGGCGGAGCCCAACCTGACCGCGCTGTCCGGCGAAACCGCGAGCTTCCTGGCGGGCGGCGAGTTTCCGATCCCGGTGTCCGGGAGCGCCAACAACGGCACCACGACGATCACGGTGGATTTCAAGGAATACGGTATCAGCCTGGCCTTCGTACCGACGGTGCTGTCGCCGACCCGGCTCAATCTGCGCGTGCGGCCGGAGGTCAGCCAGCTCAGCAATAACGGCGCGGTCAGCCTGCCGGTGGCCGGCGGCGTATTGACCATTCCGGCGCTGACGGTGCGGCGTGCCGAGACAACGGTCGAGATCGGCAGCGGCCAGAGCTTCGCCATCGCCGGCTTGCTGGAAAAGACCAGCACCGACGTGACCAATGCCGTGCCCGGCATCGGCGAACTGCCCGTGGTGGGCGCACTGTTCAAGTCCAATGACTTCCAGCGTGGCGAAAGCGAGCTGGTGATCATTGTGACGCCATATCTGGTGCAGCCGGTCGACAATCCGGCGGATCTGCACGCGCCCACCGACCATTTTCGGCCGGCGACCGATCTGGACCGCATCCTGTATGGCCGGCAGCTTGCCCCGTCGCGCCCGGGAGCACCGCCGGTCGATGCCGGGTTTATCTTGAAATGAGGCCCCCCATGTCCCGCTGGTGCTTCACCATCCTGCTGCTGGCTCTTGCGGGCTGCACGCCCGACTACCCGATGGATAAGCAGGGTACGTGGTCGCTGGATTCCGAGCCCGACAACGACGCGAACCTGCACGCGATGATCGTCAATCCGCGCGATCTGGTTCAGGGGGCCGGCGAAAGCAACAGTCTTGGGCAAGAGGCCGCTCCGGCGGTTAATCGCCTGTTCACGGGCCGGCGTCCGCCGCTGCAAACCGAAAGCGCTTCGACGATCTACGCCACACCAGCCGCAGGTGCGACAGGAGGTAGCGGTGCCGCCGTCCAGCAGTAACACGTCGATTCCGATCGTCGTCGAGACTGGTACGCCGACGCCCCTCGAGGCGGAAGCCCGAATCCTCGCCTTCGTGAATGATGAGGAAAGTGCGGACGCACTTCGCATGGGTCTGATGCCGTATGCCAACGACCTGGCGATCCACACCGGCGGTATTCGCCAGGCCGTGCGCCACCTCCAGAAGGTGACGCTCAGCGGCATGGTCATCGTCGATCTTGAGGGGGTCGATGATGCGCAGATAGAATTGGACAATCTCGCCCGGGTCTGCCCGCCGGACGTGCAGGTTGTCGCGTTGGGCAACAATACGGAGATCGGCTTCTACCGCCTGCTGGTGCACGAACTGGGGGTCACGGAATACCTGCCCAAGCCGCTGACGCGCGACAGCGTTCAGCAGTTCATTCTGCGGCAGCTGTCCAGCGACCACAACGCGCTGCCGCCGGTCCGTGGCGGGCGGGTCATTGCCGTGTGCGGCGCACGTGGCGGGGTGGGAACCACCACGATTGCTGTCAGCCTCGCATGGGAACTGTCGCAGGTGACAAAGGGGCATGTCGCCCTGGTCGATCTGCACCTTCAGAACGGTTCTGCTGCCGTCATGTTGGGGGGCCGGCCCGGCCCTGGCTTCAGGATCGCACTGGAAGATCCGACACGGGCGGATGCGTTGTTCCTGGAACGGACGGCAATCGTAGCCGGCCCGCGATTGCGACTGATCGCCGCCGAGGAGGGTCTCGAGAGCAGTCCTAACATCAGCGAGACTGGCGTGGCGCGCGTGCTGGATCTGCTCCGCCAAAAGTTCAATTTCATCGTCGTCGACCTGCCGATACCGGTGCCACCGGCGATGTTGCAAGTGATCGGCGTGGCACGGCACGTTGTGGTCGTATTGAGGCCCGATGTGACAGGATTGCGCGACGCCAAGGCGATCCGCCGCTTCGTGACTGCCGTGACCGGATCGGATCGGGTTATCACCGTGGTGAACCGCAGCGATGCCAAGGGCGCCCTTCCAGCCGCGCTGATCCGGGAGGGTCTGGGGCTCGCCCCCGAGGTCATGATTCCAGACCTTGGCATGCGCATGGCTCAGACGTTGAACATGGGGGTTCCTGCTGTGCAACGAGTGCCGGCATTCCGCAGGCACCTCGCCCCCATTGTACGCGAGGTCGCCGGCGTCCGGACCACCGTTGCGCGCGGCCTGCTGGCAAGGATGTTCAGGCGATGAAGGAACAATTTGGCCGCCGCGACCAACTGAGCAAAGCCGCGCCAGACCCGTTCGTGTTTCCGGCAACCCCGGTTGAAAGTCCGCTGGTGCGGACCTCGGAGCTGCGTGAGCGCGTGCTGAAGGAGATCGATCCGCGGCAAGCGGCGGCGATGGCGCCGCAGCTACTCCAACGCGAGATCGAGCGTCTCATTCACCAGATAGCAAACGAGGACCGGCTCGGGTTGTCGGCGCGCGAACAATCGCGGCTGGCCGAGGAACTTGCCCAGGACATGACCGGATATGGGCCGCTCGATCCATTGCTGGCCGACGGCGAGATCACCGACATCATGGTGAACGGCCCCGACAACATCTATGTCGAACGCAACGGAAAGCTCGAGCGTGTCGACGTGCAATTCCGGGATGCGGCTCACATCACGATGGTGGCACAGAAGATTGCCGCCCATGTGGGCCGGCGCATTGATGAATCGAGCCCGATGGTCGATGCGCGACTCCCCGACGGTAGCCGTATCAACGCCATCCTGCCACCGCTGGCGATCGACAATCCCTGCATCTCGATCCGCAAGTTTCCCCGCCGGAAGCTACACCTGCCGACGATGGTGGAAAACGGCACCATGACCGCGGGTGTGGCCAAGCTGCTTTCTATCGCCGCGGCCGTGCGCCTGAATGTGCTGGTTTCCGGCGGCACCGGGTCGGGCAAGACGACGCTGCTCAATGCCATGAGCGAATTGATCTCTCCGAACGAGCGGATCATCAGCATCGAGGATGCGGCGGAGCTGCAGTTGCAACAGCCGCACGTTGTTCGGCTGGAGACCCGACCGCCGAACCTGGAGGGAACCGGCCAGGTCACCCAGAACGACCTGCTGCGCAACGCTCTGCGGATGCGCCCCGACCGCATCATTATAGGCGAGGTACGCGGAGCGGAAGCGTTTGACATGTTGCAGGCGATGAATACCGGCCACGACGGTTCCATTTCCACCATCCACGCCAACAGTGCCCGCGATGCACTCGTGCGTGTGGAGAACATGGTTCTGATGGGGCACATGAATCTGCCGATGCATGCGATCCGCACGCAGATCGTCGGTGCACTCGACCTGATCGTGCATTTGCAACGGATGCGCGACGGCGTACGTCGCATCGTGCAGATCTCCGAGATCTGCGGTATGGAAGGCGATGTGATCACCATGAATGATCATGTGAGCTTCGAATACCAACGGGAAGACGCGCATGGCTCCATCGTAGGACGGTATACGACGTCGAAGATTCGTCCAAGCTTTTACTCCAGGCTTGAATATTTCGGAATGGAGCGCGCCTGGACCGCTGCCGCGGGCGAGGTTTGACTTTGGTGAACAACCTGCTTCTGCCGGCGATGCTGCTGTTCGTGGTGCTTGTCGGAGCGCTAATCCTGTTGCGCGTGGACGCGCAGCAGAGAAGGCTTGGCAATCGGGTTGCCGACGTGACCGGCGGCGAAAGATTAACCGCTTCCGAGCAGGAGCAAATTCGGGGGCTTCGCATGGCCACGCACAGGAGGGGGCGCCTCTTGACCATGCTGATCAAACTGTTGCGAGTTCCAGTCGATCTCGAACATGCACTTGTCGTGCCTAGATGGGTTGTCTTCGTGGCCGGTATTGGCGTAGCGATCGGAGCCTACGTAATTTGCAGGTTGTACTTCGCCCGATGGACGGCGTTCGGTGAGGCCATCCTCACCAGCCTGGTGCTGGTGCGCGGTGTGTTCAGTTGGGAAACACGCCGCTACGCGATGCTGCTGACGCGGCAACTCCCAGACGTGATCGAGCTTGTGTCCAGTACCGTTATGGCTGGCCTGCCGGCCAGCGAAGGACTGAGGAACGTAGCGCATGAAATGCCGGCTCCGACTCGCGACGAGTTCGCGCGGGTCGTGCATGAAATCGGCCTTGGCATGACACCGGATACGGCGCTGATGAACCTGCACGATCGAACCGGAGTGGTCGAGTACGCGATCCTGGCAGTGACGCTTGGCGTGCAGACCAGAAGCGGCGGACGCTTACTCGAGACGGTCCAGACTTTGGCCGAAACGATCCGCCAGCGGCTGGCGGTCGTGGCAAGGGGGAACGCGCTCTCCGCCGAAGCCAAGCTTTCGGCCTATATCATGGTGGCGATGCCGGTGTTTGGCGGTGTGGTGTTGTCGCTGATCAGGCCTGGCTATTTATATCCGCTGTTCCTCGATCCCAGAGGCAACAAGATGCTGATGATCTCCATTGGGCTGGTGATCGCCGGCAGTTACATCATGCATCGCATGATTCGCGGGGCGTTGAGCGAATGACCAGGGAACAGTTAACTCTGTTCGTGGGTTTGCTTGCCGGCGCGGCGCTGCTGGTGGGTGCTGCTGTCGTGCTTCTGCTGCGCGAAGCGGAGGCACGCGACCTGCGCTTTCGCATCCAGGCCGTGACGCGCGCCAGCAGTCGGGCGGCAACTCCGGGCGACATCCAGGGCAACGGCCGACCGCCTAGTAGTGTGATTGTATTGGTATCGCAGTTTGGGGAATGGCTCCGCAACTCGGGAAGAGTGTATTCGGCCAAGGACATCGGGGTCCTGGAGGCCATAATCACGGCGAGCGGGTTCCGACCGAGGAAGCTGTTACCGCTGATTCTGGGCGCCAAGCTCTTGTTCCTCGTTGTCAGTTTGGCGGTCGGTATCGTTGTCGGCGTGGTCACGGATGCGACTTTTGGACGCTGGAACGTGCTGATGGCCCTGGCACTGCTGGCCGGGATTGGGGTGCCGGAGATCGCGCTGAACGTTATGCGACGGTCACACGCGAACGCGCTGCGGCGTGGCGTGCCGGATGCGCTGGACCTGCTCGTGGTATGCACGGAAGCGGGCTTGGGGCTGGAGAGCGCGCTGGAGCAAGTGTCCAGGGAGATGCACCGTTCCAATCGGGCGATCGCTGTGGCCCTGGCGAATTTCCTGGATGAGCTCAGGGTGCTGCCGGATCGGCGTGAGGCGTTTATGAATTTCGGCCGAAAGTCCGGGGTCGATGGCATCCGACGGATGGCGATAGTGCTGTCGCAGGCAATGCGGCTTGGAACTCCGCTGGGCCACGCTCTGAGGTCGATGGCGATCGAATTGCGGCGTGATCAGATGGTGCGGCTTGAGGAGAAAGCCGTGCGATTGCCGGCGCTGCTGGTGTTTCCTCTGATTTTCTGTATTCTTCCGACCCTTCTGATCGTTCTTGTCGGGCCGAGTGCGCTATCGTTGATCGACACACTGCATAACGTGCACATGAACATGGTGGGACATTGAGACGTGTCGCTTTCAACCTCAACCTCCGTGCTGTGCGCCGTGGTCGGCTGTTTTCTGGTGGCAGCGTGCGCACCCGGTGCAAGCCAGAATCAGGCGGCGCTGAACGCCGATTCGCAGTTGCAACTGGCGGAAGCTGCGGACACGGGAGGCAACGTTGATGCTGCCCTGTCGATGTACCAGGCTGCGGCAAGTCGGGCGCCTTCGGATGTCTCAGCCCAACTCCGCTATGCGGACGCCCTGGCACGCTATGGCAAGATTGCACAAGCGCAGCGTTTCCTGCTGCAGCAACTGAATGCGAACCCTGGCCAGCGGGAACTTGCGCGAGCATCGGCTCTGGTGGATATCATCGCCGGGAACGCTTCGGACGCGATACCCAAATTAGATCGGTTGCTTGCGACCGACCCGCGCGATGAAAATGCACTCACGGATAAGGGCGTTGCCCTGGACCTGCTTGGCCGACATGCGGATGCGCAGGAACTGTATCATCAGGCGCTCGCTGTCGCACCCAATGACGTTGCGGTCACAAACGACATGGCAGTATCGATGATGCTGGAAGGCCGCCAGCAGGAGGCCCTTAGGCTTCTCGAATCTATCGACGCGGCCGATGGCGCCCCAACCCGAGTGAGGGTCAATCTCGGCATCCTCTATGCTGCCAACAGCGATGTCGCCCGAGCCCGGGAAGTCGTCAAGAATCAGATCGACGAAGGTCAATTAATGGCGCTCGCCAGGAGTATTCATCAGGCATCTCTTTCCGGAAATACTTCGCGATGATGCTGATAAGAAAATGATGTACAAGAGACGACCTTTATTCTGGAGCAGACCGCCCATGCTGAAAGATAGATATGTTTGACGCATGAATTATTTTTTGACCCCAGAGTCCATTTGGAAACGGACTCATACGTCTTGCGGAGCTGAAGTTGAAGTTGCCCCGTTTTCGTGGAGTGGTCGTGGGCTTGAGTGATTACGTTTCCGTGGTGACTGTCTTCATTTGGACTTCGTATGCCATTGGGGATCGGTAGCCCAGGGCGGAGTGCAGCCGGACGGGGTTGTACCAGCTCTCGATGAAGCTGAAGCAGGCCATCTTTGCTTCGACTTGGGAGGCGAAGCGGCGGCGGTCCACCAGGTCCGGCGCTGGCCGAGCGTCCTTTCTCCGGCGCGTGGTCGTCACCCCGGTGCGCCGACGGCTGGCACCGACCAGGCCGGCCGTGCGCATCATCCGTGCGATGCGTTTGCGACCATGCCATCCGCCGTCCGCGTGCAGCTGCGCATGCACACGAGGTGCTCCATAAGTCTCGCGTGAGCCGGTATGGATGGTCCGCACCCGCTTCAGCAGCATCGTGTCCGCAACCGAGTGGGCGGACGGTGGGCGATGCCGCCAGGCATGAAAACCGGCCTCCTGCCGGTCGGCCTGCCCGACCCAATTGCGGATCGACTGCGAGGTCGGTTCGAACTCACGGGCCAGATCCTCAGGATCGCGGCCGGCGAACTCATCCGCCATCACCCCCGCCGGGGTAGTGCGCCTCTCGCGGGCCCTACGCGGCGACATCACCATCCGCAAGGCTTATCTCCGCTTGTTCGTCGGTCAGGTCGCCGTCAGCGACACGGAGATCCCCCTCCGCGGCCCCACCGCCGCCCTCGCCTCCGCCGCAAGTGGCGACCAACTCCCGGACATCACAATGGTGCCCAGTTTTGTCCCAGAGTGGCGACCCCTACGGGGCTCGAACCCGTGTTACCAGCGTGAAAGGCTGGACACGAGGGGTGGCCACGAACACTGACGAACATTGGCGATCACAGCGCCGTTTGAGCTAACATATTGATAATCTGGCGTTTGAACGCTTATGAACCACTGCGGACATTGATACCAGAGCGCCTTGCACACCAGCGGACGCTGGCGTATTCTTGGTAAAGATCTTGGTAAACCAGGAACCGCCCCATGCCTCGCAGCGTCACCGACGCCCCGCTGACCACCCGCGCTGCCCGCCAGCGCCTCGCACAGCGCCACCAGCCATACTGGCGTGCCATAGAGGCCGGCGCTGCTATCGGCTACCGCAAGGGAATCACTGGCGGGGTATGGGTGGTCCGGGTGGCCGACCCGACCGCCGGCGGTGGATATCGACAGGCGACGCTCGGTGGCGCTGACGACGCGCTCAAAGCGGATGGGGCCAGGGTGCTTGACTGGCGGCAGACGGAAGCCGCTGCGCGCGATTACATCGCGCGACACCACCGGGTAGCCGCAGGTCTCGAGCCCGAACCGACAAGCATTCCGACCAAGCCCTATAGCGTGGCCGATGCCAGCACCGACTATCTGGCTGACTATATCGTACGTGGCGGAAAGGCACCTCAGGAGGTGCGCTACAACCTTGACGCCCACATCCTGCCGGCGCTAGGCAAGCTGCCGGTGGGCACCCTGACCCGGAACAAGCTCAAGGCGTGGCACCAAGCCCTCGCCGCCTCCCCAGCCCGCCTCCGCGGCAAGAAGGGCCAGCCAAAGTTCCGACCGGCCGCGGACGACCCAGACATGCCCCGGCGCCGGCGGGTGACGGCAAACCACGTCCTAACCGCCCTGAAGGCGATCCTTAACTTTGCTCGGTCGGAGGGAAAAGTGACGTGCCCGCCGGATGCCTGGTCTGCAGTGAAGCCGTTCCGGGAGGTAGATGCCCCGAAGGTTCGCTACCTGCTTGA
>Ga0181520_10004844_pt1 | contig 22069 bp, 16 predicted proteins | sample PEATcosm2014_Bin_29_FD_132451 | JGI IMG/M metagenome (GOLD analysis project Ga0181520, IMG submission 132451) | Peatland microbial communities from MTU Mesocosm Facility, Houghton, MI, USA - PEATcosm2014_Bin02_30_metaG | ecosystem: Environmental > Terrestrial > Soil > Wetlands > Peat | place...
AATTCTGTCGCCATAGTCTCGTCCCTGAGACACAAAACCCACGATTCCTCCACCAAAAAGACGCCTTCTACCAAAATCGCTCATTCTACGGTAGATCATTTCCCGCGGGCTGCCTCAGTCGAGTCGAGCTCGCCGAAGTCCCGTCTTACACTGACCTCCAGCTTCATTGATCGTTCCGGGCCCCTGAAAGATATGTTTGGGCAAGGCCGGCAAGGGACAACCTTTGCCAAAGGACTGCCTTCTTCACTCGCCGCGAACAACCTGACAAAGCGGAATTGGCCACTTCCCTGCACGTTCCAGGGACTGCCAAAACGAAAGGACTTCCGCCGTCCGACGAAGGTGTGTCACAAGCGGTCGATTCCCGCGGGTCTTGGGGGACTGATCGCAGGATTCTCGCGTTCGAACGGTCACACGCAGGCACGAGGCGGGTTGTTTTCTCGCGGTAACAGGTGAAGAGGAGGCCGGCATTGCGAACTCGGCTCTCCGGGGCGCAGAACGCGACTTGTCAATGAGCGGCCGGCCGTCGCCGGGGACGAGAACGGCGTAGACGCCGCATCGAGTTCATCCGCGAGCATAGCAGAGCGGCTGGCCTGATTTCAATGGAATTTTGACAGATTGGGTGGCGATGAAATCCCGCCAGTGCTGGCTTTCTGGTTAGCCTAGTCCGGGGGCCGAGCGCTGGCGTGTCGGCATTTGTGCAGCAGCGGGGCAGCCCATTTAGACCGCCGGCCATTTCCCGTCGCGGAAAGATAATTCTGACCGTTCTGACCTCTTTTCCATGCCTGTCCCTTTTCCACGCTTTTCCACGCACCGTCGCAACGCGACGGGCGAAAATGTGTCGATTCCAGAACCGTGGGTTGAAACCCACGGCTACTGTCGCACCGTCGCTACGCGACGAACCCCAAGGTCAAACTCGATGCCGCCCATCCTACCCGCTCCGCGATGAACCCCAACGTCGAACTTGATGCCGCCCGATTTCGCATCCGTCGCGTAGCGACGCCCTGATAGTAGCCGTGGGTTTTAACCCACGGACCCGATGCCGTCCACAATTGTTTGCGTCGCATAGCGACGCCTGAAACGGCCTGGCAGGCACGCCAGCAGCGGCACCCATTGCCACCAGCATCGGCGAGACGCAACGGGTGCCGCTGGGTTTGCCGGTGCCGCACCCGGAGAGGCCAAAAGCACTGGCAGAGCCAGTGGCACCCACTGTTGAACCCGACGGCGTGCTACACGCGCAGCAGCGCGGAACCCCAGACAAAGCCCGAGCCAAAAGCCACCAGCAGCACGAGATTGCCCGGACGGATCAAACCCGACTGCCGCGCTTCATGAAAAGCAATCGGTAGCGAGGCTGAAGCGATGTTGCCATAATCTTCCACGTTGGCAAAAACCTTCTCGCGGGGAATGCCGACGCGCTCGACGATCGCTTCGAGCATGCGGAGGTTCGCCTGATGGGGCACCAGCACGTCGAGCTGATCGAGCCCGAGGCCGTTGGCCTTCAGGCACTCGAACACAGCCTCGGACATTTTGTCCACGCCGTTCTGGAAGATGGCTTTGCCGTCCATGCGGAAATGGACGCGGCCGGCATCGATGTCGTCCTTCGTCACGTGCTGCTTGCGTCCGAGCGCGCTGCCCGGCGCCGCCGTATAGAGGGCCTTGGCGTGCCGGCCATCGGCGTGTAGGATGGTCGAGAGGATGCCCGGTTGGCCATCGGCCGCAGGCCCCACGACCACGGCCCCCGCGCCGTCGCCCAGCAGGATGGCAATGTTGCGGCCGTCATAGGAGCCGTCGATCCGCGTCGAGAGGACCTCGGCACACGCGACCAGCACGTGGCGATAGGTACCGGCCCGCACGAAATGATCGGCCAGCGAGAGGCCGTAGATCAAGCCCGCGCACTGCTGCTTGATATCGAGCACGGGGATGCCGGACAGCCCAAGCTTGGCCTGGAGAAAGAACGCGCAGCCGGGATCGGCATGGTCCGGCGTAATGGTATTCATGATGACCAGGTCGATCTGGTCCATCGTGAGGCCGGCGTCGGCCACGGCCTCGCGGCAGGCCAAGGCGGCCAGGTCGGAAGCGGAAACGTCGGCCTCGGCGTGGCGGCGGCGGCGAACACCGGTCCGCTTGACGATGAATTCGTCCGAGGTTTCCATCATTTTCATCACGTCGAAGTTCGTCACGACGCGGGGCGGCAGATAGTGGCCGGTGCCGAGGATGCGGGAGGAAGGCATGAGGGAAGGGGTCAGGGGTCAGGGGGCAGGGGGCAGGGGGCAGGGGGCAGAGCCTGTGAAACAATCGACACGACGCCGAATTCGCCACAAGATGTAGTGGTCCGCTTGCGGTTTCGCCGCCGGGACTTAGGGTGGGGACGGTGTAATTTCAATTCCTTCACCCACTCTCAAGGTTCAGGGGCTCAGGGAGTCGAGTTGGTGATCCGGGATCTGTGATTTGGGATTTCAGATTCCTCATTTCAGTCCTGAACCCTGAACCCTACTTCGCTTTCTCCTCAAACTGCAACGACTGCTTGATGAGCAGGCTACAGTTCTTCTGGAAAAACTCTAAGGGCAGCAGCGGGGCCTGCTGATAAATCTCAGCGCCTAGCTCTTCGGCGAGCTGGCGGGCTGGTTTGCCGGACCTCGACTCGGCCACGATCCGCTCGTGGTACTGCCGGGTGGCTGCCAGGGCGCCAGCAAAGTAGTCGCGGATGTCCTCGGCGCCGGTGATCGCCGCATTGTGACTCAGGCAGAGCACTTGGGCATCGAGGCCGGCCAGCCGCTCGATCGAACGCACGTAGGCCGCATAGCCGGAAAAATAGTTCGGCCACCAGGAATTGCTCTCTGGCATGTAGTAGCCCGTGGCATCGGAAATCACCAGCAGCCGCCGGGCCGGATCGTGCAGGCTGATGCTGCAATCGCTGTGGCCGGGCGTTTCTAGCACGGTCCAGGCCATGTCCTCGACGGCGATCGCGTCCCCTTCGTGGAGCACGCGGTCGACGGCGATGCGGTTTTCGCCCTGCGGCGGCAAGGACGGCTGGTCGGTAATCACTTCCTCTTTCACCAGCGCGGCGGTCAGGGCTGCATCCACCTGGCGGAAGAAGGCGACGGCCTTCTCGGTGCCCAGCGTTGCGGCGGCCACCGTGGAGGCCGCGACCGTCGCGCCGGGAAACATCTCTCGCAACAGCGGGATGGCCATCACATGGTCCGGATGAGCATGGGTGACGACGATCTGCCGCACGAAATCGGGGCTGAGGCCCAGATGGGTGAATTGGCGGCGGAGCAAAGTCGCCACGGCGCTCACGCCGCCTTCGACGATGGCCCCTTCGTTCTGGCCCCGAACGAGATACAACGGATAGGCCGCGGTTCCCAGCATCCAGAGCCGGTCGCCCACTTCGACGGGAGGATTTTGCTTCAACATTGAGTTGGTCCTTTTTCTGCGGCTTCCAGGGCGAACAGGGCCGCCCCGAGGGCCCCGATCAGTTGTGGATCGGGCGGCACGCACACCGCCGCGCCGAACGATTCCTCGATCAGCCGCACCAGCGCCGGGTTGTAGGCCGCCACGCCGCCGGTCATCACCAGCATGCCGTCGATGGTGTCCATCTCCAACACGCGTTTGACCACGGAACGGAAGGCGCCCTTGACGATGTCTTCGATCTTTTCGCCAGAGCGGATCTTTTCCAGGATTTCGGTAGCGGCGAAAACCGTGCAAAAGCTCCCCAGCGACGACTCCTTGGTCGAGCGTTCGGCCAGGCCGTTGAGATCCGAAAGCGGCAGGTCGAGCCGGTAGGCGATCTCTTCGAGGAACGCCCCGGTGCCGGCCGCGCACTTGCGGTTCATGCGGAAGCTGGTGCGAAAGCCGTGGTCGTCCAGGTGAATGACCTTGCTATCCTGGGCGCCGATGTCGATCACGGTCATCGCCCGGCGATAGAAATGGAAGGCCCCTTTGCCGTGGCAGGCGATTTCGGTCATCCGGCCGCAGGCCCAGGCCACGTTGTCGCGGCCGTAGCCGGTCGAGGTCGAGCTTTCGATCTGCGATTCGGTCAAGCCCGCGGCCTGGAGCGCCTCGTCAAGGCAACGCCGCGCGGTGGCGGCATAGTCGATGCCCGAGCGGCGCACGGCCTTGGCCACGGGCTGGCGCTGGTGATCGACGATCATCAGTTTCGCCGCCGACGCGCCGATGTCGATGCCGCAGAAATAAGGCATGGCCCTGGCTACCCTTGCGACAGTTGCTCGACGAAGGCCTCGATGTTGGTGCGCGTCTGCTCTTCGGAATAGAGGCGCAGGTCGTTCAAATCGCCGTTGACGACCAGGTACGGCTTACCCAGCTTCTTCTGCATCCGCTGCGGCAGCCCGTAGCGGTTGTTCGAGTTGTTCGGGCAGGTCTTCGAATCGTGGTATAGGATGCCGTCGACCTTGAAGCGGTCGACCATCTGCTCGATGTAAGCCTCCTTGCGGTCGTCGGCCCGGCAGATGAAGATGCTGCTGTAGGCCCGGGCCATGCTGCGGAAGGGATCGGCCGGGTCGAGGGCTTCGAAAATCCAGCTATTGCAATAGGTCGAGGCGACGACACACGTTTTGAGCTGGAGGAACTGGCCGCCCAGGCTGCTCAGCTTGCCCCAGATCGGCATTCCTTCCCAGTAGATGCGGTGCCGCTCGCCCTTGACGGCGCCCACGCCCGCTGCGACGCGCTGTTTGAGCTCGGCCAGCAGGGCCTCGTAGTAGGCGAGGGTCTCTTTCAGTCCGCGCATGACGACGGCCGGCCCCATTTGCACGGTGCAGTCGAAGAAACTCAACGGCGAAGGCGCGTTGGCCGCCGTTTCGAGCACGGCTTTCCACAGGATCGTGGTCTGTTTCGAGATGCCGATGACCTCGCGGAGGCAAGCCGGATCGAGTTTTTGGCCGGCGATCGGTTCCAGCAGGGGGACGAGGTTCTCGATTTGGCTGCCCACGTAGTCCACCAGGGCGTCGTCGATCGGACCGATCGAGCGTGGCGTGTGGACGCCGAAACAGGGCACGCCGAACTCGCGGCCGTAGAACTGGAACCAGTCCTTCACGTCGCGGCACTGGTTGGTGTTAAAGACCAGCACGTCCGGCTTGGGCGGACCGGAAAGCTTCATCTTTTGCAGTGGGCTCTCGCCTTTCAGATAGGCGCCCACGTCGCTGGTGAGGTACGAGCAGATGTCGGGCGAAAAGCCCCGCGCGTTGGCCAAGGGGATCAGATCGGTGGCCATCCGCGAGGCGCCCAGCATGGCGGCGTGGTTCTCAGGGAAATAGACGTTGAAGCCCAGGGCCCAGAGCAATTCGGCCGGGCCGACGCTGGTGCACCAGGCCGTCTTCTTCCCCTCGGCCGCCCCGCGTCCGAGATCGGCAAAATAGTTGCCCATCACCTCGCGGAGCTTCTTGGTAGTTTCGAAGTCCTTGCGTTCAGTCGGTGGCATAGCTTGATGTCCTTTTTGTTTTCAAGATGTCCCCTCTCCCTTCGGGAGAGGGTTAGGGTGAGGGCTTCCCGCGATGGCCGTCACGCCCTCACCCTCGGCCCCTCTCCCAAAAGGGAGAGGGGAGCCCCCGCCGCTGCTTCGCGGAGCAGGCGGCAGGGTGCAAAACGGTCGCCATGTTTCGCCGTCAGTTCGTCCAGCTCCGCCAGCACGCGGTCCAATCCCAGGTCGCACGCATATTTCAACACGCCGCCGCGGAAATCGGGCAGCCCGGTGCCCAGCACCATGGCCACGTCGATGTCCGAGCCGCGCTCGACGACTTTCTCTTCCAACACGTAAAAGGCCTCGGCGACCAGGCGAAGCATGAGCCGGCGGACAATTTCCGCATTGCTCGGCGGGCCGGTCGCGCCCCCCCGCTCACCACGCACGTCGGCGATGATCCACCCGGCGGTTTCGCTGGGCCGCGGCGTGTGGTCGCCCCGCTCGTACCGATACACCCCCGCCCCGGTCTTTTGGCCGAGATGCCCCTGGTCGACCAGCCGCAGAACAATGGGCGACAGTGGGCCGTGGCGGGGAAAAGCCCATCCTAACACGTCATCCGTTAATACTAGGATATCCAGCCCCGACATGTCAATCAACGCGAGTGGCCCCATGGCAAAGCCGAAGGCCACAATCGCCCCATCGATCGCCGCCGCATCGGCCCCATCCTCCAGCAGCCAGAAGGCCTCCTTCAGATAAGGGACGAACAGCCGGTTCACCAGGAAACCCGCCCGGTTGCGGACCACCACGGGCGTCTTGCCCAGGCGGCGGGCGAGTTGAAGCGCAGTGTCAAGCGCCGCTGGCGGGGTGTTTTGGCGGCGGACAATCTCCAAGAGCGGCATCCGTTGGGCCGGGTGGAAAAAGTGCATTCCCAGCAGTCGCTCGGGATGCTGCATCCGCGAGGCCAGTTGATCGAGATCGAGGGTCGACGTGTTCGAGCCGATGAGCATGTCGGCCGGGCAGACCTCTTCCAATCGACGGAGGACGGCCTGCTTCACCTCGGGCTTTTCGAACACGGCCTCGATCACAATCTCCGCGCCGGCCAATTGGCCGTAGTCGGTCGACGTTCGCAGGAGCGCCGACGTTCGCTCAGCGTCGGCCGAGGCGAGTTTTCCTTCCGCAACGCGTTTGGCGAGCGATGCCTGGATCTTTTGCCGAGCCGATGCGAGGGCCGATTCGTTTTCGTCGCAGGCCGTGACCGAAATGCCGGCCTGGAGCAGGGCCTGGGCGATGCCTGTTCCCATGGTGCCCATGCCGACCACGCCGGCCTTGGAAATTTGGGCGGGGGTGGCATCGGCGATGTCGGCGATCTTGCCAGTCTGCCGGCTGGCACAAAAGACGTAAATCTTGTTCTGTGCCGCGAGCGTGGCCATGCACTGGCGGAAGGCCTCTTGTTCGGCCAGCAGCCCCGCGGCGAAAGAGCAAGGCTCCCCTCGCCCGCTTGCGGGAGAGGGGCCGGGGGTGAGGGAACTCGGCCCCGGGACCTCCCCCAGGCCAACCCGCACGGCCTCGACGATCTTCCGCGGGGCAATGATTTCCGCCGGAGCCGCAGCGGCCCGCTCTTGGGCCTTGGCGATGGTCGCCCGATTGGCTGCCGCGTTGGCGATCTTGTCCACGCGGCGGCTCGTTCGCGGGCCTCCCGGGGCTTCCTGCACAATCTTTGCAGCGGTCGCAAACAATTCGTCGGGCGGGGCGATGGCATCGATCAGCCCGAGGCCAAACGCCCGCTTGGCATCGATCGGCTGACCACTAAGCAGCATCTCGAAGGCGGCCTCCGGGCCGACCAGCCGCGGCAGACGCTGCGTCCCGCCGGCGCCCGGATTGATGCCCAGGCGGACCTCGGGCATGCTGAAACGCGACCGTTCGGCGGCCACGCGGAAATGACAGGCCATGGCCAGTTCCAACGCCCCGCCCAAGACGTGGCCGGCCACCGCGGCCACGACCGGCTTGGGCGAGTCTTCGATTTCCTGAAAGACCTCCTGAAAGACTCGCGACGCGCGGACCGCGTCTTCCCCGCTGCGAATGTCTTGGAAGATGGCCAAGTCGGCGCCGGCGCTAAAGTGTTGCGGGCCGCCGGTGATGACGATGGCCCGGACCTCTGCTTGCTCGTTGGCCTGGCGAACGAGCGAGCGGAGCGCGTCGAGCAGCGGATAACTGATCGCGTTGACCGGCGGCGCCTGGAGATGGACGATCGCCAGGCCGTCGCGTACGGTGTAGTCGATCATTCCGTGTCCTCGGAGTGCGAAGCCGCAAGCGGCGGGGCGCGAGCCCCACGCGGTCTTAGAGCAACAATGTCAGTTTCAGGGAGTCCTCGGCGTGTGCGGGATCGGCATACATCTCGAAGGCCTTGGCCGCCTGCTCCCAGGGCATCCGCGGGGTGACCATCGCGGTGAGATCGACGCGGCCCTGGGCGACCATGTCGATCGCCGTCTGGAAGTAATCGCGGCACTCGGGGCCCATCGTACTGGTGATTTCCACTTCGTTGCCCACGATGGACCACCAAGGAAACGGCTGCTGGTCGTGATGCGGGACGCCGAAGACGAAAAGCCGCCCCCGGCGGCGCGGCAGCCGGGCCGCCGTCGTGAGGGCCTCGGGCCGGCCGACCACCTCGACGCAAAAGTCGACCATCGCGCCGCCGGTCAGCCGGCGGACCGCCTCGACGACGTCCTCCTGCGAGGCGTCGATCACGTCGGTGGCGCCGAAACGGCGGGCCCAGCGCAGCCGCCAGCCGACCCGATCGACGGCAATCACGCGGGCGGCGCCCATGCGGCCCAACATGTGACTGAAGATCAGGCCCATCGGGCCCTGCCCGATGACGGCGCAGGTCTGATTGATGACCGGGCCGGTGCGGGCCATCGCCCGCAGCACCGTGGCCAGCGGCTGGGCGACGATCATGGCGGCCAGGTCGGGCACATCCTCGGGCAAGCGGGCCAAACCGTGCGGACGGGCCACGATGTACTCCATAAAGCCGTTGCGGTCCTCGGGATCGGCCAGTACGTGCGTCCCTTCCGGCCACTCCTTCACGCGCGACTGCACGATGCGGCCGATGTTCTCGTGCCCCAACCAGCCGAGCGGGCGGGGAATATCCGCCGCGGCCCAGCGCCCGTCGTACAGATAGGGGCCCATATTCGTGCCGCACAGCGCCACGTGACTGCACTTGATTACTACCTCGCCGTCTTTTGCCTCGGGCACCGGGGCATCGTCGCGGAGGACAATCTTGCGGGGCCCGATGAACTCAATCGCTCTCATGGTGCTCCAGTCTTCTTTGGGAATCTCAGGTAGTCAGTCAGGAATGTGCTGCTCGGTCCGTGAGGTATCCATCCCCGTTACATCGCTTGCAGGGCCGATCATCATGACCGCCAGTTGTGTATCGCTTGTGCATCGTCTTGTCGATGCCGGTGCCCTTACAGGCCGGGCACACCCGAGGCTCTGGTGATTTCTTCGCTTTCCGGTCCATTACGGAATCTCACAATCAGGGTTTCAACGTCCCCTCTCCCTCCGGGAGACGGTCAGAGAGATGGCGAGGAGAGGGAAAAAGTTTCGCTGGCTGTTCTGCAAGGCCCTGACCCCCGCTCCTCTCCCAAAGGGAGAGGGGACAATTTTTTTGCGGTCATTCTTCGTCGAGATGCTCGTACAGGCTGATCGGGCTGACCGGGTTGATGCCGGCACGCGTCAAAGCGGCAATGGCCGCATCGAGTTTGTCGAAGCGGAACACCAGCACCGCCCGATTGCCCAGCCGGGCCGCGAAGGCGTACATGTACTCGACGTTGATGCCCGCCTGATGGAAAATATCGAGCAGGTCGGCCAAGCCGCCGGGTTGATCGGGCACCTCGATGGCCAGCACCTCGGTGACGGCCACCGCCAGCCCGGCCGCTTCGAGCACCTCCTTGGCCCGCTGCCATTGGCGGACGATCAGCCGCAGGACGCCGAACTGCTGCACGTCGGCCACCGAAAGGGTGACGATATTGATGCCCGCCTCGGCCAGCAGCCGGCAGGGAATGTTCAAATGGCCCGGTTTGTTCTCGACAAAGACGGAAATCTGCGGGATTTTCATCGGATCACTTCCTGGATCAGTCGCTTGCCGATCGCTTATCGATGACTTGTTTGTCTTGATGGCGGGGAACGCTGTGGGGATCGACCAGGCGAACGGGCACGCCGATGCCAAGGCTCTGCTCGATCGCCTGGGCAAACTTGCTTTGCAGGGCATCGAGGGCGCTCAGGCGGTCGCTGAAGATTTGCGGCGTGACCTCGATCTGCACTTCGGCCCGTTCGAGCCCTTTCTCTTGCGTCAATACGATTTGATAATGGGGTAGTGTGCCTTCGACGGCCAGCAGCGCGGCTTCGATCTGGGCGGGGAAGACGCGGACGCCCTGGATCAGAAACACGTTGTCGCTGCGGCGGCCGATTCGCCGCACGCGCCGCAGCGTGCGGCCGCAAGGACACGGCTCGGCCACGAGCGCCGTGCAGTCCCGCGTGCGGTAGCGGACCAGCGGCATGGCCTCTTTGCTGAGCGTGGTGAGGACCAATTCGCCTTCCTGCCCATCGGGGAGCACGTCGCCGCTCACCGGATCGATGATCTCGGGATACAAGTGATCTTCGAAGACGTGCAACCCGTTTTGATGGATGCACTCGGCGCCAATGCCCGGTCCGATCACGTCGGGGAGGCGGTAAAGATCGAAAGCCTTGATTGCCGCGACGTCTTCGATTTGCCGCCGCGTGGCCTCGTTCCACAACTCGGCGATAAAGATGCCGGCCCGTAAGGGGAGCTCGCGAAGGTTCATGCCGAGCTTTTCCGCCCGTTCGGCCAGGTGCAGAAAGTAGCTGGGCGTGGAACAAACGGCCGAGACGCCCAAATCCTTCATGGCCATCAGTTGGCGATCGGTCTCGCCGCCGGAGACGGGGATGACGGTTGCCCCCAGGGCTTCGGCCGCCTGGTGCAGGCCCAAACCATCGGCGAACAGCTCGCCCGCACAGGCGTTTTGCAACACGTCGCCTTGGTGAATGCCGCAGCAGGCCAGCGAGCGGATCATCAGCTCGGTCCACATTTCCAGGTCGCGGCGGGTGTAGGCCACGACGAAGGGCTTGCCGGTCGTGCCGGCCATCGGGTTGATGCGCACGACCTGGCCCACGGGCACGGCCAGCATTCCCAGCGGGTAGGCGTCGCTCAGATCGCTTTGGGTGGTGAAGGGGAGCTGCTGGAGATCGTCGAGGTCGCGGATATGGGCCGGGGTGAGGCCCCGTTTCTGCATTTTCTGGTGATAGGCCGGCACGTGCTCGTAGGCCCGCTCGACCACCCGCCGCAGCCGCTCGGATTGCAGGCCCCGCAATGGTTCGCGGGGGACGTAATCCAAGCTGCTGGCCGGCTGAAAGGGGGCCCGTGCGTCCGCGGCGGCCTTGGTGGCGCAATTCATGTGCTGTCTCCGCTGCTGAGGGACCGAAGGGAGAAGCTTTCGGTCCGAGCTTCGACTGCAAATTATCGAGGAAAATGCGCCCGACCGCAAGCCGGGGGAGCGCATGGGCTACTTCTCGGCTCTCGGCCGCTTTGCTATGATATTCCGCGGGCGAGAAACCAGTCCCCGTCGATTCGCGTGGGCCTATGCTCCCCGAAACTTTTCGCTGCTACCTGGTCACGAAGGACGCGGCCGAACGGGTCACGGCCGAGATGACCCGGCGTCCGATCGACGAGCTGCCCGCCGGCGACGTCACGCTGCGGGTGGCCTATTCGTCGTTGAACTACAAGGACGCGCTAGCGGTGACCGGTCATCCGGGCGTGAGCAAGGTGTTTCCCCACGTGCCCGGGGTCGATGCGGCCGGCACGGTGGTGGCCAGCGAGGCGGCCCAGTTTCGCCCGGGCGATCGGGTGCTGGTGACCGGCTTCGATATGGGGGCGAGCCGTTGGGGCGGCTACGCGGAATACGTCCGCGTCCCGTGGGAGTGGATCGTGCCGCTCCCCGCCGGGCTGACGCTCCGCGAAAGCATGATGCTGGGGACGGCTGGATTCACGGCCGGATTGTGTGTCGATGCCCTGCACAAGCACGGGGTTTCGCCCGACCGCGGCGAAGTCATCGTCACGGGCGCGAGCGGCGGCGTGGGCGGCATGGCCGTGAGCATTCTGGCCGGTCTCGGCTATCAGGTCGCGGCCGTAAGCGGCAAACCACCAGCTCGCGAGTATTTGCGAAGCCTGGGAGCAAGCCAAATCCTCGGCCGCGAGCAGGTCGACGATCCAAGCGGCCGACCGCTCTTGTCGGCCCGCTGGGCGGGAGGCGTGGACACCGTCGGTGGCAACATCCTCTCGACCATCCTCCGCAGCACTCGCCACAGCGGCTGCGTGGCCGCCTGCGGGCTGGCTGCCAGCAGCGAACTGCCGATTACGGTCTTTCCTTTTATTCTCCGCGCGGTGACGCTGGCGGGCATCGATGCAGCCTGGGGCTCCATCCCGCTGCGTCATGAGATTTGGCGGCGGTTGGCCGGCTCATGGAAGCCCGCGCAACTGGAGGCGATGGCCCACTTCATCGACCTGCCGGAGCTGCCGAAGTACGTTGAGGACATCCTGGCAGGACGGATTATGGGCCGCGTGGTGGTAAAGATCGGCGACGAATCGACGCTGGGCGTGCCGGATCTTTAATCGCGACGAGACGAACGCGGGATTACTTTTCCGCGGGATTTCGCCGCGGCGATTGCACCGTGGCGCCCGGCCCATAGGAAATGGCGCCATCGCGGTTCACTTGGTAGCCCCAGGTCTAGATATAGTGTTTGGCCGACCGAAAGTCATCGCCGATCCTTCTTAGCTCCGCCGACAGCCGCTCGTCGAAGCGGCGGGCGGTGGCAGCGAACTCGGGCCGCTCCAGCAGGTTCTTCATCTGATACGGGTCGTGTTGGTCGTCGAAGAGCAACCACGGGCCTTCCAACCGGCGAACGTACGTGTAGCGGCTGGTGCGGATGGCGCGGTACTCTCGATTGAACGCTCCGCCGCCAAAGGGGGCCACGGCCATGTAGAGCGCCGCCCGGTCGGGAAGCTCCCGCCTACGGCGAATCAGACCGGAAAGGTCCTCCCCCTCGACGCACTTGGGCACCGCAATGCGGCGAGCCCCAACAGCGTCGGCAAGATGTCGGGAGTCGTTAGCGCGGTCTGGATCACGCTGCCTTGCCGGCCATGGAGCGCCGGCCAGCGGAGCAAGAGCGGAACATGGGCGGATTCATCCCACGCCACTTGCTTTAGATAGGGCTGGCCGCCGTGCGCGCCCATCATCTCGCCATGATCGGCGGTGAAGACGAGAATCGTGTTCTCGGCCAGGCCTGCACTGGCCAAGGTGGCCATGACCTCGCCGACGCACCGGTCCACCGCCGTGCAATGGGCATAATAACCCTGAATTTCCTGCCGCACCTTGGCCTCCAGGTCGTGGGGAATGCTCGACGGGAGTTGAATCTTTTCCGGCGGGTAGAGATCCTTGTACGCCGCGGGGGCCGTCTGGTGGGGAAAGTGCGGCGGACCATAGGAAACCATGAGCAGGAATGGCCGGCCGGCCTTTGCCTGGCGGCGGAGATACTGCTGGGCATCCTCGGTTTGGGCGAAGGCATCGTAACCCGGCCAGAAGCGCTTTTCCGGACAGTCGCCCGTGTAATAGTGGGAATGGTTGTACGTGTGGTCGCATTCGGCCGCCTTCCAGTAGTCCCAGCCGTGCCGCCGCTCGGGCGGGATATAGCTCTCGCGGCCATGCCCGTCGAGATGCCACTTGCCGATGTAGGCCGTGGCGTAGCCGGCCTCGCGGAACATCTCGGCCATGCATCGCTCGCCGGCGGGCAGATACAGGTCGTTGAGGAACATGCCGGTGGAGGTCGGCCAGCGGCCGGTCATCAGGGCCGCGCGGTACGGCGTGCACACCGGGCAGACCGAGACCGCGTTGCGGAAGCAGATGCCTTCGGCCGCCAGCCGGTCGAGATGGGGCGTCTTGACGTTCGGATCGCCCGCATAGCCGGTGGCCTTCGCCCGCCATTGATCGGCGAGCAGGATGACGGCGTTCGGCCGCCGGGCGCTGGGATGTGTGGGCTGTTCGGAGGCCGAAGCGTACCCGGCAAACGATAGCCACGCGATCAAAATCAACACGCTCAAGAGCGTTCGGGTATTCATGGGAAGTTGGCGGCGACATGGTGGGCAAGCCCGCCCGCTAAACGGTTCCGTGGTCATGTGTGACGATTTTGCAGGGTAGAGCTACGGCTGCCGCGCGCGCATCTCGACGTGCTCCGGCAGCTCCGCCGCAATCGGCCGCGCCGTCGGGCGGCGAGCAATAAATCATCATACCCGACAGCCCCTCGTGGAAATAGTCTTTTGCCTGCCCTCATGCAGATCCCCGAGAGCGAACCATCTCAATGACTCGGTGCAACCGCAATGTCGCCCGTAGCGTTTCTTCTATGTCCTTCTTGCCGAGCAGCGTCAGAAAGACATCTTGAAGACGTAATAAGGAAATGAATTGAACTTTCTGGTTGCGACTTTCTTGAAACCAAATCTTGGATAATAGTCCAGCAAACCGAACTGTTCGAACGACTGCACTACGAGCGAGGTAGCTCCGGTTTCTTTTGCGTGTCCAATGGCAAAGTCAATCAGTCGTTTCCCTAAACCGCTCCTTTGTCTTGCAGGTTCGACCGCCAGTGCATCAATATAACCCGTCTTGGATCTGCCAAAGAACCACCACTTGGATACAACAAAAGTAGAGATGATCGCTACGACTTTACCCTCCAGTTCAAGAACATAATAGTTGCCTTGCGCAACCCCCTCTTCGATGTAATCTTTTTGGTCCCATATGAATCCAGGAATATCGAGCGTCAAAACGCTGCTGATTCTGTGGATGTCGTTTACGTCTGCTTTCTCGGCGAGACGAAGAGATGTCATCGAACGAGACTCCTTTTCAATTCGGGAGTATGCGGAAGGTATTCTCATGATTCCCGAAAGTTCTCCGTCTCGACCTCGGCAGTTGCGGGCCTGGTCGCCGCCGCGCGTGGTCCGACATATTCGGGCAGGCCCACCGCCGCCGGCAACACGCGGGCACTGCCAGGCGGCAAACGATAGAGCTTTACTCCGGCGAGCCCCGCATGTGAATGGTCCTCGATGAGCTGCTGAACGTCCTGCGGCGAGAGCCGTTTGTGGGCGTCTACGAACACGCCGGCATACAACAGGCCGTCCTCTTTGAAAATGCAGGGATTGTTGCTCAAGAAACTCTTGACGGCCAGCGTGGACGACAAGACCTTCAGGCCGAATCCCCAGTAACGGCTGCCGCAGATGCGTTGCGACCATCTCCGTTTGAACTCGAACACGCCGTCGCGGAGAAAAGGCCTCGTCCAGCCCAGCAAGACCGTCTTGTGTCCTTTTTCCTGCAAGTATTGCAGGGCGTAGAAGAACAGGGCGGCCCCGCCCGCGCCGTCGCGAAGGACCGCTTGATCCGCGTCGCGAAGCCCCAGCATGAACAGATGCGGAATCGAGTCGCCGTAATCGATCAGCACGCCCGCCAACGATTTTCCGTCTCTCTCCACCAGCAGCAAATCGCCAGACAGGAATATCTTCTTGAGCGTCCTGTGGGAGTAGACATACGCGGCGTTGCCGAATGCCTTCCTGGTATAAGGAACGTACATGTTGGCATAGAAATCGTCAAAGTCGCGTGGATCGTGAGTGACGCGGTAGCCGAGGGAATATTTCCGGATCTTCTGCACCGTCCCGCGAACACGCCGCGTCGCCGCCGCATCGCGCGGGAGATCGACCTCGCCCAGCACCCAGTCGGGTAGCAGAAACCACTCGCTGCGGCGCTCGAACCGTTTCAGATGCGATTCGCACGTCCAGAGGAGAATCATCGAACAAGGCGAGCCGGCCGGAATGGCCCGGGAAACGTTCCACAGCCAAACCGAGCCCAAATAGCGCTGCTGATAATGCTCGCCAAAAATCACTTTGGCCAGGTGATTCTTCGCTTCGTTGCGTACGCCGCAGAGGAGGCGAAGCGGCAACCGGCTGTGCCGTTCTTCGCCTTCGATCAACCAGAGCTTGACACGTAGAAAGTAGAGCCATTCCCCGATGTCGCAGATTTGCGAAAATAGCCAGATTGGTCCGGCCAGCAGCCAGTGCGAAACGGCCGCCCATGCCGTGCCAAGAACGGGCAGTAGCCGCATATGGCACCCCCTTCGTGGCATCCTAGGCAGCACGCAGGAATTGGTCTACCCGCGCCACGGTGCCGACCCCTTGATGATGCGGTGGGACTGGGATCGGGTGGGTATTTCGTTTCCTGCGTGCTGCCCTAGATCCACCGAAAAAGGCTTTGGGTACCGGAAAACGCCAACGGGAGCGGTCCACAGGACCGGCGAAGCGTACCGTCGGGCGGATGCGTGCGAATCCTTTTGACGCGAGTCGAGATTCCGGCCCTTGACGGACAGCCCCTTACGCGGCGCCGATCGATTCCATGGCACTTTCAAAGATGCGAAAAAGCTTATGCAGCGAGTGAGGCAAAGTCGCGGGATGGCACCGGCATTCTTTCGGTGACCCGCCGCAAGTTCAGGCAGGGCAATGACTACGGACGTAATGAAAATCGCCGCGCGTACCCCAGAATGGCTTTTGGACATCTGGTTGCCAGTAGCGGTAATCCCCGGCGAGCGGCGTCTATCCGGCGCAGACCGGCGTAATCCAAATGATCTGGAACACCATGAAATCGCCGAAGCTGCTCCGCGGGCAGCAGGTCGTCAGGCCCGAGTTGCCGCTGGGCTGTCCGGCTCGGGCGGCCAGGCGCACATCTCGACGCAGTCCGGCAGCTCGGCCGCGATCGGCTGTGCCGTCGGGCGGCAAACAATAAATTATCATCCCCGATAGCCCCTCGTGGAAATACAACATGCCCGAAGCCTCCCGTACTTTTCATTTGGCCGGCGCCGTATTGCTCCAGCGCGGCCCAGGATAATCCTCACTCTTACCGGCTTCCCGCATATCCGTGGGAATACCGCCCGAGTTGCGGATCTGGGCGCCGGGGCATTGCAGCAGGCGGATGGCCGCCGCGGCACCACCGGCCGGCCATACGTCGAGACCGTCGAGAACCAGACCTTTCACGTCCTCGCAGATCACGGCGTGACGCCGGTCGGGCGTCGCGGTCCGCAGCCGCACGTCGCACAGCTTTAGCCCGGCCACGTGCCGGCAAAAGAATCCGTAGGCCGGCAAAACCCCGAACTTGGTGCACTCAGGATACGACTCTTCCATTTCGCGAACTGCCACGTGCGACTCGCTGCGCGTCCCGCCGCCGTCGAACGTGATCTGGATATTGCTCAGTTGCACGTTCTCGATGGGGTGGCCGGCGATGCCGCTGATCGAGCAGCCGACCTTCCAGGCGTGCGTGGCTACGATGTTGCTCAATACGACGTTGCGGAAGCTGCCCACGCCGGCCCTAGGCATGTCCTTGCGGACCGGCCAGCCGCGGTTGCTCAGCCGCAGGAAGATGGGCGTGATCACGCCGTCGATGGCCAGGTTCGTGACGGCGATGTTTTCCAGCGTACCGCCGTCGACCAGTTCCAGGGCCACGCCGGCCAAGCCACGCTCGCGGCCGCCGATGGCCCGCAGGGCGGTGGGCACGGTTCCGAATGCCTTCGTTCCCACGGGCGACGAAATCGTGCAGTTGGCGATGGTGATGTTGCGGAAGCCGCCCTTCGAGTCGGTACCCGCCTTGATCGCGTTGCTATCGCTGCTTACCACGCAGTTGCTGATCGTCACGTTTTCGCAGGGGCGCCGGCTGGTGCTCTTCAGGCAGATGGCGTCGTCATCCGAGTCGATCCGGCAATCCGAAACCCGGACGTCGCGGCAATCGTCGACGTCCAAGCCGTCGTTGCCGTGGTGCACGTGATTGTTCACCGTGATGCCGTGGATCCGCACCCGCTCGCAGGCCCGGTGGAGCTGCATCCAGGTGGGCGAGTTGCAGAGCGAGACGTCTTCCACCAGCACGTCGCGACAACGAACCAGGCGGATCACCATGGTGGGCTGCTTGTCCTCTTTCCAGTGGGCGTTGGCCCCACGGCCGTCGATCGTCCCCTGACCGCGGATGGTCACGTGCTCGATGTCCTGGCCGCGGAGGAGGGCCCTGGCTGTGGAACTCTTCTTATGGGAGCGCGCGTCGAGAACCGCATCGGGGTAATCGGCCGAATTGGAACTGGCCAGCAGGCGACAGCCGGCATCGAGCTGTAAGGTGACCTGGCTGCGAAGCTCGATCGTGCCGCTCAGCCACGCGCCCGGCGGAAAGTAGACCGTTCCTCCGCCGCCGGCCGCACACTGGTCGACCGCCTTTTGGATAGCGGCGGTGCACAGCGTTTCGCCGCCCGGGGCAGCCCCGTAGTTGCGGACGTCGTATAAGCGCTCGGCCGCCAGGCCGAGCGACGGCCAGGCGCCACCGGCCGCAACGACCAATAGAATTCCTGCGAGGCTCTTCATGGGGTAACTCCCGGCATGCAACAATAATGCCATTTTTGCCGATCCGTGAGCCCTTGGCAACCGGAGCGGAGCTGTGTTTATCGAGCGTCGGCAAATTAATGTCGTCTATCGGCCGGCAGCACGCCGGCCAAGACGGCGCGGGCGATGGAGTGTGGCAACATTTCTTGGCGACCACGAGCAGCCCGTCATTCTGAGCGAAGCGAAGAATCTAGCGTACTGCCACCCTTTGAGATCCTTCGCTACGCTCAGGATGACTGTTCTGCCCGGCGTGACCGCCAAAAAGAATTGTCAGACCCGGGCGCTGGGGCAGATTGCAATTTGCCTGGAGCGGGGCTACCATGGGAACGCTTGCACAAAGGAGAAACCTCATGAGATCAAGCGTTCAAAGTCGAACGTGGATTGTAGTCGCGGCCAGTCTTTTGGCCTTGACCGCCGGCGCGGCCTGCGGGGCTGAGATTGCCGCAACGGCAGCCGCCGATACACTTGTGCACGATTTCCTCCGGCCGCCCGCGTCGGCCCGACCGTGGGTCTATTGGTTCTGGCTCAACGGCAACATCACGCGTGAGGGAATTACCGCCGACCTGGAGTCGATGCGCCGCGTGGGCATTGGCGGCGTATTGATCATGGAAGTCGATCAAGGCGCGCCCCCGGGACCGGTCGGCTTCATGGGCAGCCAATGGCGCGAGCTTTTCAAGCACGTCGTCGCCGAGGCCGGCCGGCTGGGCCTGGAAGTGAACATGAACAACGATGCCGGCTGGAATGGCAGCGGCGGCCCGTGGGTCACGCCCGAGTTGTCGATGCAGAAAGTCGTCGCCAGCGAGACCGAGGTCGCCGGCCCCAAGAGCATCGAAGTATCGCTGCCACGGCCGCTGGCGGTTGCCCGTTTCTATCGCGACATCGCCGTGTTGGCCTTTCCCACGCCGGGCAACTATCGCATTCCCGATATCGAGGCCAAGGCGGCCTACAAGGTCGGCGGCGCGTCCCCCATTGCCACGCAGCAACTTCCCAAGGAGATGATCGTCCCTCGCGAGCGGATCGTCAATCTCAGCCCCCGCATGGACCGGCACGGACGGTTGACCTGGGACGTTCCCGCCGGCCAATGGACGATCTTGCGGATCGGGCACACCAGCACCGGCATGAAGAATGCGCCGGCGCCGGCCAGCGGCCGCGGGCTGGAATGCGACAAGCTCAGCAAGGAGGGGATCGAGGCCCATTTCAATGCCATGATGGCCCGCCTGATCGACGACGTGGGGCCCGCGGCGGGCAAGGCGTTGGCGGCCACGCACGTCGATAGCTGGGAGAACGGCTCGCAGAACTGGACCGCCCGCATGCGCGAGGAGTTTCAGGCCCGCCGCGGCTACGATCTCTTACCCTTTCTGCCGGTAATGACTGGCCGCGTGGTCGACAGCTTGGAGATTTCCGAGCGGTTCTTATGGGACTTGCGGCGCACGATTTCCGAGCTGGTCGTGGAGAACTACGCCGGTCATTTGCACGAGCTGGCCCACCGGCACGGCCTACGGTTCACGATCGAGGCCTATGGCAGCCCCTGCGACAACCTGCCCTATGCGGCCCAGTGCGACGAGCCGATGGGCGAGTTCTGGGTCGGCGGCGGGTCGATCGAGAGCTGCCGCGGCATGGCTTCGGCCGCCCACTTGAACGGCCGGTCGATCGTCGGTGCCGAATCGTTTACGGCCATCGCCGACGAACGCTGGCGCGAGCATCCCGCCACGATCAAGGCGCTCGGCGATTGGGCCTTCACCGAAGGGATCAACCGCTTCGTGTTTCACCGCTACGCCATGCAGCCCTGGCTCGACCGCCGCCCCGGCATGACCATGGGCCCCTGGGGCACGCATTACGAACGCACGCAAACCTGGTGGGAACTGACGCCCGGCTGGCACCAATACCTGGCCCGTTGCCAATTCCTGCTCCGCCAAGGGACGTTTGCCGCCGATCTCTGCTATCTGACGGCCGAGGATTCGCCGCAGGGTATGCCCGGCCACCGGGCGCCGGGCTACGGCTGGGACCAGTGCAACCCGGAAATCGTGCTGGCGAAGATGACGGTCCAGGACGGCCGGCTGGTGCTGCCCGGCGGAATGAGCTATGGGCTGTTGGTTCTCTCCGACGCGCAGCGGATGACGCCGCCGTTGCTCGCGAAGATCAAGGAGCTGGTCGAAGCCGGGGCGACGGTCGTCGGACCGCGGCCGTTGGCCTCGCCCAGTCTGAAGAATTATCCTCAGTGTGACGACGAGGTGCAGCGTTTGGCCGCCGAGGTCTGGGGCAATTGCGACGGTGAGAGGGTCCGCGAGCATCGGCTCGGCTGCGGGCGGATCGTTTGGGGCCCCAAGCCGGAGGAGGTTTTGGAGCAGGCTGGCGTCCCGCCTGATTTCAGCGGCAAGCCGCTACGCTACATTCACCGCCGGACTCCGGACGCGGAGATCTATTTCGTGGCCAATCCGCTGGGCCAACGGCTCGCGGTAACGCCCAGCTTCCGCATCAGCGGCCGGACGCCCGAACTGTGGTGGCCGGACAGCGGCCATACTGAGCGGGCAGCATTGGTCCGCGAACACCACGGCATTACGCAACTTTCCTTCGCCCTGGAGCCCCATGGCTCGGTGTTTGTCGTCTTCCGCAACACGCCGCCGCATGGTGTGGCTATCGACCTGTTGCGCAACGGGCAGCCGTTGGCGTTTCCCGACAAGAAGGCCGTCAAGGTTACGATCGATCGGGCGGTCTATGGCGTGCTCGACGATCCGAAGCGGACGCGGGACGTCCGCCGGCAGGTGCACGAGCTGGTGGACCACGGCGTCGATGATTTCCAGGTGGCCAGCCTGGCGGCCGACGGCGATCCGGCCTTCGGCATCGTCAAGACGGCGGTGGTCGACTATACCGTCGCCGGAAAGCACCTGACGGCGACGGGCACGGATCCCGAGAACGTGGTTCTCACGCTGTACGACGCGTCGGAGCGGGTGGCCGAGCTTGTCGAAACGCGAGCCGGGGTGTTGCTCAATGCCTGGCAGCCGGGACGGTATGCCATCAAGCTTGCCGACGGCCAGAGCCTTGAGTTTCCCAACCCCCAGGTTCCCCGGCCGCTGGAGTTGACTGGCCCATGGGAAGTAAGTTTTCCGCCCACGAGCGGGCTCAGAGAGCCGCTGCGTCTCGACCGGCTCGTTTCCTGGACGGAGCGATCCGAGTTCGGTGTGAAGTATTTTAGCGGCACAGCGGTGTATCGGACTGATTTCCAGGTGCCGCCCGGGACATTAAAGATGGACCGCCACCAGTGGCTCGACCTGGGCGACGTGCAGGCCTTTGCCGAGGTGAAACTGAACGGCAAGCCGTTGGGCGTGCTCTGGAAGCCCCCCTACCGCCTCGACGTGAGCGGCATCGTGACCCCGGGCCGGAACTCGCTGAAGGTGAGCCTGACCAATCTCTGGCCCAATCGGATGATCGGCGACGAGCAGTTGCCCGAGGACAGCGAGAGGAATCGCGACGGCACGCTTCGCCGCTGGCCCGACTGGCTCCAGCAAGGCAAGCCGAGCCCGACCGGCCGGCAGACCTTTACCACGTGGCGTCTGTGGAAGAAGGACGATGCGCTGCTGAAGTCGGGATTGCTCGGACCCGTACGGCTGATCCCGTCGGTGACGGTCGCGTTGCCAAAATAAACCATTTTTGGCCACCGTCTCAGTCGTCCCTACGGGACTTAGAAACCTTCCTATTCTTCCGCTCTTCCCAGCACTGAAGTGCTGGGCTACTATCAAACGTCCCTCCGGGACGGAGAACCGTGTGTAACAGCAAGGGGCTTCGGCGGGGCGAGCGTCTCACTATCAATACAGGACTCGATTGCGAGATCGTCCGGTGAAACGCAGGAACTTAGAGGATCTGGCTCATATTTGCGTGCTCTTGCTCGTGCCAGGCCTGGCGGCGTGGCTGTTTGGACGCCCCATGATCTTTCCCAGCCTTGGCCCGTCTGCCTTTGCCCTGGTATTGGACGAGAAGGAAAACAGCGCCCGGCGGGTTATTGGCGGACATTTGCCGTGCGTTAGCCCAAGTTACGATGCTGTGCGGCGTCCCGCGGTGATTTTCCGGAGGAAAACCGACGTAAGTCCAATGGGTTTGGACAGCGGCGGCGAGAAATTGATGTAGTGGAAATTCCGCGCTGGTCGAGC
>Ga0181520_10004846_pt1 | contig 22066 bp, 20 predicted proteins | sample PEATcosm2014_Bin_29_FD_132451 | JGI IMG/M metagenome (GOLD analysis project Ga0181520, IMG submission 132451) | Peatland microbial communities from MTU Mesocosm Facility, Houghton, MI, USA - PEATcosm2014_Bin02_30_metaG | ecosystem: Environmental > Terrestrial > Soil > Wetlands > Peat | place...
ACGTCACCAATGGTGCGGGTGGTCACGCACAGGTCGCAGAAGTAATGGCGGCATTGGTTGCACAGGAACCGGGCGGGGGTCTTGGGATGGAACTTGCAAAAGTGCGTGCCAGCCGCAGTGACGGGAGGGGCGGCCGTCGGGGCGGGCGGGGAAGGGATCGCCACAGGAGGGGGCGTGGCCGGGAGGGTCGAGCCGATGGGACGCGGCGGGGTTATGGACACGGTGCGCGATGAGGGGGTGACCAGCCGGGCTGGGATGGCCGCCGGCGGGGAAGGCGGCGGCTGTGGCGGCAATGGTATGGAAGACGCCGCCGCTCCGACCGGAACAGGCGACGCGAGCGGGGGCAATTCCATATGGCCCGGAGGCGCGGGTTTCACCGAGGGGACCGTATCTGTCGAGCCGATAGGGACCAGCGCCGGGAGAGGCGGGGGCGAGGTGAGGCGGTTGGGGGCCTCGACCCGCGCAGGGGCAACGACACGCATCGGAGGCGCACCCGGCGTCGCAAGCGGCACCGCCCGGACGGGGCTTGGAGAGACGGGCGCCGCCGTGGAGGCCTCGGCGGAGAAGAGCAGTTCAACGCCTCCCAGGTGAATCGTTTCGCCATGATGCAGCACCGCTTCCAGCACGCGGGAGCGGTTGACATACGTGCCGTTGGTCGAGCCGAGGTCCCTGATGGTAACCGTTCCGGCATTGACGAGGATCTGACAGTGGGTTCCGGAGACCGACGGGTCGGCAATCTTGAAGTCCTTGTCCGCTCCGCGCCCGATGGTGTTGATGCCGGGCTTGAGCTGGATTTCCCAAGCGACAGGAGAACCTGGATTGACAATCAATCGCGCCATGCTGTTCCGGATCTTTCCTTACGACTGAAAACATTTTACAATGGATGACTCGCGGTGTCGATGGAAAACTGAGGGTTACTGCTGGGTGATTTTGCAGCCGCTTTGGCGGAGGATCTCCACCAGGCCGTCGGGGCCGACGAGGTGGGCGGCGCCGACAATGACCACGGCACTCTGGCTGCCGAGGAGCAGGTCCTGGATTCTGGGGGCCCAGCGGCGATTGCGGTCGGTGACGAGGCGCTTGAAAATGGCGGGGGCCTCGAGCCGGGCCTGGTTGAGGAGTTGCTCCAGCTTGCCGGCATCGCCCTGCTGCCAGGCCGTGAGGAGATCGGTGAAAGATTTCCGGGTTTGGTCGATGTCCTCGAGCGTGCGTTTCATCATCAGATCGCCTTCCTCCCTGGTGAAGTCCGTGGCGAGATTGATCTGAAATTCAACGGTTTCGAGCGGGATAATCTGTTTGTGTTCGTTGCGGGCGCGGGCGAAGAAATGCTGGTCCAGGCCGTATTTGGGGTCAAACCCGAGTTTCTGGAATTCGAGCACGGCGAGGGTCAGGGCGGCGACCGACGGGCGGGTCTGGTCGAAGATGTCGCCCGGGAAGCCGGCGTCATGGAGATGGTTTTCAAACATGGCGTAAGTCGCCGGAGACAGGACGGTGGAAAGGGATTCGCCCGGAGGCAGGAGGGACTGGTTGAGCAGGGCGAGTTGAACCTCGGGCGTTTCCATCCGGTCGAGGTCGGTTTCAAACACGGCGATGGAGGCATTGGAGCAGGCGGCTTCGAGCTGGGTTGGCAGCGGATAATCGGCGCTCTTGAGAACATGGATCGAGCCCAGCAGATAGACAACATTGCTTTTGCCTTCAGCCTTCCAGAGACAATGGAGACCGGCCCCCGCGGTCGCCGGCGGCGGATCGGTGGCGAGGCTCGGGAAGCTGAGTAGCGCCAGCAAGAGGACGAGGAGATTGGCCTTTAGTCGATTCACCCTGGAAATGTCGGGTTCTTTTTGACGAAGGGCCAGTGGGGAAAAGACGTGCCCCTATGCGGCAGCGGAGGGGAGCTCGACCCAGAAGCGGCTGCCTTTGCCGGGTTCGGACTCGACGCCGACGGAGCCGCCCATGCGCTCGGCGCCTTTGCGGACAATGGCCAGGCCGAGGCCGGTGCCGGGGTAGGCTTCTTTGCTCTGCAGACGCTGGAATACGCCGAAGAGCTTTTTTTGGTCCTGCGGGGCGATGCCGATGCCGTTGTCTTCGACCCAAAGGCGGACAAAGGGGGTGGAAGATTGAGGAGCGGGGGATTGGGAAGATGGGGCTGTGGATTGAGGCGTGTTGGCGCTCCCGGATCCGGTTTCCCCGGCCTGGGCACGCTGAGAACCCGACTCCGCCTTCAGCTCGGCCCAAATCGAGATGCGGGGCTGGACGGCGGGAGGGATGAATTTAAGGGCATTGGAGACGAAGTTGTTGATGAGGAGAGCGACGGTGGCGGGGTGGCCGCGGATGACCGGCAGGGACTCCTGGACGGTGAGGAGGGCGTTTTTGGCGCGCAGATCGACTTCGAGCAGAGCCAGGGCATTGCGCACGGCCTCCTGGAGGCCCACCGGCTCGAGCTTCAGATCGGCTTGGCTCATCTTGCTGTATTCGAGCAGGTCGCCGAGCAGTTGCTGCATGCGATCGGCGGATTTGACGATACGATCGAGCAGCGAGCAGCCGTCGGCATCGAGCCTGGGGGCATAATCTTCGAGCGCGATGGTGGAGAAGCTTTTAATGGCGCGGAGAGGCGCGCGCAGGTCGTGAGCCGCCGAGTGGGCGAAGGTTTGGAGATTTTCGTTGGCCTGACTGAGCTGGGCGGTGCGCTCCCGGACACGGGCTTCGAGTTGCTGGTTCAACTGGCGCAATTCGACGGTGCGGGCCTCGACGCGCTGCTCCAATTCCAAGGTGAGGGCGACCAGGCCGCGGTTGGTCTCGGCCAATTCTTGTTGAAGCGTACGGACGGTGGATTCGGTCCTGGAAAGCCTGGCGTGGTTGCTGGCCAAGGTGTCGTTGGCGGCGCGGAGTTCGGCGGTGCGCGCATCGATGCGCTGCTCCTGCTCCAGCGTCATGGCCAGCAGGCCGCGATTGGTCTGGGCCAATTCTTCCTGGAGCGAGCGGACCATGGCCTCGGTCCGGGCCAATTGCCCTTGCAGTTCCTCGACGGTCATGGGGTTGTCCTCCGCGCGACGACAACGGTGGCGTCATCCTGTTCGCGGGCGAGGGTTTGCAGGAGTTGCCGGGCGATCTCCTCAGCGGATCTGGCGGCCAGGCCGGGGAAATCGTCCCAGCGCCAGTGTGTGCGAACGCCATCCGAGTGGAGGACCATGGTGTGGTCGAGGTCCCAGGGGTGTTCGCTCACGGTGGCAGGAGGGGCATTGAGGCCGAGGATTCCACGCTGGACATGAAAAGGGAAACGCGCGGAATGGGGAAAGATGCGGACTTCGACGTCTCCGATAGAGGCAAAGGCCACTGTTCGCCGTCCCCAATCGAATCGGGCCAGGGCCATGACCACCCCGCGGGTGGAACGGCTGACTCGCGCAACCCCCGCAAAGATCTGGTCCAGCGGCTGATCGAAGTGGCTTTCGACATATTGGCGCGCCGTGCAGGCCGCCTGGCATGCGTGCTGTCCGTGGCCCAGGCCATCAATGATGCCCGTCAGCGCGCTCTCTTCCCATTGGCAGAGAACAAAGGCGTCTCCGTTTTGCTTGAAGCCCGGATGAGGCCGGGTGGCAACTCCGAAGGCCAGGGGGGAGCGGTGCGGGACTTCGCCGCGGGGCGGCAGCCACTTGCGCGAGACGATGCGGGTGCTGCCTCCGAGCCGCGAAGCGATGTCGAACTCGTCCATGAGGCGGTTAACGGCGCCCAGGCCCGCGCCTCGGCTGCCTATGGTGGAGAAGCGGTCGGTCATGGCCTGCTCGACATCCGCGATGCCGGGGCCCTGGTCGAGGGATTCGATCTCCAGGCCAGTCCGGCCTTCGGCCGCCAGCGAGCGGAGCGTGAGCCTGCCTTCGCGGGCGTGTTTGAGAAGGTTGGTGGCCAGTTCGGTCATGGCGAGAGCTATCTCCTCGGAGGGTTTGGGCTCGAAACCTAGCGAGGCGGCCGCGGCTTTGGCGGCGCGGCGCGCGACCACCACGTCGCTGGGGTGGCGGATATCGAAGGTCTGCGGGGCTGGGCGGTGCATGGGGCTATCTGAGCCATTTTCGGATCTCGATGGTCGTGCCCTGGCCGGCGGCCGATTGGATGGTCATTTCATCCATGAGTCGCTTGGAGCCGGGCAAGCCCAGGCCCATGCCGCGGCCGGTGGTGAAGCCGGGTTCCATGGCCTTTTGCACGTCCGGGATGCCGGGGCCGTGATCTTCGAAGGTCAGTTCCAGGCCGACCAGGCCGGCTTTGGCAACGGAGCGCCAGCGCACGATGCCGGAGCCGGCATAGACATAGATGTTGCGGGTCAGCTCGGAAGCGGCGGTGACGATGCGGGTCACGTCGATAAGGCCAAAACCGAGGGCAGCGGCGGCGTTTCGGACGGCCTGGCGCGTGGCAATGATGTCGCTCTCGGATGTGATGGGGAGTTCGCCCCCGCTCGCGGAATGGAAGGCGGCTTCGGGCGGGCTTTGGGGTTGGCCGGCCAATTCGGCGAGGGGAAAGGCTTTTGGATTCATTGCGGTCATTCGTTAACGAGGGCCGTGCGGGATTGGTCTGGCGGCAGGACTGCCGGGGGCGGGGCCGCGCAACCGTTCGAAAGCGCGGTCCACGTCCAGGGCGGTCTCGGTGTGGCCGAGGGTCAGGCCCAACTGGGTGGCGATGACAGCGACGCTGGGGCGCATGCCTGCCACCACCGTGCGGCCGCCCATGAGAGCGACCATTTGGACGGTTTCGGTGACCACGCGCGCGAAGAACGAATCGAGCGTTTGGACCGTCGAGATGTCCAGCACCAGCCCTCTGGCGTCGTGGCGCGTCATCGCCTCGAGCACGCGCTCTTGCAGCGCTGAGACAGTGGGGTCGTCGGGGTCGGGCGGCACGCTGACCAATAGGACGTCCTGGACTTTGAGAACGGCGATGTTTTCGGAAGACATGTTGACTGAAGGTAGTCGAACTGACATTCGATGCCTCGAGGGATGCGGCGTTTCATCGTTCCGCCAGGAACTCGGCTTCCCGGCGGCGGGGTTTTTTGGCGGCGACTTCGAGGTTTAGGATTTCGAGGGCGACCTGGAGGCCGGCGGCCAGGGAGGAACGGGTGATGATGTCGGAGAGATTAATGCCGAGATGGACGAGGGTTTGGGCGATGGCGGGGCGCACGCCGGTCAGCACCACCTGGGCGCCGAGCAGCCGGACGGCGCTGACGGTATCGATGAGGTGCTGGGCGGTTTGGGTGTCGATGGTCGGCACGCCCATGATATCGACGAGGGCGACGGGAGAGTTGGTTTCGACGATGCGGGTGAGCAGCCGTTCCATGAACTGCTGGGTGCGCTGGCTGTCGAGCGAGCCGATCAAAGGCGCGGCCACGACCCCCTGCCAAACCTGCATCACCGGGGTGGACAGTTCCATGATCTCGCGCGACTGCTGCTGGATCCGCTCCTCGGTCCGCTTGCGCTCGGTCAGGTCGCGCGTGACCTTGCCGAACCCGCGCAGGTTGCCCTCCTTGTCGCGCAGGGCGGTGACCACGACATTGGCCCAGAAACGCGAGCCGTCCTTGCGCACGCGCCAGTTTTCATCTTCGAACCGCCCGTCCCTGGCGGCGGCCTTGAGTTCTTCCTCGGGGAAGTTTTTCTCGAGCGCCTCTGGGGGGTAAAAGACGGAGAAGTGTTTGCCGAGGATCTCATTGGCGCGCCAGCCTTTAATGCGCTCGGCCCCTTCATTCCAACTGACCACGTGGCCTGTGGGGTCGAGCATGATGATGGCGTAGTCTTTGACGCTATCGACCAACACTTGGAAACTTTCCTGGCTGCCCAACTCCAGGACCGGGGCCTTCGGTTTTTTGTTCGTCTGCTTTGCCATAGTTTTACCCCCCGCGGCCATGCCGAGGGGAGCTGGGGGATGTACCCCATGTAAATTGCCCCAGACATCCTGGGTTCGCAAGGGGAGGGGAACGTGAAACGTGAAACGTGATGCGTGATGCGTGCGTAAAACGTAAGGAGTAAAACGTGAAACGTAAGGAAAAAAAACTATTCGGGGGTGGGGCGGCCACATTGTTTTCGCGTTTTTGATAGCCGATAGCCAATAGCCGATAGCCAATCGCCGATGGCCGATCGCCGATGGCCGATCGCCGATGGCCGATCGCCGATGGCCGATCGCCGATGGCCGATCGCCGATGGCCGATCGCCGATGGCCGATCGCCGATAGCCAAGGGGAGAGGGCCATGGGTTCTGCCGGCGCGCGGAGCTTCGGCGGACAGATTGGCGGACGGGCTGGGGCGACAGGCTGGATGGACGAATGTAAAGCTCAGGCGAAGTTGTTGGGGAACCGTTGACCGAACGGTGCGTCGGAAGTTAAAACGCCGGAATACGGAGCACTCCAAGGGCTTTGCGACATGGGGTGCCGCCTCGGGAACAGGTTTGCCGAAGCTTTACGGACGCATCAGCGGGAGGAGGCAGCGGAGCTGTCGGGGGCAGAGGACTTCATTCCTGCTTTCAGTGCAGCAGGAAGATTCCGGCGGCCACGAGGACCGAACAAACCAAGCCAAGGAGGATGGCTGTGCGCACCTCTCGCAACTGCCTTTGACGTTCGTAATCTCGGCAACCGAGATAAATGTGCTTCATTTTGTGGTTAGGAACTGGGCTCACGTTTTTGAACGAGCTTCAGCCGCCCATTCCCGGGCAGTAAAGCAGGTATAAACCGAGGAGAACAGTAGGACTTTACCCCATTCTGTCGAACGACAAGGTGGCTTAAAAGAGGCGGCCAAATGAAGGTTTTATTGAGGGATGAGGAGACTCGGCTTTACTACGGAACGGAGAACCAGTGGGTGGCCGAGGCGACAAAGGCGGTGGATTTTGGAGCTATCCTGAAGGCTGGCCAAAAGGCGATGGAGTGCCAGGCCAAGGTGACCAGCGTGGTGCTCAGCTACGAGAATCCCAAGAGCGAGCTGGCGCTGAACCCGGCGTTTTGTGTTCCGATGGCCAGCGCGCCAAAGCAGTTCATGCGCCTTTGACTCTCACGCATCACGTTTCACGCGGCTTCCTTCAAGCGGGGGGGAGCGGGTTCGGCGGCATCATCGTCGTCGGATTGGTCGGCGGATTCGGCGTTGAAGTAGTCGCCGAGAGCGCCGAGTTGGATGCGTTTGGCGGCGCCGCGGGCTTCCAATTCGGATTGGGCGGCGGCGGAGAAACGGGTCCAGGGGACGGCTCTGAGGCGGGCGGATTCGATGGGTTTGCCGGTCAGCTCGCACCGGCCATAAACGCCCCGGGCGATGCGGTCCAGGGCCTGTTGGATTTCGTAGAGGGAGTTTTGGTCGGAAGAGGCCAGGGCGAGGTCCCAGTCACGTTCGTAGGAATCGCTGGCGGCTTCGGCGATATGTTCGCCGTGGGTGGAGAGCTCGACCCGTGTGTCCTGGGCGCGGATGGCTTTTTGGGCTAGGAAGTGGTCCCGGAGAGCGGCCAATCGGCCGTAGTGCTCCGCCCATTTGGCGGGAGGCTTGCTGTCGCCGTTGCGGTCTCCAAGGATTTCATCGATGGACACTTTGCCGCGGGCGGGCGTTCTTACGCCTTTTTTGCGTCTCCTCATGCTCCGAATTTAGCGCGGAGCCGGGCAAACGACAAAGAGGGTGAAAGCCTGTGTGGTGCGGGGGTTGATTGGGTATCTCGAACTCCGCAAGAAGTACGGGGCGCCGTCCTGATAATGCCTTTAAATTGACCCAAGCGGAGGTTTTGCCCAAGCTGGCGGCATGGCGAACACGTTTGGACGGCTCTTCCGCATCATGACCTGGGGTGAATCTCACGGGGGCGGGGTTGGCGTGGTGGTAGACGGCTGCCCGCCGCGGCTGGAGCTGAGCGAAGCGGACATCCAGCCGGAATTGGACCGCCGCCGGCCAGGCCAGTCCAGGATTGTCTCCCCGCGCAAGGAATCCGATACCGTCCAGATTCTTTCGGGTGTTTTCGGGGGCAAGACCCTCGGCACGCCGATCTGCCTTGTGGTGAAAAATGAGGACGCCCGGTCGGAGGCCTATTCGGAGATGGCCGCGAAGTTTCGCCCGTCGCACGCCGACTACACCTACCATGCCAAGTACGGCATTCGTGCCTGGCCGGGCGGGGGCCGGAGCAGCGCGCGGGAAACGGTGGGCCGGGTGGCGGCCGGGGCGATTGCCAGGAAGCTGCTGCGCGAGCGGTATGGCGTCGAAATCCTGGCCTACGTGAAACAGGTGCAGCGGATTACGGCGCAGGTGGATCCGGAGAAGGTCCGCGCGGCCCAGATCGAGTCCAATATCGTTCGTTGCCCGGACGGGGCGGCGGCGGAGAAGATGATTCGGTTGATCGAGCGGACGCGCAAGGCGGGGGACACGGTGGGCGGAATTGTCGAAGGAGTTGCCCGCGGCGTTCCCGCAGGCTGGGGCGAGCCGGTGTTCGACCGGCTGGAAGCCGACCTGGCCAAGGCGATGTTGAGTTTGCCGGCGTCGAAGGGCTTCGATGTCGGGTCGGGTTTTGACGGCATTCTGCTGACCGGCACGGAACATAACGACCCATTCCGGGCGCGCGGCGGGAAGGTTTATACCACGTCCAACCGTTCGGGCGGCATTCAGGGCGGCATCTCGAATGGCCAGACGATTTACTTTCGCGTGGCTTTCAAGCCGGTGGCGACCGTCATGCACGAGCAGGACACGGTGGACGTGGCGTTGAAGAACACCACGCTCAAAGGGCGGGGCCGCCACGATCCCTGCGTGCTGCCCCGGGCGGTGCCGATCGTCGAGGCGATGACCGCGCTGGTGCTGGTGGAGCATGCGCTGCGGCAGAAGGCACAGTGTACGTAGGGAGCAGCGTTTACTTCACTGCGATTCCGTCCAGGACGGGGGAGTTGCGGATGATGAGGCCTTTGACGGCTTCGAAGGCGGCGGGGGTGACGCCAGAGGCGGTTTGGGCCTTGAAATCGTCGATCTCGAGGCCATCGACGTCCGAGCAAACCAGGGCGGGCCGGAGGTCGTCCTGGAGGAAGCTGAAGCGGATGTTGGCCAGTTCGAGGTCTTGCACGTGGCGGGCGAAAAGCCCGTAGGCGGGCATGGTTCCCAGGCGGCTCGGCTCGGGGTAGCCGGTTCCCAGCTCAGGGGCCACGCGCGCGGACTGTTCCTTGGTCCCGCCGCCTTTGAAAATCAGGCGGATGTTTTCGAGGCGAATCCCTTCCACCGGCGCGCCCGGGCAGCCGGTGATCTGGATGCCGCTCATCGGATCGACGCCGGTGGCGAGCACATTCGAGATTAGAACATTTCGCAGCTTGCCCGGCCGGGTGATTCCCGGAGTCCGGTTGCGCATCCCCAGCGTGATATAGATGGGGTAGTGAGCCACGTCCATCATGGAGAGGTTGTTGATGGTAATATTCTCGAGAAGGCCGCCATCGACCTCTTCCAGAGCCAGCCCGTGGCAGGAGCGGAAGGTGCAGTTGGCGACGGCGCAGTTGCGGAAGCCGCCGCTGGCTTCGGTGCCAAATTTGATGCGGCCCGTTCCGTGCGGGCTGGGCTTCATGGTCCCGTCCAGCAGCGTGCCTTCTTTGAAACCGGAGACCTGGCAATTGACGATGGTGAGGTTTTCGGTAATGACCGGTTTGCCCAGGGCGTAGGAGCTTTTCGGGCAGATGCCGTCGTCGGTGGGGGAGTTGACCCGGCAGTTGGAGACGGCCAGGTTGCGGCAGCAGTCGAAGTCGAAGCCGTCGCGGTTGGTATCGACGGTGACATTGTCCACGGCCATATCATCGCAGCCGGTGGCCAGCAGGGCGAAGTGGCCGCCGTGGAAAATGGTGATATCGCGCAGGAGGACGTGGCGGCAGCGGAGCAGGGCGATGGCTTTGTTGCCGATGCGGAGGGCGGCTTCGTTGGTGACGGGGGGCTTGATGAATGGGGCGGGATTGGTCGGGTTCCAGGTGTTGAATCCATTGAGCCGGTCCAGCAGTTCGGATTGGCGGACGAGGCCGCCGCCGTTGATGATGCCCTGGCCGGTGATGGAGACGTTCGTGAGGTCCTCGCCCCAAATCAGGCTGTTGTGGAAATAAGTGTGGCCGCCGTCCTGGTAAGCCTGGCCTTTGAAGGGCTCGGCGGGATCGTAGGCGTTCAATCCCTGCGGAGCGCCGAGGATGGTCGCGCCGGCATCGAGATGCAGATTGATGTAGCTCTTGAGATGGATGCTGCCGCTCAGGTAGGTGCCGGCGGGAACAAAGACCGTGCCGCCTCCGGCTTTGGCGCAGGCCTCGATGGCGCGGTTGATTGCGGGGCTGTCCAGCGTCTTGGCGTCGCCGACGGCTCCGAAGGCGCGGACGTTGTAGAAATCCTTGTCACCCCGGCGAAAGGCTCGCGCTGCCTGGGTTCTCTCCGCGCCAAACGCCAAGGGGCCGGCCATCAAGAGCATGGGAACCAGGAGGACTACGAGGTTGGGCTTATGAATGGAGACAGCGTTCACAGGTTGTGGCGTGTTCATGTTGTGAGAGTTGAATTATCCCCTTTCCCTTGCAAGGCGAAAAAAAGGATGGCAGGAGCGCACAGAGTGCGGGACAAAAAGGTCAGTCTAAGGAAAGGCTGCCGTTCTTCGGCGACTCCGCCCTGTTTTTGTCCCGGAGGGACATTTCGAGAATAGCCCAAGGCTTCAGCGTGGGCTAATGTCGGGAAGTCCCTCCGGGACAAGACCGGCAGAGCGTAATCACTTTCAGGCGTGCGCCCATGGAGACTTTTTGTTATGGGAGCGGGGGATGACGCGGGTAGGGTGGACATTGTTACTTATTTCGGAATACAGACTCTCCGTGACCCCGAAAGAAATTTTGAACATCTCAGGCGCAAAACCATCCAAAGAAGCGAACCGCGTTGCCGAACCGGCAATGGACGCGCAGGACGCGCAAACCGCGGCACAGACTGAAAAAACCAGTTTACAACCGAGCTGGAACCGGGTATTTGGACAATCCGCTTCCGTTCGGGAGCAAAACACTTACTATGATTAGGGTCCAGAATTTGGCTAAGATATTCGGCGCCAAACACGCTGTGGATGGCGTGTCGTTCACAGTGGAACGAGGCGAGGTCCTGGGCTTCCTCGGCCCCAACGGGGCCGGCAAGTCCACGACCATGCGCATGATCACCGGCTTCATACCGCCGTCGGCCGGCACGGTTACGGTGGGTGGTTTCGATATTGTCGAGCACCCCATCGAGGCGCGGCGGCTGATCGGCTACCTGCCGGAAAACGCCCCCGCCTACACCGACATGACCGTGCACGGCTTCCTCAATTTCGCGGCGGAGATACGCGGCTTGCGCGGGGATGCTCGCAAGCAGGCGGTCCGGCGCGTGGTCGAGACGTGCTTCCTGGAGCCGGTGCTCCACCAAAGCGTGGAGACCCTTTCCAAAGGCTACCGCCATCGCACCTGTTTCGCCCAGTCGATCATTCACGACCCGGACGTCCTGGTCCTGGACGAGCCGACCGACGGCCTGGACCCGAACCAGAAGCACGAAGTCCGGCAGCTCATCCGGCGCATGGGCGAAAAGAAGGCGATTATCTTCTCGACGCACATTTTGGAAGAGGTGGATGCGGTCTGCTCGCGGGCAATTATCATTGACCGCGGCCGGATTGTCGCCAATGGCACCCCGGCCGAGCTGCGGCAGAAATCCGAATGGGCCGGGGCGGTGACCGCTCGCGTGGGGGGCGTCCAGAACGGCGTGGTCAAACAGAAACTTTCCCAACTGGCGATGGCCGGCAAGGTGGTCGTGCTGGAGGAAAACACCACGGGCGTGCTGGTGCGGGTTTTTCCCAAACAAAACGGGGGCGACCTTGCCCCGACGATCGCCAGCCTTTCACAGGCTGAGAAATGGACCTTGGCGGAACTCCACACCGAGGAGGGCCGGCTCGACGAGGTATTTCGCGACATCACCATGCCGGACACGGCACAGCGCGGCGGCAAATAGGTTAGAAGGTTGCATGGGCATAAATCACTTTACTTTTTCCGATGAATTCCTGGGCTAATATCAGAACCATTACGAAACGCGAACTGGGCGCTTACTTTTCGTCGCCGCTCGCGTATGTCTTCATAGTTATCTTCCTGCTGCTATGCGGGTTTTTCACCTTCATGATTGGCGGGTTTTTCGAGCGCGGGCAAGCGGCGCTGGGCGGGCCGTTTTTCGAATGGCATCCGTGGTTCTATCTGTTCCTGGTGCCGGCGGTCGGGATGCGGCTCTGGGCCGAGGAACGGCGCGTCGGAACCATCGAGCTGCTGCTGACGATGCCCATCACGGCCTGGCAGGCGATTGTCGGCAAATTCCTCGCCTCGTGGCTTTTCCTGGGTCTGGCGCTGGCGCTGACCTTCCCGGTGGTCATCACCGTGAACTACCTGGGCAGCCCTGATAACGGTGTCATATTGTGCGGCTACATCGGGAGCTGGTTGATGGCCGGCGCTTACCTCGCCATCAGCTCCTTCACCTCGGCGATGACCCGGACGCAGGTGGTTAGCTTCATCGTCTCGGTGGTGATTTGCCTGTTCCTAATCCTGGCCGGCTTCCCGCCGGTCACCCGGCTGCTGGAAGGCTGGGCGCGGCCGCTGGCCGACGCCGTGGCTTCCTTCAGCGTCATCACCCATTTCGAAGGTTTCCAGAAAGGCGTGCTCGATTCGCGGGATGTGATCTTCTTCCTGTCGATCATTGTCTTCTCGCTCTTCACGACCAGCGTCATTTTGCGCGGACACCGCGCCGGCTAAGCAAAGGGACTCACCATGCAACAACGATCTTTTCAAACACTGCTCTATTCGTCCATCGGCATTGCGGCCATGGCCGCGCTGCTGATTGGCTTCAATTTCGTCGCCAGCGTGGCCAAGACGCGCATGGATTTGACCAAGGAAAAAGCCTACACGCTCTCTGATGGCACGCGGCGGATTCTCCGGAAGCTCGATACGCCGGTTAAAATCCGCTTCTACTGCAGCCAGGCCCAATCCACCGCCGAGGCCATGGAACTGCGGGCCTACGCCAAACAGGTGGAAGACCTTCTGGATGAGTACCGCGGGGCGGCCAAGGGCAAGTTGATCATCGAGAAATACGACCCGCAGCCGGATTCGGACGCGGAAGACTCCGCGCGGCTGGACGGCGTGGAGCCCAAGCAGATGAGAAACGGCGACCTGTTTTATCTGGGGATCGCGATAAGCCTGCTCGATCAGAAGGAAGCAATTCCCTTCCTGGATCCGTCGCGCGAGCGGCTGCTGGAATACGATCTGTCCCGGGCCATCACCCTGGTGGCGAACCCGGAGAAGCCGGTGGTGGGGATTATGAGCGCCCTGCCGATGTTCGGCGCGCCGGGCAACCCGATGGCGATGCGCATGGGGCAGCAGAGCGGATCGGAGCCCTGGGTCATCATCAACGAGCTGAAGAACGACTTCAACATCAAGCAGGTCAACATGGACACCGACAAGATCGACGACGAGATCAAGGTGTTGATGGTGGTGCATCCGCGGGAGATCTCCGACAAGGCGCAGTATGCCATCGACCAGTTCGTCATGCGCGGCGGCAAGCTGATTGCCTTCCTGGACCCGCTGCCGATGTTCGACACCAAGGAACAAAACCAGATGCTGGGCAACATCCCCAACAGCGGCTCGTCGCTGGACAAGCTGCTCAAGGCCTGGGGCCTTTCCTTCGACACCACCAAAGTGGTGGCCGACCTGAACTACAAAATGGAGCTCGGCGGCCGCAACGGCCAGCCGCAGGAGGCTCCGGCCTGCCTGTCCGTCAAAGGCGCGGGCATTGATACCAACGACGTCATCACGTCGCAGCTCGACAACCTGTGGCTGCCCTACGCCGGCGCCTTCACCGGCACGCCGGCGGCCGGCCTGAAGGAGACCGTCCTTATCAAGAGCACGAAGAACTCGGAATTGGTGGAGGGCTTCATGGCAAACCTCTCGGGGGAGAACGTGCTGAAGGAGTTCAAGTCTTCCGGCATCGAATACGCCCTGGCGGTGAAGCTGACGGGCAAGTTCAAGACCGCGTTCCCGAACGGCAAACCCGAAGACAAGAAAGACGAATCGGCCGCCGACGCAAAGGCCGGCGACAAGGACAAGAAAGCCGACGATTCGCTCAAGGAAACCAAGCAGGACAACACGGTCATCCTGGTGGGCGACGCGGACATGCTGGCCGACCAGGTCGCCTTGCAGCCGGTTCGGACCCTGTTCGGAACGGCCTATTCCCCGGCCAACGGCAACTTTGGTTTCGCCCAGAACGCTGTCGAGCAGATGACCGGCGACGACAACCTTATCACCGTCCGCAGCCGCGCCACGCGCGACCGTCCTTTCACGCGGATCGACCAGATGGTGGCCGCGGCGAATGAGAAGTTCCAGGGGGAGATGAAGGGCCTGGAAGAGAAGGCGTCTGAGGCGCAGCGGCGCATCAACGACCTGCAACAGCAGAAGAAGGACAAAGACCAGCGCTTTATCATGTCGCCCGAACAGGCGGCCGAGCTGGCCAACCTGCGCAAGGACGAAGCCGAGGCGAACAAGCGCCTCAAACAAGTGAGAAAGGATTTCCAGAAGGAGATCGTCGCGTTGCAGAACAAGGTCAAATGGATCAACATCCTGACCATGCCGCTCGCCGTCGCCTTCTCGGGCATTGTTATTGCCGTTGTTAACCGCAAAAAGACTTCCGCAAAATGAACCAGAAACAGCTCCTTATCCTTCTCGTGCTGGTCGCCGTCGTGGGCGGCGCCGCGCTGGTCCTTTTCAAGCACGGCCAATCTTCCTGGCAAACCGCCGCCAGCGGGGCGGGCCAGAAGCTCCTGGGCGACTTTCCTGTGAACAACGTGGGCCAGATCGACATCTCCCAGGGCACCAACGCGGTCAAGCTGGTCAAAACGAACGACCTTTGGCGCGTGAGCCAGCGGTCCGATTACCCGGCCAACTACCCGCAGATCAGCGAGTTTTTGATCAAGGCCCAGGACCTCAAGATCGTTCAAACCCTGAAAGCCGGCGCCTCGCAGTGGCCCCGGCTCGCGCTGGTTCCCGGCCCGGGCACCAACGCGGCGCTGGTGGTTGATTTTAAAGACCAGGCAGGCAAGCCGATTAAGACCCTGCTGCTGGGCAAACAGCATTTCAAGAAGTCGAATCGCCCGTCGCCCACGGGCGAGATGGATGACGCCGGGTGGCCCGACGGCCGCTATGTGAAGGTCGGCGCCAATTCTGAGGACATCGCGGTCATCTCCGATGCCCTGGCCAACATCGAGCCCAAGGCCGACCAATGGCTGAACAAGGATTTCTTCAAAGCCGACAAGATCCAGGAGATCGCCGTCGCGTTCCCGGCGGCGACCAACTCGTGGAAGGTCTCCCGCGAAACCGAGACCGGCACGGATTGGAAACTGGCCGACGCCAAACCGGGCGAGCAGCTCGACTCCAGCAAGACCTCGGGCTTTTCCTACAGCCTCAGCTCGCCGTCATTCAACGACGTGCTTTCGCCTGACACCAAACCCGAGACGGCCGGCCTCGACAAGCCGACGGTCATAACCCTCGGCACCTTCGACCACTTCACGTATACGCTGACGGTTGGGCAGAAAACCAACGAGAACTACCCGCTGACGGTGGCGGTCGCCGCCGAGATTCCCAAGGAGCGGGTGGCGGGCAAGGATGAGAAGGCCGAGGACAAGGCCAGGCTGGATAAGGAATTCAAAGAGAGCCAGAAGAAGCTCGAAGACAAGCTGGCCCAGGAGAAGAGCTGCGAGAAATGGGTCTATTTGGTTTCGGGCTGGACGCTGGAGCCGCTGCTCAAGGAGCGGGCGCAACTGATGGTCGAGAAGAAAGAGGAGCCCAAGAAGGACGACGCTTCGTCGACCAATGCCGCCGCCGCGCCGAAGCTGGAAACAGCCACCCCGAAAGCCGCCGAGACCAACGCGCCGACGGAGTAGAGCGGCGATTCCAGGCGAATTTCTGGGACGAACCTTCCCCTTGCCCCGGATTTGTGTTTGGGCTACTTTCGGCCAGCTATGGATGAGAACGTGCCGCCAGTCAATACGCCGCCGCCTGTAATGCCGCCGCCTCCGCCGGCAATACCGCCGCCTCCTGTTTCGCCCCCGCCGGTCATCGCTCCAATGTCGCCGACGCCCCCGCCGCGCCGGGGACGGGGCTGGATGGTTTTCGCGCTGGTGCTGCTGGTGCTGCTGGCCTTCAGCATGCTTTACAACGTGGGGAGTTTCTTCAGCAACCTGGCCCGGGGCGGCGGCAAGCTCAGCGCCCACACCGCGGGGCCAAAGCTCGACGAAGTGGTCGCCGAAGACCATGACGCCAGCGACAAGATCGCCCTCGTCGAGGTGGAAGGCATCATTACCGGCCGGGTGATGGACGAGGGCGGCTATACGATGGTTGATTTGATACGGGCCCAGTTGGACCGGGCCAAAGAGGACAAGGAGGTCAAGGCGGTCATCCTCAAGGTCGATTCTCCCGGCGGCGAAGTGCTGGCCTCGGACGAGATCAACCGGGTGATTGCGGATTTTCAAGTGAAGTCCCAGAAGCCGGTTGTGGCCTCGATGGGGAGCCTGGCGGCCTCGGGCGGCTATTATGTGTCGGTTCCCTGCCGATGGATTGTGGCCAACGAATTGACCATCACCGGCAGCATCGGCGTGATCATGAGCACCTGGAACTACCGCGGGCTGATGGACAAAGTGGGGCTGTTGCCGCAGACCTTCAAGAGCGGCAAGTACAAGGATATGCTCAGCGGGTCTCGCGAGCCGGATAAGATTCCGCCGGAAGAGACGGCGATGGTCCAAAAGCTCATCGACGAGACTTACGCCAAATTCAGGAGCGTGGTCCAGGCGGGACGCGATCTGGCCTGGGACAAAAACAAGACCGGCAAGGACAAGGGGCGAAAGCTCGCTTCCGATTGGCAGGATTATGCCGACGGACGTGTGCTCTCGGGGAAAGAGGCGCTCGAAAGGGGCTTCGTCGATGAGCTCGGCGATTTCGAGGATGCGGTCAACCGGACCAAGGCCATCGCGGGCATTTCCGCCGCGAACCTGGTGGAATACCACCAGCGGTATGACCTGTCCGACCTGTTCCACATGTTCGGGAAGAGCGACAGCAAGGTGGTGAAGCTGGACCTGGGAGTGGAAGGGCCCAAGCTCCAGGCGGGACAGCCTTATTTCCTGTGCCCGACGTTCATGCACTGAGCCGCACGCGACAGACAGTGAAACCCCTTTCCAACTTTGAAAAACGTTACCACCATCACGCACCCTTTGGTGCAGCATAATCTCACCCGGTTGCGCGACGAGCGGACCGGGCCGCAGGAATTCCGCCGCGTCCTTGGGGAGGTGGCGGCGCTGATGCTCTACGAGGCCACCCGGTCCTTCGCCGTGAGACCGACGAAGGTCCGGACGCCGCTGGCTGTGGCCGGGGGCTTTCAACTGCAGCGCGAGGTGGTTCTCGTGCCGGTGCTGCGCGCCGGCCTGGGAATGCTGGACCCCATCCTGCAGCTCATCCCCCACGCGCGCGTCGGCTTCATCGGGCTGAAACGGGAGGAAACGACCTTGAAGGCGACCTTCTATCACAAGAGCCTCCCGCGAGACCTGCGCCCCTTTGAAGTCATCCTGATCGATCCGATGCTGGCTACCGGCGGCAGCGCCGTCGCGGCGATGGACCTGCTGACCGAATCGAATGTCGAACACGTGCGGCTGGTCAACCTGGTCGCCGCCCCGGAAGGCATCCGCCGCGTTCGGAAGCACTATCCGAAGCTGCCGATTTTTACGGCGGCGGTGGATAAAGAGCTCAACGAAAAAGGCTATATCCTGCCCGGTTTGGGCGACGCCGGCGACAGGCTGTTCGGGGTGTGACCCTTCCTGAATACATCCTGCTGGCGGCCAGTTCTCTCTTCGTCATCGTCGATCCGCTGGCGACGGTGCCGGCGTTTCTGGCCATGACGCCGACCGATACGCCCGAACAGCGCATTCGGATGGCGCGTCTTGCCTGCTGGGTGACGGCCGGCGTGCTGCTGGGCTTCGCGATTGCCGGGAAATGGATTTTTAAGTACCTGGGCATCACCATGCCCGCTTTCCAGATCGCCGCCAGCCTCGTGCTGCTCTTCGTTGCGCTGGACATGCTGCGGGCGCAACGCTCGCGGGTCCATGAAACCTCCGAGGAAACAGCCGCCGGGGTGGAGAAGACGGATATTGCCATCGCGCCGCTGGCGATTCCGATGCTGGCGGGCCCCGGCGCAATTTCGACAGCCATCCTGCTCCAGAACCAGGCCGCCAACGCCGGGGCGAAGGCCCCGTTGTTTGTGGGCGCGCTCTATGTCTGCATCGGGGCTGTCTGCCTGGTCAGCTACCTGATCCTGCGCCTTTCGGCCCGCGGCGCCGAGTGGCTCAGCCCCATCGCCCTCAATATCACGACCCGCATCATGGGCCTGCTGCTGGCCGCGGTGGCCATCCAGTTCATGCTCAACGCCCTCAAGGAACTCAAGCTGGACTGGTTTCCCGCTATGGCGGGGGGATAAAGGGCGCCGAGCCGTCTCCGGCAGGCGGCGGCGCTCGAAAGGCATCTTGCGCCGCCTTGTGCCGTGCCCGGATCGGCGTCGTCGGATCCTTTGCGGCTGTTTTTTGTTTGCCGTAAGCGCCGCCGCCGACTACGGTTTCACCGCAAAAAACTGGAAAAAGTGGATCTTTTCAGGGAAATTATCGCAGTTTATGACAATGAAGAAACCATTGACGAGGGAAGAGGTGACGGAGATGACCGCGGGCTTGCACAGGCTGGCCCGGAACCTGTGGTGGACCTGGGACCAGGGGGCGCAGGAGATATTCCAGGAGCTGTCGCCTCGCGGCTGGCAAAACCTCTACCACAATGCGGTGGCCATTTTGCACGAGGTCTCGGAATACGAGCTGGGGGTCCGGCTGCAGGACCCGGATTTTGCCGGGCACGTGCGCAAGGTGCTGGCGGCGTTTGAGGCCTACCTGGGGGAGAAGGCCACCTGGGCTCACCAGCATGCTCCCGAGCTGCGCGCCCATCCGGTCGCCTATTTCTCGGCCGAGTTCGGCTTCCACGAAACCTTGCCGATCGCGGCCGGCGGCCTTGGCATTCTTGCGGGCGACCATGCGAAAGCCGCGAGCGACCTGGGGTTGGGGTTTGCCGGCATCAGCCTTTACTACCGGGAGGGTTATTTCCAGCAAGCTATCGATCCTAACAACTGGCAGACCGAATACTATACGCTGCTGAACCCGAGGAACCTGCCGGTTGAACCAGTGCTCAACGAGCGAGGCGAGCCGCTGGTTTGCACCGTCGATATCGGGATGAACCAGGTCTCCTTCCAGGCGTGGCGCGCCAATGTCGGGCGCGTGGCGGTCTATCTGTTGGACGCCAACCGCCCGGAAAACGAGCAGCATTTTCGGGACCTGACCTTGCGCGTGTACGGCGGCGACAGCACGACCCGGATCATGCAGGAGATGCTCCTGGGCATCGGGGGGGTGCGCCTGTTGCGCACGCTGGGAGTCCAGCCGTCGGTCTTCCACATGAACGAGGGCCACGCGGCGTTCCTCACGCTGGAACTGATCCGGGAGAAGATGGCTGCCGGCAAGAGTTATCAGGAGGCCATGGACCAGACGCGGGCGGAGTGCCTCTTCACCACCCATACGCCCGTTGAAGCCGGGCATGATCGGTTCAGCCCCGACTTGATGGATTATGCGATGCACCGGTTCCGCACGCAGGTGCCGGCGCCGTTTGCGGAGATCATGAAGCTGGGCCGGGTCAATCCCCAGGACCAGCGGGAGCCTTTCTGCATGACCGTGCTGGCCCTCAAGCTCTCGCGGGCGGCCAATGCGGTCAGCGAGCTGCACGGGCGCGTGAGCCGGCACATGTGGCGCACCCTCTATCCGGGAAGCTCGTTCGAGCAAGTGCCCATCGGGCATATCACCAATGGCATCCACCTCCTGGGCTGGATGAAGGGCACGGTGCGCCGGTTCTGGCGCGATAAATTGAGCGCGCCCGCCGAAGGCCCCGGCGCGCGATCCCGTTCGCCGGGCGCCGACTGGGGCACCCAGGTCAACACACCCGAGTTCTGGCAGCGCATGGCCGATCCGGAGTTCATCTCCGATGAGGAACTTTGGGCGCTGCGCTACAAATTGCGCCGGGAACTCATCGAGTTTGCCCGCCGCCGGCTGCTGATCCAGCGCCAGCGACTGACGCAGGGCGACTTCATCGCCTTCGACCAACTGCTCAACCCCGACGCGCTGACCATCGGTTTCGCCCGGCGCTTTGCCACCTACAAGCGCGCCCCGCTGATCTTCCAGCAGTTCGACAATATCGTCCGTCTGGTCCGGGACAAGGACAGGCCAATCCAGTTCATCTTCGCCGGCAAAGCCCACCCGCGGGACGATGACGGCAAGCGCTACATCCAGCACATTATTCACCTGAGCAAATACAGCGACTTGCAGGGCAGCCTCGTGTTCATCGAGAACTACGACGTCCACGTCGCGCGGCAGATGGTTTCCGGCTGCGACGTTTGGCTGAACACGCCGCGCCGGCCGCTCGAGGCCTCCGGCACCAGCGGTATGAAGGGTGGCTGCAACGGCTGTCTGAACTTCAGCATCCTGGACGGCTGGTGGCGCGAGGGCTACGACGGCACTAACGGCTTCGCCATCGGCGAGGATGCCCATGCCGACTCGGTGGAGGAGCAGGACCGGACCGACAGCGCCAACCTGTACCGGGTGCTGACCCAGGAGGTAATTCCGCTCTTCTTCGACCGGGATTCGCAGGGCATTCCCCGCAAGTGGCTGCAACGCATCCGTCGCGCCATGGTCACGCTGGTCCCGCAGTACACCACGGAACGGATGGTCAAAGAGTACACCGAGAAGTACTATCTTTCGAAGTGACGGATATTCGTTCGCAAACGGCCGAAGAGCTCGAGACACAATTCCAGATCTGGGCTCAGCCGGCCTACCGCGTCCGTCAACTGCTCGAAGGCCTGTACGCCCGCCGGGTGACCGCCTGGGATGAGCTGACGAATTTGCCCCAGGCCCTGCGCGCGCAACTGCGCGAAACCTACAGCCTCGGGGCGCTCGAGCTGATCCGCAAGCAGGGAGCGGCCGACACGACCCGGAAATTCCTCTGGCGACTGGCGGACCATTCGCTGATAGAGACCGTGTTGATTCCCGCCAACCCGGCCCTCTACGGCGAGTCGAGCGACCGGCATACGCTTTGCGTCTCCACCCAGGTTGGCTGCGCCTACGGCTGCAAGTTTTGCGCCAGCGGCCTGGAAGGCTGGAAACGCAATCTCACCGCCGACGAGATCGTGAACCAGCTTCTCGCCGTGGAGCACTGGCATGAGCGGGAGGGGCGCGCCTCGGAGGCCGCGCCGGGGGGCGCCGCTTCGGGAACTCAGCCCGCCGACCGCCTGGTCAGCAACCTGGTCATCATGGGGATGGGCGAGCCGCTGGCCAACTACGACAACTTGCTTCGGGCCCTTCGGATCCTCAACGCTCCGTGGGGCGGGGGCATCGGCGCGCGAAAAATCACCATCTCCACAAGCGGCCTCGCTCCCCAAATCCGGAAGCTGGCCGAGGAACCGCTCCAATTCCGGCTGGCCATCTCCCTGCATGGCGCCACCGACGCGACAAGGAATCGGATCATGCCTGTGAACCGGAAGTATCCGCTCCGCGAGTTGACCGCCGCGTGCGAGTATTACCAGGGGACGAAGGGCAGGATGATCACCTTCGAGTATATCCTCATTGCCGGGGTGAACGACGGGCTGGACCAGGTCAAACCGCTCGCCGCGCTGGCGCGCCGGCTCAACGCCAAGGTCAATCTCATCCCTTACAATCGGGTCGAGGGCCTGCCCTGGGAGCGGCCCGACGAGCCGGCGCAAGAGGCTTTTTTGAGCGCCCTGGAAAAGCAGAAAGTCAGCGCGACCTTGCGCCGCGAAAAGGGCCGGGATATCGACGCCGCCTGCGGTCAGCTTCGCCTCAAGACAGAGCGGGCGTTGGGTGGCGCTTGATCTTTCTCTCCCGTCTGCGAAGGTGACTTGTTGGGTTTTCACCCCATTTTGGGCCAGCCCGGAGCATAATAGGATTCCACCGTTACGGCGAGTTCAGGCTTATTG
>Ga0181520_10004849_pt1 | contig 22044 bp, 10 predicted proteins | sample PEATcosm2014_Bin_29_FD_132451 | JGI IMG/M metagenome (GOLD analysis project Ga0181520, IMG submission 132451) | Peatland microbial communities from MTU Mesocosm Facility, Houghton, MI, USA - PEATcosm2014_Bin02_30_metaG | ecosystem: Environmental > Terrestrial > Soil > Wetlands > Peat | place...
AAGGCCGCCGTGTGTTGATCTTCGCCGCCATCGTCGCCATCTTCGTCTACGGAATGCTCGCCGCCATGCTGGGCACCATCCTGCCTAACCTCTCGGACCGCTTCAAGCTCACGCCCACGCAGAATGGAACCATAGCCTTTGCGCAAGCTTTGGGCCTGATCATCGCCTCTCTTGCCGTGGGGCCGTTGCTCGATAGCGAAGGCAAGAAGATTGGCCTGATCCTCGGCCTGGCCCTCATCGCCACCGCGCTCTACGCCCTGCCGCGTTCGCCGGGCTTTCGCAGCATTCTTTTCCTCTTGTTTCTGCTCGGAGTCGGCGGCGGCATCGTCGTCACAGGCGCCAATGCTCTTGCCAGCGACGCCGGCGGAGCGCATCGCGCGATTGCGATGAACATGGTGAATCTCTTCTTCGGCCTCGGCGGCCTGGCCACGCCCTTCATCTCTGCCAATCTCTTCAAGAGCAACTGGGTCCGCCTCTGCTACACCGTCGCCACGCTCACCATCGCCGCGGTAGCGGTTCAGGCCGTCACCAAAATGCCTCCGCCTGCGGGCGACGCACGCTTCCTGCTCGCCGATGCGGGTCCAATCCTCGGCCAGCCGCTGCTCTTTATGCTCGGGCTCTTTCTCTTCCTCTACATCACTTGCGAGGTCGGCGTGTGGAACTGGCTGCCACGACATCTCATCGCCCAGGGAATTCCCGAGTCGCAAGCACTCAACATTCTCTCGCTGGGATTCGCGCTCGGTCTGCTCGTCGGCCGCGTCGGCGTCTCGCCGATTCTAATGAGGGTCTCTTCGGTCGATGTCACTCTGGCCGCTTCGGCCGCCATGGCCATCACCACCTTTCTAATGCTTCGCACCAGCAGCCCCATCACCGCGGCGATTCTGGTCTTCATCGCCGGAGTCTCCATGGCTCCGGTCTTTCCCACAACATTGGCCATCGTCGGGACGGCCTTTCCGCGCATGACCGGAACGGCGATGGGCATCGTGATCACCTGTGGTTGGATTGGCCTGGCGGTCAGCTCGCGCATTATCGGCGCCATTGCCGACGCCGACCCGCGGCGACTCAAGAGAGCTCTATTGGTGATCCCCGCCTCGGCCGTCCTCATGGTGGCATTGAACCTCGCCATCCGCAGCGCCCTGCGCTAAGAGCTCACGCGCGCAACGCCCAAAGTGCGCAACCGTTATTCGCAGTGTCATTTGCATTGGCAAACCTCGAAAGTCGTTGTTATAGGACGATGTTCTTAGTGCAATCGGTTATCGGCCCAAGATGACCGCAGGCGCTCTCGGTTGCCGATGTTTTATTCAGTTCAGAAACGGAGATGACTCAGCATAAAACAGTCGCTCATCGGCGCTTTGGCATTCCCGTTCGTGATTTCCGCAAACGTTGCTCTCCCGCAAGGCGTCCCGTCAATCGGCTTTAGTATTCTGTTGGATCGTCCGCCCGTTCGGTTGGTTATCAACCTGCGGCGGGATTGCTATTTAACTGTTGAACCCGGCCGTTGAAGGATGTACCTCAACGGCTGGAGTGGGTTCCGGATGCTTGGCTCATGCGATGCCCGCTGACTTGGTATCGGACGGCGTTGCGCATCTGCCATAAACGGGGAGTGTGACTCAAGCGGATCCGGATCCGGGAGGAGAATGCAATGCGTCGATTTCATGTCAATCTCGGAAGACTGAGAAACCGGTTTTTGATCGTGAGTTGCCTGACCGGTCTGTGCTGCTTTACCCTTCGCGCGCAACAGGCGGGCGATGGACAGGCGGTCGACAAGGCGACATTGCAGCTCCTGCTGGTGCGAATCGATCAGTTGGAGGCCCGGGTCAGGCAACTGGAGGCGGAGAGACAGCGGCCGGCCACCGGAAATGCTGCGCCTTCCCCTGCTCAAACGAGTCTGCCCTCAAGTCAACCCCCTGCAAATCCAGCTGCCGGCGCGGTTCCTCGGGCTGCCGCTTCTGCCGCGCAACCGGCACCCGCTACCCCTGAATCCGATCAGAATCAATCGGAAAATGCAATGGCCGAAAGGATGGACCTGAGCAAGACTCTGCTGCGGATTCGCGGATTCGGAGATATTTCGCTTCATGGCGACACCCAGAAAGGCGACACGACGTCCTTCTCGCTGGGACAACTAGACCTGTTCGTCACCTCGGATGTCTCAGATAAGTTCAGATTCCTAAGTGAAATAGTGTTTGAAGGCGGGCCCGACAATATCTACGGCGCAACTTCGGGACAAACCAACTCCTTCAGCGTGGATGTCGAGCGCTACCTTTTGCAGTACTCCCATAACGATTACTTCAATCTCTCCGCCGGCAGGGGACACACTGCCATCGGCTATTACAACACCGCATACCATCACAGCACCTGGTTGCAGACGACAACAGGCCGTCCTTTCTTATTTGAGTTCGAGGATCGGGGAGGCATTCTCCCGATCCACACTGTCGGTGTAACCGCTTCCGGAGCGATTCCCTCTGGAGGATTGGGCTTGCACTACGTTGCCGAGGTGGGCAACGGGCGCGCCTCACGCACCCCGCTCGTGGAGGAGCCGGTCCAAAACGAGATTGACGATCAGAATCACAAAGCGTTTAACCTTGCGGTGTTCGCCCGGCCCGAATCTATCACGGGGCTTCAGACCGGCTTTTCTATCTATCGGGACCTGCTTGCCCCCGTCAACACTCCCAGAATCGGGGAGACCATCCTTGCCGCGCACGCCGTTCTCATTCGCCCAAAATACGAGTGGCTCAATGAGGCTTTGCTCGATCGCCACGCCGTAAACGGAACAACAAGTGTCTTCAATACGCCGGGCTTCTACACCCAGGTTTCAAAGCAATTTGGCGATTACCGGCCCTATCTTCGCTATCAGTATGTAAATGTCGCCAACAATGAGCCGATCTTTTCCGACGTGGCACTGCAGCACGGCCCCTCACTGGGCCTGCGCTTCGACGCTAGCGAGTCGGTGGCCTTGAAACTTCAATACGATTACACCTTCTTGCGCAGCCAGCCGGGTGTGAATGCGCTTAACCTGCAAATCGGGTTTACCTTCTAGAGAGACTTATCGATGTTGCGACGTGTGACCGCGATTCTGATTGTCGTTGCGCTGACTGGTTGGCCGAAGTCAGAAGCTGCGGGATCGCCTGCGCGTTCCTCCGAGACTCCATCTGCGGAGCAAGGTGCGGCCGCTGAACCGCTGGTTATCGTGGTCAATCGCTCCAATCCGATAGACGATCTCTCGATGGCTGAACTGCGCAGAATCTTTCTGGGAAGCCGAAGCCACTGGGCGAACGGCAGGCGCATTACGCTCGTCATGCGCGATCCAGGAGAACCGGAACGCAAGACAATTCTTCGCGACGTTTGCGGCATGAATGAAGATCAGTTGAAGAACCATTTTATTCATGGCCTCTTTACCGGTGAAATTCTACTGTCGCCCAAGATTCTCTCCACCCCTGCGGGCGTTCGCAAATTCATCTTCAACGTCCCAGGCGCCATCGGCTACTTGCGCGCAAGCGATCTGGATAACTCCATCAAGGTTGTGCGCATCGACGAGTTGCTCCCCGACGACAGGGGATACAAGCTCCGTGTGCAGAGTCAGGCAGGAAACTAACATGACCAAGCGGCTCAAGTTCGCGTTCAACCGCCGGCAACCTTATCTCGTGCCGTTCCTCGACCGCTTCCTCGCCGCCGCTTCGCGCCATAACGCCACTGTCTTGCTATTTCTGGTCTGCTGTGGCGTGACAGTAATCGGCGCCATTGTGATTAGCGATCTGAAAGCCGCGAACTCCGAAGCTCAGAAAGCCTATTCCGGTTCAGTTCACGGCCTACAACAGATTGGAGAGTTACAGTACGAAACACAAGAGACGCGCCGAGCCACGCTCTACGCTTTGACGACCAGCGACAGCAACCTCCAGGTCGAATATGCGGACCAATCCCGCAATGCGGACCAACGTGTGAAAGATGGTATTGCCGAGTATGGGAGCCAGGCCAAGCGGCCTGAGGAATCCGAACTCGCCTGTCGCCTTGCTCGCGATTGGAACAATTACCTCGGAGTTCGCGACGAGGTTCTGGCTTCAATTCTCGAGGGAAGCACAAAAGAGGCTGTTAGTCTCGACCTCTCTGGAGGTGTGCCGGCATTCGAGCGTGTCCGGCAAGATCTTAACGAAGTCAAGCGTCTCTACGGCGAAGACGCCGCGCGGAGCCAGGCTAACCTTGTGGCATCGGCGCGACGTTCCACTTGGAGGCTGGTCGGAATGCACAGTTTTACGTTGCTCATCTCCGGTGCTGCTGTCTGGGCCATTGAAAGAAGCCGGATGCTGAGCGCGATTCAACTGGCGAAGTTACAAATGGAGTTTGTTGCCTCTGTATCGCACGAATTGCGCACGCCACTCGCGGTGCTCAGTTCCGCGGCAGATAACATCGCCGACGGTCTGGTTGTGGGAAAGTCCGCATTGCGCAAGTATGGGGCCATTCTTCAACACCAAAGCCGCAGCATGGGACAACTGGTGGACGAGATTCTGCTCTTTGCCTCCACTGAGGATGGAACCAGCAACTACAAGTTACAACCCCTGCAGGTTTCCACAATCATCGAGTCGATAGTGATCGAGACCGAAGGATTAGTGAGCAGAGCGGGTTTCGCGTTGGACCTTCAGATCGACCCCAACCTCCCTCCAGTTCTAGTGGATGTTTCGGGAGTTTCTCAGTGCTTGTATAACTTGATCAGTAACGCCGTCAAATACGGAGGCGATAACAGACGGATTGCTCTTCGGGCATTTACTGCACCGTCCGGGCAAGGCTCCGGAAAAGATGTGCGGATATCGGTTGTCGATCGGGGAATTGGAATCGATTCTTCAGAGATTCATCGTATCTTCGATCCCTTTTACCGAAGCCCCCGCGTCAATGTCGCGCAGATTCATGGAACCGGTCTTGGATTGTCGCTTGCCAAACGAATTGCTGAGTCCATGGGTGGAAAGATCTCTGTCCTCAGCGAGCTTTCCGTTGGCAGCACCTTTACCCTTCACCTACAGATTGCGAAAGGAGAAGATGCGCAAACTGCGGAGGCGCCTCCCCGGTCGGCTGCATCGCCACATTCATGAATGAGAGTATTTTGATCGTTGAAGACGAAGAAGAGCTATGCATGACCCTGGGAGACCGACTGCGAAGCGATGGGTATGTTGTCGATATTGCAGTCGATGGCCAGAGCGGCTTGGAGAAGGCTGCTAACCTTCCCTTCGATCTTATCATCCTTGACATCATGCTACCCATCCGAAGCGGGCTTGATCTATGCTCTGAGATTCGCCGCGCCGGATTGGCCACTCCTATTCTTTTGCTAACTGCGCGCAGCCAAACCGTCGACAAGGTTGTTGGCCTCAAGATGGGCGCGGATGATTATGTTACGAAACCCTTTGATACTCTTGAGCTGATGGCGCGCGTCGAAGCCCTTCTTCGCCGTGCTCCAGGCAAATCCGGAAATGCCGTCTCCAGCGGTCCCGAGGTCTACCAATGCGGTTCGATAGTTTTGGATGTGAGAAGAACAAAGGTAACCCACAACGGCAAGCCCGTGAGTCTTACAGCGCGCGAGTTTCATTTACTGCGCTACTTCGCGGAACATCAAGGAGTTACCGTCTCTCGTGACGAACTGCTGCTGCGAGTTTGGGGACATCAATCTGGAACATTCACTCGCACTGTGGATGTTCATGTCGCGAGCTTGCGCCAGAAGCTAGAACTCTTACCCAAAAAACCCGAATTGATTATCACCGTCCCAGGAATCGGATACAGGTTTCAGGCCTGATTTCTAAGGATCAGGCTGATGAGGACCAATAGTCGGCGCTTCCAACTTAGCGAGACTTGGCCGATTTCAACTGGAGAGCCGGGCACCTGCATTCCTGCTCGGCGCGAATGATCGAGGCGCGTGCCTTCCTTTCAATGCCCCAACCCGCTTGCGATTGAAACCAGGAAGTGCGTCTTACTGAATGGTCAAAACAAACGTTGTGGTGGGCACCGGGCTAACAGGCGGATTTCCGATTCCGGACACGGTAAAGGTGTAACTGCCGGCTGTTGTCTTTTGGCCGACCGGACTGGGATACGAGATGTTGCCGCCGCATGAGTTCAGGCTTCCCATGGCCACAATCAGCACCAGTACGCCCAGTATCAACCGCCAACTGCTCCGTCGCGCTGGAACTCTCAAAAGGATCAAAAATGCCAAGAGCGCGCCGCCCGCTGCCAATCCGCGCCCCTTACCGTGAGCGCTCGGTTGCTCCATTGCAATTCCAGCCGAGGTCGAAGTTATAGCGACGGTTGCCGTCCCCGTGGTTGTGACAGCGTTCAAAGTGATCGTCGAACTACCACCGGAGCAGGCCGGTAGATTGCTGGCTCCGCTCGGAGAAGAGGTCAAAACGCAAGTGAGAGAAACAGATCCCGAATAGGCTGTCGTCGTGCTGACTGTCACAGTTGAACTCGCGGGCGAACCTGCGGCAACTGTTGATGGCGCTGACGCAGCCAAAGAAAACACAGACGCAGCCACGCTAATGGAAGCGTTGCCGCTGCCCGAGGTGTAATTTGAGTCTCCGCTGTATGTAACAGTCAGAGTGTCACTCCCGGCGCTCAGGCTGTTGGGAGGAACCATGAAGGTATAACTTCCATTGGTGAGCGTTTGCGCCGTTGTGGTGTAACCTCCACCCGACAGAGTCACTGTTCCTGTAGGCGTGGCTCCCGATCCGGTAACTGCAACTTTAACGTTAATGGAGGAACCGGAATCCAAGTTGGCCGAACCGGGAGTTACCGTAACGATCGGAGTTGCAGGCGTTGATATCGCTGGCTCGGGCGTGGCTGAGGCTTCGTTTGAGAGTCCACTGGCGCCACCGCCGTTGACCGCCGTGACCTTGTAGTAATACGTCGTTCCGTTCACCGCAGTTGAATCCGTGTACGAGACCGCAGTTATTCCGGTAGCAATCGCCGTCGTGCTCTCGCCCCCCGTCGTCGTTCCGCGATAGACGTTGTAACTCGTCGCCCCGCTTGAGGCACTCCAACCCAAAGTGACCGATGAATTGCCCGCAGTCGCCGAGAGACCAATGGGCGCGGGCGGAGCGGGTGGTTCCGGTGTGGCCGATGCCTCGTTTGAGAGTCCGCTTGTGCCACCGCCGTTGACCGCGGCAACCTTGTAGTAATACTTCGTTCCGTTGGCCACAGTTGAATCCGTATACGAGACCGCAGTTATTCCGGTAGCAATCGCCGTCGTGCTCTCGCCCCCCGCCGTCGTTCCGCGATAGACGTTGTAACTCGTCGCCCCGCTTGAAGCAGTCCAACTTAGCGCTACAGATGCATTGCCAGCCGTCGCTGACAGGCCAGCGGGCGCTGCTGGCGCGGTTCCCGCCGTTATCGTAATTGTCGCGAGGTTGCTGTTCCAGTAGTAGTCTTTGGTCCAGCCGCTGTCGAAGACGCCAACCTCCACGGCGTAATCACCGGTTGCCGTAACCGCGGGCGACTGCCCGGACGGAGTCCAGGTAAACGTGTACGAGAGAGTTCCATTTGCTGTGAAGTTTTGCCCGCTATAGACCTGGTATCCGACCGACGCATTCGACGAGTTGAACACCTCGATTTCGACGTTGGCGTTCGTGAAGGCGCCTCCCGTGTCTTGAACGCTGAAGGTTACGGTTGAGCTTCCGCTGGCGGTGATCGATGCAGGCTTGGCCGTTCCCGAAGAGGTAAACGCCGGCGGTCCGGATCCTCCAGTCAGGGTGATGGTCGCGGCGCTGTTATTCCAGTAGTAATCGGTGCTCCAGGAAGAGTCGAAAACACCAATCCTGGCAATATAAGCGCCGTTTGTCGTTGCAGGCGGCGAAAGGCTTGCCGGATTGAAGGTGTAAGTCAGTGTCAGAGTCCCGCCGGCTGTAAAATTCTGCCCGGTCCAGTTCTGTTGCACGATTTGATTGTTCGACGGGTCGATAATCAGCATCTGAACGATGCCGTTCGTGAGGCCGATCGTTCCTGTGTCTTTGACCTTGACAGTGATCGCCGATGAGCCTGTAACCGTGATCGAAGTTGGATTCGCCGTAGTCGTATCGCTGAACGAGAGCGCCGAGTTGACGGTGATTGTGCCGGCAGAGGTGTTCAGGCTCCATTGCTGGCCCGACGCGCTGAAAACCCCGACCTCCAATGTATAGGTTCCAGCCACGGTGGGCGTGAACGATGCCGTGTAGGTCTGACTCTGGTTTGTGGTGTAGCTCTGGGCGGAGAAGCTCTTGCTGAGCGCCACATTGCCGCTGGGATCTAAAGCGATGATCTCCACCGTACCATTGCTCAGCGAGTTCGATGTGCATTGAACAGTGGCCGTAATGGCTGTGCTGGAGTTCTGTGTGACGGGATTGGGCGAGGAGGTTGCCGACGAGGTAAACGCGGGCGGGACCATCGGAGTAGCCGCCACCGGAGCGGAGTTCGGGCTTGTACCCTTGCCGTTCGTTCCTGAGACCACATAGTAATAGGTGTTACCGTTTGTAAGTCCGCTGTCGGTCAGCGTCGTTGGCGCTGGGCTGGTGACGGTTCCGATCGGAGTAAAGGGGCCAGCGCTCGCCGAGCCGCGCGAGACGGTATAACTCGTCGCCCCGCCTCCCGCATTCCATGTCAGTGTTACAGTGCCGTTGCCAACGTTCGCCGCCAGGCCTGTCGGCGTCGTCGGCGCGGAGAGCACGCTACCCGAAGGAACCACGAAAAGCGTGATGCTTTGGGACGGAACGGTGGTGCTAATGGAGTTATTGACCACCGTGAGACTGCCCAGGCTGGAGATCGACGTTTGGGTCGCGGACGAGACCTGATAAGCCTGCGCTGTGCCCGTTGAACTGAAGTTGGCCAGACTCACCGTCACCGGCGTGCTGCCCGTCTGCTTGTTGATCACCATCACAGTCAGCGCGTTGTCAGTTGTGCGCAGCGCTGCAAACGCTGACAGGTTATCCGGATTGGCTACCGTGGCCGTTACGCTTGTGTCTCCAAAAGCGGACCGATTTCCGTCATAGTTGCGGTAGATCTGCATGGCTAGATAGGTGGGGCCTGGGTTGGCAGGGACCGTCCAGCGGGTTGCCAGGTCGAAACCATAAACCCCGTAGAGTCCCTCCACGTCTGCCTGTGTGGTTGCGCCGACCAGGGTCGTCTCGTTGCCCCAGTTGTACTCGGTGCAGCCGATTTCGAGCCCTGGATAGTACTGATTGACCCATTGTTTCATGAGGGGAATCCACTCCAGGACCCCGCCGTTGAGGCCGCCATCGGCATACCAGTTGGGATCGTGATAGTTAGGATCCCAAAGCTCGCGGGTGGCTACGTTGAAGTTCGACCCGGCATCGCTATAGCAATGAACGCTCAGCACGTCGATCAGCTTTGTCCCTGTGCTCTGCTGATAGGCATAGAGTCTCTGAAGCAGGTATGGATAATAGTAAGTGTTGTTATGGGTCGCGTAATCGGAGCCAGACCCGGTGCCGTTGGCCTGGTCCTTTCCGCTCAAGTACATTGCCCACCAGCTCCACTCCTCGGGCCCAACAATTTTGGCATTGGGGTCGACGGCGCGGATGGCGGCCGCGTAAGCGACGATGTTGTTGTACTCTTCGTCATACGTCTCTGGGTTGGGATGGACGTCGCGATGGGTCGAGCCCCAGAGCGAGGGCTCGTTATCCAATATGTAGTACTTGATCCCGGTGGTATTTGTCGCGTCTCCCCATTTGCTCACCAGGTGCTGCACCAATGCCATTTCAATCGAGACGCTGTTGGATACGTAGGCATCGGTTGGATCGTTGACCACATCGCCTCCCGATGAAAGGCACCCACTGCCCGCATCGGCCTGGTAAGGATCGTGCGCGGCGAGGTTGCCGCAGGCTACCTGCGCGCCATATTTGGCAATCGAGAAAGACCAAAGGGATGCGGCGCCGGGGGTTGCGTCAGGGTCTACCTTGGCTATGTATGGAAGCATGGGAATCGTGATCATCGGTTCCGATCCCACGTTGGCATTGTAAGTATCCTGGATCGAATCGTCGTAGAACTTACCGGGCACGACAGGAGGGCCATTCTCAAGATAGCTCTCAAAGTACCAGTCGAAGTCGAGATTGATCGCGTCCTGCTGCCAGTTGTAATCGCTGGTATTGTTCCCACCAAAGCGGTTGAGAGGAGCGTTCAGGGCGGCAACATCGGACTGCGTGCCAAAGCAGACCCCGTAAATGTTGGGGTTGATGGGATGCTGATTCGCATTCGCATCGACGGCCACGGAGGTTGCCGGGTTCTGGGCATTCAGTCTTGCAGCGCTTGTGAACGCTAGGCAGATAGCGAGGGCTGCCGGCAGCGCACGCATCAACAAGGCTGTCGCGCTCCCGTCGCCGCACGAGGAAAAACGATCGCGAACGGTCTTTACTTTAGAGGAAAAGAGAAAAGGAGTCTTGCGAAGCATCGTTGCGCCTCCCGCCGGGGAAGGTCGAGGACGGCCGGAGCGCCGGCAAGATGCCGCGAAACTCCGATCGCCGCCAACACCCGCCCGGTCAGTTCAGTTCTGCCTTCCCGCCGCAAATCTCAAAGCGGCACGGATAGTCGTCGACATCCGGCAACCGACTCAACCGCGGTCGGTTGCATAGGATCGAAAAGAACCGGCAGGCAACACAACTCTGCTCAGGGCTGCTGAAATCAAATGGCTGCCTTCAAGCAACGAAATCTGAACCCGGATCGAAGACCGCACACCATCGAAGGCAACTCGGTTTGTCCTGATCCTGTGTTAGCATGGTAATCCAAAATGGAATGATTCAACAAGGGATTCTAAAGAATTCTCAAGACCGATGGCATCCCGAAGTCACATGTGCCGATGCGTATCTCCGGCTGCCTCCGTGCAAGGAAAACAAACCATCCAGCAGGGTTATCGAGCACGACAAAGAAAAGTGGCTTGACTAGCCCGATCAAGATGGGTGTTTGACTCGCGATGGTGGCCGCTTCGCAGTATCTCTGCATTGGATTTTACTGAGAATTACAAGCGAAGGATGCAGGCCATCTTCGTCCTCGGAAACCGAACGAGCAGTTTACCTTTCGCCGGGCGCAGTTCGATGCCGAGGTCAACCGGGTAAAGAATCGCGGCCTTCGCCGCGTCGATGGGAATTTCGACGGTGTCAGCTCCTTCCAAACGCCACACGGACAACGCGGTCCAGCCTGGCGCGCGCATTCCGAGCGCCACCGGGGCAGTATGATTCGTCACATCCGGCATACCCAAGGGATAGAAAGGAACGGCTTGAGGAATGTGCTCGCGTATTGTGTCTTTGTAGACCTTGATGCCGTTGGTTATCTGGAGAGGCGCATCGGCAGAGGCCACGTCGGGACGGCCACTCTGGTGAATGCGGCACATCATGGCGGTAACCAGGTTGAAGCTGGCCTCATCGGCATCCGCCTTTACCAGCGGATACGACCAGATCGCGAGTTGTTCCGGCAAGACCGCCGCAGATGCGCCGACTAGAATTCCGGGGAGTTTCAGGTAGTTTTCCTGGTCGGTCATGGACTGAATCTGGAGACGGCTGAGCATCGCGTAATCCATGCGCCCGCCCCCGCTGCCGCAGTTTTCAATGACCAGGTCGGGATAGCGCGTCAGAAGGCCATCGAGCCATTCCAAGTGCGCGCGATTATGCTCGAGAAGACCTTGCCCGAAGCTGTCCGCATTGAGTTCGGTTCCTTGCAGCGAATCGACGTTGTAGTCCATCTTGATATATCCAACGCCGTAATCGTTGACAAGCCGTGCTATCACGTCGTTGAGATACGCCCGCACTTCAGGGTTGCGAAAGTCGAGCAGGAAACGGGAGTTCTTGAGCACTCGTTTGCCGTGTCGGACCAGGAACCAGTTGTCGGGTTTCCGCGCAAGCAACGACGTCGGCCCCGCAATTTCTGGCTCAAGCCACAATCCAGGAATCATCCCGGCCGCCCTGACCCGATCCAGCAAGGACTTCAGCCCATGCGGCCAGCGCGAGGTGGAGGCCCGCCATTCGCCGATCTGGCTCCAATCTTCATTCAACTCCGCATACCAGCCGGCATCGATGACGAAATACTCGCAGCCCGCCTTTGCTGCGGCGGCGATCAGCGGCAGTTCCTTGTCTTCTGTCGGATCGCCCCACAAGCAGTTCATGTAATCGTTGAAGATGACCGGGCAGCGCGCATTGTCTTTGTGCGGCCTCTCGCACGCCACGCGGCGATAGCGCGTCAGGGCCTCCACCGCGTAGCCGAATCCGCCTTGTACGCATCCAACAGCAACAGGGACTGTCTGGTAACTCTCGCCAGGCTTCAGATTCTTCCATGCGGCGGAGTGGAGATCGTCGGGCCCGCCCAGGTACGCATAAACGTTATCCGCATTGTTGCTTCGAAATGAATAATTTGAGATCTCCCAATACCAGGAGCCGTTGTGCTCGATCTGCCAGAACCAGGTTACGCCCAGGCGCTTGTTTTCTACCATGGCCATGGGCAGATACTTTTCCGTGGACCAGCTTCCGACGCTGCCCGCCGACGCCTCCGACCAACTGGTCCGGTCGTTCTCGACAAAGCCCAGCTCGGATGGGCGCAGGGCATGCCATTGAGCCTCTGCCATCCAACTGTTGTAGGCCAGGTAAATGACCAACTCGCGCTCGTAGTTCTGTGCGTCAGCCAGGCCGTGCAGCATCGCCGAACTGAGAGCTTCGATTCCGACTGGCACGCTCCCGGCGTTCGTGACTCGCGTCCATCGCCGGACGACCGGAACTCCATCGAAGGCTTCATAGAAGGAATCGACATTGAGGCCCAGCACGGGATCTGTGTGGCTCAAGATCAGACGCCGTCCCTTGGCGGTCGACTCCTCGCGCTTTCCCTGGAAAAGAAGCCGCGCTCCTGGCATTCCAGCGCCCAGCTTCATGCCCTGATCAAGCGAGTTCTCTCCGCTGCATTGAATTGAAGTTTCGACGCCTGAGGAAACCACTAGAGGAATCTTCGCTTGTGGCGTCCTGCTGGGCATGAGGAATCTTTGTCGTAACCTCTGCCCGGAGACTTCAAAGGCAAAAGTCAATTCCGGCGTGTTCCACTCGAAAGCCTCTGGCTTGGAACCATCATTAGGCTGGCCGGCAGCCAAGGCCAAATCCGGCAGCATCGACCCCAAAGCCGCGATCCCGGTAGAACAAAGGAACATTCTGCGATTCATCATCACCGCCTGCGAGATTCTTGGTTTGCTTCCTTTTTGAGCCGTTTTACGACGGCAGTCATGCCGGCAATATCTTGAAACAATAGGCGTGATGGCAGGGTGGATCTAGTGGAGTCCGAATACTGAGTCCATCTGGCCCTCTAGTCCACCTGACTTCGCCCTTCGCCCCCAGCAATTCGACTTTGCCAATCGGGCGCTCGTAGTGCGGCGCGGCGCTCGCGAGTGACTTGATAAGCACCTGGCCGTCCATCGGCCACCCGAGGACGATCGCGAACAGAACATCGCCTTTGGTGGTGAAGCGGATGTCCTGGGAATCGAATTGGCGTTTGGAAAACAGATAGGCCGCAACGCCCCTGGACTCTGTCGACGGCCCCTCTCCGTAGACCTTCCAGGGACGAGAGCCTTTGATCGCTTCGCTGTTCACCTGCTGCCATTGGGCGAACTCATCCAGAAAAGAGAGTTCGTCGCTGTCGGGCTCTCCGTGGCCGGGCAAGGGAATGCTGAGAAGCAGATTACCATTTTTGCTGACGATATCGACGAACAGTGGAATCATCAGCGAGGCCTTCTGGTAAGTATGATTCTCGAAGAGCGCGCGGAAATAGTGCCACTGCCCGATGCATGCCTCCGTCTGCCACGGCTTCTCTTGCAAGCTGTCTGCCAGGTTCATCTCGAAGTCGCGGGTCAGCGTGCCCCAGATCGGTTCGTCGACCTCTTTCAGATCCACTACGCCTTCCAGACGGCCGGAGTGAGTCAGAATGTTCTTGTTGTAGTAGTAAGCCATGATCTGGGGCGCCAAGTCTGGGATGCCCAACCAGACCTTCAGATCGGGAGCACCTTCACCGCCATCGTCAAAGCCGAATCTTGCTCCATCGTCGAAATTGAGGATATCCGGGTTGTAGTTGTCGATCACATCCTGCACGCGCAGCATGAACTGCTGAACGAACTCCGGACATGGCGTGTTCTTCAGGTGGGGCCTGCCGTTGAGCAACTGCGGGTCCATCCCCTCCCACCACTTTCCTTTTCCATCAGCGATCGTCTGCATCCCGTCGTAGGCGACTCCGGCAAGCGGGCCTGTTTTGTCGCTCTTGTAGCGGACCGGGAGAAACTCATCCCAGGTGCGATGCGGGGTTCCATGGTAGCTAACTCCGAAGCGCAATCCATTTGCGCGCGCCACCTTTGCCCAGGTCCCTACGATGTCGCGCTTCGGGCCGACATTCACCGCATTCCAGGGCTGATGTTTCGAGTTCCAGCAATCGAAGTTGTCATGATGAGTAGCCAGGGAGACGAGATACTCAGCGCCGGCCCGCTTGTAGAGCTTGACGAGCGCATCGGGGTCCCATCGCTCCGCCCTCCAAAGATGGCAGATGTCTTTGTATCCGAACTGCGACGGGTGCCCATATTGCTTGACATGAAACTCATATTGAGGCGAACCCTGGATGTACATATTCCGCGCATACCAGTCGCCTTGTTCGGGGACGCACTGCGGGCTCCAATGCGCCCAGATTCCGAACTTCGCGTCACGAAACCAATCCGGGCAACGATAGGCTTTTAGAGACTCCCAAAATGGCAGGAACGGACCCTGCGGAACCTCTCCCTGAAAAAATGGCGAGTTTTCAAACGCGCGTGCCAAACGAGACAAGGCGAGCATTGAAATCCCGCCAGTGAGAACTGACCTGCGACTCATCTTCATAGTGAACCGCCGACGAGCTGTTTCGCGGACAAAGAAGCGTTCAGGTACTCATGATGATCAGAGTTCTGGGACCACAAGCTGCCCGCACACGGCAAAGTGATTGCCGCCAGTACCGATCGAAAAACGATCATTCGCATCTCACTCCTATTCAATTCAATCCGAGTCAGGACAGACCGCGTGAGGGCTCTGTTCCCAAAACAATCAATTCTACTCCCGCCGCGCGGCCCACAGTTCCAAGGGATTGGAGGGGCTCTCTTGAGAGAGCCCCGGCGTAGGATCGTTCAAGCCGCAATTGTGCAAGGAGCGAGATCGGTCAGCTTTTCTTGCCTAGTTCAATCCTCATTTGCTGCCCCTGGTACGTTACCAAGCGATCTGCGCGTAGCTCCGATTCGGCTCCCAAGCCGCGCCCCGGCTTGACCAGAACAATCCTGAAGGTCCGCTTCAATTGCATTCCCGGAAATGATCCCGATCGATCCCCGATCGACAGCGCATTTCGCCCTGCATCCCAGTGAATGTGAATCGTTGCCCTTGCGCCATGCTCGTATGCGTAACCATCCCCGCCATCGTCGTATAACTCATAATCGGCATCTTTGACGCCGTAGATGCGAATCTCCAACGGCTCTTCCGAATCTGATGCGGATTGCACGACCGGCCCCAGGGGCACGATGCTGCCTGCTTTCACAAAGATCGGAATCCGGTCCAACGGAGCGTCCGCGACGATCGGTTCTCCGCCATGGTGTGTCTGCCCCGTCCAGAAATCAATCCAGTCGCTGCCCTTCGGCAGGGCGACTCTTCTGCTCGTTGCGCCCCGTTCCACAACTGGGTTGACCAGAAGCGAATCGCCAAAGAGGAACTGATCGCCGATCTCGCGGTTTGCCGGATCGTTCGGGTAGGCAAATGGCAGAGCTTGCATCATGGTTTCGCCGCGGTTGGTAACGCCCCAGGCCGCGGAGTAGATGTAGGGAAGAAGACGATATCGCAGCTCATCGTATTGCCTCAGGATCTTCTCCACCTCGGGACCGTACTTCCACATCTCGGTCTCGGATTGGTAACCGTGAATGCGAAAGATCGGGCAAAACGTTCCGAATTCAAACCATCGGATGAGCAGTTCGTGGTAGTCCGCCGACGTGTACTGATCCTTGGGGCGGAAGAAGCCGCCGATGTCCGTCGTCCAGTAAGGAAAGCCGGAGACACCGAAGCTGAGGCCAGCCGGGATCTGCCGGCGCAGCGTCTCCCAATTGCCCGAGACGTCGCCCGACCAGGAGATGGAGCCGTTGCGCTGCTGGCCGGTAAACGCGGAGCGCGACAAAATCACGACACGCTTGTTCGGGTCCGTGGCCTTTTGCCCGTCGTACACTGCCGAGGTTTCAAAGAGCGGAAATGCGTTGCGTACGGTCTTTCCCGGCCCCAGGAATGTCTGGTCGTTTTTGAGTGGATCGCCTTCAGGCTCCGAAGCGTCGAGCCACCATCCATCCAGCCCCGAAGAAAACAGAGTGCGGTTCATCTCGGACCAGTAGGCTTTTTGCGCCTCGGGATTGAATAGATCAGCCCAGCTCTCACGTTCTTTCGTCTCGCCGGGCTCACCTGCGCTCGCTGCGTGGGTAAGGAGGAGGTGAGCGTCTCCCATTCTGCGATTCACGTCTGTCTCCGTTCCGAACTTCGCCCAGACGGAGATGACCATGTGAAGATTCTGTCGATGCAACGATGACATCATTGTCGCGGGATCGGGATACGCGCTTTCATCAAACCGCATCGCATTCCAGCCATACTTTTCCCAGTACCGCCAATCTTGGACAATCACGTCGACCGGAATCTTCCGCTTACGGAATTCGGCGGCCGTATCGAGTATCTGCTGCTGGCTCGCGTAGCGCTCCCTGCACTGCCAGAATCCGTAAGCCCAGCGCGGTAGCAAAGGAGCGGCCCCGGTCAACTCACGGTACTGCGCTACGACCTGGCTCGGCTCCGGTCCATAGATGAAGTAATAGTCGACAGCATCACCCGTTTCTGAACGAAAGGCCATCGTGTCTGAAGGGGGCCGCACGAGGAGACTCGTATTGCCTCCCGTTTCGGCCATTACCTTATAGGTTGCATTAGCCGCCAAGTGAATCTTGGCGCTGGCCGACCCGGCGACCCACATGTTCTTGATGTCGATGATCTGCTCACCATTAACCGAAAGTCGAAGCTTGTCGCGGAAGTTTCCGTTCAGCAAAAACCCGTATTCACCCTCGGGTCCGGATTGGAAGGTTCCCATGCCGGAATCGTCCAGCTTGATCGCCTCTGTTGGCGGATTGAAATCCGTCAGCGCCGCGTTGTTCCAAAGCAGGCCGTATCCCTTGGTCGAAACCAGAAACGGAATCACGATATTCGTGTTTGCCTGTAGAAGCCTGAGAGGAATATCCCGTAAGTTGAGGAAGCCCTCTTGATGTTGTCCCAATCCGTAGAGTGCCTCGCCAGGGGACAGTTGGAATTGCTGCTCGATTCCATTCTCCGATCCATCGACGTCGGTCAGCGCAACGGGCTGCCATTGCCGTGGCTGCTCGCCGAGTATCTTGCCTCCATCGGAGGTCAGAAAGTGGACAGATCCGGTCTCTCGATCGATGTCGATCTTGACCTTGCCCGTCAAAATGTGGAATCCGGCGCCGTCGGATGAAGAGGTAAATGCCGAGTCCGCGCATGGCCCGATCACGGCCGGTACAACGGACTTCACCGGAGCCCCCGCCACACTCGCGAGAACATGCACAACGCGATCCGAGCAGACTTCAACCTGGACCACTCCTTTTGATGCATGAACGATGACGCCATTTTTCGTTCGTTCGATTGCCTCGGCATGAGCTTGAGGTGCCAATGCAGCCAACCCGGCCGCGAGGGTAATCATCGAGAGAGCAAGAGAAATTCGTGAAGAAGAAATGAACATTGAAAAAGGCTCCTGATTTAAGGGCGTTAAGAATGAGTTGGCTCCGAACTTGCCAGCGAGGCCGGTGCGGCGCACCGTCGATAGTCGCGCACGCTCGTTGGCAAGCCGATCGGGAGATTGAATCGACCCCGGATTGAAATGCTATTCATGGCTGGTGTCCGTGGGATTCTGTTCAAGCGCAATGCGCGCGCGGTCGTCCCATTGGCGCCGAATGCGTTGTGAGTCTTTGAAAGCCTCTTCGGCCGCGTTCTTGTCGCCGGACTTCTGATAGAGGCGGCCCAGCTGGAAGTGAACGCTTCCATCTTCATCGGACGCCAACCCGGCCTTGTATTCCGTAATCGCGGCTGGAATCCGGTCTGTCGACGCATACACCCGCCCCAGCAGAGCGTGCAGGCGAGGCACGAACTCCGGCTTGAGACTCTGGCACTTTGACAGATACGGTTCAGCCTCCGCATAGAGGTTTCGCTGGACAAGGATCTCGCCAGCCAGGAGATTGGCCTCGGGGTCGCCGGGATCTTCGGCCAGCAAGCTGCGGTCGATCTCGAACGCTTCGTCGTTCTTCAATTCGGAAAAAAGCGTGATTGACAGGCTCAGCCGCGCGCTGTGGCTCTTTGGATCGAGAGCGACTGCCTTCCTGTACTCAACTTCCGCGTCGTACCACCTGCGCTTTTGCCTGAAGACATCCCCCAGCAAAACATGCATGCGCGGAGAGTCGGCGTCGATTTCGCCGGCGCGAGAAAGGGCCGCAATCGCCAGCTTCTGATCTGCCTTGCTCTCCCAATACAAACCGCTTGCCCGAGTTGTTGAAGTTGATTTGAGTCGCTGGGCCGCAGCCGAAGTAGTTCTGAAATCGCCCGAAAAAAAGGAACACGAAGCGAGCATTTGAAGTTGATCGCTTCCGAGGTCTGGCAGCGCCGGCTTCAAAGCCTGGTTGCACTTCGCATATTGACCCTCCGTAAAAAAATGCCGGGCCATCGCAGGCGTCGCTCCCGCCCCGGAAGGTTTGCCCTCTTCGCCGGAGCTCAGCGTGACTGGCGCGCCATCTGAAAGTAAAGCCTGCTCGACGAGGGGGCCAATCTCCGCGATTGACGCTCCAGCATTTTGCCGCGCTCGATCCAGTTCGATCAATTGATTCGCTTGCTCAGCGGAGACAGCCTCGCGAAAAAGCGGCAGGTTCAGCCGAACGAAATCGGGATCGGCCGCAATAAGCGAAGTCAGCCCTTCGAGCGCAACCTCCGGATCTCCCTCCGCGAGTTTGGCAACTGCAATTCCCAGTGGCGCAAGGCCGCAATGAGAACCGGCCCTTGTCTCCAGCTCGAATTGCTCGCGCGCTTCGGCCGTCTTCTTCTCCCGGAGGAGCGTGATTGCGAATTCCGCGTGTGTGCAAGGCGCAGGCGAGAAGGAGGCTATCGCAGCCTTGTAGGAATTTTCGGCTTGCCCCAGCTTGCCCTCTTCTGCAAATGACTCTCCCGCCCGCAGATCGAAATAGGACGATTGGCTGTACTCGGAGATCATGAGGCGCGCATCGTCCTCCACCTGTTGTAGATATGCAGTCCCGAGACTTAGCCAGGCATTCCCGTCATTCGGCGTCAATTGTGTCGCCCTAGAGTAAGCATCGGCGGCATGATCGGCATGGTTTGACAAGGTGTACGCCTTTCCTAGGTTGAGCGCGGCCTGCAAGTCGCTGGGACTCAGTCTTTCGGCCTTTTCAAGAAAGGGAATGGCATCCTCGGGGTCCTTGGATCCAAGAAGCTCGATGCCCAAAAACAGTTGAGGGACAAACAGAGACGGATCGAGCCTGATCGCCTCTTTGAAGCTTCGGATTGCCTCGGCCGTTTTCCCGGACTCGTGATACATCAGACCGAGATTGGCCCAAAGTTCCGGAACGGAAGGCTCGAGTTCAGTGGCCTTGCGATAGGATTCCGCAGCGGTATTGAAGTCCCTTCTGGACTGAGCATCGCGTGCCTCAGCCAGGAGGGATTGAAGGTCTTGCGCCGGTTCTTCGGCACTGGCGATCGCGTCCACGTTTGATCTCGTGAGCGCGATCGCCAGACAGAGAGCCAGTACAGTTCTGAGCATATTCTCTCTATCGAGTGAGCTTAAGCGACAACTGCACTTGCCTCGCTCCCATGGTGCCTGTACTCTGGCCCATTACCTTATCCCCGATATTGGTATCGGGTGAAAGGAAGTTGGCGTGGTTGAACGCGTTGAACAACTGAGCGGTGAACTGCAGGCGGAACTTCTCCGTCAGGTTGAACCACTTTTGAATCCCCAGATCCTCGTCGACATATCCAGGAGCCCGGAGATTGGAAAGGTAGCGAGGGACATTGCCAAATGTCGCTGCTATCTGCGCAGCGGTCGGCGACACAGCCGGTAATCCAGGCGACTGCTCAAAGGCCGCCGGGTTGAAGATACAATATTTCGCGGTGCATGAGGAGCCGGGCGAAAAACTCGTCCCAGTAAAGGATGCGTGTTGATTTCCGCCCCAAACACTTTTCTGATTCTGTCCGCCATTGCCGATCGACAGCGGGAAGCCCTTCTGCACGTGGGTAATTCCTGAGATCTGCCAACCGCCCGCGACCGCATCCTCAACTGCGTTCATGTTGCCGCCAAATTTCTTACCCTTTCCAAACGGCAACTCGTAGACATAGTTCAGAACCAGAGACTGCGGGATATCCGTCGAGTCGACCGTTCGATCCGCTTTCAAGTCATAGTAGTTGCGGATCGCGGCGCCGCCGCTGTTGATACTGGACCAGCCCAGCGCGTCGCCGGCATCGCTGAAGAACTTTGAATAGGTGTAGGAGGCCATGAAGATCAGGCCCTGCGAGATGCGATGGTTATATGCCATCTGCAACGAGTCATATCTGGAGATGCCTACCGGCTCCTGCTGGGCGACAGCGCCTCCGCAGAATTCCGGATAGGGTTCCAGCATTTGCCCCGCTGCAAGCGTCCCATCGGAGTTTTGGCAGGCCATGGCCGGAAGTCCAAGTCTGCTCAAGGTGCTGGAAAACGGATTGGCCACCTCCGCGGCCAGCGCCGTTTCGCCCAGATCGAGGTGACTCGGATTCAGTTGGCCGTAGTTCATGCCCCCGAGGAGGATGCGTGTCCCGAGGTTACCCACGTAGTTGACATCCACCATGTCGTTGGGAGTGATGGCGTATTGCAGTCCCAACGAATACTGCTTGATGCGGGGATCGGGACGGAGTGCGTTGACTCCGCCGCCAGCCTGGCCGACACTTGTCATGCCTTGCAGCGCATTCCCGGTAATCGGCAGAATTTCACTGTCTGTCGCGAAGGCATTCGCGAGCGGCGTCTGGACCTGTACCCCGTTGGGGGCCGTAGCAGTCCACGTCGTCGCTGAAGAAAAGCCTGGGGCCGGTATTCCGCCATACGGGAGGAAGTTTCTCGCGTAATACAGGCCAAAGCCGCCGCGGACAACCAGCTTGGGCATGGCGGCATACGCGAACCCAACTCTCGGAGCCACGTCGGTCCAATTGTACTGATAGAGATTGCGGTGGCCTGGAGTGTTGTAGACGATTGCTCCGTAGGCCGGCGTCCCGGACGCGCTGATTGGATTGAGGGCGTTGAAATCGAAAGCCGCCTGCCAGTTGTGCCGTTCCGTGAACGGGGTCTGGATTTCATAGCGGAAACCCAGGTTCAACGTCAACTTCCGGGTCGCCTTCCAATCGTCCTGAAGGTACACTCCATGTAGATAGTACGAAGTCGCCGGCAGTGCGTTGAACCCGGCGGAGCCGCTGGCGCCTGCGCCCGCCATGAAGGAAGCGAAGGCATCTCCAGTACCGGAAACCAAGTTACCTGCTGCGTCGATCGCTGACGTCTTGTCGTTGGAAAAGTTGAATGTCACGGGAGCGATTCTGCCGCCAAAGAGTTGGGTCAGAACGCCCATATACCCGAACGAGAGCGATTGGTTTCCGAACGTCTTGTTGAGGTCCAGGCTAGCGGTGCCTACATCGTTGGCGTTGCTCATTACGCCGTAGCCCTGGGTTGGTCCCAACGGTTGATAATTGCCGGTAGCAAAACTAACCTCAGGAAATTCATAACTATACGAGTCGAGGATGCCGGCCAAGCCGAGCGTTGAATCCTTGAACCCATCGCTCTGCACGACGTTCCCCTCGACCCATCGACTGTATTCTACGTTGGCATTTATTACGAACGAGGGTGAGAAGACGTGCGAGGCGCCCGTAGCGACACTGTACCGGTTGTCGGGGTTAGTGTCGCCCGGTCCAGCGATATCGCTGGCTCTGTACAAGGCGGGCTCACCGTTTTTAGACT
>Ga0181520_10004850_pt1 | contig 22043 bp, 18 predicted proteins | sample PEATcosm2014_Bin_29_FD_132451 | JGI IMG/M metagenome (GOLD analysis project Ga0181520, IMG submission 132451) | Peatland microbial communities from MTU Mesocosm Facility, Houghton, MI, USA - PEATcosm2014_Bin02_30_metaG | ecosystem: Environmental > Terrestrial > Soil > Wetlands > Peat | place...
CTCGGTAACTTGCTCGCCGCCCAGGCCGATAACATAGTCGTTCGTGGTCTGGAAGCCGTTGACGGCCGGGTTGCAACTCCAGGAAGTTATGCCGCCCTTGGCCACGCGCGCGCCGTCGGCGTCCCACCCCGTCGTAGAGATACCGGTTGGCGCTATCGTGGGGCGTTCATGTTTTCAAAAACCAGGCATCGACCGCGCGGCCTGAGCCACCCGCCTTTTCTGTCCAACTCGATACTAACATCCTACACTCCCATGTCCCAAAAGCGGGACCCTTCGACAAGCTCAGGGCAGGCTCTGGGGCACCCCGGCAAGAGCGGAACAGGGGGTACCCGGCGGAGATTGTCATGGATGTGGACACCTCCGTCGTAGATCACTCCCCGGTCTCAGAATCGAGACCGGGGCCACCCGCCAGTTATTTGTGGAGAGTCAGACCTGGGCCACCAGCCATCTTAGCGCAACGCCCGCTCATCGCAAAGAACGCGATGAACGGGGCACAGATTCTCAAAAATCAGAATCATTCTTCAGGGCCGATGACCGGGCCACCTGCCACCGCGTCAAGCAAATCCTGAATTTGCGAGGCTATTTTTTACCCGGTTCGATTTTGCGTTTGGTTGTACCGCGCAGGGGAAGGTATTCTGGAGCCGCATGATCGATAGACGCACAAACAGCGCCGTACCGAGGCCGATCCGATGAGCGGCGCGCGCTGGGGTGCGGGATTTGCCGCGGCGGACCGGTTTGTGGCGGAGATCGAGGCGGTCGCGGCCGGCAAGGGGCCGCTGCGCCCCGGCTATGTGCTGGCCGGGGACGAGATATTTCTTCTGCAACGCTGCCGCAACGCCGTGATCAAGGCCTTTGTCCCGCCCGAACTGAAGGATTTTTCCCTCTCCGATCTCGATTTGGCGAACACGTCGATCTTCGAGGCGCTGGACCGCGCGCAATCGCCTTCGTTGATGGCCCCGTTCCAGGCGATCTTTGTGCGCAACGTTCGCCAGCTTTACACGCGCGGGGCCAAGAAGGACGAATTCGCGGCGCTCGCCCGCTATTTCAAGTCGCCCAACCCCCAGGCGCTGCTGATCTTCGTTGCCGACTTCATCCGCATCCCCTCCGACGCGCGGCGCATGGAGATGGACGACAAGAACCGCTTCGAGCGGCTGACCGAAACTCTGGGCGAACACTGCGGCATGGTCGAGTTGGCGCGGGCCGGCGAGGAAGACGCCATGCGCTGGATTGTGGCCGCGGCGCAGGAGCAGGGGGTGCGCGTGGACCCGGATGCGGCCCGCCAGTTGGTGGATGCGCTGGGCGCGGATATGATGCCGATCGCCTCGGAGCTGGAAAAGCTGCTGCTCTATACACTGGGGCGGGGGCGCATCGCGCTGGGCGACGTGGAGACCATGGTGCTGGGCGCCAAGCAGCGCTCGCTTTACGAGTTGACCGACGCCATCAGCGCCCGCGACCGGGCGCGCGCCCTGGGCTTGCTGCACGGCCTCTTGAACAGCTCCGACGGCGGGGAGGACGCGGCCATCGGTCACCTCTATATGCTGGCCAAGACCTTCCGGCAGATGCTGGTGATTCAGGAGAAGAACGTGCGCGACTCGCGCGCCATCTGGCAGGCGCTCTGGCAGGGTTTCCGAATGCCGCCCTTCGCCGCCGACGATCTGATCCGCCAGGCCCGCCGCTTCAAGAGCCGCCGCGCCCTGACCCGCGCCCTGCGGCTGATTGCCCGCGCCGACCTCGAACTGCGCTCCTCGCCGCCCGACAAGCGTCTGGTGCTGGAGCGGCTGGTCTACGATCTGGCCTCCGAGCCGAGGCCCGCCTCGCCGCTTTTTGCAACCTCTCAGCTTTCCTTCGAGGCATAGCCACTGTTTTCCGCCCCGCGCAACTATTTCCCGGCAGCTGGGTTGCAAGGAGTGACAGCTTCCGCCCCGCGCTGTCTAACCGAGCGACGGCGGCATGAGGCGGGAAGCGAGACCTCAGACAGAGGAGAGAGGGTTATGAAACTTTCAACGATCGGCAAGTTTTTCCCAAGGACTCTGGCTTGGGCCGGAGCGGTTGCATTGTGCAGCGCGATGACCCTGGCCCTGGCCCAGGATTCGGCCCCGGTGGTGGCGGCCGAGGCGCGCACCGACGGGCAGATCGAGATGGATGTGGTCCATGCCCTCGATGCATCCAGGTCGCTGAAGAACGACCTCATCACCGCGGCCACCATTCAGAGTGAAGTCACGCTCTCCGGCACGGTTTCGAGCGAGGCCTCCAGCGAGCTGGCGGAGTCGATCGCCAGCCACGTGCAGGGCGTGACCGCGGTTCACAACAATCTCCATGTAGGCAATCCCCAGGCAGCGGCGAATGCGGGCGACGCGAACGCGCAGCAGATGGCCAGCGACGCCCAGCCTGACGAGAAGGCCGCTCCGGCTCCCTCCCCATCCATCAGCGACGGCCCCCTTCCGGCTCCGCAGCAGTCCCAAACACAAGCCGCTCCGCAGCAAGCTCAGCCGCAGGACGAGGATCAAGCGCCTCCGTCGGCGCGGCGCCGCTATGCGCCGATGCAGCCTCCCGCGCAGGCCTATGACGAACCTAAAGGCCCGGTGACCGTTCCCCAGGGGACCCTTTTGCAATTGCGCACCAGTGAGCCGGTGAGCAGCAAGAAAGCCAAAGACGGCGAGCCGGTTCAGTTCACGGTGATTCAAGACGTGAGCTACGGCGGAGTGCTGGCGATTCCGCGCGGGGCAACCGTCCATGGGGAGGTTACCGAGGTCAAGAAGCCCGGCACCCTGGCCGGCAATTCGGAGCTGGCTCTCACGCTCACCTCGCTCGATCTGGGCGGGCAAAGCTACCCGCTCGATTCCGATCAGTTCAAGGTGAAGGGACCGGGCAAGGCCGGGCAGACGGTTGGCAGCGCCCTCGGCGGCGGAATTCTGGGCACCATCATCGGCTGCGCGGCGGGCCGCGGTTTGGGCTGCGCTGTAGGCGCGGGAGCGGGAGTCGCGGCAGGCACCGCGGCTTCAGCGGCTTCGCATGGACCGGGCGTCTGGATACCCGCTGAGGCGCAGGTATCCTTCCACTTGAAATCGCCGCTTACTGTAACGCCAGTAAGCCGGCAGGAGGCTTCGCGGCTGGCCCAGGGACTCTATCCCGGCGGCCCGACCCTTTACCGGCGCGGCTATTCGCCTTACGGCTACCCATACGCCTATGCGGGCTACCCGTATGGCTACCCGCCGGTCCACTACTATCCGTACTACGCCGTCGGCGGTGGCTACTACTGGCGCTGAACGCCGGACAATTTGAGCGAACGCGCGGGCATCCCGGAAGAAGGGATGCCCGTTTTACGTACCTGGAAGGCCACCAAGAAACTTAACGGGATATGTGAATTTTGTATTAACATCGAACTTTGTGGTTGACATGAAGTTGATCTGTGCTATCGTCGCAATGAACGCTGTTGGAGTCACCCCTGCAGTTAGGCACATGACGGGCGCGATTCTTGTTTGCGTTAATAGGAGGATTCATGTCATCGCAAGGCCTTGTCCAGAGACTAACAATCTCGCTCTTGTTGCTTCCGTCGTTTTTTACTGGTTTTGCTCATGCACAGGTAAATATCCCCGTAACCATGGGAAGCGCACCGACCTGTCTGGCGCAGATGTATTCAGATATTCTATGGCCCAATGGGAACGCCTCATATTTGGTCTACGATGTCAACGCTCCAACCAACTTTGCAAACACGGGGCAGGGAATACTTGGGCTTGAGATTTTCTTTGAAGTTCGGCCATACGGATATGAAAACGTCTATGATTCCGCCACGTATGGCGGATCGGAAGCTATGGCGAGTGTCGCCGTTACTGCGATTAACCGCTCGTCGTCGAATAATATTGACATGACTGTTTATCCCGACGATCCTTGGCTCACCATGGCCGCAAAAGATCAGAGCCCAAGTATATGGGTCACGAATAAACAGGGAACCGGAGGTCTCAAGTCTACTTTTAATTCACTGCTTGGATCCATTCTAAGCGGGCCTCCGCATACACAGAATTGCGACGGTCTTATGTATTCATGGGCTATGGGAATCGCTTCCTATAATCGATATGCGGTACCCTATGGTTTCACAAATGTTTCGTTAACTGCCAATCCGACTAATATATTTCCAAGAACCTTATTTTTCAATACCAATGGAAGTACTCCAAGCGTCCTAGCATCCAGAAAACCCAACCTTCGAGAATTGGGCTTGGCGAACGCTCCTCGGTATCCATCCGGATCGTACCCGTGGTATTTCTGGACAATTACCGATGCTACGACATTCGGGGGCTTTCCGGCGTTCCTGCAGTAGATCGAATTGCGGACGAGATTTCTCGACCGTTTGTCTAAGCGTTGTATTAACAGTTTTTACGGAGCGCATCAAATGTTGAAAGATCAATTCAGATTGTTTTCATTTATCGTGCTGAGCCTTATCGCTTTGCCAACGGCAAGCGTTGCGCAAACATCTTCCCTGGGATCGGACAACGGATCACAGAGAAATCACGCGCAACTGCATAATAGCATTTTCCCTCAGGTCAAAATAGCAGAATGTGACAGACAGGGAACTATTTATCAGTCAGCGGATATGAGTGTCTCCACTCATGGTGGAGACATAGTGTTCCAAGGTCTGGATTCATCCTTGAAGCCATGGATAGCGCAGTCTTCGTTTAACGGCCCAGGATGCGAGATATTTCAGGCCGATTTGAATAGGAATGGAAAACATGACTTACTTATTGTCACTCCGGGAATCGGAAGTCGAGGCGAGTACGATGCGCGCTTGACTGTCATTCTATTCAATACCGCGGGCAAGCCAATTCCTTGGATTGCAACAGGACGCTTTAGCGTAATCAACGGTGAAATCAAGGAGATAGGTATTTCCTTAGATGGTACGGCCGTAATTCAACACAATTATGCTGTTGGCCACCCCGCATGGGGCGGGGTATCGTACGTTTCCTCGCTTTATCGGGTGACTAATGACGAAATAGTTCCGGTAATCGGGGCGTTTTCCGGCGTAACATTTCCGAGAATTTCTGGTACAAAAGCCAACGACACTGCGTTTCAGAAGTCTATCAGTGCCATGAAACTCTCTACTGCAAATGCCGGTCTCACATCCTTCTCAATAACACAAATTCCGCACACGCACTTCGTGCGCTACGGCGCAGATACTGCCAAATTGTCAAAAACTCAGAGCGGTATTTCTCTCACCCCTGAGCAAGGTGCAAATATTATGGTTGATGCGGGTGCTCTTGATGCTGGAAGAGAACGCATAGAGTTGTCTGACGGTTCAAAGCTCGATCTTCCTGCCATTTTGGTTGTAGATTCAATTAGTGGCGCACGAAAGATTGTTTTCGCTCCTGAAAGCGCCGATTTGATCCAGCTAGAAAAGGGATCATATGAAATTCAACAGGCTGGAACGGACTGTCAAGATGTTGACGACTGCCGTCCCTTTATTTTGCAAGCTGTAGAGCAACATCCGTAGCAAAAAGCTGCTGGCCCAGGTTCAGATTTCCAACGACATTCGATCAATGAACTGCGCGGGTCATTCCTTGGACGGTAGATCGGCTTCAAGCGCGCCGGTGCGGTAAGCGCCCAGACCTTTCGTATGCTCTCCAACTCCTCGCCGTGGGACGACAGCGCGCACGGAAGCACGAGATTTTTTGCGATGCGGCCATTTCCGCGGCGGACGGTCGTACCATACATCCATGAGTTGGATTGGATGGGCGCTTCTCTCCGCGATCTTTGCCGCCGCCACCGCGCTTTTGGCGAAAGTCGGCGTGGCGCGAGTGGACTCGAATCTGGCGATGGCGCTGCGTACCACAGTGGTGGTGGTCTTTGCCTGGGGTATCGCCCTGGCGCTCGGCAAGCACGGCGAGATTCGCTTCCTGGACCGTCGCGCCTTGCTCTTTCTAACCCTCTCCGGGTTGGCCACCGGCTTATCTTGGCTCTGCTACTTCCGCGCTCTGCAATTGGGGCCGGCCTCGCGCGTGGCCCCGCTCGATAAATTCAGCGTTCCCCTGGTGATGCTCTTCGCATGGCTGCTTTTGGGCGAAAAACTCACCGTCCCGGCCCTCCTCGGCGGCCTGCTCATCACGGCTGGTGCTGTGGTCATCGCGCTGGGGTGAGCGGACAGATACGGACAACTTCCTTATTGCACAGTTTGCGTTTGCGGTATGATACATATTCGTGGAGGATTCAATATGCTTGCCCCGAGCGAGGCCTTGGTGAAAGCACGCATCTACTTAGGCGAGATAATTCCCGATTTTGCGGCTATGGAGCCGAAGGTCGAGGAAATGGTGCTGGCTCCCGACTCTTCCGAGTGGAAGATCACATTCTATACCTATGACGGCGAGGAAAAGACAAGCGCCGCGACATTGGCGGGCCTGCTTCGCACCCACAAAATCAAGAAGGTCGTCTCCGTTGGCGCCGACGACGGCTCCTTGATTGGCGTAAGAAATCCCCCTCCATTCTAAGTGCAATCCATGACACTGGAAGAACAACTCTTCGCGCATCATCGAGGAAAAAGCATTCTTCTCGACTCCAACCTCCTGCTTGTTTTTCTCGCAGGTTCCATGAATTCGCGTCTCTTTGGGAGCTTCAAGCGAGTTAGCGCCTATACACGCGACGACTATGACTTGCTTGTTCGCATGCTCGGCTCGTTTACCGTCTTGCTGACGACGCCGCACATTCTGACCGAGGTCAGCAACTTAGCCAACACCATGCCGGAACAGTTCAAGCAGGACTGGCATCGAAATATCGCGGCGCTGATAGCAACGCAGCAGGATACGCCCAGTCTTCGAGAGCGTTGGACATCGGCCCTCGAGTTGGCCGCGATGCCTGAATTTGTGGCTTTTGGCATCGCCGATGCCGCATTGACCAAAGTGTCTTCCGATGCGCTTGTTGTAACGGAGGATTACCGGCTATCCAACGTCTTGCGGAGCCAAGGCGTTCCCGTCATCAACTTTGGCGATCTGCGCAAGCTGCGGAGACAGTTATCCGCGAACGATTGATCTCGATTTCATGATCCAGTGAATCCGAATGACGATTCTTACCCAATACATGGAGCAATCCGCCCCGCCCCGCCGCATCGTCCTCACCGGCTTCATGGGTTCTGGCAAGAGCACCGTCGGCCCGCTCTTGGCCGCCCGCCTGGGCTGGAGCTTTCTCGACGCGGATGAAGTCATCGAGGCCGAAGCCGGCATCCCCATAGCTGAAATCTTCGCCCGCCACGGCGAGGCCCACTTTCGTGAGCGCGAACACTCCACCATCGCCCGGCTGGCTGCCGGCGACGCGCTGGTGCTGGCGCTGGGCGGCGGCGCCATCGAGCACCCGGCCACGCGCGAAATGCTCACTGCTACTCCGGGCACACTTCTCGTCCATTTGGAGGTTGAACTGGCCACCACGCTCGCCCGCTGCCGCGGCACCGAGCGCACTCGGCCCATCCTCGCCGACCAGGCCAACCTGGCCAGCCGCTACCGGCATCGCCTGCCGCTCTATCGCGCCGCCCACCTCTCGATTTGCGTCGACACGATCACCCCCGCCGAGGCTGTGGACGCCATCCTTGCAGGTCAGAGGCGTTGAGTTTCAGCGCCATCCGCCCAATGAGATTGAAACGCTCGACTCGCATCGCTGCGTGGACTTAGAACTCATCTTTTTCGGAGGTGGCACAAGGAGGGCTTTTTCTTCGCCCGTGGCAGTCTGGGCTTGCCGAATACGACGGGATGGAGGTCATCGGATGGGAGTGGCAAAGTATCGACGGGGCCACGGGAAAAGCGCCATTGGCTATCGAATGCGTGGGACCGAACGGCGTTGACGCGGCCGGAACCGGACACCGAGCATCCGCAGAATCTCCGCACCGATTTTTGCGAGGGGTGCCGGTTCTGAAACTCAAGGCCCCGGCGCGGCAGGTCGCTATTGGCAAGTCCGCGGGAGGGTTGAGAACGGAACGCGAGTACTTAGTTCTATTTGGCATCGGAGGCTGGTTTCCCGTCCGGGGACTTTTTGGCATCCGTGGCTTCATCTTCGTCCGTTTCACCCAGTATTCTAAACTTCTGCTCCTTCACTCCACTCTCGTTGCCAAAGGAAAGATACGCCCACTTCTTCTCCGCGCGAACCAGGATGGTGTCGCCAAGTTCAATCTCTTTCTTGTTCACATCGCAGGGCTTGGTTCCGCACTCCAGTTGATAAATCTTGTCGCCTGACCGAACGCGCAGCAAATGAACCCAGACTGGACCGCCTCCACCACCACCGCCGACAGGCGCGCCCGTTCTCGCTCCGCCCACAGGAACGCCCATGACCGGGCCGGTCGCCATTCCCATCACCGGCGGGCCACCGGTCACAGGAATCCCCATCACCATGCCTCCGCCGGTTGGGCCCGCGGGCGTGACCATCACGGGAGCGCCCCCTGTCACAGGAATCGCCATGACCGGCCCAGTTGCCATCACAGGAGCGGAGGGAGTGGCCATCGCAATGCCCGAAGCGCCCCCGCCAAAGGCTGGCCGATTGACAGCGGACGGGTCAGTGGACCAACCTACTCGCTTTTGCCCCTTGATATGGATACCTGTGCCGATCACCATGCCGCGTTCATCGCCAGCACCCTTCGCGCTGTCACCCGCCGCTGACGGCTCCAACGGGGGAATCGCTTTGAGTTCTGTGGTGAGAATGCGCAGGCCTTCCTCCTTGCCCTTGGCAGCAGGCATATAGGCCCAATCGCCATCCACGCGAAACTGCACCGCATCGCCGGCCGCAATCGGCTTGTCGTTGAGTTTGCACTCGGGCAGGCCGAAGCGAAAGCCTCCGACTTTTTCGCACATCATTAGGTAGACTTTGCTGTCAGTCGCAATCTGATAAAAATGCGCGTTTTTAGAGGAGATGGAAAGCACCTTGCCGCTCAGAGGGTAGCCGGCGGCTTCCTTGTCCTTTGCCCAGGATGACAACGCGCTAAAGGCAAGAAGAGACGAAAGAACGACGCGGAAAAAGGAAAGACTTCGCGGGGTACGGGGCATACTGCTCCTTTGCTTAGACCAAAATTTCTATTGAGTTCCGGTTCCCTTGCATTGTAATCGGAGTATCCGTTCTTCGGCTGAAGCGGATCAACTTTTTTCAGGGGGCTGAAGCCCCTGCTCCCTCCGCTGGCGCTCTCTGCATCTGCAGTAAAGACGATATTCCTCCAAGTTCTCCGTTGACAGTTCGCGCCCTTGCCGCAGAGAATTTCGGTAGCGCGGGTGAGCAGTCCCCCACCGGGATGCCGCGAACGGCTCCGCGCGAAGGCAGACGGCAGCCAGTTGAAGATGAAGGAGCACAATGAGCGAGTCGAAGCCGCAGAGTTTCAAGAAGCATGGACGAATGGATCCTCCGTTCCACTTCATTCTTTTCGCCGTACTGTTCGCCAATCTGATCGTGGCGACCGTTCACTGGGTCCACCGCTTCAACTTCTATTCCACTTGGCTGGTGGTGCTGTCGGTCGCCGTTTTCATCCTCGTAGTGAGGGTGCGGATGTATCCGATCAGGGTGCAGGACCGCGTGATTCGGCTGGAAGAGCGGCTGCGCTTGCAGGCGCTGGCGCCCGCCGAGTGGCACGCGCAAATCTATCGCCTCAGCGAGGATCAGTTGATCGGCCTGCGCTTCGCGGGCGACGACGAAGTGGTCGAACTGGCCAAACAGGCGCTGGAGCACAATCTGAACCGCAAGCAGATCAAGGAGCGGGTCAAGAACTGGCGCGCGGACAACTGGCGGGTCTGAGAGGCTGTTCTACGCCACGCGCTCAGGGTCAGAAATAGGCGGTCAAGGTGAGAACCAGCAGGGTCAAGCCGATGAGAATGGCGGTGAATCCGACGACTCTGGAAAAATTGATCTGCCAGGTTCCCGGCGCTTGGGCGATTCTTGCCTCCAGTTTTCCCTGGGCGGCCAGGCGCTGGTACTCCAGCGGTCGCTTGGTCTTGAATTCTTCCTCGCTCTCGACGCCGGTAAAGACGACCATATCCATGGGGAAACTGCCTGGGCGCAGATGGGTATTGACGAAGTGGATGGAAAAGATGAAGAGAATGGCCAGCAGCCCTTCCTCGCTGTGAATCACGAGCGCGGCGTTCAACGCCCATCCGGGCAGAAAGCGCGCGAAGAACGGGGCGAACCACATGGCATATCCTGAGAAGCCGATGACGATCATGCCCCAGAAGACCGCCCAGTAATCGAACTTCTCCCAGTAGGCGTAGCGCTCGAAGCGCGGCTTTGGCCCCAGTCCGACAAACCAGCGCAGATGGCCGAACAGGTCCTGGGCGTCCTTCCAGTTGGCCACCATGGAGGTCGCTCCCCAGAAGATGCCCTTTTCCCGATGCAGCAGGGCGCGGGTGAAGACGTCTTTAACATGGGAGAGAAACGCCAGGGTCAGGACCAGGGCGAAGAGCTTGTGAAAGAAGATGATTGCCCCGAATCCTCCCACCTGTCCGGCGAAACGGCGCGCCCAGTAGCTCTCGCTGAAGCGCATGGGCAGTCCGGTGGCCGCCAGTCCGAGGAACGCGGTGAACAGGACGGCATGGAGGGATCGTTGCGCGGCGGTGAAGCGCATGAAAAACCGGCCTTCGGCGCGGCTCGTCCCCTGGTTTTCATTCTTGGGCAGATCGGGATCGGGCACTCTTTCCTCCTTCCGGGGATCGCTTCTGTATCTGGTCGCAACGGGAACGGATCAGCCACAGCGCGGTGTGAATCACGAAGAAAGTCAAAGTGCCGGCCAAGAGCAGATTCATGAACAAGCGGATGTAAAAGAGAGCGGGGTTCAATTTTCGATTGCGGGCGTTGGCGTGGGGCTGGTATTGGACGAAACTGGCGTTTGCTCCGGCATGGCATCGCCCGCAGGTGGCCACCAGATTGGCCGGGGCCACCGGAGAGCGGGGATCGGATGCGGGCAAGATCTCATGCGCGCCGTGGCAGTCCCAGCATCGGGCCGTCTCGACGTATCCGCCGAGAGAACTCAACTGGGAGTGAAAGGTATCGCGATAGGTGGTGAACTTGTCCTTGTGGCAGTTACCGCAGATGGGCGTGGACTGCATACGAAAGGCGGCGGCGGTGGGCTGCTCGATGGCGTGCGCGGTGTGGCAATCGGAGCAGACGGGCGCGTCCAGATGGCCGGCCGCGACCCGCTTTCCATGCACTCCGTTCGCATAGTCGGCGGAGACGCCCGCGTGACAGCTTCCGCAGGTCTTGGGAACGTTGGACTTGTACGTGGGACTCAGCGGATCTTTATGGCTGAGGATGCGGTGCGATCCGTGGCAACTGTTGCAGTTTGCCGCCACCAGCAGGCCTTCCTTGCTGAGCGCATATCCATGGATGGAGTCCATGTACAGCGGATAGACGTTGGGCAGGCCGTGCTTTTTGGCCATGGCATCGCTGCCGTGGCAGGCGCCGCAGGTTCGCGGCACGTTGAGCGGATAAACCGCCGACCGAAAATCGCTTTTGGGAAATATGGAATGGGCGTCTCCGTGGCAACTGGCGCAGGGATGCTCGGCGCGGTTTGCATGGACGCTTCCCGCAAGTCCCTCCGCCTGCTCCGCGTGGCAGGCCTCGCATTTGACCGGCGCAACTTGCTCGGGGTGCGGATAGTCCTCAATGGCCGTGTGGCAAGCGCCGCATTTGAGGACGCCGTGGACGCCGGCGCTGAACTTTGACGCATCCACAGTCAGGCTATGTCCCGATCCGTCTTGCAAACTCTTGTCGGCATGACAGGCCAGGCAATCCACGGCTGCCTGCGCGGCGCCCGCTGCCGGAAGCGCGGAGGTAAAAAGAGACAGCGCGACGAGGAAAACAGCCTTCATGCAAGCTCCGGTGGAACCCCGGCGCAACTTCCGCGCAATCTCTCCGCTATAAAGCAAATTTCATGGAAAAATCACCCTCAAAGTAGCATCCAGGTGCGCGCGTCAAAGTGATACAGGTCACATTGCTTATGCGGCCCGGTCCTTGAAAATAACTCCGCTGCTTGAGGATTTATAAATGGCCACACTTGCTATTTCGGAATCCAGAACCATGCTTACCCTTCCCGGCGACGCGGTTCGCCAGATTCAATGGCGCTTTGCCGACCGCTTCGATCTGCAAATGCTGGCGCAGTCGGCGCGCGGCGTGGCGCGCGGCATGGTGGCGCGTCTGGTGGCCGCCGGCGAGCGCAATACGCACGAGTGGACCCCGGCCAAGAACGAGATGCTGGAGGCCTTCGACCGCGCCGGCATCACCGCCGCCTTCATGGAGCCGGAAGAGGGCGGATTCATCTCCGGTCCGAAGAATCTGGCGCTTTCGCTGGCGGCCTTCGAGCTGGCCTGGGTGGACGGCGGCGCGGCGACGGCCAGCTTGGCCGGCTTTCTGGCTCTCGCGCCGATCCACGAGCGCGGTACGCCGGAGCAGATCGCGCGCTACAAGAGCCTCTCCGCGCCGCCGCAACCGGGCGAAGACCGCAAGCCCTGGCGCGGCGCCTTCGTCCTCACCGAACCCATCCCCTACGTGGGTGTGGATACCGGAATGCTGAGCGGGAAGCTGCGCGTGGCGGAATGGAAGGAGTGCGAAGAACCCTGGCTGCAAGTGGACAAGCGCGGCCGCTTCATCACCAATATCGCCTTCGCCAACTTCGTCACCGCCGCCGTCAACTCCGACGATGCGCGCATCAAGGGCAGTTGCATGGTGATTCTGGAGGAGGGCGACGAGGGCATCTTCGACCACGGAACGCCGACCAAAAAGCTGGTCCATCAGCTCTCCTCGACCGGAGACCCGATCTTCAACCTGAAGGTTCCCGCCAGCCGCATCGTCGGCGGCTACACGGTCAAGGACGGCGTGATCGTGCCCAACTGGAATCACAGCGAGGTGCTCGAAGCGGTCTTCAAGCGCACCCGCGTCGCCGTCGGGCTGATGACCTCGGCCAAGCTGCTCTCCGCCGTCGAGCCGGTGATCCGCTACCAGCGCCAGCGCTTTCGCGGAGCCGAGGGCGCCAAGCCCGGCTCGGTGCGCTACGAGCAGGGGATTCAGCAGCGGGAAGACGCGCTGCACCGACTGGTGGACGTGTGGGCCACCGGCGAGGCGGCGACCTCCCTGGGCTTCGCCACGGCGCGGCTCTTCGACGCGCTGGAGCCGATCGAGAAGCGGAAGACGGCGATTCTAAAAGAGCGCGGCATTCAAGGCGGACGCGCGGAGATGAAGGCGCTCAAAGAGAGCGAACAGCGGGCCATCGAGTTGCTCGGCCTGCCGGCGGACGATCCGCGCCGCGCCGAACTGGAGGCCGATCCGCTCGTCCAGTTCGTGCTCATGGACGCCGAGACCAACGTGATCTGCCCGGCTACCAAGCTGTGGAATACCGGCCACGGGGCGAATCTGCTGCGCGAGGCGGTCAGCCTGATGGGCGGCTACGGCATCACCGAGGATTGCCCCGGCTTCCTGCCTCAGAAGTGGATGGATGCGCAACTGGAAGCCACTTACGAAGGCCCCGAGGCCGTGCAGCGCCGCCAGTTGACGGTGACCATGACCGGCGAGGTCTTTCTGGCTCAGTTCCGCGCCTGGACGCGCGAGATGCGGCGCATCGCCGGCGAACGGCCCGGCACCGGCGCGTGTACGCTGGCTTCGGCGATGAATCTCTGGCTTTGGACGCTGAACTATCTGCAAACTGCGACCGATGCCGAGGGCGGCAAGCTCTATCACGGCCAGCGCCAGGGAGTGACCTTCCCGCTGGCTGACGCGCTCTGCTGGCTGGTCGCCTCGCGCTATCAGATTCTCGATGTGATGGAGTTGGAGGCGCGCGGCCCCAGCGATCCCGTTGCCTCCGAGGGGCTGGCCGGGACCGTGCGGTTCTTGAGCGACTTATGCCACGTGCAAGCGGCGGCGGCGGCGGGCGAGGTCTCGCGCATCTGCGCCGAGTTAGTCTTCGGCTATAACTGCCATCCGTCGTGGGAAGACGAGAAACAGCCGAGTTGCTTCCTCGCCGGCGAACTCGACGATCTGGAAGTTACCATGCCGGGTATCTCGGCGATGGCGCTCGATGTGGTCTCCGCCGACGGCGCGCATCCGCGGAAGGCCGGCCCTTGCGCGGGCTGCGCCGGCTCCGCTGAGTTTCTGCGCCTGCAAAGCAAGCTCACGGCCTGTCTGAGCGGTTCGCGCCTGGCCAAGGACCGCGCCGCCGAAACGGTGAGCAAGGTGATGATACCGGAGGCGCTGGATTATCCTATCTAGCTTACGGAATAGTCGGCCACCCATCCTTTTCAAGCGGCGGTTCCGTTCTTGGGAACGAACAGCCCTTGATTCCACTGGCGCGACCTGCCGTTTGGCGCGATAATCGTCCTATGGCGACCTTGCCCAATTTCGAGCCTGCGACCGAGTTCATCTCGTTGCGCGAGTACCTCGCCACGAGCTACCGGCCGGACTGCGACTACGTAGACGGACGGATCGAAGAGCGCAACGTGGGCGGGTTCGATCATGCGCTGCTGCAAACCCTGCTTGGCCAGTTGATCATGAACCACCGCCGGGAATGGGGCGTGCTGGCGTTGACCGACGTGCGGGTGCAGGTCAACGCTACCCGCTTCCGCATTCCCGACCTGACAGTGGTGCGCAGCGATGCCCCCAGGGAGCAAATTCTGACCCATCCGCCGCTCATGGCGATAGAAATCCTCTCGCCGGAGGACCGCTTGAGCCGCACGAGCGAGCGGACAGACGAGTACCTGAACTTCGGCATCGAGCACGTCTGGGTTCTCGACCCGGCGCGCCAACTGGCTTACCGTGTAACTCGCTCGGGCTTCGAACTGTCGGCGAACAAAGTCATCGCCGTGGCCGGAACCCCGATCCGCATCGAACTCGATGCGATCTTCGCGGAGTTGGATCAGGCTTCGTAGGCTGATTTGGATAGTGCTGCGGGAATCGGCATTTAGCTTGACCTTTGTATAAACTGGGTGCCCAGGTCTCGATTTTGATACCTGGGATGCAGAGCCAAATTCAAGGAGAAAACCACATGAACAATGCGAAAGTATTCGCTAAGTTATTCCCCACCGGATGGATTGCGCGAACTTTTTCTATATTATGGACGCTGATTTGTGTTTCCGTTCTGACTTACGCATTGCTTCACGGGAATGATAGTGCGAAGGGCTATGAAAATGCTAGGATGCGCGAACAGATATGGATGATATTACTAAGTTTTCCTGTATGCGTGATCGCTGCTTTTCCACTCTATCTAATTATTGCCATCCTGAAATGGATGAATTGGTCGTACAAGACCACGCAAATGATATCAATAGAGTGGCTAATATTCTTTAGTTTTGGCTATTTTCAGTGGTTTATTTTTCCGCGTCTTTGCGTGTGGCTTGTTGACAAGTTATCCAACTATGCGCCGTTCGATTTTACCTGGATACGCCGTAAGTTAGGAATTCGGGATGCTGGAAATATATCCTGCATTCCAAAAGACAGATATATCCAGACGAAATCAAAGATGCCCTTTTCATGATTTTGAAGGAGAGTTAGATTGCTACAGGATGACAATGCCTCGACAGAGCAGGCAATAGACCGCCAAACGATGGAAGTAGACATAGCCTGCGCCGGTTTCGGACCGGCGATGGGCGGCTTTCTTACCACGCTCACCCGCGCCTGGAGCGAAAACCCCGCCGACCCCGCTTTTGAGAGCAAAGTCGCGCCGGGGATGCCGCTGCAAGTCCTCTGCTACGAGCGCGCCGACGATATTTCTTCCGGAGTTAGCGGCGTTGTAACGCGCGGCAAGGCGATCCGCGCCAGCTTTCCAGACCTGAATCCCGCCGAAATCCCCATGGCCGCAGAGGTCAAAAGCGAGCGCGTCCTCTATCTTCTCGACCCCATCGGCGCCAGCCGCCGCTCCCCGCTTTTGCGCCTCGGCGATTTCTTTCTTCGCCTCGGCGGCAAGCTGGCGGGCGTGAGTGACTTCGCCTTCGAGTTACCCTGGACCCCGGCCTTTCTGCACAAGCACGGCGGCCTGGTGCTCTCCATCGGCCAATTCAACCAATGGGTCGGCTCGCAGTTGATGGCCTCCGGACTGGTGCAGATTTGGCCCGGCTCTCCGGTCGCAGCTCCGCTTTTTTCCGACAGAAAAGTCGAGGGCCTGCGTCTCGCCGATCAGGGCGTGGACCGAACCGGCGCGCCGCTTCCAAGCAATCCAGCCGGCTTCATGCCCGGCATGGACGTTCGCGCCCTGCTCACCGTCGTCGGCGACGGGCCGGTGGGCGCGGTGGGTCAGGCCCTCGATGAAAAACTCGGCCTGCCGCCGGGCCACCACCGCCGCGAGTGGGCGCTGGGCATGAAGTTTGTCCTTGAACTTCCCGAAGACACCAAACTAGAAAATACGGGGCTTGAACCCGGCGCGGTCTGGCATACCTTCGGCTTCCCGGAGCCGGAGATCTTCGGATTCCTCTACGTCCATCCCGAGCGGCTGGTCTCCGTCGGCATCTTCGTTCCCTCGTGGATGCGCGACCCCAGCCGCACCGCTTACCGCTATTTGCAGCACTACATTCAGCATCCCGCCCTGTGGAAGGCGCTCAAGGACGCAACCCTGCGCTCTTGGGGCGCAAAGTCGCTGGAAGAGTCAGGCCGGCGCGGCGAGCCGTTCCTCAGCGGCGACGGCTTCGCCCGCATCGGCGAAGGCTCCGGCTCGACCAATATGCTGACCGGCTCCGGCGTGGACGAGGCCTGGGCCACGGGCGCGCAACTGGGCGAGGCGGTTGTTGAACTGCTCCGCGCGTGCAAGCCCTTCACGCAAGAGAATCTGGCGGCAACGTATGAAACCCGCCGCCGCGCAAGCTGGGTGGAACGCGGCGCGCATGAAGCCGAGAATGCCCGCAACGGCTTCCACAGCGGTCTTGTGAAGGGCATGATCGGCATGGCGCTGGCAGGATTGACAGATGGAAAGCTCTGGCTGGGCGCGCAGCCCCCACCGGCGCACAAGCAGATTCGTCGCTTCCCCGCGCGCTCAGCCGATGGCCTCAAACTCCAGCAAGCGGCGGCGCTGGCCTTGGCCGACGGCCGTCCGTTGCACGATGCGTTTTTGTCCGCGCGCGGCTGGCCGGAGATTCCCTTCGATGGCCGCCTGTTGGTTACGCAGCAAGATGCGCTCTTGTTGGGCGGCAAGGTGCAAGCCATGCCCGGCTTTTCGGACCACGTGACTTTCAGAGACTCTGCCGTCTGCAAGAGGTGCGGGGAGAAGACCTGCATCGCCATGTGCTCCGGCCAGGCTCTCACGCTGGGAGAGGACGGCGCGCCCTCTTTCGAGCGCGAAAAGTGCGTTCATTGCGGCGCCTGCCTATGGAACTGCGGCCAATCGGCCGACGGCGAGCGCTCGAACATCGAGTTCCGCGCCGGCGCGGGCGGGCTGCACTCGGCTGAGAACTGAGCAGGGATGAAGCACCGTTTGCACCGATGTCCGGTTGCTGCGAAGATACTGCCGGTGTAACATTGATTGGACAGGAAGGAACCTTCCGCGATGAATGAGATCATTTTCGATGTGCGCGAGGACGAGGCGGATGGCGGCTACGTTGCCAGCGCCTTGGGGTATGGAATTCATACGCAAGGCGAGACGCTCGAGGAGTTGCGCGCCATGGTCAAGGATGCCGTCAACTGCTACTTTGACGAGACGATGCAACGGCCCTCGGTTATCCGCCTTCATTTCGTGCGCGATGAAGTTCTGGCCTGATGAGGCTGCCGCGCGACATCGACGGAGCGCAACTGGCCAGGGCGTTGAAAGTCCTGGGCTATGAGATTACACGGCAAAAGGGATCGCACATTCGCGTGACCTCTCAGCGGGACGGAGAAAACCATGAGGTGATTCCCTCACATCAGCCGATCAAAACCGGAACCCTCGCAGGCATCCTCAAGCGAATCGCCGCTCACCACCGGCTGACGGTGGAAAAACTTCTGGAGATGCTTGATTTATAACCCGCGCCGCTCTCAATCCCCAGACAGCGAGTACGCCAAAATTTAGTTCCGCGCCGGCGCGGGCGGGCTGCATTCGGCGGAGAACTGACGCTCTTCTCAGGCAACAGGCCCAGCTACAAACAACGATTCACAGGGTACTGACTTCACAACGCCGGTAACATCGAACCCGCTCCCTTGGATACGATGTTATCCATCGATAAATAGAGAATCCCAGCACCCGCGAGACAAACGAACGGAGAAGGATATAGACTTCCAGCGGTCGCTTAATCTTACTCAGCGTTGCGCGAAACGGGCCCCCTTGCGCGTCCGCCCGGTCCAGGAAAGCGAATCCAGGAAAACAAATTCAGGAGAACGAAGATGAAGAATGCAACGTTGCAGTTGTCGTCCGCTTTGCAACCCACGCCGCGCACTTGTGGCCTACAGGTATCCGCAAGCGCTCTTCTCGCGCTCTGCTTGCTCTTCGCATTGACCTTCCCCGCTCGTACGTTAGCTTCCGCCTTCACCGCCGTCGATGTTCCAGGCGCGGGCACGGGCGCGCAACAGGGAACCGCTATCTCCGCCATCGACGCGGCCGGAGATATAACTGGAGTCTACACGGACTCGAGCAACGTCGAGCATGGCTTTGTACTCCCGGCAGGAGGAACGATCGCCACATTCAGCGTTGCAGGCGCGGGCACGGGCGCGGGTCAAGGGACCATGCCCGCCAGCATCAACTCATCCGGGACGATAGCGGGAACGTATACCGACTCAACCAACGCTTCTCACGGCTTTGTGCGCGCCGCCAACGGCACGATCACGACGTTCGACGCTCCCGGGGCGCCCACCGCAACCAAAGACAGGGGAACCTCGGCTTTGAGCATCAACGACTCCGGCGTCATCGTTGGGTTTTATTCCACCGGGACTTATCTCACGAACTCCGTTTATTACGGTTTTCAACGCTCCGCGGGCGGCACAATTACAAACATTGTCGCCCCAAATGCGGGCCCCGGGGATGGTCCCGGTTTCAAGCAAGGCACAATCGCCTACGGAATCAACGCTTCTGGCGAAATTGTTGGAGGCTATACCGATTCGAATTTCGAGCATCACGGTTTCCTTCTCTCCGGAAGCGCATACACAGTTATCGACCCGCCCGGGGTGGGATTGGGAACGTGCATCAACAGCCATGGGAGAAACTTTGGCGGCACCACTGCTGGAAGTATCGACGCGGCAGGGGATGTGGGAGGGCACTATCTGGATACGAACTGCGTTCAGCACGGTTTTGTACGATCGGCGAGCGGCGCGATCGCTTCCATCGATGCTCCCGGCGCAGCCACGAGTCCGTGCTCTGCAATCGCGGGCGCCAACGATGGAATCTGCGGCACCGCATTTTTGGGCCTTGCAACCGATCCGGTCGGCGACTTCACAGGAGGCTACGTAGGTTCGGACGGCGCCATTCATGGTTTGGTGCGTCCCGCTGAAACTGGGATCGTCACCGCTTTCAGCGATCCGAGCGCAGCCACGACGGGAACGCTCGCCGGAACCCTGGGCATCGCCATCGCATCGACTGCAAGCGGAATCGCGATTGCCGGAACCTACTCCGACAGCAATTCCGCGCTGCACGGCTTCATCTACGCCCCCACGCTGGCGGCGACGACGACCGCGCTCACGCCCGTGCCCACGCCCAATCCGTCTGTATTCGGAGAGCCGGTGACTTTGACAGCGGCGGTCTCTTCCGCCGCCGGCGCGCCTCCCAACGGCGATAACGTAACGTTCATGAGCGGCACAACATCGCTGGGAACGGCAACCTTGACGAGCGGTACGGCCAGCCTAACCACCACTGCGCTGCCAACTGGCACAGACGCGATCGTCGCGGTCTACGCCGGCGACGGAAACTTTGCCGGCAGCGCCTCGGCGGCGATCGGTCAAACGGTCGGCAAAGCCGCGTCATTTACAGCGCTGACCTCGTCGCCGAACCCATCGAATTTCGGACAATCCACAGTTTTGACGGCAACCGTATCCGGCCAGTTTGGCGGCACGGCCACCGGCTCGGTGACCTTCAGCAATGGGAGCACGAGTCTTGGCGCCGCTCCCCTCAGCGCCGGCACAGCCAGCCTGACAACCGCCGCGCTGCCAACCGGTACGGATTCGATCACGGCGGTATACAGCGGCGATGCGAACTTTGCCGGCAGCGCGTCGAATACGGCGATCCAGACAGTGAATGCCCAGCCAAGCGGCGTGGGCAATTGGGTCTGGATGGGCGGAAGCAGCACGGTGACCTGCAATGGGGATGGATGCTTCCAGCCTGGCGTCTACGGCACACTGGGAAAGCCCGCCGGCGGAAACGTGCCGGGAGGGCGGCAGGGCGCGGTGACCTGGACCGACAAGAACGGCAATCTCTGGTTGTTTGGCGGGCTTGGCTCCGATTCCACCAGCACGGTAGGCTCCCTCAACGACCTGTGGGAGTACATTCCTTCCACCGGCGAATGGGCGTGGATGAGCGGAAGCAGCACAGTCGGCAGCAACAACGGCCAGTCCGGCGTCTACGGCACGTTGGGAACGCCTGCCGCCGCAAACGTCCCTGGAGGCCGAGACGCCGCTGTCAGTTGGACCGACAGCATCGGCAATCTCTGGCTCTTTGGCGGCCAGGGCTTTGACGCCGCCGGCCGCAACGTCTTTCTCAACGATATGTGGGAGTTCAATATCTCCACGCTGGAGTGGACCTGGATGGGCGGCAGCGGCACCATGACCTGTGCGCTGCCGTCGCCGGATTATTGCGGCCAACCGGGCGTCTATGGCACACGGGGCACGGCGGCCGCCGGAAATATCCCCGGGGGCCGCTATAGCGCGACCGCTTCCACCGACAGCAGCGGCAACTTCTGGCTCTTCGGAGGCTATGGCTATGGCGCCGGCGGGGCCTGCTGCTATCTCAACGACTTTTGGAAGTTCAATCCATCAACGAATCAATGGACGTGGGTCGGCGGAGGCAGCGGAGGCGAACAGCCCGGAGTGTACGGAACGCTGGGAACGCCCGCTTCAGGAAACGTGCCTGGAAGCCGGTATTTCGCGAGCAGTTGGATCGACAGCGGCGGACGTTTCTGGCTCAATGGGGGCTATGGATTCGACGCAAGCGGCACAGGCGGCTATCTAGACGATCTTTGGACGTTCAATCCGTCCACCAGCCTCTGGACCTGGATAGACGGGAGCAGCGCGGCAACTTGCTGGTCGAGTGAGGCCTGTCCGGCCACTGGAGTCTATGGCGCAATCGGTGTGCCCGCCGCCGGAAACATCCCCGGAGACCGGTCCGGCGCCAGCAGTTGGACCGATCGCAGCGGCAATCTTTGGCTCTTTGGCAGCCTTGTCTGGCATACCAACGCCGGTAGCAGTCCTACCAACAACTATCTCAACGATCTCTGGGAGTTCAGTACCTCCACGAAGGAATGGGCCTGGATGGACGGAAGCAGTTCGCCCAACCAGCCGGGCGTGTACGGCGCGTTGGGAACTTCGGCAGCGGGAAACACCCCCGGAGGCCGGAATTTTGCCGGCAGTTGGACCGACAGCCTTGGCAATCTCTGGCTCTTTGGGGGACAAGGCTACTCCGCCACCGGCACCGAGGGCTGGCTCAACGATCTGTGGGTCTATTCGCCATACGCGATCGCCGCCACGCCAACCTTCAATCCGCCGGCAGGAACGTACGCCTCCGCACAGAGCGTAACCATCTCCGACTCCATCGTCGGCGCAACCATCTACTACACCACCGACGGAACCGCTCCGACCACCGCTTCGTCGGTGTACAGCGGCGCCATCCCCGTCTCGTCGAGCGAAACGATCAGGGCGATGGCAACCGCTTCCGGCTATTCCAGCAGCGCCGTTGCCGCCGCCGCCTACACCATCTCGCTACCGTCCCCGATTGCGCCCTATATAGCGGTAAACGGAGTCTGGAACGCCACGCCGGAAAGTGCGGTCACCGTGGCTGCGGGAACCTCTGTATCCCTTGGCCCCTGGCCGGTCAGCGGCGGCGCCTGGAGTTGGACCGGACCGAACGGCTTCACTTCCACGGCGCGCGAGATCGATAACATCGCGTTGAGTGTTGGGGCCAACGTCTATACCGCAACCTACACCGTCGGCGGGGCCAGTTATACGCAGGCGTTCACCGTCAC
>Ga0181520_10004851_pt1 | contig 22039 bp, 18 predicted proteins | sample PEATcosm2014_Bin_29_FD_132451 | JGI IMG/M metagenome (GOLD analysis project Ga0181520, IMG submission 132451) | Peatland microbial communities from MTU Mesocosm Facility, Houghton, MI, USA - PEATcosm2014_Bin02_30_metaG | ecosystem: Environmental > Terrestrial > Soil > Wetlands > Peat | place...
ATTGCGAGGCAGAACGCAGGGAATTTGCGCATGGGGAGACTCCAGATCGTGGCTTGTCTGGTATCCCCGCTCCCTAGCGTCGGCGAACAAGCTAGATGTTCGCCGCACAGGATAGGCAATCCTTTCAAATTAAACAAGACGTGTTCCCTTATTCAATCTTGGCGACCGTGGTTGTGCGGGCCGCCCGCAAAATGACTACGGGGCCCTCGCACGCTGGTTGCATGGATACCAACCGAGCAAGTCGGCGGTGCGAGGACCCACATGTCGAGGGGGCAGTCTGGCGATTGGACAGGAACTTTCAGCCGCTGTTTACTAGTAACGATCCGTTACCGTTTACCGCCGCGCCTATTTTTCTGATAGAACCTCCGCGCAGGGACGCAAGCCAAATCAAGCCCTGGCATCTCCGGTCTACGGCTCGGGGGACGTAGGCTGTCGGGTGTTTTCAGCCGGACATGTCGCCGAGCAATTCCTTGAACTTCCACAGGCCGCCGACTTCGTGTTGAGAGCATCTCCCCAGTTCGGTGTGAGCGAGGGGCTGGGGAGCCCGGCAAAGGAAAGCGGCCTCGACGGATCAACTCCTCAGTTCGAGTACCAATTATCGCCGATATATCCAATGATGTAAGGAACATTCGTCTCGTCAGGGTTCACCGGATTCTGCCGTGAGCGGCAACACCAAAGGCAATTCCGCAACGATCCGTGTTCCCTGACCCAGCGCGCTCTCGATCACGGTATGTCCGCCCAGCAGTCGGGCCCGTTCGCGGATGCCTTGCAGCCCGAAACACTCCTTTTTTTCGGTCGCCGGGTCGAAGCCGACCCCGCAGTCCCGGATCTCAATTCGCACCGATTGGTTGCCCTGCTGCACAAGGTCAATCCGTATTCGTTTCGTCCTTGCGTACTTGCACGCATTCGTGAGCCCTTCCTGGGCAATCCGATAGATGGCGTTCTCAACAACGGGGTGCAGGCGGGGCAACTCCGCATCGCTGTGGAACTCGATGTCGGGCGCGCCGGGGCACTGATGGTGGTAATCCACCAAGTTCGCAATGCCGGCTGCGACCCCCTCTTCGTCGAGGATTGGCGGCCGGACATTGCTGATCAGTCGGCGTGCTTCCTTGAGGCCCTCGCCAACCAGGACCATACCGGCGGCATAGGCTTCTGCCGCTCGTATGGGGTCCTGTGTCCTGCTGTTCTCGGCAGCCTGAAGATGCATGGTGGCGGCGGCCAAATGCTGGGCCAAGCCATCGTGGATCTCGTAACCGATCAACCGCCGCTCGTGGTCACCGGCCTGCAACAAGTCCTGAAGGGTCTGCCGCTCGCGCTCCAAGGACGCCTCAGTCTCAATGCGTTGTTGCACCTCCTCTTGAAGTTGTTCCAACGTTCTGGCCAACTCCGCCGCGCGAATTTCCAACATCGCATGGGCGTCTCGTAGCGACTCTTCGAGGAACCTGCGCCGCGTGATGTCGATGACTGCTGCCCGGCAGAGTTTCCCCTGCCCCTGGTGGTTCGGGGCGGCGATCCCCTCGACCAACGCATAGACCGCTTGCCCAGCACAAAGAAGCTTGATCTCGCAGTTCTGTTGGAGGCCGGTCGTCAGAACCCGGTTACAGAAATCGGCAAACGCCGGACGGTTGTCCTGCGCCACAAACTGCCCGAACGGCGTTTCGATCATAGCCTTTCGATTCAGGCCCAGCAGGGCGGCCCCGGCCAGGTTGACTGCCAGAATCCGCCCCTCGGCATCCCACAGAAAATACCCGACCGGGGCGAAATCGAAGAGGTCGTAATAGTTCTCCGATGCCTCCTGAGCTGCCACGTAGGCATGCTGAAGTTCTTCGTTCTGCATCTCCGGTTCGATCTGATGCACATGCAAGTCGTGGACCAGGGCGCAGGCGTCCACCTCGGACACGGCCTCGACAGGCGTGACGTTCTTGTTGCGCACGCGCTGCTCTGCCTTGTGGCGCAACTCGTCCATTTGCGGCGATCCCACACCCATCGCATTCTTCTCATTCATGCCTGCATCTCGCGTTGCTTTGCCGTTGCTGTGGACCTCGTGATGCCCTCCATCGCCAGCAGGATCAGACAGCGGCCTTGATGGTCTGGTATGATGCGATGTGGTGTAACTCGTCGAGGCTGTCGAAGTAAGCCCGTAGTGCCTCCGCAACAGCGGGATTCTCCTCCAGGAGGTTCTCGCGGGATGGCGGCAGCCCCTTTTCCAGCCGAGCCAAATAGCCGTCCAGCAGTTCGGTCAAGCGATCTTTCTGCTCTGGCGTCAACTGTCGGATGACGGCTGGCTCGATGCTCAGGTCAGGGGAATCAGCTAGCATAGGCGTCTCTCCTGTGTCGCGTGAACTCATGCGTCGGCCCGACCCTTTCAATTCATCGGTTGATATATCTGCTTGAACTTCTCGATCGCCCGCAACCAGAGCATGCGGACCGTGCCCGGTTTACGACCCATCCGCTCGGCGACTTCGTCGAACGATAGTCCCTGCAAGTTGCGCAAGACGATCACGTCGCGACACTGGGGAGCGAGGCGGGAAAGCTGGTCGGCCAGCGCCGCGGCCCGCTCGCGCTGCTGCATGCGGGCGCTGGGCGAAGGTCCGCGATCGGCTAGCATCCGGGTGAAACTGCAGGCTGAACGGTCCAGTGTGGCACCGATGTGCTCGATGGAGATTTCTCGCCGCAAATCGCGCATCTTGGCCCTCAAATGCGTTTCGATCACGTGGTGCAGGCAGTTGATCAAAATCTGCCGCAGCCACGCCAGTAGTTCTCTTTCACTGCAACCCCGGAATGCGGCAAAATCAGTGTACGCCGCCAGCATTGCATCCTACACGAGGTCCGACGGGTTGACTCGCCGCCGCAAGCGACGATCCAACTGCGTCGTGGCCAGAATCGTCAAGTAGTTGCGATACAGTTGGAGAACCTGTCCCAGGGCCTCCGAGTTTCCACGACGAGCCCGCTGGAGCAGCCTTGGCACGGGAACTTCTTCAGAATTGTCGTAAATCATCTCGTTAGTAGCCGTAGGACCCGACTTTGATCTGGGCATCAAGGAAAAGCGAAGCCCGAAAATTTCATCGGCGAAAACCTTGAACCAACCCTTTCGGCGGGCAAATACGCATAGACCTCTGATACTGCAGGACGATTTGCTAGGAACAATGTCACATCTTTGGTCTCTCGCATTGTACGCGGCCTATTCATAGCGCAGGGCTTCGATGGGATCCAATCGCGAGGCCTTCCAGGCCGGATAGAAGCCAAACACGACGCCGACACCGACCGAAACCGCCACGGCAGCCACGATCATCGATACCGACGCCTTGATGGGCCAGCGGGTGAAGAACCTCACGGTGATCGACGTGAGTCGGCCCACGAGGATTCCGATGCCGCCACCGACGAGGCACAGCACGACGGCCTCGACGAGAAACTGCCGGAGGATGTGATAGCTTCGTGCGCCGACGGCCATGCGAAGCCCGATTTCGCGGGTTCGCTCCGTCACGGAGACCAGCATGATGTTCATGATGCCCACCCCGCCGACGACCAGTGAGATCAGGGCCACCGCCAACAGCAAATCGCTCATCGATTTGGTGGTGGACGACATCATGTCGGTCATTTCGGCCATGCTGCGGATGTCGAAATCGTCCTCCTGGCCCTCGCGCAAATGGTGGCGTTCCCGCAACAGCGCGGTCATCTGTCCGATGGCCTCCTCGATCCGTTCCGAGGAACGCGCCTTGGCCTGAATCATGTCGACATTGGCCAGCCGCTCCGACAAGGGCGTGTCGGCGGCTTGCACCGTCGTACGGCTGAGATACAGGCTGGAGGCGGTGGGATAAAGATTGCTCAACGTATTGACCGCGTCGCTGGTCGAGGAGGATTCGCCGCTGGCGCTAGAACTTTGGTTCGTGCTGGTCAACATGGAGCCGCTGACGCAATACTTGACGGTCGTCCACGGGGCCAGGACGATGTCGTCTTGATCCTGGCCCATCATGTTGGCCCCCTTCTTGGCCAACACGCCAATGACTCGAAAAGGAATGTTGTTCATGCGAATTTCCTTGCCCAGCGGCGGTTCGTGGGGAAACAGCGCCTTCTTGACCGTGGCCCCGATCACGCACACCGTGTTGCAACTCCGCACGTCGAAGTCAGTGAACATCGCTCCCGCGGCCATGTCCTCCCAATCGCGAATGAGCAGATAGGCCGGCGTCGTGCCGCTGATCTGGTTGGGCACGCTGTTGTAACTGCCATGGATGATCTGCGATCGGGCTCGCACATTCGGCGCCACGGCCGCCACGGCTGGGCACTGCCGCAGGATTTCATCGGCATCGGCAGGCGCGAGCGTCGTTATGCTGCCGGCGCCCATGTTCACGCCGCTGGTGGTACTCGCCCCCGGCAAAATCATCAGCATGTTCGCGCCCATGCTGGCGATCTTCTGCTGCAAGATCGCCTTCGATCCCTGGCCGATCTCCGTCATGGCGATGACGGCCGCCACGGCAATGATGACGCCCAGGGCCGACAGGGTCGATCGCATCTTATTGCGCCGCAGCGCGACCAGCGCGGTCTGCCATGCGGCCGGCAAGGGTCGAATCGCAATCCACTGTCGTGTTTTTCCCCGTGTTTTGTCGAATTCACCCGGGACATTCTGCCTAGTCTCACACGAAGATTCGGGATGATTGGCATGCGTCTCCTCTCCTTCCAGAAGATGGCTAGACTGGGGGCTGTGCTGGCCATCAGTCGCGGCACCCTGCTGCGGGGTCGGAAAAGCCCGCGCCCCCTGACACTCTCCCGATGAGAGAGGGGAGACACTATCGCCCTCGACCATTCCATCCACGATACGGATGGTCCGATGGGCGTAAGCGGCCACGTTGGAATCGTGCGTGACCAGGACGACGGTGATGCCCTCGGCGTTGAGCCGTTGGAACATCCGCAGGATTTCAACGCTCGTGTGCGAATCGAGGTTGCCCGTCGGCTCGTCGGCCAGGAGGAGCGTGGGCCGATTGACTAGCGAGCGGCCGATCGCCACCCGCTGCTGCTGCCCGCCCGACATTTGCGACGGCTCGTGGTGAGCCCGCTTGGCTAGCCCTACGCGATTCAACAGCTCGTGGGCCCATTGCCGGGCTTCGCTGCCGGAACACCGCTGGGCGGCATAGTCCAGCGGCAGCAGCACGTTTTGCAGCGCCGAAGTTCGCGGCAGCAGATTGAAGTTCTGGAACACGAAGCCCAGCTTCGCGGTGCGCACCAGGGCGCGCTCGTTTGACGTAAGTTGGCTCATCTCCTGGCCGTCGAACCAATATCGGCCTGAACTGGGGTGGTCCAGGCACCCGAGAATGTTCATCAGCGTGGTCTTACCGGAGCCGGAAGCGCCCATCAAGGCCACCATTTCTCCACGCTGGATGGTCAGCGAAATGCCGCACAGCACGGGCACGTCGACTTCGCCCAAGTGATAGGTCTTGCGCAGATTTTCCAGCCGAATAAGTTCCATCGTCGTGTCTCTTGTTGCTTAGCCCGGCGGAGGACCGCCCTTCGGCGGACCCTTTTTGGGAAACTTCGGCAGAAACGGCATGTTCGATTTGCCCTCGCCGCCGGCCTCTTCCTCGTCCATCGCGTTTTCACCGCTCTGGATTCCGACAATCGCTTTCATTCCTTCCTGCACACGTTCACCATACACTTCGGTCACGGTTCCGTCCGTGGGGCCAACCTCGACATCGAGCGCCTCGGGGGAGCCGTCGTCGCCCACCATCCAAAGACAGTGCTGTTCGCCTGCCTTGCCGTCGATCGTCTCCGCGGTCGACGCCGATTTCGGTTTCCAGCGGAGTGCCTCGTTGGGGACCACCAGCACGTTGGCACGTTTAGGCTCCTCGAACGAAACGCTCGCCGTCATGTACGGGAAGAGCTTTCCAGCGGGGTTATCGGTCTCGATGATGACCATGTAGTTGACGACGTTGGAAGTCATCTGTGCATTCATGCGGATTTGAATGACTTTGCCGCCAAAGATGTCTTTCGGATGGGCATCGACGGTGAAACGGACGGGCATGTTCGGATAAATTCGTCCGATGTTGGCCTCATTGACCAGCGCCCAGACCTGCATGCGCCGCAGATCCTTGGCGATCAGGCAAATGCTGGGGGCGCTCAAGGCAGCGACCACCGTTTGGCCGATGTTGACGCGGCGGTCGATGATGGTGCCGCGCACTGGCGAGCGGATGACGGTATAGCCGAGATTCGTCTTGGCCACATCGAGAGCGGCTTTATTCGCCTTGATGGTCGCCTTGCCCACCGCGACGTTGGCCACCGCCGTCTTGTAGTTCATCACGGCGGCGTCGTAATCGGACTCGGCGATGGCGTGCTTTTCGCGAAGCTTGACGGCCCGCTTCAAGTCGTGATCCGTCTGCACGACCTTCGCCTCGAACTGCAGCAGGTTGGCCTGCGAATTCTCCAGAACGGCCTCGGCTTGGGCGACGGCGGCCTGATAAGGCACGGGGTCGATGGTCGCCAATATCATGTCCTTTTCGACCACGGAGTTGAAATCGATTTGCTTGCCGTGGATGTCCTTGCCGAAGCTGACGATGAGCCCGGCCACTTGGGCGCCGACGTTGATGAGGTCTTCCGCCTCCAGGGTCCCGGTCGAGCTAATGGTTGGGGCCACGTCGCCCCGCTGGATCGTCGTCAGGCGATACACGGTCCCGGAATTGGCAGCAGTGTGCCTGGCATAATAGGCCGCGCCGCCCCCTGCCAGGCCAAGCAAAGCTAGAATTGCGAATGCTCGTTTCATTGATGTTCCTCGGATTTGTAACAGCGCCGGATCACCTCTTCCTTCAGTCCCATGCCGCGCAGGCAGAACCAGACGACCTGTTTCACAAGTTCTTCATGCGACACTCCGTAGTCGATCACCGCCTCACGCGGCAGTCTGTGGAGCATGATCCCGGTAATCAATTGATGGACCATCCAACCTGCGAGATTCGCCTGAACGGGCCGATCGAGCATATCGCCTGCACGGTTTGCCGCCTTGATACACTGTTCGACCTTCGTGACCCATCGAGACGGCCCTCCCTGGATGGCCAGTCGGGTAAACTCGCCCTCGTCCATCAGGCTGCGAAGAACAAGGCGGAAAAACAGAAGCCCCTCGCCGTCGCGCGGCTCTGCCAGAATGTGTGATACTAGATCACTGACCAAGAACACCAGGGCTGCCGTGGATGGCTCCAGCGACTGCAAGCGCTCGGCGAGGTTCGCGCCCTCTTCCTTGAAGCAGGACATCTGGATGGCGGAATAGAGGGCTTCCTTGTTGGGAAAGTGTTTGAATAAGAGCGCCTCCGAGACCCCCGCCGCCTCCGCCAACGCGCGTGTGGTCGTTCTCTCGAACCCCTTTTCGACGAAAATCCTCCGGGCCGCAGTGATGATTGCCGTGCGGCGATCCGCGCTCGGCATTTTTGAGGATGTCTTCATGGAGTCTTCCTTTCGCTTCTATAGTAAGTGTACACACACTTACTTCCGCCGTCAACCCTTCATTTTTCGACATCCCAACCTTCTGCTCGGCGTTTTGCCTGATACATCGTGTCAGATCGCCTAAGATTCTCGGTCACGATGCGAAGTCGACGGTTGGGGTCAGAAGTGCGAGGTGAGCCATCTTTCGACCCGAGTAGCGCGCGCCCGTGGCGCACTCGCCCGCCCGCTAGCGCGCCGTCATTGACACTTTCTCGCCGTTCCACCGGCCACGCTCGTCTCGTTCGATTCGCAAGTCATTTATGACGTGCAACTTACGGCACGAAGTCTCGAAGCAAGCATCTCCGGCATGATCGCTGCTTTAGAGCGGTACAGGCAAGGACGGGAGCAACGATGAATTCAACAGAGGAAAGTGCAAGCCATGTTGCGAATCACGGTCCACGACAAGCCGCAGGTCCTCACGCTCCAGCTCGAAGGGAGGTTGGCGGGGCCGTGGCTGCGGGAGCTGGAGGAGTGCTGGAAAAGCACGCTGGCCCAGCCGCGCAAATCAATCCTCTGCGTGGACCTCACGGGGGTGACCTTCATCGACGACGCGGGCAAGACCTGCCTGGCGGCCATGCACCGTCAGGGGGCCGAATTCGTCGCCGCCGACTGTCTGACCAAAGACATTGTGGCCGAGATTCGTCAACGTCGGTTCGAACAGCAAGACTGACTTCCTGTTTTGCGAGGCCGCCGCCATTGACGCGACCGCACGGACTGTTTTTTTCCTCACACTACTACGACCTGACCTAGGAGTTTAACCATGAACACGATAGCCGAGAAGAATTCTCAAGACTCTCACATTTCGACCGGAGCTACGCTAGCCCCTGCCGACAAGGCGCTCACGCGAGTGCCCAGCGGTACGTCGGCTGCCACGGCCGATCCGTCCCCGCACCCCGACGCACCTGCCACGCCGCCCGCCAGTTCGCCTCACGTTACCCAGCCCCAGCCGCCTGTCACCACTCCGCCTGCGCATCGCTACCGCAAGTGGCTGCTGCTGGCCGGAACTGTGGCCGCGCTGGTGGCGAGCAGTCACTTCCTGACCCCGTGGGTCAATACGGCACTCAGCACGGTGAGTACCGCGGACGCTTACGTCAACGGTGACGCAACTTTCGTGGCCCCCCGGGTACCCGATCGCGTCACGCGCTGGTTTTGAACTGGCCGACGAGCGACTGCAATTCTTCGGCCACGTGTGTCAGCTTGCCGCTGGTGCTTTGCGTGATCGTCGCCCCCTGGGCGGTCTGTTTCGCCGCTTGGTCCACCTGCACCATGTTGCGAGCGATCTCCTGGGTGGCCGTGGCCGACTCGGCGACGCCCTTAGCTACCGTTTCCGCGGCCGCCGAGGTCTGGGCCACATTGCGGGCAATCTCCTTGGTAGTGATGCTCTGCTCTTCGACGGCGGAAGCAATCGTTCGCGAGACTTCGTTGACCTTCTTGATCACCTCGCCGATTTCGCCGATGGACTGTACCACCTCGCCGGTCGAGTTCTGCATGCCCTCGATCCGCTGGCGGATGTCCTGGGTGGCGGTGGCGGTCTGGCGGGCCAGTTCCTTGACCTCGCTGGCTACGACAGCGAAGCCCATGCCGGCCTCGCCGGCGCGGGCCGCCTCGATCGTCGCGTTCAGGGCCAAGAGATTGGTCTGTTCGGCGATGTCCATGATCACTTCAATCACCTTGCCGACTTCGGCGGCAGCGACCCCCAATTCGCCGATTTTGCCATTGCCGGCCGTCACCAGTTCCGCCGCATTGTTGGCGACTGAGGCCGCTTGCTCGGCGCTGCGGGCCACCTCGCTGATGCTGGCGGTCAGTTCTTCCACGGCCGAGGCTACTGTCTTGACGTTGCCCGACATCTGATCAGTGGAAGCGGCCATGGTGGTCATGTTGGCCGACATCTGCTCTGCGGCCGCGGCGACACTTGCCGACTGGTTGGTGGTCTCCTCCGCACCGCTGGCCAAGTCGGTGGCGGTGCGTGACAACTCGGCCGACTCGCCGCCGAGCGTGGCCGTTTCGCGAACGACGCCGCGAACCGTGTCGTGGAGCTTGCCCACGAAGCGGTTGAACTGCTCCGACAGTCGGCCGATCTCGTCTCGCCGTGCCGCAGGCAGCCGCCTGGTCAGGTCGCCGTCGCCTTCCGCGATATCGCGCAGCACGTCGGTCGTAGCGCGAAGCGAGCCCACGATCTGCCGCGACATCAAGCCGTTCAAGGCCATGGTCAACACGCCGGCGGTGATAATAATGGCTGCGATCGTGATAAAGACGCTACGAATCCCGTTCATGGTCTGTAACTGTGATTCTTCCCTCTGCGCCTTCAAGTCCTCCGCTAGGGCAACCATTTCCTTCTCGGCTCCGGCCTTGGCGTCCGCGAACCGCTCGACGTTGCCGACATATTCCTTGATCCGTTGCATCACCTTACGGTTGGCCTCTTGTGCCTTCAAGGCCATTGTCTGAAATGGCGTGTTCTTCAGTTGCTTGATGTCCGCGTCGGTATTCCGGACCGCCTGTTCCAGGAAGGCCAAGAGCGCATCCTTGGCATTTGGATCAAAGGCCATGCGATAGAAAAGCTTTTGGATAGCCCAATTCGACGAGGTATTCACGTGCGCCCCGCCGATGACCAGCCGCTCCAAGGGCGTGACGGACTTCTCGGTCGTGGGATCGGCCAGCTTCACAATCACCTGGCTAATGTATTCGTCGGATTGCCGCTTGGAGAAGTCCCCAAGCTCCATGACTTCTTTCTCGATCTCCAAATTCCGCCGCTTCTTGATCCCCGACTCCCGCAGATAGTCGCCCACCTTTGCCAGTCCGGCCGCGTCCTTGTCATTCAGGGACGGCCGCAGATTTGCCATGCTGTTTGTCAAGTCTTCTTCAATCTTCGCCGAGGGAATGATCTGCTCAAAATAAGCAACCAGCGTCTGCTGGGCGTCTCGGATCTCGGTCACCGTCCGGTTAAGCCGCGAATACTCTTGCAACATGTGGCGGGAGACGGCCGTATTCCAGATGATCATACCGAGCACCAGGGCCAGGGCGAGCGGTTGAACGGCCACGGGAATGAGAAGTTTGCTGCGAATCGTCATTACAGGCTTATCCTTTCTTCTTGGTTTTGGGTGTCATGCCGCCGGCGGCTAGCCGAGGCGATCGTGCAGTATGGTGACCGCCAAGCAGGGAGCCCGACGAGGGTGGCACCGAATTGTGAGTTACCAAGTTATCAAGGTTACCAAGTCGTGAGCGAAGGACTTCAGTTCGTGGGTCCGAAGCTCACGAAACACCCGAACCTACCGGCTTCAGCCGGTAGTGGTTCAGTTCAAAAGACTAGATCGCAGAAGCATGCATTGTCGTTTCAGAAGTGAACAAGGTCGCTATCTTCCGTGGTCTCGTGTCGATATCTAACGCTTGTAAGGCTAATAAGGAAGCTACGGCACGGCTTGCTTCCGTTTTGTGTAGGCTTGGCCCTGTTCGGACGACCGGCGAGCGCTGTGTCGATGCCTCAAGTACCTTTCCGATGGCTTGCCGGTTTGCCACTTTGCCAGTTTCAAATATGGCGACGTGGGCGAGGATAGGCCGTTCACGAGCCATCTTGCCCATCCTGCCGTTCAGTCGCACTCCCGACCGAATGGCAATCTGGGTAAGACCGCCTCACTCCGCTGTCCTATATCTCAGCTCCCCGTTGCCCCGTAGCATCACCACCTGCCCCGTCGCCACCAGCCCCTTCAAGATGTCCTGCAAAGTCTCGGGCGATAGCCGGACGACCTTCCGTATGCGGTCAAGGGAGACGCCCACTGCGCCCCCCTGCGCTATCAGCGTGGCAAGGTTGTCGGCGGCGGAGGGGTCGTCGGCGACATGTTCGAGCCATTGGCGGAAGGTCTGCATGAGGTGTGTATGCGGCTCCGGGGCCACTTGCAGATTCGAGCCGGACCAGGAGGACAGCCCGCCGAGCAGCTTAGCCAACTATTTGGCTAAGCACCTTTCGCCATCCCACATCGGGGTTTGCCACTTTGCCAGTCTTCGAATGCCTTGTGCGAAACCAATGAAGGCTGGTCGGCTTGGGACAAGGCAGGTTTTCGGCTGACAGGGAAAGTCCTGCCGATTAAAATAGACGCATGGCTCCCAAGAAGAAACCCTTCGATCGCACGCCGATCTGCGACCCCGTAGCCGATCCGCCAAACCCTGGATTGTAGGGCATGGAAATGGACACTTACGCGAATTTTGCGCAGCTCAGTGCCGCAGAGGGCGAAGGCGACGATTTTGTAGTAAGCACGGCTGCGCGCTGCGGCGCATCGACTGTTGTCCTGGCACCTCACGGCGGCGGCATCGAGCTGGGCACGTCTGAGGTCGCCCTGCGGATCGCCGAAGACGATCTGTCTTACGCCGTATTCGAAGGCCGGAAACCGACAGGAAACTTACGGTTGCACATCACAAGTAGTCACTTCGATGAGCCTCGCTGTTTGGAGCTAGTTGAGGCGGCAGACAATGTGCTGACCATCCACGGAGAAGAAAGCGACCACTAAGTCGTCTTTCTTGGCGGCAGGGATGGGGATCTTGGTAGTAGGATACGAGGCGCTTTGGAGGCGGCGGGATATAGAATGGAGGTTCATCCAGACCCTGAACTTGCCGGCATCGCCGCAGACAATGTTTGTAATCGCGGACGCCGACGCGCAGGTGTCCAGCTGGAACTCAGCTCCGGCTTGCGCAAGACGTTCTTTGAATCGCTTGACTCGCAAGGGCGGGCTCGACCTACAGAAGAGCTTGCCAAGTTCGCATCTGCCGTTCGGAAGGGGCTGCGTATGGGAGGAGCCCTGTAACCGTGCCTAAGTTCGCCAGCGTGATCGTGGACGGCGGGAGGGACTACCGGGTCGAAGCGTCCAGGACGTTCCGGGAGCGACTGGCGACGCTGGGCGGCATCGTCAGCCGCCTGGCCGGGTCGCAGGCGGATCTGGACACTGTCCTGTTCCCGGCTGGGTACTTCTGCACATCGCAGGCGACGCGGGTGCCGGAAGTCGCCGGCGCCACAATGGAGTCGCTCGTCCAAATCGCGCCGCCGTTCGCCGTCGTATGGGGAGTCGACGGCTGGACCGACGACTCGAAGCGGGAAGCACGGTGCGGCCGGTTGGGCTACCCATTCTTCGTCTTCGTCAGGTTGCCCGGAAAGACCGGTTGCCTCCGGTTCCAACAGACGGCGGTCAGCGCCTTGGAAGGGCTCGACGATCGGTGGGCAGGCAGGGACGTCGTCATCGCCGGCACGAGGAACGCCCTGCTCGTCTGCGGCGAGACCTGGAGCGACCGCCTGCTGGGAGGGTCGCCGGCGCCCGCCCGCTCGTCCTGCTCGTTCCGGCCCACCGGAACGTGAACCTGTCTGGCGGACGGTCAAGACGCAGCTGGCACCTGCGCCTGAGCGAGTTTAATCAGCGCACCGGGATACCGGTCGTCCTGGCGGAACACAGCCGGTCGCCGGGACGCTACGCCTACTCGTGGGGCGGAAGGCCGCTGCCGGGCACTTCGGTTCCCGATGGTCTCCCGGTCGTCTGCACCGTCAAGTTGATTGAAGTCTGAAAGCGACACCCCCGCCCCGGCTTGCGCAATGACCGTCGCCAAGCTCTCGGCGGCGGGGGCTTCTTGGTCGCGATTCTTCAGCCATTCTCGAAAGGACGGTCTCCGCATGGAGTATCTATGGTGCCAAGATCGGTTTCAGGAGACGAATCAGCGGGCATTCCGCCAGGGGCAAGGCGACCCAAAAGCCTCCGAGCAGATCGGAGTTGCAAGCCGATCCCCTTCAACCTAGCCTGCGTGCCCAGAATGTTCCCTATCGGCGCTTGCGAACGTAAAGCGAAATCCACAATTAAACTGCCGGTGATCATCCTCCCGCTCCAAACCGTTTCTTCCGCCGATGGGCCATAGAGTTTTCCACTCCGCGTTAAACAGGACTTCGATCCTATCGGCCGTATTTTCCAAGCCAAACAAGAGAGCCCTTGGCAATTCCTGGTAAACGGCATCCGACTTCCCTTGTGCCCATTTTACTAAGGTCCGCATTAACGCCGTCGTCGACCACTGCCGACGGACATTGTATGGGAGCGACTCCAGCCACGTCACAACACACTTTTCAGCGATCTCGACGTATCGAAGCGAGTAGCCGCCACCGTGCTCGCGCGCATGCGCAAGCAACGCCTCCACCGCCGACATCAGTTCGCTGAGCACAAATGCGAACGGCGGGTACATCCCGTCGCCGTCCGGCTGAAGTTCGCAGATGAAGCAGTCCGAACTCTGCGGGCGCTGATTGTTCTCACATAGATCCCTGATAACACTGCGGGAGTTCTTCCGGATCGCATCTAGTTCTGCCTGCACCTTCAAGAGCTTCGTCCTAGCGGCATCGGCATCCTTGTTTAACCTAATGTCTCCGAACGCAGAGCCAAGTACCCGCAGGCAACGGTACAACACCAATCCTCCGGTCGAGGCGATAACCATCGCTCGATCGACAATGCTCTCCAACTGCGATAATTCAGCGACTTCAATGTGTGCCCCGGCGAGAATCGCCGTCAGCTGTGTTACGGCCTGCTTCTCATGTGTCATGACCCCGCCTTTCGGGCTACGTATGTACAAGAGGAGTTCAGGGAGATGCCTGGCGCTCAGGCAAGTAGGGATCGATCGAGCCCAGTCATTAAAGGTGTCGCTTGTGCGCGGCTCGCGTCCCATCTGGATAAGCTTCGATGGTTCGAACTCGATGCCCGGTTTCAAAAAGAAAGGAAGAATGATCTCTCGTGCAAAGAATTCACGTTCGGTAGAGCTGTTTCGAACTTCCTCGCGGTATGTCGTGTTGAGCAACGAGTAATTCGAACAGAGCAACTCAACGCCCCTAATATCGCTCCACATCTTCGTGGCGAAGGCGAACACACTTGGCTCCTCCGAAATCGCGAGATCACGTTCTGACGAGAAAAAGACTGCGAACGCATCGGTGCGTTTCCCTGAACTCGGCAGAGGAGATGGAGGGAGGACGTAGCATGCATATCTGAGGCGTGCTTGTACAAGAAAGGCAGCGAATGCTGACAGAATTTCGCTTGGCGCGTTGAGGTTGCCGTAGCGCCACCTAGCGTTTGCAATGTGGAACCGAGTCGGCGCAACGCCTCCGTGATCGAGAAAGGCGAGCACAGCGGAATCGACGGCGACACCTCCCAGAGTGAGCCTCTGCACGCAAGGAGGTGGCTTCCCGGTTTGAGTCAGAGGTGGTCCATCTGGGACAAGCTTAAACACGTCATTGACTTCCAGAAAGGCATCGAGGTTCTTCACTTCGAGCACATCACTGCAAATCGTCTCCTGGCCAACGCACAGAGTCACCTGGAGTTCGGCCGCTGCGTTGTCCTTGGCGACCTGCCCGAGGCGGATTCGCAGCCACGAGCCTGCGCTGCTGGCCGCCCCTTCCTGGTTAAGATAATCGCTCAGCGTCAGCCAGTCGTTGTTTCTGCGTTTGCATTCATAAATAATTACCATATGTCGGAAATAGGCTTGAGCAACGTGCAAGACAAAGTCTGGATCCTCGGTAGAATTTGGATCCATGGTACTAGGACGGCGGAAGTCGTAAATGTGGTCTATACCGTCATTGCTCAGCTCACGTCGCCCCTGATCTTTGCGCTCAAAGGTCGTGACGCGCAAGAGCCCTCGATGTCCCTTGGCAATCTCGTAATCACCAAGAACCTGCAATGCGTCGTGGACGGCGGATTGGATCCTTAGGTGCAGACCTTCACGACCCGTGGATGTCGCGAGGTGGCGTTCCGTGCCCGTAACGCAATTCGCATGGATGGATAGTGATAGACTACCTGGCCGTCGGAGGCACCAAATGGCCCGATCGACGCTAAAGCGCCGATGCGGCCGCCTCGGATCGCTGGCCGATCCTTGCATGCCTGTCGTGTCTGCATAGCGCACGAGGGGGAGCAAGTTTTTTGCCGAATCAGGGATGTCTTGATACAATCTATCGATGGTGTCGATCCATTCCTTGTACAGCGACTGATCATTGGGAAACTCTGAGGGGATTCGCTTATCGGTACAGCATGTGTAGTCGAAAGTCCTGACCATCTCAGCCGTCCCAAACTTTGAATCCGCAACGCACCGTGAAAACTCGCCTGGCGTCAGAAAATGTCGTCGATCGACGAGGGAGTAAAATCCGAGCAGCTCATCCTTCTCTTTGATCACATCGCGAAAGAAGTCCGCGACGCTGGGATTCAACGCCAAATCCCAAAGGACAAGCAATCCGCCAGGCTTCAACGCTTCGTAAAGGCAGGTGAGGAATTCAGCCTGCCTCGGCTGTGGCACTTCATGCAGAACCATTCGGAGCAAAATCCTATCATACCCTCTGTGGGGGTGCCACTGCGCTCCGATCAATGCCTGGTCAAAGTGCATGACAGAGCGGGGTGTTGCATCGCCCGCCATGCTGGGAAGCGCGCCCTTGATCTGCTCTCGCGCTCGCTCAAGCTGGCGGCCACTCTCATCGACCAAGTCGACAATAAATGAAAAGGCTGGATACCGCTTCAACAGTTCCGTGGTGCATGCCGCGTAACCGCACCCGCAGTCCAGGATGATATTGCCGTCGTCGGGGCAAGCCGCCGCGAAGAACCAATCCCAGTGCTCATTGCGCACGTCGTGGATTGTCTCGTACGAAACAATTCGCTTGTCGAACGCCGTCGTCAGAGGCTCGGGTGACGGCTGCCGCTTGTTTGAAAGGAGAAGCCCAGGGCCCACGGTTTCGACGGTACCGTCACCGGGCGGTGCGCTGCCCAGTTTCAGTTCGGCAATTTTCGGTGCCGCCGCGAGTGCCACAGGAGCGTTAGCGCTGGTTGGTTCGGCGATGGTTTGGTCCATGGGCAGCCGAACATCAATATGGTCGCGCCCTGTACCTTCGTCTCGATTAAGCTTTGGGATTGAGTCGTAGTCCGGAACAGGACGCCAGCCGTTATCGCCATGATCCTTTGCAATACGCGGCCAATGACGGATGAAACCACTCTTTTTCCCCGCTATGAAATGGCCGGCAGAGTAGCCATGACTACGAACCTCCCGGTCACCAAAGTGTTCGAGGCCAAATAGCGAGCGTCCTTGCCATGTCCGCAATACTGGACCGCCTCCGGTCGACTTACTCCGAACCAAGCAGGTGTGCGCATGGCCGAACAGGTGTAGGGCAAAGGATCCAGCTGGGTTGATTTGAGGATACTCGCGCTCGCGAGCCTGTTGGTCCAACCAGTCGGGGCCATGGTGTGTAAGGAGGAAGCAGAAGTGATGCCGTGCGACCCACGCGGGGCCATCGCCGTCGCATGCGCCTTGAAATTGCTTTGCGTGGACGGCGAGCTTGCCCTCGTAATCGCCCTTAGTGAGTTGCAGGAACGCTGTGTTTAATCCAAGGACTCCGACCTTCAAACCGTTAGCCTCGATTGTGGCGGAGAAATCGCCGGGTAGGAAACCAGGATTGATCATTACGTTGTTGGGCAGACGGCGCTGATTCGATCTCCTCCACCATTCCATGAACGGCTCAAACGCGTTGTTGACGACGTCTCGAAATTGTGATTTATTGCGGTTCCAAAACTCCTTCTGGACATCGGGACGCGCGCTCCACTGCGTGACGAGGCATTCTTGCGGCGAGCCCTCTAACATTTCCGGCCACAGCAGGTCGTGGTTACCCGGAACGCCAAAGAGTACCGGATACGAGCCCATATCGGACAGGTGCTGCCAAAGATCATCCAACAGGCCGTCAAGTTTCGTGAATTCCGCAGGTGATCCCGCTTGAACAAAGTCCCCCGTGAAGAAGACGGCATCCCACGGTCCGCATTTTTTGTGCAGCGATTTCAAGTCCTCGAAGAATCGGGCCTTAATCTGTGGAAAAAGATGGGCAAAGTCCTCCATTCCCACATGTAAATCGGTAATATGCAGCCATCCAAATCGTGCTTGCCCCATTGCAGTGTCCCCTCGTCGCCGTCGCTCGGCTCTCCGATCGGCGTCGTCCGCTGTACTCCTTGCCGTTGCTTTGCCCTAGATACCGCCCCGAATTTCATGCGACGCGGTACTCTCGGAAGTAGTCGGTGCCTTCTTGTCTGGTCTGTCTGGTCCCGATCGGTTGTCCGCCCGGTATGGCAGGGCGATCGGGGCAGAGGACGAAAATGCCTTTCCCTCACGCCAGCGTGCCGACCATCTGCAGGTTCGGGCTGGTCTCCAGGTCGCGCGGGGTGACGAAATCGGCGACTGCTGATGCGGCAACGATGTCCCCGGGCGTCGTTGCAAAGGCGAACTCGCGCGTGCCGAGGTTCCGTTTTTTCGCCACGGCGTAGTTGAGCAAGAAGGTGGCCGCCTCCCGCTTGAAGTCGACTTCGTCCGGCGTTAACGCCTCCGCCCGTACCATCGGGGTAGGTGCGGCAGCAAGCTTTGGCACGTCCGAACCGCGCACACGAATTGCGTAAGGCGGCCCAGCCTCGGTGTAGCAGCGGTAGACGAGTTCCGAGCAGATCATCGGCTCCTTGCCAGCGTGGATCATGCCGGCGATCTTCTCGGCTGCCGAGTCGAGGAAGCGGCGGAGAATCATTGCCAGCACGGGCGACAGGTTCTTCTGGGCTTCGGTTCGAGTCGCGCACAGTAAAGCCAGCAGCACGATTTGCTCATAGCCGTATCGCTGGCGATTCTGCACGTAGTACTGGATGCAGCCTAGGACGGGCTCCGGGCCAAGCCCTGGAATTCCCAGCGGCTTGCCGTCGTTGCTGATAAACCGATACACGTCGACGAACCGCGCCTCTGGCAGGCTGCTGCCGACTATGTTATTGACCGTAGTGCCCTGCGACAGCATTTCCACGACGTTCGCGCCGTCGTAAACGGCGGCGTGGCTGTAGTTTCCCTGATCGAACATGCGGATCAGATCGGAGACGATACCCGTGCCCTGCATCAGCAGCACGTCGCCCGGTTTCAAGTCTGCCTGCGGTACCTTCGCGCCCATGTTTACCTCCAAAGGTTAGAACTCGCCGAATGGCTGCCACTCCTATTCCGGATTCCGTCAGCATAGCACGGTAGCCGTGGGCGTCAAGCAAGAAGGATATCCAAACGACCGGCAGAACGGCATAACCGCTGTCAGATCCGGCATTTCGCCAACAATGAAAATTGTGGCCGTCGATTTGGGGGCGGGATGGCGGTGACTCAGCGACTTTGCGCTTGTCGAGGATTCCTGACGGGAAGGATTCGCTCTCCACCTGGCAGCGGGAAATCGAAGTGGCACGATGCACCTTTGATCGTCGTGCGCCCGACTTGTCGGGGTTCTCAAGGCTCTGTTTCTGAGAGACCCGGAAATAGTCTCGGTTGTGGTGCGCTTGCGCAAACAACGACCAGGCAAGGCTTTCCGCCGGCGACGCCGTTGCTCACGGCACGCTCGACGTTGTTGCCGAATGCGAGATCGCCCCGTCCCACGATCACAATTGCACGATGCCACTGTGATGCTCCCTACAGATGGCGCAGACCGCCGAAAAACTCGCCTGTCTTGTTCCAAAAATGGCAACGGCGAGCCATCGGAAGACTGCCGACTGGCAGTCGGCACATGTTGCCGCTTGCAGCCGTCCAAGACGGGCGCTATTCTGATACCTGAACGGGACCAGTTTCCTGACGGCTCGTCACCTTTCGGTCATCGTGCCGGACGAGCTTGCCAACGAACCGTCCTTAACAAGGAGCAAGTCATGGTACATCGTCGGATTCGCTATGAAATGGCGCGTTTTGTGCTGCCGAAGCATCGGGATTACATCGTTGTGGAACTGAAGTACGAAACACCTGTCGTCGCCGAGCAGAAGAACGCCCGGTTCGTTGGCAAGGACGAAGGCGAGCAGGATGCCGAGAAGCTCAATGGCGTGATCGCCAAGTTCGGCATCCTGGGCGTGCGCAACCAGTTCCCGTTGCGGCCCAAGGCTGTCCGCCAGTCGCTTGAGGTGGCTACCAAGTTGCCGGATATTCCGATGGCGAGCGCCGTGGCCCGCAAGATCGCTACGGTGACGAAGAAGGATCTGGACGTCTCATCGTTCTTCAAGAGCAATTTCGTCGCAGTGGTTCCGAAGAATGCGGCTGACGCAAAGAAGATCGCATCCGCGCTGAAGAAGCAGCCGGCGGTCTGGGACGCGTACCCGGCGCCTTACCCGGTCCCGCCGCTCTATGTGCAGTTGCCGGACATCGCTGAACCGGGATCCTTCAATCTCGAACCCACGCAGGGTTACTTGTATTCGGCTCCTTACGGGATCGGGGCGATGGACGCCTGGGAGTATGCCGGCGGGAAGGGCGACGGCGTGTCGATTTGCGACGTCGAGTACGCATGGAACCTCGATCACGAGGACCTGCCGCGCACGATCAAGCGCCTTGGCGGCACGCCGCTTACCCAAAACGACTTCGTCAACCACGGGACGGCCGTCCTTGGCGAGATGGTGGCGGTACCCAACGCCTTCGGAGCCGTGGGAATCAGCCATGAGGCGAAGGCGTTCGTCCAGAGCGCCATGACCGACAACAACGTGTACGATCTTGCTTGGGCAATCGATAACGCTGCCTCGAAGCTCTCGGCGGGCGACGTCATGCTGATCGAGCAGCACTCGGAGCTGAATCCCGGAAAGGGTGATTTCGTGGCCATGCAGTATTGGTCGGCTATCTTCACCGCGATCCAGGCTGCCGTGAACAAGGGCATCGTCGTCGTCGAGGCGGCAGGAAACGGCAGCCAGAATTTCGACGCCGCGGGGTTCAACGGTTCGTATCTGCAAAAGGACTGCGGGGCGATCGTGGTCGGAGCGGGCGTTCCGCCGACGAACCGCGTGGACTTCAACGGCTTCGGTCAGGCTTATCCAGGCTACAGTTCCTTGGGCGTTCCCCGCTCCCGGATCTTCTTCTCCAACTATGGGAAGATCGTCAACCTGCAGGGATGGGGCTGGCATGTGTCGTCGACCGGCTACGGTGACGCCCAAGACGGAGCGGACCCCAACAAGTTCTATACCTTCAGGTTCTCCGGCACGTCCAGTGCCTCGCCCATCGTGACGGGGGCTGTTGCCTGTCTTCAGGGGGCAGCGCGGGCAAAAGTCGGGCGTCCGTTGACGCCGGACCGCGTGCGGAAGCTGCTCGTCGACACCGGAACTCTGCAGGAGGACAGCCCGGGCGTGGCCGTGGCGTCGAACCATATCGGTCCGCAGCCAAACCTGGTTGCCGCGATCAAGCGATTGCAATAAGATGCGTGACCTTTCTTGGCCACCGCGCGGTCAGCGCGTACAATTGATTTGGAGGAACGGCTGGGAAAGGGAGGCGAGAAAATGGTAATGCTTCGTCCGGATGGAAAAGGTCCGGTGGTCGCGATCCGAGTCCCCTTGGAGGCAACCGTCAAGCCGCAATGGCGCTTCGATCCCGCTGCGCGCGTTTTCAAGACTCGCCGGGGTCGAACCTCGTTTTCGCCCTGGGATGATTTGCCGGTTGGGACGGAGATCGTCTACGCCGTTCCTCGCCTGGCTGATATCTCGCCATCGGAACTTTCCAAGCACGAGCGACGACTGGCGCGATCGATTCAAGTGATTCTGCCTCTCGGAAAGAAGCCGGATGATTATTTGGACGTGGTCCGAGCTTGGCCCTCTGTGGACGAGGTCCAGATGGGCCCTTGCCCCGCTCTACCCGGAATCCCGCCCGCGCCGGGCCTCGCCACATAGCATGCCAACGCTCCGGTATCCGCCTCGGTCGCCACTGCCTGGGACGGCAGGGTGTCGTAGCCACCACGATGGAGAAGTCGTCTCGACGGGCGCAAACCTGTCCCCAAGGGCTTTAGGCCAGCCTTCTTTTGGGTAAGAAACAGACAACAAAGCGCGGGAGGGTTCGTCGGGATATATCCTGGGGTGGCGGGCGATGATCCCAAGCGGTCGCGCCCCACCAACCATCATGGCAACCGAGCCGTTCCATCCACATTTTGAGGGGCGAATTGCCGCCGAAGAATGATGGGGAAGGTCGAGCCAAGCTCCCGTTGGCCGCGATCCTTCGTTCTCTAACGCTCTGCCAATCAGTCAACGTGACAGCCGAACTCCCATCCAGAACCGCCCCCAGAAAACGGCAATGAGAACCCAGGATATATCCTGCCTACTCTCCTGATGCCACTCAGACATTCCGTTTCCCCTTCTTGGTCAGCGAGTCCACGACACACGATCTACTTGTGATGTCGTTTCTTCTGCCACTCATCCAGGAACTTGCCCACTACGTTGCCCTCTTCCGTACCGTCGGGGTGGGTAATGATCCAGTCCACCAGCTCGCTCTCGGGGAAAACATAGGGATCGCCGTCCTTGAACCCCTTAACCTTTAGGCTGTCGCTCGCAATCCGCCCGGTGATGCGTCCGTCCTTGACGCTCGCGATGGCAATGAACACCTGCTCGGTCGTTCCCGTGCCGCCGCGGAGGTTCGTGACGGCAAAAAACGCATAGCCCGCAGGCAGCCCGTCCAAGTGCCGATTCTTGGCTGCGGGATGGTCTCAGGGCCAGCGCGTACTAAAGGCTTGTTCCAGTAAGGACTTGGAGCATGTATTCATCGTTCCAACCACAGTCGCGGCGTTTCATGGCAACGCTGTTTTCGTCGGGGTGCTGCTTCA
>Ga0181520_10004852_pt1 | contig 22038 bp, 19 predicted proteins | sample PEATcosm2014_Bin_29_FD_132451 | JGI IMG/M metagenome (GOLD analysis project Ga0181520, IMG submission 132451) | Peatland microbial communities from MTU Mesocosm Facility, Houghton, MI, USA - PEATcosm2014_Bin02_30_metaG | ecosystem: Environmental > Terrestrial > Soil > Wetlands > Peat | place...
CAGGAGCGCCGCCAGCGCCATTGCCATCAAACCAATCTTCACAGGTATATCGTCCTCCCGAAACGCCGTTGCCGGCCGCTTTCCAGTGGTCAGTGATCAGGGATCAGGCGTCAGTCAGAACCGGCCTGACCTCTGGCTCTGCGGAAACGGCCCGCTGAAGTCCTCCGCGCGAGCTGGAAACGGGCGGGTAGGGCTCCATTCGACAGAGTATCAGACGCACCAAACCCGCGCAGGTTGCCCGCAGGCGACGATTCCGTTCGCGTATGCTTTCTTCGGGGTCAGGAATCCGTCTATATGCCAAGAATGCGTGTTGCCCTCACAATCGCCTCCTTGCTTCTCGGCCTGCCGTCGTTCTCGACAGCGGGATGGGCTCAGCTTGCTCCTTCGCCGGACGAGCCCCCGGTGAGCAACGCACCGGCGCCCGCTGAGGACGAGCCGGTTGCGACCTTCAAGTTCAGCGTCAGCCTGGTGGACGTGGTTTTCACCGTCAAGGACAAGGCCGGGAACCTGGTTCCCCATCTGAACAAAGCCGATTGCACCGTCTCGGAAGACAAGCAGCCGCAGACGCTGAAGAGCTTTGTGGCCGAAACCCAGCTTCCCCTGACGCTCGGCATTCTGTTGGATACTTCGGGCAGTCAGCAGCGCGTACTGCCGCTGGAGCAGGAGGTGGGAAGCCAGTTCCTGGCACGCGTTCTGCGGCAAAAGGACGAGGCGTTCCTGCTCTCCTTCGACGTGGACGTGGACCTTCTTCAGGACTACACCAACAGTCCCAGGCTGTTGACGCGAGCCATGGACAAAGCGGAGATCAACACCGCGGGCGGCAATGGAGCAGCGGGCATCCCTGGAGCCGGCGGAGGCACCATTCCCACGATTGGAGCGCCCAAGGGGACCCTGCTCTACGATGCGGTCTACCTGGCCGCCAACCGCAAGATGAACCAGGAGACAGGCCGCAAGGCCATGATTCTGCTTACCGATGGCGAGGATGAGGGCAGCGAGCACAAGATTGGCGAGGCGATTGCCGCTGCGCAGCGCTCCAATGTCGTGGTCTACGTGATTCTGATTGCAGACCGGGGCTTCTACGGGGGCTTTGGCTACAGCGGCTTCTCCGCCATGAAGAAGATGACAGAAGAGACCGGCGGACGGCTCATCGACGTGGGCAATAACGGCAAGAAACTCGAAGCAGCCTTTCAGCAGATTGAAGACGAACTACGCACCCAGTACGTGGCCACCTATACGCCCAGCAACACCAAGATGGATGGGGGTTTCCGCCGGCTCAGCGTCGAATGCCGCGGAGATGGAATGAAGGTGCAGACTCGCAAGGGCTACTTCGCTCCCTTGCCCCAGAACTAGCCGGAGGCCCCCGCCGTCCAGAGAAGTTCTGGTCGGAATGAGACCAAAGTGTCCGGTTTCTGGACGTTGCGTTACTTGAGTCCCCCCACACAGTAACCTTGCACCTGACAGGGGTCTTCGATAATATCGGCACAAGAAAAAAATACTTTAGCCCCCAGGGGGAAAAAGTATTGACTTCAAGAACCTCGCGGAGGGACCTGCCATGATGGCCGACTGCGTTGCGAACGACGCCTTTGAGATTAGTCCCCGGTTTCGCAGCACCGTTGAAGAGCGGATTGCGCGGCTGGAGAGGGGCGCAGACTACGATGAGGCCCAGTTGGAACGTCTGATGGATGAAGATCATATCCGCAGGCAGATGCGGTTGGTGGCCATGCAGCGAGCCGAGGCCCTGCGCATGAGGCTCTTCCTTGACCGCTCGCAGACCCGGCAGCCGCGGCCCTTGGCTGCCCTATAACCGAAGCCGAATCCCCACCCGAAGATCGATCCAGATTCATAGGGCCGCTGTCTCCCAACGCGAGGCGCGGCCCTTTTGCTTTCTTGGAAGCTTTTTTACGACCCGGCTAATCGCGCCGAAGTAGACTGTTGTGGAAGCGAGGCGCGCCGGGGAATGCAGGAAACCGATTATTTCGTTGTGGACGTTTTCACCGAGACCGCTCTCGCCGGCAACCCGCTGGCGGTGGTGATGAACCCCGGCGGCCTTTCGACTGAGCGGATGCAGGCCATTGCACGCGAGTTCAACCTGTCCGAGACCACTTTTGTCGAACGCCGGCCGCTGGCCGTCGAGCAGGCCGAAGGCGTGAGGGTGCGCATCTTCACCACTCAGGGAGAACTGAACTTCGCTGGCCATCCCACGCTGGGAACAGCCAGCGTGTTGCGCATGCACGCGCCAGACGCCATGCAAACAGACACGGTAACGCTGACGCTGAACGTGGGCCCGGTGCCGGTGCGCTTCGATCCCGAGGGCTTCTTCGGAGAGATGACCCAGCAAGACCCGGAGTTTGGCGGCGAACTCGACCCGGCGGAAGTGGCACGTTTGTGCGGCCTTCGTACAGTGGATTTTTGCCCTGAGTTTCCACCTCAGGTGGTTTCCACGGGCACGGCGTTTGCCATCGTGCTGCTCAACTCTCTAGAAGCGCTGGCGCGGCTCCGGGTGAATCAGCAGGAGGCGACGCCGTGGCTCAGGGAGCGGGGTGCACGCTGGTTTTACGTGCTGGCGGATGGAGACGCCGAGGGGCGCGCCGGTCTGCGCACCTTCCGCGCCCGCATGCAGTTCCATGGCGGCGAGGACCCTGCCACCGGCTCGGCTGCCGGTTGCGCCATCGCTTACCTCGTCCTGCGCGGCGCGGTGGCATCCGGCCAGCGCGTCCATCTGCGCCAAGGAATGGAGATCGGCCGCCCGAGCGATCTGTTCGTGTCGGCGCGGGCGGAACCTTCCAGGGAAGTGAGCGACCTTTTTGAGCGCCCGGAGACAGTCACCCAGTCCCACTGGATGGAACAGGCGAGGGTCACGGGTGTGCGCGTCGGGGGCAGCACCGTTCCCGTGGCAAAAGGACGCCTTTTCCTGTCTTGATACACACGCTTTCAACAGGCTTTCATCATTGCAAGTGACGGCAGGTATTAAATCTAGCCGAATTTCCGATGTTTCATGCGGATTTTCAGGCCTTGTTTCCCCTTTTATTCCCCCTTTTCACAGGCCTCGATTCACCGTACTCTAGCGATTCATTGAAAGAAATTGGACCGGACTTACTCCCGGTTTTGCCCCAGTTTAACAACCAAATTTCGACTGTCAACGAAGACCGAGCCTCTGTGCGGTACATGCCGGATCAAGCCTAGCGTAACGCCGCGCCCCGCCTGGGCCGCGCGCCTCGCGCCTAGCGATCAGGATTTTAGACCCTGCCAGCGAATGCCTGTCTTGTCACCGGTCGCCGACCATGGAGATTGTTCCCCACAGCCAGCCATTCGGGCAGGCAACGGAGAAGTGTTTTCTAAAGTCAGGCCAATGAGATTGAACCAAGGAGCTTACTTAACATCATGCGTCCCAAAAAAGTTATTCTCTGCGTAGACGATAACGAACAAGAGCTTTCCGTACTCAAGTTCATGCTGGCAACCAACGGATACCGGGTGGTTTCAGCCACCAACGGGCAGGAGGCTATCGGCATTTTTTCAGAAACCGCGGTGGACCTGGTACTGGCCGACGTGGCCATGCCGCAGATGGATGGATGCCAGTTGGTCAACCGCCTCAAGCAGATTGCAGGTCACGTGCCCATGATCCTGCTGGGCGACCCGCAGCGGATGGGCGGCGAGATTCACGTGGCCGACGCACTGCTGGCCAAAAAGAATTGCTTGCCCCAGGACCTGCTGGAGCGCATCAAGGTCATGAGCGCCCGCAAGCGCGGCCCCCGCAAGGGCACGGTGCGCCAGTCGTCCATGGCCGAGCTGGCGGTGGCTTCGTGAGGCAAGACCGGCGCTGCGGGCGTCAAGGCGCCCGACGCACTTTCACAGGGTCTTGAGAAACTCCCGCATCTCCGCGCTGGACCAGTCCTGCGATCCGATCAACTTACGCCGCACGATCCCCTGGCGGTCGATGATGTAGGTCTCCGGCCATTTTTCGGAGTGGAAGAGCTTGGCCGCACTCTGGGCGGGATCTCGTACAGTGATCAGGCCCAGGTGCAGGCGGCGGAGAAAACTGCTGTAGAGAAGCGGATCCTGATCCACACTTACGGCAAGGATGGCCAGCTCCGGCTCCTCATTCTGGAGTTTGCGCAGCAAAGGCATCTCCTCACCGCACTCCATCGCCCAACTGGCCCAGAAGTTGAGCACCACCACCCGCCCCCGGTAGTCAGCCAGTTGGATGGTGCTCTTTCCATCGGAGACGGTGAAGTCCGGCGCCGGGGTGCCCACCGGCGAGGCCCAGTTGAAGGTTTGCGCCGACGATTCCGTTTCTGGAAGGGATGGATGGTTATCGACGTAAAGATAAACCAGGAGCCCGCAGGCAACGACCATACCGAGAATGGCCAACTTGAGTTTCCAGCCCGTTACTTTTCTGAACCAAAGCCCCTCGGTAAGGCGAATGTGTTTCTGGGGATCGAATTGCTCTCCCAAACTCGAAGGAGGCTTTGCGTCTTGGGGTACGCGGCCAGGCTCCGGGCGAACCGCCGGCAAAGGGTCTCTCGGGCGGGATTGCAGTTTCGCGTTTGCGGCAGCTTCGTCCCGCAGAGTCACACGTCGCGGCTGGGCATTTTCGATGGTGTCGAGAAGCCGCAACAGCTCAGGGACATCGTGGGGACGGTCTTCACGGGCCTTGGTCAGCATCCGCAGCACCAGCGCGTCCAGCCCCTGCCATTCGGCTAGATCGGGACGCAGGCTGCTGGGCAGCCGGGGCGGCGTATTCCCGTGCTCGTAGGCCCATCCTTCGTAGTTCTCTGCGTCGAAGACGGTCTGGCCGGTAAGCATCTCGAAGAGCACGCCGCCCAGCGCGTAGAGGTCGGTCCGGCCGTCCAACTCCGAGCCGCGCATGCCGCGCCACTGCTCCGGCGCTGCATAGGCCCAGGTCAGCAGCGAACCGCCGGTGCTGGTCCGCCCGGTGCTGCTCTCCTTGGTGGCCACGATGCCGAAGTCGGCGATTTTGGGCACCGGCCGGCCGTTTTCCTGGGCGACGAGGATATTTTCCGGCTTGATGTCGCGGTGCACCATGCCTTTGGCGTGCGCCGCGCCCATCCCTTCGGCGATGCCGCGGACCATGTCCAAGGCCAGTCCGACGTCGAAGGGCCGGGGAGCGCCGTGCAAGAAATCCCTCAAATCCGATCCGTCGACAAACTCCATGGCAAAGAAAAGCGAACCGTCCTCGGCCTGTTCCAGGTCGCCGCAGTCGACGACGTTCTTGTGGCGGACCTGGTGGAGGGTCCGCACCTCGCGCCGGAAGCGGGCGGTGGCCCCCTCGTCGCGGCTCCACTGCCGGGAGAGGAACTTGAGCGCGCGGTACTCGTCCATCAGGGTTTGGCTGGCCAGGTAAACAGCGCCGAAGCCGCCCTCACCGAGCTTGCGCTGGATGCGGTATTTGTTCAGGATCGTCATGCCCGGCTTGAGATCGACGATCTCGCTGAGATAACCCCCGTGAGTGGGGCAGGTTTCCACCTGGTCGGGAAAGCCGGTCATGCATTGCAGACAGAGTTTCATTGGTTCGCTCTCGCAGTTTGAGGGTCTTGCACGGCGCAACCATTGTGTCAGCCCATGCCGCCGCATGCAATTGAACGAGCCAGGCACCTGACGGAGGTGCGAGGCAGAGTAGGCTGGTTTTCCTGCCTTGGCAGGGATGTAAACATTTTCGGCGCTCCCCAATGGGCGGGGGTTCTTGGCTTGCAAATAAACGCCCCTTGACGAGGCTGCACGACAATGCGCATACTCGCCACTTGTGCCCAGGTTGAGGAGTTTTCCTCAGCGCCAGCGGGAGTTGGCTTTTATGGATCTGGTTGTTCTTCGTCTTCTTTTTGTTGCCCTTCTTGCCGGGGTTTGCTTTTTCCTTCATCCATTTGGCATGACAGAGTGGGTGAGTGCGGGCGCGGGCGCTGCGGCGGCCGGCGCGGTGATTGTCTTCGAATACCGGGTGCGGGCGCTGAGCCTGCGGCGCCTGATTGGCGCCGTGGGAGGCAGTGTGCTGGGCATTTTTGGCGCGGCTTTATTTTGCCTGGTGCTGCGTAGCGCTCTAACCCCTGGGGCCACCTTGGCGGTGATCCAGATTTTCGTCCTCCTACTAATGACCTATGTGGGTCTGCTGGTGGGCGCCAACAAGGGCGACCTGCTGAATCCCGCCGCGCTGGGAACTGTCTTCGCCAGCGATCGGCCGACGCGCCGCACCGCCAAGGTGCTGGACACGAGCGTGATCATCGACGGGCGCATCGCCGACATCGCCGAGGCCGGATTCATGGAAGGCATGATGGTGGTGCCGGAGTTTGTACTGCGCGAATTGCAGACCGTAGCCGACTCGACCGACAGCTCCAAACGCCAGCGCGGCCGGCGCGGCCTGGACATGCTGCAACGCATGCAGTCCAACACCAATATTCAAGTGCAGATTGTTCCCGACGACTTTCCTACCATCCGGGAAGTGGACTTGAAGCTGCTTGAACTGGCCAAGAAATGGGAAGCCAAGGTGGTCACCAACGACTTCAACCTGAACAAGGTGGCTCACCTCCACCGCGTGGAAGTGCTGAATATCAACGACTTGGCCAATGCCCTCAAACCGGTGGTTTTGCCCGGTGAGAGGATGACGGTGCTCATCCTGAAAGAAGGCAAGGAGTACAACCAGGGCGTCGGCTACCTGGACGACGGGACCATGGTGGTGGTGGATCACGCCCGTAAGCTGATCGGCAAGGCGATCGAGATTTCAGTAACCAGCGTGCTGCAGACCGCCAGCGGCAAGATGATCTTCGGCAAGATCGACGAAAACGGCAAGAGCAGCGAGCCAGGGCGGCCGGGGCCAGTGGAAATACCACGCTAGCAGCCTGCGGCCACCTGGTGTTGGCATTTGAACTGAGATTTCCGTGAGCCTGGAACAGGGCGGCGCATGGAGGAATTGCAAGTTGGATGAGTTGCCTATCGTTTGCAGTTGTCCCGAACAAAAATGCCCCCGCCATGGCGACTGCGCCGCTTGCCGCGCGATTCACGCGAACGCTAAGCGCCTCAAGGCTCCGCGCTGCGAGCGAAATCCCGGTTGGCTTGGGAGAATCTTCGGCAGGGCAAAGTCCGGCTCAGGAACGCGCTAGCTCGTTCATCCTTCTGCAATCGGCAGCTTGATCCAGAAGATGGCTCCGCCCTGTGGGCCAGGGCGCAGGCCGATTTCGCCGCCGTTGGCTTCCACAGCCCAGCGGGCGATGGACAATCCAAGTCCGGCACCGCCGGTCTCGCGGGTGCGGGCTTCATCCACACGATAGAAGCGGTCAAAAACTCGTTCTGCATCCCTCACTGGGATTCCCGGACCCTCGTCCTGAACGGCAAGTTCGACGAAGCGAGGCTGCCCCTGCTGGCTGTCACCCGAGACCAGGCTGAGGCGAATCGCAGTTCCGGATGGGGAATACTTGACGGCATTGTCGAGCAAGTTGACCACCACCATGCGCAGGAAGGCGCGGTCGGCCCGGACCGGAATGCGACCGTCTCCCGCGACCAGAATGCTCTGTTTCTTTTCTTCCGCCAGCACACTGGCGACGGCGACCGCCTCCTGGACCAGGTCCAGAAGGGAAAATGCGGTTGGATGCAACTCCGGCGCATTCGGCCCTGCCTGGGCGATGGTCAGCAGCGTGTCCACCATGGAAGTTAGCTTGCCTACCTCCTCCAACATGCTCCCAATGATGTCACGGTAATCCGCCGCGTTGCGGTCCTGTTGCAGTCCAACCTCACCGACGCTACGCATGGCGGCCAGCGGGGTGCGGAGTTCGTGGGAGACATCCGCGGTGAAACGCTGCAACTTTTCAAAAGCGTTTTCGAGACGTTCCAGAAGCCCGTTGAGCACGCGGGCCATGTGGCCGAGTTCGTCGCCGGGGTTTTGGATGGGAATTCGCTCGCTGAGACGGCGCTCGGTAATGTGTTCGGTGAGTTGAGCCATTTTTTCCAGCGGATCCAGCGCCTTGCCCGCCAGACGGTACCCGGTGAAGCCGGCCGCGATGAGCGCGACCGGCATGAGCAGCATGAGCACCCCAAACAACTGAATCACGCGAAACCGCAGCGGCTCGGTACTGTAGGCGAGCCGGATCAGCAAGGGAGTTCCGGCGATGGAGTGTCGATGACTGATGGCCAGAACAGGGGTCCCGTCGGCCATGCGCAAACTTCTGGGGGAGAAGCCGTCCACGCCCTCGGCTGGGCGCAGGGGGCCGCCCAGCGGCATGCCGTTCAGCTTGCGATTGCGGAACAGAACCTGGCCGTTGGGATCGAGCACCTCCATCAGGCGCTCCAGCAGCAGCCTGGATTGAGCGCGATTGAAATACTCTTCGTGAAGCGAGAGTGCGCCGTCCGGGGCAAAGTACAACAGACCCTGGACGGTCTCCATGTCCTGCACTTCGGCGTGGTAGAGCTGGTCGGTCAATTGTGTGTACTGGATGATGCACGCACCCCCGACGTATGCGGAAAGCACCAGACCGAAGATCCCGATGTTCCAGAGCGTCAGCCGGCCCCGGATGTGAACGGCGTCGAAGGTCACCGCTTCTCTTCCTCAATGCGCAAGACAAAACCGACTCCCCGAACGGTATGGAGAAGTTTGACCGCAAAGGGATCGTCGAGTTTGTGGCGGATGCGCGCGATATGCACGTCGATGACATTGTCAAGAGAGGTGTAGCGAACAGTGGTCTTCCAAACGTCGCGGGCGACCATTTCCCGCGAAACCACGGCTCCTTCATTCAGCAGCAGGTACTCGAGCAGATCGAACTCGCGACCGGTGAATTCGATGGGGCGTCCGGCGCGGGTTGCAATGCGTCCTCTGACATCCAACCTGAGATCGGCCAACTCCATGACCGAAGCCGCCGCTGGGGTTGCCCGGCGATGCAGGGCGCGCACCCGTGCCAGCAGCTCCGGAAAGGCAAAGGGCTTGACCAGGTAGTCGTCTGCGCCGGCATCCAGGCCGCGCACGCGGTCGGCGACGGAGCTTCTCGAGGTAAGAATCAAGACGGGCATCTTGAAGCCGCCACGGCGAAGCTCGCGGAGGGTTTCAAGGCCGCCCAACCGGGGCAGCATGATGTCGAGGAGAATCAGGTCGAAGCTGCCTTCATGCAGTTGCCGGAGCGCCGCTTCCCCCGAGTAGGCGACGGAGGCTTGGCAGCCGTTCCCATTCAGGCCTTGGGCGATGGCGCCAGCCAGTTTGCGCTCGTCCTCGACAACCAGAATGTGGATGGGCTCATCGGCGAGAGAGCCTTCCGGGGAAACCATGGTGATCACTGTACCGCAAAAACGAGCCGCCGGAACAACCCAAGCGAAAATGTCAGAAACACTTCAGAAATGCTTAAGGAGGCGCGGTGCTGAGATGAAGAGGTCGTTCGAAAACGAGCCAGGAGGAAGAGTATGCAGGCGAGGAATCGCACCCTTCAGTTGAAAGCAGGGGCCGTAGCTCTGAGCATTTTGGGCTCAGCCCTCTGCGCGGCGGCCATGATCCGCGGCGCCCTACCGCCGGAGACGGCAATTCCAGTCCGCTTTGTTCACACGGTAGACGTGTACAAGGCAAAACCAGGCGATCTAATACGCGCCAAGACCCTCCAGGTGATCACGCTTCCCGACGGAATGGAACTTCCCAAAGGAACAGTGGTTACGGGCCACGTAGTTGAAGCCCAGCCACTCCGCCTGGGGCCAGCAGGGGCGGAGCCGCAGGCGTCTCGGCTCTCCATTCACTTCGACCAAATCGTGCATGGGGATGCAACCTTACCGGTAAATCTCTCGGTCCGGGCACTAGCCAACACGCTCGATTCTGACGATGCCGAAAACCTGCACTACATCGACGAATCGTTCGTCGATCCATCCGTGATCTTGATTGGCGGAGACGAGTTCTCCCCATTGGACAAGACCATCAAGGGCGAAGATGGACAGGTGATCGGCTATCACCGCCGGCAAGGCGTCTTCGCGCCACTTCTCGATTCTTATGACGACGCCCCTGGGTCGAATCTGACCTGCCACGCCACGCGCACCGAGCAGTCGGTATCGATCTTTTCTCCCAGAGCGTGCGGCCTTTACGGCTTTGTGGATGAGTCGTTGCCGCATACCGGCCGGCGCGGGAGCGGGACGTTCACGCTGGAGTCGCGGGACCACTCGGTGACGCTGTATGCGGGGGCTACCGCGCTGCTGCAAGAGACCGCGCACTGAAATACAAGGAGGTTGAGGCATCCACTCAAGACCACATGGGAGCCCCAACCTCCCTGCAGCCGTCCGCTCTCTTAAGGCCTGGAACAGCGCCAGAATCGCCGGTCATGCAGAAAGGTCCTTCGAGCTCAGTACTTCTGCACCTTGGGGTCAATCTCGTCGGCCCAGGCGAGGATGCCGCCGGCGAGGTTCACGACGCGCGGATAGCCTGCCTGCTTCAGAAACTCCGCAATCTTCTGGCTGCGCACGCCGCTCCGGCAATGGACGACGATTTCGCGCTCGCGCGGGATCTCATCCAGACGGTTGGGAACCTCGTTCAGCGGAATCAGTTTGCCGCCAATCTGCGCGATCTGGTACTCGTTCGGTTCGCGCACATCGAGGATGTACAGGTCCTCGCCGGCATCGATGCGCCGCTTCAGCTCCTTCACGGTGAGTTGCGGAATTCCGTTCATCGATATCTCCTCCTCAGGCGCCGACTTCCTGCCAGAAGCGCGCGGAGAGGTATCTATCCGCCGCATCGGGAAGCACAACGACGATCACCGCGCTCCGTCCTGCCGCTGCTTCCTCCTCGGCGATTTTCACCGCAGCCGCCACCGCCGCTGCGGCTGAAATGCCCACCAGCAGGCCCTCGTCGCGGGCCATCTTGCGGGCCATGGCCTTGGCCGCCCCGGTCTCCGTCTCCATGGTTCGGCTGGCCAGGTGGGGGTTATAGATGGCCGGAATAATGCCGTCTCCCCGGTGCTTGAGGCCGGCGATGCCGTGCGCAGGAGAGTCCGGCAGTACACTGATCGCCTGAAGGAGCGGATTCTGCCCCTTGAGATGGCGGGCCGTACCCATGAAGGTGCCGGTGGTGCCCAGGCCGGCCACAAAATGGGTGATCTGCCCGGCTGTCTGCGCCCAAATCTCCGGCCCGGTGATCTGGAAATGCGTCAGCCAGTTGGCGTCGTTCGAGAATTGATCGACATAGCAGAAGCGGGCAGGGTCGTTGCCAGCCATCTCCCGGACGCGGCGGATGGCGCCATCGATGCCCTCTTCCGGAGCGGTCCACTCCACCGCGGCCCCATATGCGCCGAGGATTGTCTTGATCTCCGGCGTGACATCGGCGGGCAGGGCCAGTTGCACCGGGAAATCCAAGGCCGCGCCCATCATGGCGAACGCGATACCGGTATTGCCGGTGCTGGCTTCAAGCAGGGTCTTCCCGGGCGTCAGCAATCCGCGCGCGCGGGCATCGCGCACCATGGCCGCGGCCGCCCGGTCCATGACGCTTCCGCTGGGATTGGCCCACTCCGCCTTGCCCAGCAACGTGATGCCCTTGAGGCCAGCAGCCATCTGGTCAAGCCGCAGAAGCGGGGTGTTTCCAATGCGCTCGGGCAGCGTGCTGCCGAATTTCGTTTCAGTAGGTTCGATCTTCATTGCAATTGCCGCTTGCGCTCCCTGTGTGCGAGATTGGGTATGCGGGATTGGAGTTGGCGCAGATGCAGCCAACCGCTCATCCATCATCCTCGCAGACTGGAAAGCGGCCATGGGCAAAAAATCCCGAAATCCGAACTTCGATCAGACTCTTGAAGCCTTGCGCGAACATTCCTTCGCGGTAGAGACTTTTGCCGGAATCGCTGGCGGCGTGCTGGTGAGCAAGCACGGAGCAGCGGCTGTACTGGTCCCGGTCTCGGACGCACCTGCCGCATTTGCAGTGCACCCTGGAGTCCTTGCCGGGGGCAGTGTGGCACGGTTGCTGGATCGCGGCTACCAGAAGTTCATTAAGACCTCCCAATTTGAAATGCCCGCGACGGCAAGCCAATTGCAGGCGATCCATCTGTTTTCAGAGGAACTGAAGCAGTTGACCGGCGCCATAAACCTGTTCAACGAGTCTCTGGGCAGCACCAGCGACTTGTACGAGTACGACCGGCTGAAGGGCCGGGATGCCCCCCATCCCGCAGCCGCCAGCCCCTGGGATGTGGCCGAAGGACACTGATTCTTCCCGAAACTGCGGCGGTGCGGCCGATGGAAGCGGAAGAATACGCGAAATGTCTCGAGGACCTGGCGGCAAACCGCCGGACTGCTCCCCGGTTCGCTCTGGAGGGAGACGCCTCCATCCTGCTGGTTGACCATGGATCGAGCATCTCCTGCAAGATCCTCGATCTCAGCGTGGGCGGATGCCAGTTGCGCACCAGCGACCGCTTCCCTGCCGGTGTCCGGGTGCTGGTCGAGGTCAGCTTCAAAGTCCACGGCATAGTCTTGCGCTTTCGCGGCACGGTCCAATGGAAGGCCGGCGAATCCCTGTTCGGCATCCGTTTTGCCGAGATGACCTCGCGCCGGCGGGATGAGTTGGCCGAGGTGCTGCGCGAAGTTGAGGCGGAAAACGCCGCCAAAACCGAGAGACTCGCTGCCGAGAAGCAGGCCGCCCAATCCCCTGCGACCGAATACGACTGGGATGATGACGAGTAATCCGTCGCGAATTGGCCCATGGGAGGGGAATCTCCTCCGTTCCCGCTTTGCGGGCCCCTCGATGGGGCCTTGAATGCTCTGGAATTTCGCATTTCAATTTGGAACGCGGTCGATTCCCCTCCCAGTCTGAGACTTAGAGCACGAGATGCATGGGAGATTCCTCATGCTCCAAAGATGGGACCGAGCTATGCTGCAACCGATGCAACCGGCCGCCGAATCCGGAACCGCGCCCAGCTTTGCCAGCTTGCTAGCCTCGCTGACGGGGCCTGCGCACAAGCCCACGCCTGCCTGGGACGACAATGACCTGGCCGACGACGTGACCTCATTGAGCTACGAAACCGCTTTGCGGGCCCACGCTCGCTATCGCGCCGCCGGTCCCGGAGATCGCGCTCCGGCCCAGGACGCCGATCCTGAAGAACGCCAATTCGAACCGGGATCACTGCCCCATCCCGGCCCATCCCCCGACGATGGCGGCGAAGCCCAGACAAGCGCGAGTGCGTTGCCAGAGGCCCACAGGCCTCTCCCCGTGCCTCAGGAGCGGAACCTGAAGTCCGCCAGCATTACCATACGCATGAGCCAGGCAGAGTGCGCGCAACTACACCAGCGCGCAGCCGAAGCCGGACTCACGGTTTCGGCTTACCTGCGCTCTTGCACGCTCGAAGCCGAATCCCTGCGGGCGCTGGTGAAACAGACCATGGCGCAATTGCGGTCGAGCGCCGCTGGAGCACAGCCTACGCTCGCTCCGCCGCGCCCACCCTGGCGGCAGAGAATGATGCGGCTCTTTGCCTCCGGGCCGAAGAGGCAGACACAGCGCCGGGCATGGACTCTAAGGGGCTAGAAACGGAAAGAGCCGCCCGGCAACAGGGCAGCTCCTTCCTCAGGGAGAATAGTTCCAACGGAGGCAAAACCATCAGAACTTTCTGGCTGCATACTAGGGGCGGGGGAAGGGAGTGTCAAGCGGAAATCGCGGCGGAAATAACCTGTTGCGATTCAATATGTTACAAAAAGTGAACGGGAAATTATCGCCCTGGTCTTCGCTATGTCTTCGCGTTTTTCCGATTCTGGTGAACCGTCTTTTAGGGGTGTTTTATCGGGGGTTTTCCCTGTTTTTCACAGTTTTCTCTCACCCGTTAACCCTTCGGATGCGACCCCTCGATTCCCGATTCTCAGGTGCGTTTATTCCCGCAAGTTGAGACTGATGAACTCCTCTTCGTAGACTGAGGAGGCCGGCTTGCCCCGAGCCATACGATACGCCGCCCGGAAACCGCCCAGGAAGAATCCCAACAGAATGGCTGCGCTGGCGCCAATGATGACCAGCGTAGCGATGCCCAGAAGCAGCTGTGCGGTCTTTTTCACCTCGGAGTCGGTTGGCTGGGGGATGGAGGTAATATCCGCCTGGTAGTTGACCGTAGCCAGCAATTTGTGGCTCTCCTCGGGAATGGCGTCGCCGCTGACCACGGCCACCAGGGGGCCGCTTCGGCGCACTTCGATGGAAACCTGATCGGAGTCCTGAAGCGGTTTGGGCCAGGCCGGCTGGGCCTGATTTCCGGCTTTAATGTAAGCCCGGATTTTGGTTTCCTGCGCGGCAGCCATCTGCGGAGTGGGGTAGTCGACGATGGTTAGAGTCGCTTGGTTGGAACGGAGCGAGTAGTTGGCGGTAACCGCCTCAGCGCCGAAATCGAAGCCGACCAGCTCGGGGGGCAGCACGCCGCCCGCGCCGGCGTAGCCAGCCGGTCCTAAAGCGTAGTGGGTGGTTTGCCCGTCGAGGTTGTCCTTGGGCAGGCTAGCCAGGATGGGCGGCGCCAGGGCCTTGGTTCCATCGGGAAGCGGCAACTGGGCAGCCAGCTCGCGCAATTCCGAGCCGGACATGGGACCGACCCGGGAGAAGGTCGCGTCGACTACGGTGTTCCCAAGCCAGAAGAGCACGCGGTTGTGGTTCGAGGTGGCTCCGGCGCCGATCTGCTCCTTGGGCCAGCCATTCTGTCGATAGAAAGAGTAAGCTCCATAAGCGCCGCTGGCGTCATGAAAACGCAGCGCCAGCAGGCTGAGCGTTTCACCGCTGCGCTGGTAGGTGGCGATGGCTCCGTCAGCGAAACCGTATTCCTTGAGGGCGGCGGCATGCCCCGGATCGGCCACGACCGGGTCAGACACCTTTTTAGGTGCTTGCGATGAGACCCAGCCGGCGAAAACCTCCGGCAGCAGCGCTTTGGGCACGGGAGGAAGCATCAGGTGTGCGGCGCCCTGAGGAACCTGTGTCTTGGCCGGCGCGGCTTGCGCCTGGGCAGAATGAGCGCTCCCGAGCAGCGCAACCGAACAAACCGCAATCGAAATCCAACAACGCATCGATAAGCTCCAACCTTCAGGGTACACGTTCCCGTGCCCGCCCGTTCTTCGCGCGTCCCCTCTCTACTTGGACACTGGCGGGGCAAGAAAGGTTCCTGCGGTTGGATTTTCAGCGCGGTTCCCAGGTCTCGTCGAATCGCCTGTCTTCCGGCCCGAGGTTGCCAAAATCGATGGTCAGCCCCTGATTGTGATTGTCCTCTTCTGAGGAGTTCACGGTCATCACCAAGCAGACCACCAGGATCAGGTCCGCACCCGCATCCATGCGAATCTCGTATTTATTGCCATTGCCAAAGACCAGGCGGTTCTTGACGACGGCGGCAATCTGCCGGTCGCCTTGGAAAATGGAGTACCTGAGCCCCCTGTGCTCATAGAGGCGGAACAGGTCGCCGTGTCCCTCGCAGGCATAAACGCGCTTCCAGAGCTTCTCGCACCAGAAACGATAGCTTCTGCCGTCGGCCAGGTTGAATGCGTGCCGGTGCCGGAGCGGGGAGATGGAGCCCGCAATCCTGGCCAGAATGCGACCGTCTTCGGACTGCAATTGCAGCTTGTCAGTGAAGGAGAAGATCTTCTTCCGGGCATAGTAAGAGGAGCCGGTGGCGAAGATGTCGTACTCGGAGGAAAAGGAGAACTTTCTTTCCTGGATGGTGACGTTCACTGTATGCTCGCCTCACGCTGAAAGGACAAGGAGAATGTTACTTCAAATGGTCAGGTGTTTCGGGCGGAGGGAACAGAATGTCCCCTAGCGGCTTGTAGTGGCCGCCGTAATAGACCAGGGCATAGCCGCGGATGTAGACCGCGAGCGGACCGCCGAGGACAACCGCGAGCAGCGATCCGGCACCCAGGCCAAGAAGAATGAACAATCCTTGCACGGCAATGCGGAAGTAGGCTCCGGCTCCGGTAGCATCTTCCAGCATGGCGTTGAATCCTGCGGCCGACATGCCTAGAACGCCGAAGACGATCCAGTTCAATATCGATGCAGCGATGACCAGGATGACGATCGCCAGAAACGGCAACAACAGACGAAGAATGAAGTACGACAGGAAGGTGTCGCGGTGGGTGCGAATTCGCTGGCGCACGGCGGCCCATGCTTCGCGGACCGTGAGGTTCTCCAGCGCCATATGAGGGAGGATGAGGTCGTGAAGGATGACCTCGGCAAGCACGGCAGTAACCACCAGCGCGAGGGCAATGCCCAGGCAGGGAAAGAAGACGATGAGGAAGTTTCCGGGGTCGAGCAAACCCTCCTCGGTGCGCGCTGTCAAGACGGTAATAACGCCCAGGACCACCACTCCGACTGCCAAACCCGCCAGAATGAGGAGAAAGAGTGCGACCAGCAGGCTAGCCTTGAAGAGCCGCATCGCCGGGACACGATAAAGGTCCCAGGCCGGACCGATCTCCCGGGTCTCGTGCAGCAGGCAATGGAAAAAAACGAAACGAAGCCGAATGACTGCATAAATTGAAAGAAAGCCGAGAAAGATGGCTACCGCAACGGCGAGCATCGTGAAAGAAACGAATTCCGGCGCAAGAAGAAGAGCGGGGTCGATGGGACGGATGTCAAAGGGCAGCTCATTCGAGACGGTAAAGCGAAAGCTGACAAGTATCCCTTCGGTGACTGTGGCGAGTGCAGTGGTTTTCAAGAACGCAGCCCATTGAAAGGGACGAAAGAGACAGCGATAGGTCCGCTCAATAGCGGGCCAGACGGCCTGCGATGCAGAGAAGGCGTTCATGGGGCTTGCTCCGGGCGAGTTCAGCGTAGCACACCTGGAATCGAGGGGCGCGGTAGCCAAAAGCTGGAGCAAGACGCTTGAACGATCTCCGCAGGGCCGGCACATTGGGACAGCGCAAGCACCTGGGAGATGAGAATTACACGCAATTCCATAAGTTAGTAACGCCGGCTAGCTGCCCATGAAACTCCTTGTTACTTACCGTCGCGTCTAGGATTTCAAGTTCCGGTGGCTACGAAAATGCACCATTAATCAGGCAAGACACGATCAGCGAAAGTCGAGCCGGGTACCGATTCCGCCGGGTTTTGCGGGATTTTATCCCTGAAGCTTCAAAAAATCTCTTATTTATAAAGGAGTTACTGCCGGTCAAGACGATCCATGGGGTCAATCGAACGATTCAGCGTTTTGCCACCTCGCTTGCAGGGTGGAATTACAGCAAAACTCGAACTAATTATCCATGCGCCCTGAACTGGCTTTAAGGGGAGGCCGATAGAGCCGTGAACAGACTGGCCAGAAAGCGTCCCTGCCTTGACAGGCTGAATGAGCCGGACCATAGGCAGCGGGGCCGGATGAGGGACAATTGGGGTTTTGAACCACCACCATTGCAAGAAGATAGAGATCATGGGCCAAGTCCCGGGGGCGGTCGACCCGCCAGCGGGCCATCCCTCAGGGAAAGCGATGAGGCTTGATGCATGCCCGCGGCGAGGGTGCCAAGCTCGCAAAGGCGCGAACCGCATCGAAGGGAAAAATAGCCATGAATCGGTTTTACGACATGAAGATCGGCACAAAACTTATCTCGGCATTCATTTTCGGCGGAGCGATCACCGCCGCTCTTGGCTGTTTGGGAATCTACAGCTTGGGCAGGATTGCTGAATTATCGCGAATCTCCCATGAGAATGAGACTCTCGGAATCGCGTATCTGAAGCAAGCGGAGATCGATCTGATTCATGCGGAGAGAGCCGAGAAGAATCTGCTGCTCTCCAGCGACGCAGAGTCCCGCCAGGAGGAGAAGGCGGCGTTTGGCAAATTCGCCGCTCAAGTCAACATCGATATTGAGAAGGCAAGGCCGCTGATTCGCACCGAGAAGGGGAAAGCTCTCTTGGTGCAACTGGATCAGGCATGGAAGGATCGCCAGCAAAGCGCCAACCAGGTTCTCGACTTGGGAATGACGGAGCCGCTGGAGCGGGAGCGGATGGCGGTCAAGCTGTCGAACGGATCGGACCAGAATCAGTCGCAGGTTGTGGAAAGCCTGCTGAGCCAGATGTCCGCGGACAAAGAAGAGAGCGCCAACAGAGCCCAGGAAGAAACAGAGCACACCTACCACGTGAGCCGCATCCTGATGCTGCTCTTTGTTGTATGGAGTGTTGTAGGCGGGCTGGGAACCGGGATATTCATCGCACGCAGCATCGCACGGCCGCTGGCGATGATTGCCGACACGGCAAGGAAGATCTCGCTGGGCGACGTAAACCAACAGGTGGACTTTCACTCGAGCGACGAAGTCGGCTCGCTGGCGGATTCATTCAGGGATCTGCTGGATTACATTCGCAGCGTGTCCAACGGGCTGGAGAAGATGGCGCACGGCGATCTGAGCGCGACGGTGCAAGCGCGCTCCGATCAGGATATCCTGGCCAGGAGTTTTCAACGTACCGCCGACTCGGTGAACGCCTTGACGCGCGACATGCACACGCTCTCAAATGCCGCGGTGCATGGCGAGCTCTCTGCACGGGTGGACGCCAGCAAGCACGAAGGCGACTTTAGAAAGGTAGCCGAAGGGGTGAACCACACCCTGGACGCGGTGGTCGGCCCACTGAATGTTGCGGCAGACTATGTGGACCGTCTGGCCAAGGGCGATATTCCCCCGCACATCACCTCCAACTGCCAAGGCGACTTCAACGTGCTCAAGACCAACCTGAACACCTGCAGCGACGCGATCAACGCGCTGGTCGAGGATGCGACCATGCTGGCCAAGGCTGGGGTGGAAGGCAGGCTATCCACACGCGCCGGCCTCAGCCGCCACCAGGGCGACTTCAGGAGGATTATTGAAGGGGTGAATCAAACGCTCGATGAGGTGATTGGGCCGCTTCAGGTGGCAACCGAGTACGTGGCCCGCATTGGCCGGGGGGATATCCCGGAAAGGATCTCCAAGACGTGCCAAGGCGACTTCGAGACTCTCAAGGAGAGCGTGAATGCCTGTATCGAGGGCTTGGGCGGGCTGGTAGAGGTGAATGACGTTTTGCAGCGGCTGGCACACAACGACACCACGGTCAAGGTGGAAGGCCATTTCCAGGGAATCTTTGCCGAAGTAAGAAGAGCAACCAATCTGGCCCAGGCTCGGGTGAAACATATAACGGAGATTCTCCAGTTGATGGGAGTGGGGGAAAACCGGGAAAAGCTGCACGCACTGCAAAAGATCGGCAAGCGATCGGACAACGACGCCCTGATTCCGGCCTTCATTCAGACCATGACTGCGATTGATGCGCTGATTCAGGATGCCGATATGCTGGCCGAAGCCGCCGCCAAGGGCGAGGTGAAGACCCGCGCCGATGTTACCAAGCATCAGGGCGACTACCGCCGTGTGATCGAGGGAATCAATCGAACACTGGAGGCAATCGTTGCGCCGCTGAAGGCCACCTCCGAAGGCGCGAGCTCGCTGGCTACTTCTTCAGAGGAACTAACCGCGGTGAGCCAGGTAATGGCCAGTACCGCGGAAGAGACGGCAGTTCAGGCAAATGTCGTTTCGGCGGCAAGCGAGCAGGTATCGAGGAACATTGCTTCGGTAGCCACGGCCTCGGAGCAGATGCAGGCCTCGATCCGCGAGATATCGAAGAGCGCCAGCGATTCGGCGCGGGTGGCCAAAAGCGCCGTGGACATGGCGCAATCGACCAACGAAACCATGAAGAAGCTGGGTGAATCGAGTGCGGAGATCGGCAACGTGATCAAGGTCATCACTTCCATCGCCGAACAGACCAATCTGCTAGCTCTGAACGCAACCATCGAGGCAGCGCGCGCCGGAGAAGCGGGTAAGGGCTTTGCCGTGGTCGCCAACGAGGTGAAGGAACTAGCTAAACAGACTGCGAAAGCGACCGAAGAGATCAGCTTGAAGATTTCGGCATCGCAAGGCGTGACCATGGGCGCTGTGGCGGCAATCGAGGAGATTGGAGCGGTCATTCACCAGATCAACGATATCTCGAACAGCATTGCTTCGGCCGTGGAAGAACAGGCTGTTACCACCAACGAGATCAGCCGCAGCGTGACCGAAGCCGCGCAAGGAATTCACGACATTACCAAGAACATCGGCGGTGTGGCGAATTCGGCGCGAAACACCACGCAGGGGGCTAACGATACGAAGTCGGCATCGCTGGCGTTGGCCGAGATGGCAGCGCACCTGCATGCGGCAGTATCGGAGTTCAAGTTCTGAGCGTATTTTCGCGGATAGTGCGAGGAACTGGGTGCCCCAGAGCCTGTCCTGAGCCTGTTGAAGGATCTCGATTTTGGGCCCTGGGAAACCTCAAAGGCACACTCACCGGTTGTTTGTTCACCTCAAGAAGCTGGGTGCCCCATCCTTGGCGCGTACTTTGCGGCAAGGGTGGGAAACCGATATTCTCGACCGGCCTTGTTCTTGGGGCGCTGGCGCGCTCGTTTGCTTTGGGGTGAAAGCCTGACTTATGGCGCCAGCCGGGTTGTATACTCGCGCATTATGGCGGATGAGCAAGAAATTACGTCTGATGAGGGCAGGGTGGCGGAGCCCGAGGTTGAACCCGAAGAGGACTCCGGCGTGGAACCGGAGATAGAGCCTGCCGACAGCGCCGCGGCGGAACGCGAAGGGATCGAAGCGGGCTGCCCGGTCGGGATGGGATACGGCGACGCCCACAGATGTGGGCGCGAACTCCATGTCGCGCCGGACGGGGCGGACGAAAAGCCTGTATGCCTGATGCACTCGGAGGATCCGAACAAGGAGTCAGGATTGCTCTTCGATGCCTTCTGGCGGGAGTTTGAGAGGATTCTGGAAGATGCCGGGGAGAGCAAGGCACACTTCGAGCACTTTGTTTTTCCTCGACTCGATTTCAGAGAGAGGGAATTTCAAGCGATCTGCTCGTTTAGATCGGCGAAATTCAAGCAGAACGCAGACTTTCGCAATGCTACCTTCAAACAGGACGTGACCTTCCGCAACGCGACTTTCGACCAGGATGCAGACTTCCTCAGAGCGACCTTCACGCAGGGAGTGCGTTTTGTAGAAACAACGTTTCACGGAACGGCCAATTGGGCAAGAAGCCGGTTTCTTGATCGGGCGGAATTTCGGCGTACGAAGTTTATTCCTAGAATTGTAGGACGGCCAAGCGCAGCGTTTTCGCTGGCAAGCTTCTCTAAGCCCGACGAGATCATCTTCGAAGACGTCGATCTGAGCCGCGCCCTTTTTCACAACAGCGATGTGAGTCAGGTTTGGTTCACCTCGTCGGTGCTGTGGAGGAACCGGGACGGAAATCGCGGCCTCGCGGTCTTCGAAGAGACGATTCCCCACGACTCTGGATACGCAAAGGGACTAGAGAAAAATGGGCAGCCCAACTACCGAGCAGTGGCGCAGATTTATCAACAGTTGAAGAAGAACTACGATTCCCGCCAGGATTACTGGACAGCTAATGAGTTTCATTTTGGCGAGATGGAAATGAAGCGATTGGCTGAGCCGACTGAGGGGCCATTTCTTCAAGCGCGGCAATGGCTGCATCGCAACCTGAGCCTGGTAGCCCTCTACCGGTATGCGAGCGATTACGGGAATAGTTATACGAAGCCGATAGTGTGGCTGTTGGGAATCTTGATCCTGTTTGCCTCCTTGCTGCCGCTTCCCGGAGTCGGCTTGATGCGGCAAGGGGCCAAACAAACTGAGACCTACACCTCGGTGTGGGATGTCCAAAAGAGCTATGGAGAGGATCTGTGGGCGGAGGTGTGCCTGGTGGGCAATGGTGCGATCACTTCGGTGGATGCGGCGACCTTTCAGAAAGGCGCGGAGTACGCTCCGGCCTACCCCTTGGGGCGGGTTCTGGCGATATTCGAAACTCTGCTGACTTCGTCCTTGTTTGCGCTGTTTCTGCTGGCCATTCGGAGGCAGTTCAGGCGGTAAGGGACACTTGGAGCGAAGGTCTGCGGTTTCCCACCCTTTCAGCCAAATGTGCGGAAAGGATGGGGCACGGGGCTCAGGTGTGACTCGAGAGATAAGAAAAGCAGGTCCTTCGACTCGCTGTGCTCGCTCAGGATGACAGCCTATGGATCTCACCGATCTTCCTTGCCCGTTCAGTGCACCGGGGAACGTGCATGCCCGCCAATGGCCCACCACGCGCAGAAAGATGCCAACCAC
>Ga0181520_10004853_pt1 | contig 22037 bp, 18 predicted proteins | sample PEATcosm2014_Bin_29_FD_132451 | JGI IMG/M metagenome (GOLD analysis project Ga0181520, IMG submission 132451) | Peatland microbial communities from MTU Mesocosm Facility, Houghton, MI, USA - PEATcosm2014_Bin02_30_metaG | ecosystem: Environmental > Terrestrial > Soil > Wetlands > Peat | place...
CTGCAGGCACCACGCCAACGACCCGCACCTACCCAATGCTCCTCACGGGCATGACCGATCCTGCACCTTCAGGGGGGCGCAATTGGACGCGAAAAGGGGGTCGGCTTTGAAAGCAATTTGACAACTCAGGCCGAAAGCGGAGCGATGAAGAAAGCAGCGGCAGATGCTTGGCCTCGGCCTCGGCGCGATCGCGGCAGCGACACGGCCGCACGACGCGCCGGCGGCCGGGACACACTGGGTCCGGCAGGGCGGAGAGCACCAGCGACTGGCACACTGGCCGACGGCGTTTTCCGGGCGGATTGACCGGGATCGCCGCCGCCTGCCACACGCCTGCCACGCGTAAGGCCTGCGCTCCGGACTCTGATCCGAGCTGGAGGTGTCCGGGCTGCCCGGTCTCGCCGACGGGCGACACTACCGCAATACGAGTTTCGGCGAAGGTACGACGGTGCTCGCCGAGGAAGCACCGGTGTTGCACCTGTCGTTTATCCTCGACCAGCGCAACCGGTCGGATCTCGTCCTGGTCGAGGCCGGCGAACCGTGGCGCCGTTCACGCGTAATATATTGAAACAATTATATTAAATTACCAAAACACCGCCCGAACCAGGCTTTGATTTACGCAATTGCCGCGGCCACTGCAGCAACCGCCGCATCCAACCGTTTTGGGGCAGGTGCGCGGAACAGTCGTAGTGTTGGGTACCAAGGCGTGTCCGAACGTCCGGTCAGCCAGCGCCAGTCCGGCGCGTAGGGCAAAATGATCCAGGCTGGCTTGCCCATCACCCCAGCCAGATGTCCCACCGCAGTGTCGACACAGACCACCAGATCGAGTCCATCGATGATCGCCGCAGTGTCCTCGAATCCACCAATCTCGGCATCGAGATCCAGCAGCTTGGCACTACCTTCCCAGGCCTTGGCCTGGGCCGCCGGCGGGTCTTTCTGCAACGACACCAGCGCAATGCCTTCCACCGCTCCGATCGGTGCGAAGGCCGCCAGCCCCAGCGAGCGGTTGTGATCGTTGTTATGTGTCGGCCGGCCCGCCCAGGCGATGCCCACCCGGCGCATCCCAGGGGGGATGTCGCGGTCCAGTCGTGCCTTCCACTGTGCCGCCTGCACCGGGTCGGCCTGGTAGGGTGGCCGGACGGGCGGGATGTTCTCCAGCGTGGTGCCGTGCAACCGCGGCAGCCCAGATAACGGGCAGAAAAAGGCGTAAGGCGGGATAAGGTCCCACTGGGTGTAGATTTCTACCCCCGGGAACATGCGCCGTATGGTCCGCTCCATCTCCCGGCTGCAGGCCATTACGACGGTATCGGCACGGTTGCATGCCCAGGGAACGTAGCGGGCGAACATCAGCACGTCGCCGTAGCCTTGGTCGCCGATCAGCAGCAGCCGCTCGCCGCGCAGCGGGCGCCCGTCCCACTGCGTGCGGTCGGTAGGCGGCATCAGCGGGGCGGCACCCGGGATCTGATAGCGTCGCTCGTAGTGTTCCCAGCCGGCCCCCAGTTCGCCGGTCAGCAGCAGGGCCTGCGCCATCTTCATGTGGCCCTGCGGCAGATCGGGCCGCAAATCCAGACAGTGCCGTGCAGCGGCGACACAGGCCGGCAGCTCCAGGCGGTCGTACAGCACCATCGCTAGGTTGAACGGTCCCAACGGATCGGCTGGGTCCAGTGTCACCGCCCGGCGCGCCGCCGCCAACGCGTCGTCCAGCCGCCCGACCAGTCGATAAGCCTCGGAGATGTTGCGCCAATGCACGGGCCGCGTGCCACCGGCGGCGATACCTCGCTCCATCAGTGTCACCGCCTGGTCCAACCGGCCACGGCGATAAGCGATCAGCCCCTTGGCGTGCAACGAATCCGGATGGTTCGGCCGTGGCCCGAGAATGTGGCTGAGCATCCGTTCTGCAGCATCCAGCCGACTGGCATCGATGTATTCCTGCGCGATGGCGTACACCTCGCCAATCGGCACAGGCACGCCGAGCGCGGCGGAACGAGGCTGAGAAACAGCGGGGCTCGGCGGGGCGATCACGGATGCGGACACGTCGGGTTCTGTCTGGTCTGAGCAGCGGGTCGAGCCACAGTAGCGGATCAGGGCATCGGATTGAAACCGTGCCGCTGCACCGGTGGCGAGCGCCCAACCGATGTCCGATGGCACGTTCATGCTGGCGTTAGCGCCAAGTATGCTACCATACTGTGGCATAAGCGCTTCTGGAGAATCATGTCATGACGATCGCTGAGACGAACGGCGCAGTGCCGATGCTACGGCTTTCACAAGCCAGTCTGCCCGCGGTTTCGACATCTATCCAGAAGCCCCGCTACGACCGCTCCAGCGTTTCGCCCGGTATCGTGCATGTGGGTCCGGGAGCTTTCTGCCGTGCACATCTGGCGGTCTATACCGATGACGTGCTCGCCGCCGGAGCCATGGATTGGGGCATCGTCGGAGCCGATCCGCTCTCGCCGGCCGTCAAGGACGCGCTGGCCCCACAGGACTGGCTCTACACGTTGCTGGTTCGCGGCCCGGACGGCGACCGGGGGCGCATCGTTGGCTCCCTGACGGAGCTGCTTTCGGTGCCGGACGAGGGCGAAGCGACGCTTCGGCGCATGACAGACCCGCGCACGCGCATCGTCACGCTTACGGTGACCGAGAAGGGTTATTGTCAGGATGCGGCAACGGGCGAACTGGACGAGGCCCATCCTGCCATCCAGGCCGACCTTGTAGCAGCGGCGCTGCCGCGCAGCGTTCCTGGGTTGTTAGCCGAGGCTATCCGCCGCCGCCGGGTAGCAGGAATTGCGCCTTTCACAGTTCTGGTCTGCGACAATCTCGCCCAGAACGGCGCCAGGGTACACCGGATTGTTGCCCGCTTCGCGGCCCTGCGCGATCCCGGTCTCGGCAAATTCGTCGCCGAGCAGATTGCCTTCCCGTGCACCATGGTAGATCGCATCACGCCGGCGACCCGCGACGAGGACCGCCGGCAACTGAGCGCGTCCTACGGCTACGCAGATGCCTGGCCGGTGGTGACCGAACCGTTTCGCCAGTGGGTCATAGAGGATAATTTTCCTAATGGACGGCCACGCTGGGAAGAAGTCGGCGCCCTGGTTGTCAATGACGTGCATCCGTTCGAGGTTATGAAGTTGCGTTGCCTGAACGGCGCGCATTCGGCGCTGGCTTACATCGGCGTGGTGGCCGGATTCGATACGGTGGCCGCCGCCATGGCCGATCCCGACCTATCGGTCTTCATCCACCGACTGTGGGCCGAAGACTTGGTGCCGACGGTGCCGCCAGTCCCGGGAACCGATATCGGTCACTATACGGCGGAGCTGGAAGGGCGTTTCCTCAATCCGGCCATCCGCCATCTGACCCTGCAGATCGCCATGGACGGCTCGCAGAAACTGCCGCCGCGCCTCATTGAGGCGGCCCTCGAACGGGCGCGGGCGGGGGCCGAGGCGCGGTGTGTCGCCCTAGTGGTGGCGGCCTGGATGCGCTTCCTGTCCGGCCGTAACGACGCCGGCGCTGCCTACACCGTTTCCGACCCGCTGGCGGATCGGCTGCTGCGGATCAAACAAACCTGCGCCGGCGACGCCGGCCGGCTGGTGGATGGGCTGTTCGCCATCTCCGACATCTTCGTGCCCGAAATCGGGGCCAACGCCGCCTTCCGGGCCGCGGTGACGGAGAACTTGCGCGCCATCGACGCCGGCGGGATACGCCGTACGCTCGCCGACTTCCTGCGCCGCTGAAGCGGCCCGCCCTTCTTCATCTCATTCCTCGAGGTCAACATGCTGCAAACCTGGCGATGGTTCGGTCCGGACGACGTCGTGACCCTGGACAACGTCAAACAGGCGGGGGCGACGGGGGTCGTCAGCGCGCTGCACCATCTCAACACCGGCGGTGCCTGGCCGGAGGCGGAGGTGCTGAAGCGCCGCCAGCAGATCGAGGACGCCGGGCTCGTCTGGTCGGTGGTCGAGAGCATCGGCGTGGGCGAGGAGATCAAGACGCGCACGGGCGAATTCAAGGGCAAGATCGACAACTACAAGCAGTCCATCCGCACGGTCGCGCGCGCCGGGGTGAAGGTCATCTGCTACAATTTCATGGCAATAACGGACTGGACGCGCACCGATCTCGCCTGGAAGCTGCCGACCGGCGGCTATGCGCTGCGCTTCGATGCCGTCGATTTCGCGCTCTATGACCTGTTCGTCCTGAAGCGCAAGGGCGCCGAGGCCGACTACCCGGTCGAGCGCATCGCGGCGGCGGAAGCGCGTTTCAAGACCAAGACTCCGGCGCAAATCGATGCGCTGGAAAAGGTTCTGATCGACTGGCTGCCGGCCCGCGATTTCGTTTACGACCGGGCCGGGTTCCTGCGCATGCTGGACCTCTACCGCGACATCTCGACGGAGGGCCTGCGCGAGCACCTGTTCGCCTTCCTGCGCGAGATCACGCCGGTCGCGGACGAGGAAGGTGCCCGGCTGTGCATCCACGCCGACGATCCCTCCTTCCCGATCTTCGGACTGCCGCGGGTGATGAGTTCGGCGGCGGACGTGCGGGCGATGTACACCGCAGTGCCAAGCCAAGCTTGCGGCCTGACGCTGTGCACCGGCTCGTTCGGCTCCAACCGCGGCAACGACCTCGTCGCCATGGCCGAGGAGTTCGCGCCGCGCATCCACTTCGCGCATCTGCGCAACACGCGCCACGAACCCGACGGCTCGTTCTACGAGGCCGACCACCTGGACGGCGACACCGACCTTATCGGGGTCGCCGCCGCGCTGGTGCGCGAGGAGGAGCGGCGGGCCGCCGAAGGACGCGCCGACGTCCAAATTCCGGTGCGGCCGGACCACGGCCACCTGCTCGGCGACGACGTCGGCAAGAAGATGAACCCGGGCTACTCGAATATCGGCCGCCTGAAGGGTCTGGCCGAGATCCGCGGGGTGCTGCGGACCATCGAGGCGTTCCACAGCGGGCGCATCCGCTGACCGGGGAGCGGCAAAGAAGCTCGGGGACTGTCGCATCGGCTGTCTCAATGAGACATCCGTTTGTTAACTTTCCGTTGCGGGGGCTGCCAGAGTTAGCCTAGCGCGGCAACGACGCGATAATCGACAGCCTCGGGCTGCGGTTGGTGATTGGAATCGGCCCGCTCCTGTAGGCATCGAGCGAACGGCCGATCTGCCCGCTCGGCGCTGGCCGAATCCGAGCCCGGTCGGCGCGGTTCGACAGCGACTGTCCGCCGCCCGCGATCTGCCCGAATACGCTGGGCGGCACGCTCTGGGCGGGCAGTGGGCCTTTCATTGCCGCTTCGACCAGACCCCGGTACCACTCGGCGCGCTCGGGTGTCTGCGAGTGATAGAAGCCGGCCGCGCGCAACCACACCCGCTCGGCCGGGCCGTCGTGGAGGGAGCGCAGGAAACGAGCGGCGTAGTCGGCGTTGTGCTCCGGGTCGAAGGCCTCCTCGGCGGTCGCGAAGGCATCCGGATGGTGCTTGAGGTTCACCTGCATGCAGCCGGTGTCGATCGATGCGACATGGTGAGCCTGCTGCTGACGCAGCCAGGCGGCGGCCTGTACGGCGGTGTCGAACCGATAATCCTGCCCCTCGACATTGGCTGTCCAGGGCCAAGGCATCCTGATCCCGCTGGCGGGATCGGTCCGGCCGCTTTCGACCAGGCTGATCGCCAACATCAGATCGGGGGGAATGCCGTAGCGGGCCGCCGCCCTGAGAATGGCCACCCGGCACACTTCACCGGGCGACGGCTCCAGCGACCCGGCAAACGTTGCCGGGCGAACCGGCAGGTCGGCCGGGACGGGCAGCATCTCCGGCTCGATGGCGGCGGGGGGCCGTGATGGCAGCGTCCAGAGGACGGAAGGCGATGATCCGGTCGCCGTATCGGCCCGGCACACCCCGCCCGGCGCGCAAGCCAACAGGGCGGTCAGCATCGAGACGAACAGGGAAAGGCGGCGCTTGCTGGTCATGCCCATTCGTGTTCGCATGAAACGGGCCAACCCGGCGGTCCCCGCGCCTCAGGCGATGACGCGCTCCCGGGGCGGCGACGCTTGGGCCAGCGCCCAGGCCGCGATAGCCTCGGCGCGGGGCGGTAACGTGCGCGACGGCCCCCCCAGGAAGCGCTCCCACTCCGCCCGCAGCGCGGCGCTCACCGCCACCAGCACTGGCGTGCCAGAAAGCAGCGCCTCGGCGATTTCGGCGCGCATGCCGCCGCCCGATGCCTCCTGCTTGCCGAACCGACTCACTACCAGCAGGTCCGGGCGCGCCTCGACCGCCGCGCGCAACGCCTGCGCCGCCCGAGCCAGGGCGTCGCTGTCCAGGGTACAGCTTTGCGCTTCTGCGCCGAGCGGCTGATCCAGGCGGATCCGCTCGCCGCTGGCCAGGACGAGCAACGTAATCCGCCGCCGACCGAAGCCGGCCGCCGGCCCAAATACCTGCAACAGCCCGCCGACGCTCAGCCCGGCCGCGCGCACCACCCTCACCGCCGCCGCCATGGCGGCGTCGACATCGTCGCTCCGTTCGAACAGCACCGCGACGGTGCACGGGACGGTCTGGTCGGTGTCGTCGTGCATATTGCCAGCCTAGCACGCGCGTGGCCGGACGCGGCGGACAAACCGAAACGGCCCCGGGGTCACCCCCGGGGCCGCGCCGTCAGTCCCGTTTCGCGCTCAGTGCGACAGGTGGAACAACGCCGCCAGCAGCAGCAACGCGACAACGTTGGTGATCTTGATCATCGGGTTCACCGCGGGGCCCGCGGTGTCCTTGTATGGATCGCCCACCGTGTCGCCGGTCACGGCCGACTTGTGCGCGTCCGAGCCCTTGCCGCCGTAGTTGCCTTCCTCGATGTACTTCTTGGCATTGTCCCACGCGCCGCCGCCCGAGGTCATCGAGATGGCGACGAACAGGCCGGTTACGATGGTGCCGAGCAGCATGGCGCCCAGGGCCGCGAATCCGGCGGCCTGTCCGCCGACCCAGGTCACCACGAAATACAGCACGATCGGCGCCAGCACCGGCAGCAGCGACGGCGCGATCATCTCCTTGATCGCCGCCTTGGTCAGCATGTCCACCGCGCGGCCGTAATCGGGCTTGGCGGTGCCTTCCATGATGCCGGGGATTTCCTTGAACTGGCGGCGCACTTCCACCACCACGGAGCCGGCGGCGCGGCCGACCGCGGTCATGCCCATCGCCCCGAACAGGTAGGGCAGCAGGCCGCCAAGGAACAGGCCGATCACCACGTATGGGTTTTGCAGCGCGAAATCGACCTTCACGGTCGGGAAGAAGCGCGTCAGGTCCTGGGTGTAGGCGGCGAACAGCACCAGCGACGCCAGCCCCGCCGAGGCGATCGCGTAGCCCTTCGTCACCGCCTTGGTGGTGTTGCCCACCGCGTCCAGCGCGTCGGTCACCTTGCGCACGTCGGGCGGCAGGTCGGCCATCTCGGCGATGCCGCCGGCGTTGTCGGTCACCGGCCCGTAAGCGTCCAACGCCACGATCATGCCGGCCAGCGACAGCATGGTCGTCGCCGCGATGGCGATGCCGTAGAGCCCGGCAGCCAAGTAGGCCAGGATGATGGCGATGCAGATCATCAGCACCGGTAGCGCCGTCGCCTCCATGGAGACCGCGAGGCCCTGGATGACGTTGGTGCCATGGCCCGTGGTGGAGGCCAGCGCGATGCTGCGCACCGGGCGATAGGCCGTGGAGGTGTAGTACTCGGTTATCCACACCAGCAGCCCGGTGAGAGCCAGGCCCACCAGCGCGCACAGGAACAGCGACGCGCCGGTGATGACCGTCCCGGTGGTGCCCACCGCGATCGGCGCCGTCACGCCGGCCACCAGCGCGATGACCACCGCGACCGCCACGACGCTGAACAGGCCGGTTGCGATCAGCCCCTTGTAGAGCGCGCCCATGATGTTGTTGGAAGCACCGAGCTTGACGAAGCGGACGCCGGCGACCGAGGTGACGACGCAGACGCCGCCGATCAGCAGCGGCAACAGCAGCATCGCCTCCTTCTCTGCGCCGCCGGCGAAGTAGATGTTGCCGAGCAGCATGGTGGCGACAATGGTAATCACATAGGTCTCGAACAGGTCGGCTGCCATGCCGGCGCAATCGCCCACGTTGTCGCCCACGTTATCGGCGATCACGGCGGGGTTGCGGGGGTCGTCCTCGGGAATGCCGGCCTCGACCTTGCCCACCAGGTCCGCGCCCACGTCGGCGCCCTTGGTGAAGATGCCGCCGCCGAGTCGGGCGAAGATGGAGATCAGCGAGCCGCCGAAGGACAAGGCGACCATCGCCTCCATCACCGCGTTCATCTCGGTGCCGATGAGGCGAAGGAAGCCATAGTAGAGCACCACGCCGAGCAGCCCCAGCCCGACCACCAGCAGGCCGGTGATGGCGCCCGACTTGAATGCAAGCTCCAGTCCCGCCGCCAGCCCGGTGCGCGAGGCCTGCGCCGTGCGGACGTTGGCGCGCACCGACACGTTCATGCCCACATACCCGGCCGCGGCGGACAGCACCGCGCCGATCAGGAAGCCGATGCCGACCTTGAAGCCCAGCGTCGCGGACAGCAGGATCAGGATGACGATCCCGACGATCCCGATCGCGGTGTACTGGCGGTTCAGGTAGGCGCGGGCGCCTTCCTGCACGGCTGCGGAGATCTCCTGCATGCGCGAGGAGCCCGCGTCGGCGGCCAAGACCTGCTTGCCGGTGATGTACCCATAGTACAGCGCCAACAGCCCACAGACGATGACCAGAGGGTAGGCGAAAATCATCAGGCGCATCTCCTCAATATTGGCCGCCCGGAACGAAGACGCCTACGGCCGCCCAAAGCGGCCCCGAGACCACTTCGGGCGCGGGATATGACAGATCATCCATGCGCAGGCAACCGAACCCCTAAAAAACAAGGCCAGGAGTTCCGCCCCTGGCCCCCGTTGAGGGCAGAGCCCCCGAAATCCGTCACTTGACAGCAGGCCAGGGGGCAGAGAGCCCCCTGGCCTACGTCTACTATCGCTGCATCATGCGTTCCTGCCGGCGGTCGTGGCCCGCCAGAACCAGTGCGATGGCGGAAATAACCGGCGCCGCCGCCAGGCAGAGCAGCCCGAGGTTGGTGCTGCCGGTCGCATCCTTCACGATCCCGTACACCGACGGTCCAAGCCACCCGCCCAGATTGCCAATCGCGTTGATCATGGCCAAGCCGCCCGCCGCGGCGACACCGGTCAACATGGCGCTGGGGATCGACCAGAACAGCGGCGAGATGCACTGCTGGCCCATCACCGCGAGGCAAAGCGCCACCATTGTCACGACCGGGTGGTCGACGCCGATGATGATGCAGGCCGCCAGTCCTGCCGAGCACAGCAGACACGCGCCGGCCACATGCCAAGTCCGCTCGCCAGTGAGGTCGGAATGGTAACCCCAAGCGATCATTGCCACGAAAGCACACATGTAGGGTAGAGCGGCAGCCAGCCCGATCCAGTTGGTGGATACGCCGAGTCCCTTGACGATCAGCGGCAGGAAGAACACCAGCCCATAGCCTGCCACGTTCTGGCCGAAGTAAGCCACCGTCAGAAGCCACATCTTCGGGTTGGCGAACGCTTGGCCGAGTGAGTACTTCCGAACCGCCTCGCGCTGCGCCACCTCGGAGTCCAACCGTTCCTGCAGCCAGGTCCGCTGCTCCTCCGTCAGCCACTGCGCGTCCTTCGGCCGGTCGGTCAGCAACTGCCACGTCACGAAGCACATGATGATCGGCGGCAGCCCCTCGATGATGAACAGCCACTGCCAACCCTGCAGGCCCAGAATCCCTTGCATATGCAGCAACAGCCCGCCGATCGGCGGGCCGATGAACAGCGAGACCACGCTGGCCGACTGGAACATCGACATAAACCGCGTACGATAGTAGGAGGGGAACCACCAGGTCAGATACAGCACCACGCCCGGATAGAACCCGGCCTCGGCCAGTCCGAGGAAAATGCGGTTCCAGTAGAAGCTCGACTCGCTCCACACGAAGCCGGTCAGCCCGGCGATGATGCCCCAGGTGATTAGGATGCGGGCGATCCAGCGCCGTGCCCCGACCTTGTTGAGGATGAGGTTGCTCGGTATCTCGGCCAGGAAGTAGCCCAAGAAGAACAGTCCGGCGCCGAACCCAAACACCGCGTTCGAGAACCCCAGGTCCTTGACCATGGTCGTCGCCGCCATGCCGACATTCGACCGGTCCAGGTAGGCGCAGAAATAACCGAGCATGAGCAACGGGATCAGCCGCCAGGCCACCCGCTTGATGGTTTCTCGTTCGATCGGCTCGATTCTATCCAGAGTTGGCGCACTTACATCCACGTTAGGTTTCCTCCTCGTCGTGCACCAACCGCCGGCGACGAGGAGCTTCTGGCCCGCGTCAGCTTCCTCAACCCTCACCGGGCCAGTGCTGAAATGGACCATGCACCGCAATTAGTGCGGAGGCAACGGAGGGCAATGATTCGCCCCGGCGATCGTTCCGGATCCGGCAGAACCCGTCCATCGCCGAAGTGATGATCCGCCAGCCGCCATCACCGCCGTTGCGCCGGTCGCCCGAACGCGGGAAAAGCAATCGCACGCGCCTGTAGCTCAGTTGGTCAGAGCGGGCCGCTCATAACGGCTTGGTCGCAGGTTCGAGTCCTGCCGGGCGCATGCCCCCCGCCGGGATTGATCCGACGGCATTTGCGCGCGCGTGCCCGCCCCCGTAGAACACCGGCCAACCCAGACCCACGCCCGACCGAGGGGAGCCAGCCGATGGCCAGCTACCAGTACGTTTACATCATGCGCGACCTGACCAAGGCCTTCCCGGGCGGGCGGGAAGTGTTCAAGGGCATCACCCTCTCCTTCCTCCCCGGCGTCAAGATTGGCGTGCTTGGCGTAAACGGCGCCGGCAAGTCCACCCTGCTGAAGATCATGGCCGGCATCGAGACCGAGTTCGGCGGCGAGGCCTGGGCCGCCGAAGGTGCGCGCGTGGGCTACCTACCTCAGGAGCCCCAGCTCGACCCCGACAAGACGGTGGCGGAAAACGTCGCCGAGGCCTTCGGCCCACTGAAAGCCGCGATCGAGCGTTTCAACGAGATCTCCAACCGGTTCGCCGAACCGATGGATGATGAGGAGATGAACGCCCTGCTCGCCGAACAGGCCGATTTGCAGGAAAAGATCGATCACGAGGACGGCTGGGAGTTCGACCGCCGCATCGAGATCGCGCTCGATGCCTTGCGCTGCCCGCCCCCCGACAGCCCGGTCACCAACCTTTCGGGCGGCGAACGCCGGCGCGTCGCGCTGTGCCGGCTGCTGCTGGAAAAACCCGACCTGCTGCTGCTCGACGAGCCGACCAATCACCTCGACGCCGAATCGGTCGCCTGGCTGGAAAAGACCCTGCGCGACTATGCCGGCACCGTGCTGGTGGTCACCCACGACCGCTACTTCCTGGAGAATGTGACCAACTGGATCCTGGAGATCGAGCGCGGCCGCGGCTACCCGTTCGAGGGCAACTACTCCTCGTGGCTGGAGCAGAAGCAGAAGCGGCTGTCCCAGGAGGAGAAGGAGGAAACCGCCCGCATGCGCGCGCTCGCCGCTGAGCAGGAGTGGATCGCTTCCAGCCCGCGTGCACGGCAGACCAAGAACAAGGCCCGCATCCAGAAATACGAGGAGATGCTGCAACGCAACCAGGAAATGGCCGCCGGGGTTGCCGAAATCGTCATCCCACCCGGCCCCCGCTTGGGCAACATCGTCATCGAGGCGAAACAGCTCCGCAAGGGCTACGGCGAGCAGTTGCTGATCGACAACCTCGACTTCAAGCTGCCCCCGGGCGGCATTGTCGGCGTCATCGGTCCGAACGGCGCCGGCAAGACCACCCTATTCCGCATGATCATCGGCCAGGAACAGCCCGATGCCGGCAGCTTGCGCATCGGCGACACGGTGAAGCTCGGTTACGTGGACCAGAGCCGCGACAGCCTCGATCCTGACAAGACGGTGTGGCAGGAAATCAGCGGCGGCACCGATGTCATCTACTTCGGCAAGCGCGCCGTGCCTTCGCGCGCCTATGTCGGGGCCTTCAACTTCAAGGGCGCGGACCAGCAGAAGAAGGTCGGCATCCTCTCTGGCGGCGAACGCAACCGCGTCCACCTCGCCAAGATGCTGAAGAGCGAACACAACGTCATCCTGCTCGACGAACCGACCAACGACCTCGACGTCGACACCCTGCGTGCGCTCGAGGACGCGCTGACTGAATTCGCGGGCTGCGCGGTCATCATCAGCCACGACCGCTGGTTCCTCGACCGTCTTGCCACCCACATCCTGTCCTTCGAGGGCGACAGCCACGTCGAGTGGTTCGAAGGCAACTTCCAGGCCTATGAAGAAGACAAGCGCCGACGCCTCGGCGCAGACGCCACCGAACCGCACCGCATCAAATACCGGCCGCTGCAACGCTAGGCGACAAACGCAATCGAATCGCGGGGATCGGCGGGAAGTTGGTGGTTCATGTGCTCCGAATCCGCGGGAGGAGGAAGACCGGCAATGGGTAACGCCCCTGAACGCGCCTCCTTCACCGCGTCATGAATCCGACCTGGGTCGTTGGCACTGGTCGGCTCGTGTTGCAGCCGGTGTCGGTGGCCGACCTGCCGGAGTTGCAGGCGTTGAAGGCCGATTCAAGGGTGTTCGCGGTCATGCTGGGCGGCGTGCGCACGCCGCACCAGACCGCTGAGGACCTGGCTGGGGAGATTGGCTTCTGGGGCCGTCACGGGGTCGGTATCTGGACGGTGCGGCATCGCGAGAGTGGAACCTTCCTGGGCATCACCGGGTTCATGGACCGACCAGACGGCTTGGGGATCGCGCTACGCTTTGCCTTCGTGCCCGGCGCGCATGGCCGCGGTTATGCGAGCGAGGCGGCGGCGGCGGCGTTGCGGTTCGCCCATGAACGGGCCGGATTGGCGCGCCTGGTGGCAGTGGCGCGGGCCGATAATGTGGCCTCGCGCCAAGTGCTGGGCAGTATCGGCATGCGCGAGTGCGGCGGCTTCGAACGTGCCGGCGTGCCCATGCTGATATTCGAGAGCGCACGGACCGGGTGATGTTCGCGGCCACGGCGATGCTGCGCGCGGCCTACGAGACGACGGACTACGTCGGTCGCTGGCGCGGACGCGCCGCGGTCCTGCACATCGGGGACCGACCGCCGCCGCTACCCTGGGGGGTGTGCCGGCAGGCGGCATTCGTCACCGCATGCAACCCGCGGGGACGTTTGTGGCCGACGGCGGCGAACCGGCGGGTCGTGCGGTTGCTGCGTATGTCGCTGGCGCGGGCCGGGTGGCGCACGCTCGCCGGCGAGGGCCGGGCAGAGGCGGGCGACTGGCCGGCGGAGGCTAGCGTCCTCGTGTTCGGCATGCGCCGGCCGAACGCGGCGGCGCTCGGGCGGCGATGGCGTCAAAACGCTGTTGTGAGGATTGTTCGATTCGGCCGTATTAGCCTCGTTCCGCTCCGCTGATTTTCGACTCGCGGATCGACCAGGACCCGTCTGGCTTGATTGCCCCGGGTTGCGTGACGACATCCGCGTATCGACTCCAGGAGGCCGCCGCGCACACGGCATGACCACCGTCATCGGCAACCAGAAGTTCCGCCTCAGGCGCAGCGGCAGCGGCCTTGGCCTATTTGCCAACGAGCCGTTTCGTGCCGGCGAGCGCATCATCGAGTACACTGGTGAGCGAATCAGCGCCGAGGAAGCCGATCGCCGCGGCGGCCGCTATTTGTTCCATGTCGATGCCGAGCACGCGATTGACGCCAGTGGACGGGAGCATCTGGCCCGCTACATCAACCACGCCTGTCGGCCGAATTGCGAGGCGCGCCAGGTGGGCCGACGCATTTTCATCTACGCGAAGCGCGCCATTGAGCTCGGCGAGGAACTCACATACCGCTATGGTGGCGTTTATTTCCGCACCTTCATCGCGCCTGTGGGCTGCGGCTGCGCCACCTGCACCCGGCACGCCGAGCGCAGCGTCACGGGCATGATCATCCGCCCGAAAGTGATAGCACCGTGTCCACCACCGTCTGCGGCGCCTCGCGCGGCAGGAAATGGCCGGCTCGCGGCACCAGTACGCGCCGGTAGGGCCCGGTGAACATGGCGACGTGGCGATCCTCCTCCGTGGGTGGTCCAACGCCGTCCGCCGCGCCGTCCAGCACCACGGTCGCCACCGAGATGCACGGCCGCGCAACCAGACGGCGCTCGATTGGCTCCAATGCAGGGTCGCCGGGCGCCGCGCCATAGCGGTGGCGGTAGGAGTGCACAACCACCGCGGCATAGTCCGGGTTGTTCCAACTCGCCGCGGTACGATCGAAGGTTTCGTCGTCGAATGCCCAGTTGGGCGACCACAGCCGCCAAAGCAGCCGGCCTATCTCCCGCCGGTGCGCTGCCATTCCAGCACGTCCGCGCTCGGTTTGCAGGTACCACTGGTACCAGTAGCGAAGTTCCTGCTCCGGAGCGGCCGGGTAGTCGGCGGTGGCGATGTCCTGGATGTTCCAGCCGTTCACGCTGACCAGGCCGCGCACCCGCTGTGGCCACAGCGCGGCGACGATGCAGCAGGCCCGCCCACCCCAGTCGTAGCCGCCGAGCACCGCCTGGGCGATGCCGAGCGCGTCCATGAAGCCCAGCAGGTCGGCCCCCAGCGCCGCCTGCTGGCCGGAGCGCGGGGTGGCGGCATCGCGGAACCGGGTTGGCCCGTAGCCGCGCAGCCAGGGCACCAGCACGCGCCGCCCGGCGGCGGCCAGCGCCGGCGCCACCGCCTCGTAAGCATGCACGTCGTCGGGAAAGCCGTGCAACAGGATCACCGGCACGCCATCCGCCGGCCCTGCTTACAGGTAGGCGATCTCCAGCGTCGTCGTGCGAACGCTGCGCACCGGGGCTCAGCCCTGCTGGCCAGCCTGCTGCTTGAGGGCGTCGATCAGCACCTGCACGTTGTTGTTGTTGCGCGCCAGATAGGCCGAATAGTCGCTGCGCTGCGTCAGTCGCAGGCTGGTACCCTCGGCGATCAGGTCGATGATCTTCGGGCTGCCGCTGTCGGTGCTGACGATCCAGTCCACTGTGCTGGGCGGATTGCCGGGCCGATTGACGACGCTGGCGACCATGATCGCACCTTCGCGCGGCTCGGCCCGGCCGACGACGATGCTGACGCCCTGGTACTCGCCGATCTTGCCGGTGATGTTCATCATCAGCACCCGGTGGAACAGTTCCTGGTATTCCTTCTGCTGCTCGGGCGTGGCGGTGCGCCAGAACCGGCCCAGGCAGAACCGCGCCACGCCGTCCACGTCCACCGTGCGGTCGACGATCGCCTGCAGCTTCTTCTGCTTGTCGGCGGCGGTGCCCGGCCCGTTCACCACCGTGGCGATGTCGCCGCCGAGCGCGGTGATGAAGGCCGCCGCCTGGTCCAGGTTCTGGGCCCGGGCAGGTGAGGGTACCAGCCCCTTCGCCGTCAGAATAACACCCGCAGACAACAGCAGGATGCGTCGTGTCAGCATAAGTTCAGCCCCGTTCTGCGCGCTTGGAAGATCACGGACGGCGTGGTTGCGCGAACCACACCGGCACGGTCGCCCGGTCATCGGACCGGGCGTCATCGATCTGGGATTGCCGATGCTGCTGGTAAAGGCTGCGGATCGTCGCATAGGGGTCGAGCGCTTGCGCCTTGATCTTGTCCAGGTCGCCCAGCAGGCCGGCGCGGGTGTCGATGGCGGCCAGCGAGTACCGCGTCCAGCCGAGCGTCGACACCACGACACCCTGGCCGACCCAGGTGAACGGGTCCATGACGACGTCGGCGGCGAAGCCGGTGGCATCGCGTGGGCTGGACGGACCCAGCACCGGCAGAAACAGGTACGCTCCCCCTGGCAGGCCCCATATGGCGAGCGTCATACCGGCATCCGAGTCGTGGTCCGGCCAGCCCCAGCCGGTAGCGACGTCGAAGATGCCGCCGACCCCCGCCGTGCTGTTGACTACCAAGCGCATCAGCGAATCGCCGGCCCGGCGCGGACGCGCCTGCAACATGTCGTTGAACAGCGACAACGGCATCGACACGTTGGTCAGCACGTTATGCGTGTGGCTGCGCACCGTCTCTGGCAGGACGTATTTGTAGGCAACCGCCAGCGGCCGCAGGATCACCGTGTCCAGGCCGTCGTTGATGGCATAGAAGACGCGGTTGGTGGGCTCCAGCGGATCGTTGGTCTGATTGTATTCAGCCACCGCGTCGGAGTCATCCGCGGGCGGTTTGTTCGCGCAGGCCGCCAACATGGTGGCGAGCACGACCGCGGCGGCCAGCAGCGGCAGGGGGCGGGACAGACGGCGCATCGGGATCCTCGGCTAGGTTGGCAGGCTGGCCTGGCTGGGGGGCAAGACATACGCCCCCGTTGAGTGGGAAATCCAGGCGCGGACGGGTATGCCTTGCCCGCCCGGAAGCGGGTTCGCTACAAGGTATCTACGCCCCCCCAGCCGCCGCGCAAAGGTTCAACGGGCGCAACGGCGGCTGACACTCGAAGTTGCACCCGGCACGGCGCGCCGCAACGGGTAAGGATGGTGATGCATCGAACTCCCTCTCCAGCGCCGCTGGAGCGTTGGCTGACCGGCCCCCGTTTCGCCGCCTTGCCGGCCCGCGACGGCAGCGACGAGGTGCCGTTGCTCTCCTTCGAGTTCTTCCCGCCCCGCACCGAGGTGCTGGAGCAGCAACTCTGGCACTGCATCCGCCGACTCGAACCGCTGGCGCCGCGTTTCGTCTCGGTGACCTACGGCGCTGGCGGTTCCACCCAGGCCCGCACCCACGCCACAGTGTCGCGCATCCTGCGCGAAACCACGCTGGTGCCGGCCGCGCACCTGACCTGTGTCGCCGCCACTCGGGAAGCCATCGACGCCGTCGCCCGCGCCTACTGGCAGGCCGGCGTGCGTCACATCGTGGCGATCCGCGGCGACGTGCCGGGCGGGGGCGACTACGTCCCGCATCCCGGCGGCTACGCCTACGCCGCCGATCTGGTGGCCGGGCTGAAACGGATCGCCGATTTCGAGATTTCGGTGGCCGCCTATCCCGAGGTCCACCCTGCCGCCTCCAGCCCCGAGGCCGACCTCGACAACCTCAAGCACAAGCTCGACGCTGGGGCGACCCGCGCCATCACCAACTACTTCTTCGAGGCCGCGACCTATCTGCGCTTCCTCGACCGCTGCCTGGCCGCCGGCATCACCGCGCCGATCGTGCCCGGCATCATGCCGGTGTCGAACTTCGCCCAGGCGGTGAAATTTTCCGCCACCTGCGGCATTTCGGTGCCGGGCTGGCTCGGCCACCTGTTCGAGGGGCTGGAGGAAGACCACGAAACCCGCCGCATGGTGGCCGCGGTGGTCGCTGCCGAACAGGTGCGCGTACTACAGGCCAGCGGCATCGACGAGTTCCATTTCTACACGCTGAACCGCCCCGACCTGGTCTATGCCATCGCCCACATCCTCGGCGTGCGGCCCCGCCAGTCGGCCACGAACGCGTGACGCCCCGGCCGTGGCGACGTAACATCGCGCCAGGGCGATGGCTCAAACCATCGGTGTCATGATGCTCCATCCGAAGGTGGCGATCGCGCGATGCGAGACGACCCTGGGGCGACTCCTGCGGGCCGCCATGCCGCTGTTCTGCGTTTTGCTGCCCAGCCTTCTGCTGCTCGCAGCGCCGGCGGCGGCCGCGCCGGCCGAAGTCGTCGTCGTCGCGCTCGAGGGGCCGATCGGCCCGGCCACCGCAGACTATGTCGTGCGCGGCCTGCACTATGCCGAGGCCGAACACGCCGCCGCGGTGGTACTCCGTCTGGACACGCCCGGCGGCCTGGACAGCGCCATGCGCACCATCATCCGCGCCATGTTGGCCTCCCCCGTGCCGGTGCTCGGCTATGTCGCACCGAGCGGTGCGCGGGCCGCCAGCGCTGGCACCTACATCCTGTATGCCAGTGCGCTGGCGGCGATGGCGCCGGGCACCAACCTCGGCGCCGCAACGCCGGTATCGCTGTTCGGCGACACCCCGCTGCCGGACACGACCCCCGGACCACCCGGCCCCGCCGCCCCGGTGACGAGCAGCGCCGAACTCACCAAGATCACTAACGACGCCGCGGCTTATATCCGCGGTCTGGCCACCCTGCACAGCCGCAATGCCGGCTGGGCCGAGCGGGCGGTGCGCGAGGGGGTCAGCCTCTCCTATGACGCCGCGCTGCGCGAGCATGTGATCGACCTGCAGGCGATCAGTGTCGAGGACCTGCTTGCTACCGCCGACGGACGCACCGTCATCGTCGCCGGCCGGCCACTGCGGCTGACCACCAGCGGTGCGGCGGTGCACATAGTGATGCCCGACTGGCGCGACCGCCTGCTGGACGTGCTGACCAACCCGTCCATCCTCACCATCCTCCTGCTGGCCGGCGTGGCGGGCGTGACCTTCGAACTGACCCATCCCGGCATCTTCGCACCGGGTGTGATGGGCACGATCTGTCTGCTGCTCGGGGGTTATGGGCTGAACCTACTGCCGATCGATTATGCCGGTGTGGCGCTCGCCGTGTTCGGCCTCGGGCTGATGGCTGCCGAGGCCTTCGTGCCGGCGTTCGGTGCCTTCGTGGTGGGTGGCGCGGCCGCGTTTCTGATCGGCGCGCTGATGATGTTCCGCACCCCTGGCCTGCGACCGCCCACCATGGTCCTGCTCGCCGCGACCCTGGGTGCCATGGTCGCCTTCGGCGTCGTGTTGGGAGCGATGCTGCGCGTGCGCCGGCGGCCGGTGGCGAGTGGCGACGTAACCCTGCTGGGCGCCGATGGCCGCGTCGCGACCTGGCAGGGCGGCCAGGGCCGGGTATTGGTGCGCGGCGAATACTGGAACGCACGGGCGGCAGGGCCGCTCACGATCGGCGCGACTGTGCGCGTCACCGGACGCAATGGGTTATGGTTGCTGGTGGAGGTGGGTGATGCCGCCGCTGGCCGGGAGGTGCGATAATGCCGTTCAACCCAGGTAACCTGGCCATTCTGCTGGTCGTCGTCGTGGTCCTGCTCGTCCTCGGCAGGGCGGTACGCATCATGCGCGAGTACCAGCGCGCGGTAATGTTCACGCTCGGCCGCTTCAGCGGAGTCAAGGGGCCGGGACTGATCTTCGTCTTGCCCTATGTGCAGCAGATGGTACGGGTGGACCTGCGTACCGTGGTGCTCGACGTGCCGAGCCAGGACGTGATCTCGCGCGACAACGTGTCGGTGAAGGTCAACGCGGTACTGTATTTCCGCGTCGTGGACGCCGACCGCGCCGTGATCCAGGTGGAGAACTTCCTGCTCGCAACCAGCCAGCTGGCCCAGACCACGCTGCGCTCCGTGCTGGGCAAGCACACGCTGGACGAGATGCTGGCGGAGCGGGACCGGCTGAACAGCGCGATTCAGGAGATCCTCGATGCGCAGACCGAGAACTGGGGGATCAAGGTTTCCTCGGTCGAGATCAAGCAGGTCGATCTGAACGACACCATGGTTCGCGCCATTGGTCGGCAAGCCGAGGCTGAGCGGCTGCGGCGCGCCAAGATCATCAACGCCGAAGGCGAACAACAGGCCGCCGAGAAGCTGACCGAAGCGGCGCGCATGTTGTCGGCCACTCCCGGCGCGATGCAGTTGCGCTACCTGGGCACGCTCAGCGAGATCGCCGGGGACAAGAACTCGACCATCGTGTTCCCGTTCCCGATCGATCTGGTGAAGGTGATCGGCGGACTCGTCGACCGGTAACGGAAGGAAGGCCGGGGCACCGCCGGCCTAGCTATGCCGACAGTGCCTCAGGCTCCGTCCGAGCACGCTTGACTAGCAGCTTGTTCAGCGCGTGCACGTAAGCGCGCGCCGAAGCAACGATGGTGTCGGTATCCGACCCCTGCCCGTCCACCAGCTTGCCGCCCTCCTCCAGCCGCACGGTCACCCGTGCCTGGGCGTCGGTGCCTTCGGTGATGGCGCCGACCGAGAATAGCCGCAGCGTGGCCTCGTGCGGAAAAAGGCTGCGAATAGCGACGAAGGTAGCGTCCACCGGCCCATCGCCGGTCGCCGTGGCACGGTGCACGGTACCGTCGATCTCCAGTTCCATCTCTGCGGTCGGCTTCGTCCGGCTACCCGCGTGCACGTCCAGCGAAACGAAGCGGATGCGCGTATGGTCGCGCACCACCTCATCGTCGACAAGAGCGGAAATATCATCATCATAGACGACCTTCTTCCGGTCGGCCAGGTCCTTGAACCGGCGGAAGGCGTCGTTCAGCTGATTGTCGCCGACGTTGCCGTAGCCCAACGCGCGCAACTTGTCGCGGAAAGCAGCACGGCCTGAATGCTTGCCCATTACCAAGTTTGACTTGGTCCAGCCGACGCTCTCTGGCGTCATGATCTCGTAGGTGGCGGCGTTCTTCAGTACACCGTCCTGGTGGATGCCGCTCTCATGCGCGAACGCGTTGCGGCCAACGATCGCCTTGTTGGGCTGTACATCGAAGCCGGTGATGGCGGATAGCAGGCGCGACGTCCGCAGGATCTTTTCAGTGACGATGGCCGGTTTGCACGCCACCGCGTCCGGGCGCGTGCGCAGTGCCATGACGATCTCCTCCAGTGCCGCGTTTCCGGCCCGCTCGCCGATGCCGTTGATGGTACACTCGATCTGCCGCACGCCGGCGCGTACCGAAGCGATGGTGTTGGCCACCGCCAAGCCCAGGTCGTTATGGTTATGGGCGGAGAGAATGACGCGCTCCACCCCCGGCACGCGTTCGCGCAGCATGGTAAAAATACCAGCCATGTCCTCGGGCAGCGCGTAACCAACCGTGTCGGGGACATTGATGGTGGTGGCGCCGGCGGCGATGGCGGCCTCGGTGCAGCGGCACAGGAAGTCGGGATCGGTGCGGCTGCCGTCCTCGGCCGACCACTCGATGTCGTCGGTGAACTGGCGGGCTAGGATGATGCTGTCCGTCACGGCCTGCAGCACCGCGTCTGGCTCCATGCGCAGCTTATATTTCATGTGCAACGCACTTGTGCTGATGAAGATGTGGATGCGCCGCCGCTCAGCCGCGGCAACTGCCTCGCCGGCGCGTATTACGTCGGCGCGGGATGTGCGGGCCAGGCCGCAGATCACCGGGCCCTTCACCGTCCGGGCGATCGACCGAACACTCTCAAAGTCGCCCGGCGAGGCGATCGGGAAGCCGGCTTCGATTACGTCCACGCCCAGTTCGGCCAGTGCCTCGGCCATGCGCAGCTTCTCGGTCAAGTTCATGGAGAACCCGGGCGATTGCTCGCCGTCGCGCAAAGTGGTGTCGAAAATGATGATACGGGAGGAGTCCAGCCTGCCGAAGCTGGGATGTTCGATACTCATGGGTCGGTGCTCCTGGAGAGAATGTACGACACTAGCCTCAGGGGTCCCCTGAGCTGTGACCGGCACGCAGCCGGACATCACGCCCAGGGGCGGCTAAGTCGAAGGAGCAGGCCGAGGGAAAGGCACAGTAGGCCGCACGCGGATACACGTGCGGAACGGGCAATGCTGACTGCGCCAAGTATCATGTCGCTACCCTAGCGGTACCGCCTGGATAATGCAAGCATGGCAGGGTGAAGATAGGGAAGCCGCTGTCCATGTACAAATTGGTCTTTTGCCGTGCCCTGCATCCTGACGCGATGGCCCTGCTGAAGGCCCGCAAGGATGTGGAGGTCGTGCTGCTCTCGCCCGACTTCCGCGGCCCGCCGGTCGAGCGGGAACTGGCCGAAAATATCGGAGGCGCTTTCGGCGTCATGGTCGGGCTGGAGCGCGTGCCCGCAGAATTGCTGGTAACCGCGCCGGAACTGCGAGTGATCAGCCGGTTCGGCGTGGGTGTCGACTCGATGGACATCCCGGCTTGTACCAAGCGCGGCATACTGGTGGGCGTGGTGAACGGCGCCAACGATCTGTCGGTGGCCGAGCACGCGATGATGCTCATGCTAGCGGTGGCGCGGCGGACGGTGGAATATGATGCCTCGGTGCGCGCCGGCACCTGGATGCTCCAGACGGGTCGGCGCATGCACGAACTCGCGGGCAGGAAAGTGCTGGTGATCGGCTACGGGCGC
>Ga0181520_10004854_pt1 | contig 22034 bp, 20 predicted proteins | sample PEATcosm2014_Bin_29_FD_132451 | JGI IMG/M metagenome (GOLD analysis project Ga0181520, IMG submission 132451) | Peatland microbial communities from MTU Mesocosm Facility, Houghton, MI, USA - PEATcosm2014_Bin02_30_metaG | ecosystem: Environmental > Terrestrial > Soil > Wetlands > Peat | place...
GACGGTCATTAAACCGGCCAGTAAGGCCCGTCGGCGAAATTGAACTACTAGCGCAGCGTCGCCGCTGCGGTGAGCACCAGCTGTCAAATAAACCGCCGAGAGATAGACACAGACTGCTACGGACAGTAATCCAGTGACAATTGACACCGGATTCCACCAGCTGGTTATTTCATTGCCAGTCCCAACGCCCACTGGTACACGACCAGTCGCTATCGCGCCAGCCATTGTGCCTAAGAAAAAAGGCACAACAATGGCTGAGATGCCAAAAACCACTCCTAAAATACGTTTTTGCCAAATTTTAGTAACGGCTTCACGAAAAGCAAAGGTCGAACCTCGAGCAACGATACCCAAGGCGGCCAACATGAAAGGAATCCAAAGGGTAGAAGTGACTGAGCCAAATACCACCGGGAAGCACGTCCAGGTGACCACGAGGACAAATATCAGCCAGACATGATTGGCCTCCCAAACCGGGCCGATCGAACGCTCAATCAGTTGTCGTTGCTTGATCCCCCGCTGGGAATTGTCGGCCAGTAGATCCCAAAAGCCAGCTCCCAAGTCAGCACCACCGAATAAGGCATAAAAGGTTACGCCTAGTAGTACCACGACAGCTAAAGTTTCAGCTAATGTCATGCTTCAGGACCTTTGTTCTTAAGTTTGGCTGGTTCTTCAGACACGATCGGTTGTTGAGATAAGTGACGCAAAACAGCTACTAAGACGATCGTAAGTAGGCCGTAAACGGTTAAGAGGCTGTAATAACCATATTGGATGCCATGCTCGGGGTTAGCGGCAGCTGCCACTTTCATGACGTCATAGACAATCCATGGCTGGCGGCCAACTTCTGTTGTGATCCAACCACACTCCATGGCCACTACTGCGGCCAACCCAGATACAGCCACAAATCGTAAAAACCACTTGGTTTTAGGTATGTTGTGGCGTCGCTTCCAGACCCAACCCATCCAAATTCCCAGGGCCAGGAAAGCGAAACCAATGCCAACCATAACATCGAATGAAAGGTGGACGACTGTTACTAATGGATCAGACGGCCGGTCATTGGCTGAAGTGGCGTCAAGCCCCTGGATGGTGGCATTAATATTGTGTTTAGCAAGTAGTGATAGTACGTCTGGTATTTTAATGGCATCGTGTAGCTGGCCGTTGCTGTAATAACCAAATAAGGCTAGTGGGGCACTTTTGGTGGTCACGGCCAAACCTTCCATGGCGGCTAATTTAGTTGGTTGCAGAGTGGCCACTGATTCGGCAGCCCAATCACCCACGCCAATCTCCAGTGGAGTCATAATGACGGCCATGGTGAGTGGTATGAGTAGCCCCAAACGAATATAACGACTTGCCTTGCCGCGCAGCATAGCTACCGCATAACAACTAGCCAAACCAAAACCGGTAACCATAAAGGCGGCTAAAATCATATGTGTTGTCTCGGGCCCCGCTGCCGGATTAAACATGGCTGCCCAGGGATTGATGCCGACAATCTTACCGTGAACGATCGAGAATCCCCGCGGCGCATTCATCCAGGCATTGGCGCAGACCACAAAAAACGTTCCAGCAATGCCCGAGATAATAATTGGGATACCCGACAAAAGATGGGCTTTGGGCGGTAATTTGTCCCAGCCGTAGATATATACACCCAGGAAAATAGCCTCAATAAAGAAGGCAAAACCCTCAATCGCAAAAGGCAAACCAATCACCTGGCCGTAGTTGGTCATGAGGCTCGCCCAGAGCGAACCCATCTCAAATGACACGATCGTGCCGGATACGGCTCCAACCGCAAACAGCACGCCTAAAACTTTTGACCACCGCCTGGCCAGAACTCGATAAACTGGATCACCAGTTCTCTGAGAACTCCACTCGGCGAAGACGATCAAAGCTGGCAAACCAACACCAAAACAAGCAATAATAATATGCCAACCTAAAGAAAATCCCATCTGAGTTCGGGCAGCTACAGGGTTGGCAATAGTAGCGGCAAACAGAGCCTTATACACTCCTTAACTATAGCAAAAGTTTTGTCTCAATATACTAGATTGAGGATCCATGACAACAAATCTTTGGTTGGACCAACGGCCTAAAACCATTCTGCTAAGGCAAACATATATGGTCGAGTGAATAAGTCCAAAAATTTGGTAAAAAGGCAAGGTTTGCCATAAAATAATTAAGTATATGGATCAATTTGGCTCATGGGCAAAAATAGTTATCGTCGAAGACGAAGCCAGTTTAGCTGAAATTTATAAAACCAGGCTTGAACTTCTCGGCTATATCTGTTTTGTGGCTCGTGACGGTATAGAAGCGCTAGTGGTGATTGAAAAAGAACGTCCTAGCCTAGTGTTATTAGATATCATGTTGCCCAAGATGTCGGGTGATCAACTGCTTCATGTCATGCGTGCCAATAGCTGGGGCAAGGACATTAAAGTATTGGTTATTTCCAACTTGAATGAAGCTGATGCCCCGGCCGGTCTACGCGATCAGCACATCGAAGGCTATGCTGTTAAAGCAAACTTATCTGATGACCAGATTGACCAGCTCGTCAATAATATACTTAAGCCTTCCCAGTCCGCAGCGAATGCTGGGCAGGTCACTACAGCTCCTCCGACTAGTTAGCAGTTTCAGTTTTTCTGACTCAGGCCGTGAATTTTTTATATTGTCTGATGGCTATAGGTATAAATACGGCCAGTATAACGACGCACCAGACTAAAATTTTCCAAGTTGCTCCACCGTCAGGTACGCCCAGAGCGAGATGTCTGGCCGAATCGGCCACAAATGTCACTGGTTGGTTACGGACGAAAACCTGTAGCCAGCTAGGCATGGTTTGAACTGGTATAAAAGCGGCGCTGGCGAAAGTCAGCGGAAAGATCAACACGAAACTGGCTAATTGAGCAGTCTCTGGGTCGTGAACAGCCATACCAACCCAGGCAAAAGCCCACGACAGGGCATAACCAAACAGGACAGCGATCGCCATCATGGCGACGGCATTAGCAAAACCGTCATGGAAGCGAAAACCGATTAGATAACCAACTCCGACCATAATTAAGACTACGACGGTGTTGCGAACAGCATCAGCAAAAGTTCGGCCGGCTACGACCGCTAAGCGGCTCATCGGTAATGACCGAAATCGGTCAATGATGCCCTTACCAATATCGTCCGCCAAACCGATGCCGGTTTGAACGCCACCAAACATAACCATTTGTACCAAAATCCCCGGCAGCAAATAGTCGATATATTTGCCGCCTGGTACATGGATGCTACCGCCTAAGGCGCCACCAAAGACATAATTAAAGAGTAGCAAAAACATGACTGGCTGAATCGATGAAAAGAATAACAGACGCGGCAAACGAACATAACGAACCAAGTTGCGCCGGGTAATGATCAAAGTATCGCGTAAGCCTTTAATTAATTTCTCAAAGAAGTTCATTGGTGGGGCCTCCGGTCGGTTTTAGGTTCTGGTTGATTAAGGCGGGGCTTGTCGCCGGTCAGAGTCAAAAAGACATCGTCTAGTGACGGGCGGTGTAAAGACAGCGACAAAATTTGAAGTTTGGCTTGGCTGAGAGCTCCAGCGATATCAACCAGGCCACTGGCGCCACCACTAACCGGTAAAGATACCATGTGAGAGTTCTCGTCGTAATTGGGAGCGTGTGAAAACTTCCGGACCAGTTCTAAAGCTTGCTCTTTGTCGCTAGGGTTACTCAGTTCAAATTCGACAATATCACCACCGAGTCTGGTTTTTAGCTCGTCACTAGTGCCCGTATCGATGACCTTACCTTCATTAATGATGGCAATCTGATCAGCCAATTCGTCGGCCTCTTCCAAGTACTGCGTGGTTAGGAGTATTGAAGTTCCGTCTCGGACTAGTTCCCTAATAATTTGCCAAATGTCTTGCCGTGACTTTGGATCAAGTCCGGTAGTTGGTTCATCTAAGAATAAGACCTTGGGTCGTCCGACTAAACTGGCACCGACATCTAATCGACGACGCATGCCGCCGGAGTAAGTCCGAACTGGGCGATGGGCGGCTTCGCTCAGGTCTAGTCTCTCAAGCAGATCGTGGGTTCGCTTTTTAGCTTCAGCTCGTCGGAGTCCATACAGCCGACCGGTCATGTAAACATTCTCGTAACCAGTTTGGAACTCGTCGACGGCTGCGTATTGACCGGCTAGACCGATCGTTTCACGGACCTTTTCGGCTTCCTTAACAACGTCAAATCCCAACACACTAGCCGAACCCTTATCGGGTACATAAAGAGTACTCAAAATCTTAATCATGGTTGTTTTGCCGGCCCCGTTGGGTCCCAGTAAACCAAAAATTTTGTTTTCAGGGGCTGACAAAGTTATGTCGTCAACGGCACAAAGTTTGCCGAAACATTTGACCAGATGGTTAACTTCAAAGGCATTCATATACAGCTCTTAGCTTATCATAGGCTATACCGGTTTTGGTTTAATTTCCGAAGAATTCGGATACGCACCTGAACACATTAATATCTAATTGACAATCTTAGTCTCTCCGCTAATATTAAGTTAATAATTAAAGTGGTTAGGGGAGAGATCATGCCTAAATCAAACAAGTCTGAGTCTGGCCTCGGGCAAATTTTCATAGTGGCCATCATTATTGTCGTTTTGGCTGTAGCTGGGGTGCTTATCTGGAGCCTGACCAAAAACTCAAACAATAATTCATCCTCCAATAGCACAACATCGACCGCTAACACGGCTGATGTTAATAGCAACTGTCAGAACTACTATCACGACAGTATCCTCTGCGCCTTTGCCAATCACATTGGCCTCTCCGCCTACTCATATACCGCCAGCGGTACTGCTACCTCCAGTACGGGTACGCAATCTAGCTTTACCTTTGCCAATGACGGTAAGGGCAACCGAGAAATCACTTACACCAGCAGCGCCGGCAAGCTCAGCATGATCGTGCTGGATGGCAGTGAATATATTCAGAGTGGTAGTGATACCACCTGGTTGGAATATTCGGGAAGTAACATAAGTTCAGCCACGCCAGTCCCGGATCCCACGAGTAATTTTAACCTGTCTTTCTCCAGCACCGAGTTAGCTAAATACTCTTTTGCCAAAGAAGGTACGGTTGCTTGTGGTAGGCTGAGCTGTGTTAAATACAAGGTGAATATTGTCGCTTCGCCGGCAATTACTCAATATGTCTATTTTGATACGTCCAGCTACCTTCTAAGACAATGGACCTACAACGATCCAGCGACTGGTGTATCTGTTAATTCGAACCTCAGCTACCAAGCCGTAACAATCACCAAGCCGTCACCTGTGCAGCAGGTATCTATCTAAACCGCCGTCTTCAGCTTAGTCAAAATTAACGTCAATTAACTCTTAAAAGTTGCTTAAGCAACGGGAATTCATTGTACGGTTGATTGAATTTTTTGGAACCGATATGGCCTTGGCCTACGGCTACCACCAAAGCTGCGTTAAGTTTCTTGGCCGCTTCTTGAGCGTGCTTATTGTCGCAACCCCAGGGGTCATTATCAGAGTTAATAAGAATGATTTCGCTAACAACGCTCTTGATGTCATCCCAGCAGTAATCCTTCTCTAGCAGCTTGTCGTGATTTTTATCGTTTAAGGCGCTATAAAAACCGGAAACCAAGATAGCCTGCTTTAGCTCAATGTCAATTGATTGCAAAAAACTGAGAATTACCGGACAAGCGCCGGCGTGGCCGATAATAATGGTCTCCTGATCAAGGCCGGGCATGTTCTTCTGGATATAGCTGCGAGTTTCGTTCAGACTTGGTTTTTTAGCTAACGGTAATAATGGCCACCAGACTTGATAATCTCTTGACTCCAGATATTTTTTGGTGTCGGCGAACCAGAAATAGTCTTTGTCGTTGCCGCCGCTACCGTGCAATAACCAAGCAGTTCTCATACTTTACCCATTAACTTATCATAACACCGTCTGGCCATGATGCTCCAAGAAGCTCTTGGTTATAGGTTAAGCTAGGTCTAGATATGAATACTAAATTAAACTAAAGCCAAGCTTGGTTTTTGAGTGTCCTGGTAATAAGTAGCTTTAAGCCTGTTCCGCAGCAGCTTGATATCTTAATTGTGCATCTTGGTCGGCAGCTATTACAGCCATTCTTGAAATCGCAGATTGAATATCATCCTGACAATCGGGAGGTAACAAACGTAAAGGTTGACCTTGCGCTTCCTGATCACCGAAGATAAGTGAATTTCTCAAGGCTGTGAAGCGATTGCATCTATAGACACCGTCTGAACTCTGGGCAAGATATCTGCAGCATAGTCGTCCAGCCCTAAGGCCACAATCCTCGGCCGTAGAAACTTCTCGTCGATATGTTCCGGTTTCCTCAAGATGATATCCGTCCGCATTGACCGTCATGTCGCTGCTTGAATTTGTTACTATCGCTACTTGGCCGTCCGTATACTCGTTCCAAGGATCAACAACAACTACTCCTAATTCACCACTGCCAGAGTCTTTAACTATAGCTCCTGGTTTCATGAGCCCTCCTTGCTAAAAAGTACTCTACTAGCCGTAAGTATAAAGTGCAAGGATGAGCATTATAAACTAATCATGTTGAAACTGAGCAATGGACATTTAACAGATAACGTTAATGGTTGATGCCCAAACCAACGGTCACATAATTTTGTTAAGCGAACTAACGAATTAGCCCTGACGTACGTGTTAGCAAGACGCTAGCAGTAACTATTGCTATAGCGACGATATCAAATACTGGATGTCGCAGAACAAACTTCTCGCCACGGACTAACGTTTTGCGCCAAGCTAGGCCATGATTCAAAAGTAGAAAGGCGAAGGCTACCGCACCAAGCAGAACAACTATTGCAACACCAGTTGATGTGCTACCATCAGCTACTAGCTGAATACGAGTTATCTGCTGTTGTTGAGGCTCCGCAACAGGCGTTGACTTGGCAGGTGTTGCGGCTATGACTGACTGACTGGCTGGTGAAGCAAACATCGCATCAACCAAGGTCTCAGGACCGCTATTCTGATAGTTTGGTATATTATCAATTCCAAAACCAATATCCTGGTAGGTTGTATTGAGCATGTTAGCTCGATGTTCGGGGCTATTCATCCAGGCCGTAATAACGTCTTGGGCAGTGTCAAAGCCATAGGCCAGATTTTCACCGGCAGTTTGATAACCATAACCGGCGGCGGTAATAAAGGACCCTGGAGTCTGTCCACTGGGCGTGTCATGCGACCAATAATTAAGAGCGCCCATATTGTCGGCTTTGGTTTGGGCAGCTTGATCCAACTCAGCATTAATTGTCAGAGGAGCTTCACCGTCAGTAATTCGCTGGGAGTTGGTATCGTTAAGCAAACTTTGGATGCTCATATCGGTAGCATAGCCAAGGACGCTTTTATTTTGTTGGCCAATCCAACTATTAACCGCAAAACCTAAACCAATTACCAGCGCGATGGGCAAATACGGCCAATAGGTCTTTAGATAGTTGTTATTGTGGTGATGGTGTTGGCCGAGTCTCAGCTTATGAGCAGGCGGAGTACGGCGAGGTTTTATTTTGGTCAGCGTCATTTTTGATGTTAATGCTTACCGGCTATTTTAGCAGATCGACGGTATTGAGGCAAAACCTTAAGTGGTATAGAGCCATTGCCGCTGCTACGGCTACATTGAACGATTCCTTACGGCCTGACATGGGTATTTCAATGATAGTGTCGCAAGCCGTTAGTATCTCGGCTTCCAGACCTTCGACTTCTCGGCCGACAATCAAGGCAGTTTTAGTTGAGGCCCGGTATTCTGGCAGCCTAACTGCATCTGGGTGTTGTTCAAGGCCTACAATCTTAAAGCCATCCGTTCTTAGTTTAGATAGTACAATCTCAATCCGCTCACTGTGTTGCCACTTAACAAACCGTTCCGCTCCCAACGCTGTCTTATGAATCTGGGCATCGATTTTCTTAGCTAAATAAGGCAATCGATCATCCTTGGCCGAAATCGGGTATGGCGTGTAGCCAGTTAAGCAAACCGATTTAACACCCAAGCCTTCAGCTGTTCTCAGTAGCGACCCTACGTTGTGACAACTTCGGATATTATGGACAATTAAAACAATCTCAAGCATAGCCTAACTATACTAAAGCTCCTATGGTCGGCAAAACGTTTGTGCTTTATACTAGTCACGTATGCAAGACGAAGTTGCCGTTAAAAGTCGTGAAGAACAGGAGCAGCTCGCCCAGCGCCGAGCGGCTATCTTAGGTATCAACTATGTTAATACCTCACAACTGCCCAATAAGCAGCTGTTCCAAAATTTGCTAAGCGTACCTGATTTATACCGATTAAAAATGATTCCTATCAGCGCCGATCAGAGCAATATATTGTTCGGTATTTTAACAACCACGCCCCAGTCGGCCATGGCCGAAATTAAACATCGGTTTCTTGACCAATTGACTAGTTTTGCCATCATCTCCGATGCTGGCTATCACGAGTACATGGGTCTTTATGATCCACCTAAAAAGGTGACTTATTCGGATATTGCCATCAACACCGCCGGTACTGAGGAATTAATCAAAAATGTTTCTAGTACTTTAGAGCAAGTCAAAGCCGATGACATGTTGGCCTATCTCGTGTCACAAGCTCACCACCTTAATGCTTCAGATATTCATGTTGAAACCGGCCCTAACGACGTGCGGATCCGCTTCCGAATTGACGGAGTTTTACATCCGATTGCCCGTATTACGTTAGACAAATACCGGGTTTTAGTAGCGGCCATCGCTAGTGCTGGCAATATCTCGACCTCGGCCGAGGGAGCCCAACAGGGTCATATTGCCCAGGTTGTCAAAATGGCTGACGGTAAAGAAGTCGATGTCAATGTTCGAATCGAAACCGTAACCACTATTAATGGCATGGATATCGTGATGCGGCTGTTTAATATGCAAGAAGAAATGTTCCAGCTGGACTGGCTCGGCCTGTCGCAGGCCGAACGAAAGGTGCTGGATGATATTATCGCTAAACCGAGCGGTCTAGTGATGGTGGTTGGTCCAACGGCCTCTGGTAAAACGACGACCCTCTACACCATTATGCGTTCGCTTAATCAGGATGAGCGCAAAATTATTACGATCGAAGACCCGGTGGAATATCAATTTCCGGGTATCACTCAGATATCAGTTCGTGGTAAAGATGCGGATCATGATGAAAACTTTGCCGATACTCTGCGGGCCGTTTTGCGGCTAGATCCAGATATTGTCATGGTCGGTGAGATCAGGGATAACGATACGGCTCGTACGGCTCTCCAAGCCGCTCTAACCGGCCACTTAGTGTTAACAACGTTTCACGCTGGTTCGGCCGCTACGGCCCTAACTCGGTTGGCCGATGTCATCGGTCAGAATCCATTGTTTGTTTCTTCGATTCGTCTAGTGATGGCTCAACGCTTAGTTCGCAAGCTCGATGACAGTATTAAGCAAGCCTATCAACCGGATGAGCCAACTTTGGCGCGACTAAGAGCAGTGGTCGACTCACTACCTGAAGGTGTTGAGAGACCAAATCTAGAAGGCTTGCAGTTGTACAAACCCGGCGCTTCGGCCGAAAACCCCTATGGTTATACTGGGCAGATGGCTATACGCGAACAGTTTTTGATGAGCGGCGAAATCAGGCAACTTCTGCAACAAACGACTGTGGTGCCGTCGAGCGAAGAAATTGAAGCGGCCGCCATCAGAAGCGGCATGTGCACTATCCGCCAAGACGGGTTCTTGAAAGTGATTGCTGGTCTGACCACAATTGAAGAAGTTTATCGCGTTCTTGGGTAGTTGACATACTTCTTGCGTCTTGAGGTGAAATAATGTAATGTAGGTTGGTTATGCCAAGTGTGATTCAAGCTATTGAAGAATCTTTCAAGAAGTCGGCCGTGGTCGATGTTCGTTCTGGGGATACCGTTCGCGTTCATCAGCGGATTCGTGAGGGTAATAAGGAACGTATCCAGATTTTTCAGGGCCAGGTTATTCGAACTAGCCGAAAAGGTAGCTTGACTAACCGAATTACTGTTCGACGTTTAGCAAGTGGTGTAGGTGTTGAGAAAAGCTTTTTGCTACACAGTCCACTGGTTTTGAAAGTTGAGGTTACCAAGCGCAGCAAAGTTAGACGCAATTACTTAAGCTACATGCGGCAACGAACCGGTAAAGCGACTCGCATGACTGGAATCGAATTTGATAAAGAACAAGTTAACTCCGTTCGTGACACAGCCGCTGAAGCTGAAGCCGAAAAGTTAAAAGAAGAAACCGCTAAGGCCGCCGAAGAAGAAGCTGCCAAAAAAGCTGCAGAAGAAGCTAAACTTGAAGCCAAAGCCGCTGAAGTTGTAGCTCATCACGAAGAAGTTGTAAAAGAATAGCACTAGTTTTTTTAGTGTTTATGTTTAATTCATGTTGTTTTGGTTTCGGTCATTGATTTGATTTATTAAGTTATAAGTTGTTCTGCTTTATGTGCTTCCTTGTTTCTATACATAGCTTCGTCTGCCTTGTGTACTAGTGCACTTGGGTCTAAGGGATCTTCTGGAGACCATATAGCTGAGCCAATCGAGAATCCAATCTTTGGAATGCTTATGGTTGAAAGTAATTCATCTGAAAATTCATCCAATATGCTGGTCACATAACCTAGAGTATTTTTCATTTGTCCCTCCGGGTCTTTAGTTCTATCCCCATTTTCTCCCGACAAACTAACGATTACTCCAAATTCATCTCCGCCGTAGCGTCCAGCGCTTCCTTCCAGCTGTCCATCTTTTTCTTTGCCGAATAATCTTTCGTGTGTAACAATATCTCCCTCGCGACGGAATATTGACGATAAGACTTGACTGCACATCTGGAGCAAGACGTCACCAACTTCATGCCCGCACTCGTCATTAACTTTTTTGAAACCTTCAATATCTATAAAGAAAATGCCGAAGGCTTTACCTAGACGTATTTTCTCTTTAATTTCTTCCTTCCAAGCGGGTTTATTCAATAGTCCCGTGAGTTCATCGTGGGATGCTCGATGTGCTAATTCCTTGTTCTGTTGTTCCAGTAAACTAATACGCGACAAATAGGCTTGTTCCCGCTTACGATAACTACGATGTTGGCTAACCGCAACAGCACCGAGCGCCCCGGTCAAAACTAATCCGAAGCGGTTGAAATTTTTACAAGAATGTTCTTTCACGATGTTATTATAACATAAGTATGATATAAAGCAAAAATAACCGTCCTGATTTACAATGTTGTTATGGTAATTGTAGGTATCGATGAGGTTGGAAGGGGTTGCTGGGCGGGTCCGCTGGTAGTGGGCGCAGTTATTTTGAATCAGCCGATTGATGGGCTAAGGGATTCAAAGAAACTTACCAAAAAGCGCCGAGAAAATCTCTCTAAAATTGTGTTAGATCGTGCTGCTGCCACCGGGTTGGGCTGGGTGACAGCTGAGGAGATAGACTCTTTGGGATTAACACGAAGTACTGGTTTGGCTACCGAGCGAGCATTGGCACAAATCAAAATTAACTTCGATGAGATTATTATCGACGGGAACACTAACTTTCTACCAGAAGATCCTAGAGCAAGAACAATCATTAATGCTGACAACTGCGTGGCTGCTGTAAGCGCGGCTAGCATCATAGCTAAGGTTGCTAGGGATGCCTATATGACCCAAGCGGCCCTGTTGTATCCGGATTATGGTTTTGATGTACACGTCGGCTACGGTACAACTCGTCATATCGCCTCCCTTCGAAAGCACGGTATCTGCCAGCTGCACAGGCGAAGCTATAAACCAATAAGAAACTTGACTAAGCCGGATAGAGCTAGCTCTTAAAAAACGATCTAACGGATCCTAGATCACGGTCAAGCCACTTTACCCGGGTGTCAATTTCTGTCAAGCCAATAACTATATTGCGTCTTAAGGTTATTTCACCTAATTTCGGCTTGAAAAACTGAGTGTATTTTTCGGCCCATGCTTTAGTGTTGCAAATAGCAGCGGCATAGCGAGGGTAATCATCATAAGATTTATCTCGCGCATAAGTTTTTTCGATCCATTGCCAGTTATCAACTAACCACTGCCAAGCAACGTTGCGAACATAACGGTTACGGAGCAGTAAAATTAACCAATACTCGGCGTCCTGTGGTTTGATGATGGGAGCATTCTTCAGTCGAGACAATAGAATAGCGGCTTCAGCTGGGTCTTTAGTCATGGTTAGAGCTGACATGATGTCCGATTTCAGATCGGCATTGTTCGTTTCGTCGTGCAGCTTGACTAAATATTGAAAGGCACCTTTTAGCTTGTTTTTGACTGGTACACCGAAAACCAGACTACGAAGTTCAGCATTTAAGTTTTCAGGATCAGCCTGATAATCTGCAAAACGCTTGGTTGCTTCATTGACTATAGCTTGTTCCTCGGCGTAGGCTCCCAGGCTAAGAATTGTGGCACGTAGCTTCTGGTCAGCCGATGATTCATCAGCTTGCTCGTCCCAGCCTAGCCGCTTCGCTTCATTCTTCACTAGGCTGCCGACGTAAGCCTTGATGGGTTTCTCGAGTTGTTCATCAAGATCAATGAACCTAACAGCCTCACTGATTAGAAGTGCTATCATTGTCCAAACTGACTCTGATGATTCATCGGCGTAGGCCGCTAGCAGCTTTAGTGCCTCACCAAACGGCTGGTGGCCAGCTTTGGCTAGCATGCTGGCGCTATTGAGTAGCATTAATCTATCAATTACACCAACTGATTTCGCCTTGAGAAGTTCAATTAAGTAATCATGGTGGGTTGGCTGGATATAGTTGACGATGTAGTGACCAAGCGTATTTTGGTTTAATAACAAGGGCCTTGTGCCAGTTGATAGCCTGATTTTAAGTTCGGCCTTCGTGAGTAAATCGGGCAAACTTTTTCCGTCGGTAAACAGGGGAACTGGCCACAGTCGTCCGTCTGAGGTTTCGCCGTTCTCTAGAAAGTGGGCTTGGCCGACTGTCACCGATTGCTCGGTTTGATCAACAGATATTACCGGAAAACCGGCTTGGTCAAGCCAGGGATTCATAAAACCAGCAACGTCGTGGCCGCTAGATTTTCCTAGGGCCTTCCATAAATCGTTACCGGTAGTGTTGCCATATGCGTGAGCTGTAAAGTAATCAGTTAAGCCGCGCCTAAATGCTTCCTCGCCGAGGTAGGCCTTAAGCATGAAAAGCAACCGGCCACCTTTGGCATAAACAATCGATGAATCGAATAAAGTACTAATTTCATCAGGATGGTGGATGTTGGTTTTGACTGCCTGAACTCCAGGCATAGCATCTCTTCGCAGGGCCGATAAGCCCTCACTAATGCTAAATGATTCCCAAATTTGCCACTCCGGAAAAAGGGCATCAACAGCCTGATACTCCATTAGATCAGCAAAACTTTCGTTTAACCACAAATCATCCCACCAGCGCATGGTTACTAAGTTGCCAAACCATTGGTGTGAGGTCTCGTGAGTTATGACTGTAGCGATCAATTCTCTAGCCGATTGTGATGTCTTACCTGGATAGGCTAATAACGCTCGCTCTCGGTAGGTAACTAAGCCCCAGTTTTCCATAGCACCAGACGAAAAATCGGGCAATGCCACATGGTCGATTTTTGCTAACGGATAAGGGACTCCGAAATAATCTTCAAAGAACTCAATGGACCGCTTAGCGACGTCTAGGGCAAAATCTAAAGCATTCAGTGGTTGAGTCGTTGTAGTCCAAATACTTACATCGGTACCTCGTTTAGTTTTAGAACTTATGTTGTGCATGTTTCCAATCACGAATGCCAGTAGATAAGTAGACATTGGTGGAGTTGTCTCAAAGCTGGTACTCACCATTGAATCTGGCAGCGTCGTTTGCTTCTCGATCGGAGTATTTGATAACAGCTCTAAGCCCGGCGGGGTAATTAATGTTAAATGAAAAGTTGCCTTGGCTTCCGGCTCATCAATACACGGGAAGACATCTCTGGCGTAATGACTTTCGAACTGTGTAGCCAACAATACCTGTTCCTTCTTTTGAGCGTTAAAAAAGCAAGGGTATAGACCAGTCATATCGCGGGTAATTTTGCCCTTGAAGTTAAGATGGACTTCGTAATTGCTAGCGTAGACCATCTCAGCCGTGTGGACACGAACTTCATTGAGGGTATCCTGGTTATTGATGCGTTGAACGGTTAATTCTTGTGAACCTTTTTTGTCATGTTTGATAACTCTAGCACTCTCGACCTTAAGTTCATTTTGATGAAAGGTTAATCGTTGGCTGGGCCGGCCGGTTTTTTTAAGTCTTATGACCACAGTTCCAGAAAAGGTCATTGACTTAGCGTCTGGTGTCAGCTGCAGCTCGTAATGCAGTGGCTTTAGTTCAGTGTAAAAACGGTGGACAGACTTAGTCATTTGAGTCCAGTTTAGCATGTCCGAATTAGAACATGAGGTCTTGTTGACAAATCAGAAATAAACGTGCAAAATATAATTGAACGGAGAAATAACTATGGATTTTGCGAGATTTAATTCGGCTCATGAACCGGAAGAAGGTGTCAGTGCCGCTGCCTTGGATCAGACTCCAGATGTGTTGGAAGCTGCCTTGGTTGAAATTCAGCAGGCTCTAGTCATAAAGCGACAAGCGGAAGGCCTAAGAATCGGTAAGTTGGGCACTAGACTTATTGAAGGTGTTGAAGATCGGACGTAGACCAGTCTCGGTCAGTCAATTAAATTGACAGTCATAGGTTGTAGCGTATAATTGTCAGTGTTGTCCGGCGTTCTCGTCGGGCTTTTTTATGCCCAGACATAAGCTACATATCAGCCTAATAAGCAAAACTAAATTGATAGGAGAAATTATTCATGGAAATGGACTTTAAGCAACTTGCCGTAGCAATTCGCGCTATTGCCGAGGAAAAAAATTTACCAGAAGAAACCGTTCAGGAGATTGTTGAACAGGCTTTAGCGGCAGCTTATCGCCGGGATTATGGTGATCGTGAGGGTGAAGTTCGTGTGACTATGAATCTTAATACCGGTAGTGTTGATGCCTATATCACAAAGGAAATTGTTGAGGAAGTTCAAAATCCAGCTTATGAAATTTCACTGAAAGATGCCGGTGTCATGCGTAAGGATGCCAAGGTTGGTGAAACCGTTGAAGTTCATGACAACGTTCAGGATTTCGGTCGCGTTGCCGCCCAGACCGCCAAACAAGTTATTTTGCAACGACTCCGCGAAGCTGAGCGCGAAATCATTATGGGTGAGTATGAAGACAAAATTGGGACTGTTATTAACGGCGTCGTGTCACGGGTTGAAGGCAGCATTATTAGAGTTGATCTTGGCCGAGCTCAAAGTATTATGCCAAGAAGCGAGCAAATTCAAAGCGAGCGCTATTATAGCGGACAACGGCTTAAAGTGTTCCTTAAGGACGTCGAGCGCGGGCCACGTGGACCACAGTTAATCGTGTCACGTGGCAATACTCAGTTTGTTGAATGGCTTTTCCGCTCAGAGGTTCCCGAGATGGAGAGCGGGGCTGTTGAGATCAAGGGGATTGCACGAGAAGCTGGCGTCCGCAGCAAAATTGCTGTTGCCAGTAATGTCCAGGGTGTTGATCCAGTTGGAACGTTCGTTGGCGGTCACGGTACGCGGGTTAATGCCGTCATGAGTGAAGTTGGCGAACAAGAGAAAATTGATATCGTGGTCTGGAGCGACGATCCGACTGATTACATCACCAATGCACTCAGCCCGACTAAAGTTACCAAAGTCACGCTTGATAAAGAATCTGGTAAGGCCCGAGTAACAGTACCCGAAGATCAACTAAGTATTGCGATTGGCAAGAACGGTCAGAATGTTCGATTAGCCAGCAAATTGACCGGCTTTGAACTCGACATTGAATCAGATAAGCAACAGCAAGCTGATGAAAAACCGGTCACTGAGCCAGCCAATAAAGTGCCAAAATTAAAAAAGAAAAGTGACCTAGAAAGTAGTTTGCTTAAAACAATTGAAGAACACGGCGAGTAAAATTTCTAGCAGACGTGTTTAGCTGGTGTTCATGTGGCGGGGTCGACGATTTAGCACTCTTGACTCAGGAGTGCTAAAGGTTATAGAATAAAGCTGATTAAGTATTGAGACAACAGATATGACTGAACGTCAGCGACAAATTTTAAATGCCATTGTTGAGCAGTATGCCGAAGTTGCCAGCCCAGTTGGTAGCAATCTACTAGCCAAGGCTTTTAATGTCTCTTCAGCCACTATTAGGGCTGAGATGGCTGAGCTAGAACAGTTAGGCTTCATTGCCCAACCTCACACTAGTGCTGGGCGTATTCCAACCGACAAGGGCTACCGTTTTTATGTTAATAACTTGGCTGAAGGTAACGTTGTGCCTGTTACCCAAGGCATGTCTGATCGTCGGGCTGAACGGGCAATTGCCGCTCGAATTGTGGGTGGCGGTGCACCAGACAGGATGATCCGTAACGCTGTCGACAACTTGGTTGAGTTAACGCATAACCTCGGTATGGCAACAATTGGCAATCAATTATATATGAGCGGCCTGTCAAATTTATTTGGTCAGCCAGAGTTTATCAACGGTCTACATGTTCGACAGGTTGCCCAGTTATTAGATAACCTTGAACCGTGGTTGCAGGAAGCCGCCCTGAATGAGCCGCTGAGTGTTTACATTGGTCAGGAAAATCCGATCGGCCGCAGCGCTGGCTGTAGCTTAATAATTAGTCGTTTCCGGGGTCCGTTCAGTGATCGTAGCTACATTGGTGTTCTCGGGCCAACCCGCCAAAGCTACCGTGACGTGATGGCTCTAGTCCGTCGCACTGGCGAGGAGCTTGAAGAGGTTTGGAATGACTAGAAGCAAACCAGCTGGTAATCCGCTATCTTCACATCAGCTGAAAGACTTACACGCTAAAATTGTTGAGCTAACCGACGCCCTGAAGCAGGAGCGGGCCGACTCGATTAATTTGCGACGTCAATATGAGGATCAACTCTCTAATGCTCGGACTAACACCAAAGTCAGCGTTGTGACTGAGCTATTGCCAGTTATCGACAATGTTGAGCGGGCCCTAATGCATACCCCGAAAGAATTAGCCGATAGCGATTATGTTAAGGGCGTTCAACAGGTCGCCAAGCAATTAGCTAAAGCCTTGGAAGATCTGGGAGTAACGCGCATCGCTACCGTTGGCCAAGAATTCAACCCACGCTATCACGAAGCCGTCATGATGGACGAGGGGGAGGGCACCAAAGAAATTGTCAGCCAGGAATTACTAGCCGGCTATCAGCTAGGTGACACAGTTATCCGTCATGCGATGGTCAAAGTCCAATCGCAGTAGGCCCGATTAACAGCTTCCGACTGCCTACTGCCCTGTGCATAATTAGCACTCTTGACCAGTGAGTGCTAAATGGTATCATAGTAATAGGACTGGTGATCAGTCGCACACAACCTATCAAGCGAGCAAGCCGAATGGAGACAAAAGACAACTATGATGCCCAATTCTCCCGATTTCCAAGAATTTCTAAATCATTTAACTAGTAATGCGCTGCAAAGCCTTAAGCATGCCGATGCAATTGCGCGCAGCTTTGGCAGCGCTTATGTCGGTACTGAGCACTTGTTGTTGGGCGTACTAGCCCAAGAATCTTCAATGGGAGCTAAAATTTTAGAAAATGCTGGCATCACCCTTGATCGAGCCCGAATGGCCCTGAATCTGACGCCCAAGACATTAGTGATTAATTTAGGGGCCAAGGGTTTATCAGAAACCGCCAAGCTAACCCTTAAATCAGCCTACGACATAGCCCAAGATTTTGGCCAAGAGTTTTGCGGAACAGAGCATATTCTATACAGCATCTTGAACCAGAAAAATGCCCGGGCCACCAGGTTGCTGCACGATCTCAACGCCGACGTTGATGGTATTACAGGTGAGCTGGAACAATTTCTGAATCGACAACAGTTCGAAGAACAAAACGGCTCGAACGAATCGTCACGCCGGGGTTCCACCAAGAAATCGCGCAAGACAACTTTAGACTTCTTCGGGACTGATTTAACGGCCGAAGCCCGGGAGGGTAAGCTTGATCCGGTTGTTGGCCGCGAAAACCAAATCCGGCGGGTGATCACGATTTTGAATCGTCGGACCAAAAATAATCCGGTCTTGATTGGCGAACCGGGCGTCGGCAAAACGGCGATTGTTGAAGGCTTGGCGCAACGGATCGTGTCTGAAGATGTGCCTGATAGTTTGCAAGATAAACGGATTGTCGTGCTTGATCTAGCCGGCATGATTGCGGGTACTAAATACCGTGGTGAGTTTGAAGAGCGTTTGAAAAAAGTGATCGGGGAGTTGGAACGCGACACCCGGACAATTATCTTTATTGACGAACTACACGTTATCGTTGGAGCGGGTGCCGCCGAGGGTGCGCTCGATGCTGGCAACATTTTGAAACCAGCCCTGGCCCGTGGCAAAATCCAAGTCATTGGTGCAACCACAACCGCCGAATACACCAAACATATCGAGAAAGATGCCGCTCTGGAGCGACGCTTCCAACCGATTCAGGTGCCAGAAACCACTATCCCCGAAACAATTGCAATCCTGAAAGGACTGCGCAAATATTATGAAAAATTCCACGGCGTTACCATCAGCGACGAGGTGATTGAAGACGCCGTTACTCTGGCCCAGCGTTATATTAACGATCGGTTTATGCCGGATAAAGCGATTGATTTACTGGATGAAACGGCCGCCTACTTGAGGGTCGATAAGGGTCGAACCTCACCGGAAATCAGGCGCCTACAGAAAGAACTAAAATTGGTGCAATTGCACATCGAGGATGCAGCTGAGGCAGAAAATTATGAAACCGCCGCCCGTGAAAAAACTCGAGCGATTCAACTCAACCAAGAACTTGCCAAACAGCAGGCTAGCAATCGCAGTACCCAGCCAATTACCGTTAAAAGCGATGATCTGGCTGACGTCATCGCTAGAATGACTGGTGTACCGGTCAAAAAGGTTATTCGTTCAGAAGCCAAATACCTACTCAATATTGAAAAGACTTTGCAAAAATATGTGATTGGCCAAACCGAAGCGGTTAGTGTGGTCTCTAAGGCCATTCGACGCAACCGAAGTGGTGTATCAAGTGAAAGGCGCCCGATTGGCTCCTTCGTTTTTCTTGGCCCAACTGGTGTTGGCAAAACCGAGTTAGCCAAGGTACTAGCTAGAGAGTTTTTTGGTAGCGAATCGGCGTTGGTGAAGATCGACATGAGCGAGTTTTCCGAACATCACAACGTGGCTCGACTAGTTGGTGCCCCGGCCGGCTATGTCGGCTACGATGATGGCGGACAATTGACTGACAAAATCCGTCGTCAGCCGTACAGCCTCGTTCTATTCGATGAGATTGAAAAAGCCCATCCTGATGTTTTCAATATGTTATTGCAAATTCTTGAAGACGGAAGAATAACTGACGCTAAAGGCCGCCCGATTGACTTCACCAATACGATTGTCATTATGACCAGCAATATTGGGGCCGAAAAACTGCAACGTGAAGCCAATTTAGGCTTTCATGCTCATAGCAGTAGTGATATGAAAAATCTGGACGAGTTGCATGTCACCAATGAGACGATGGTGCGTGATGAGCTAAAACGTATAATGCGCCCTGAACTATTAAACCGGATCGATAAGGTGGTAGTCTTCAAAGCTCTAACCAAGAAAGATATCCTGAAAATTATTGATCTACAGATTGAAGAACTTAAAGCTCGAATTCTAAGGAAGGGCCTTAGTCTAGAGTTAACAACTGCAGCCAAAGACTATTTGCTAGAACACGGTTATGATGCTCATAACGGTGTTCGACCGCTCCGAAGACTAATCCAAGATACGATTGAGGATCATCTAGCGCTTGATTTGCTTGACGACAAATACAGTCGCGGCGATATTGTCCATGTGGCGGCTAAAAACGGTGAACTGGCCTACGCCACGGCACCAGAATAGACTCTAGACTTTTCGTAGCACTGACGCTTGGTTCTTCGGCCAGCGGTGGTAGACTGTAATTAGTATTGGAGGATAAACTACTTGGCTAAGAGACAGACCGTTAAATTCGTGTGCAGCAACTGCGGCACTAACTATCAGGCATGGGTCGGGCGCTGTGATGCCTGTGGTGAGTGGAATACCCTTCAAGAAGAAGTGACAGCTTCAACTACCCTGCGTTCAACCGGTAGTTTTATGGGCGGGCAAGTGCTGAGCACCGAATCGGTTGATGTATCGATTGCCAAGGACCACAAGCGCCTGGTGTCAGGTATTGCTGATGTTGATACTGTCTTAGGCGGTGGTGTGGTGGCTGGCAGCATTACCTTATTGGCTGGCCAACCCGGTATTGGCAAGAGTACGCTGCTGCTACAGTTGGCTTATGCTTTAGCAAAATCCTATCCGGTTCTATATGTCAGTGGTGAAGAGTCGGCCCACCAGATTGGGCTCAGAGCGGCCCGTCTTGGCGTTCACCACCAAGCCCTACAGTTAGCTACCTCCAACTCGACAGATGATATCGTGGCGACGATCGATAAAGGCATCTATCGGCTGGTGATAGTCGATTCGATTCAGTCGGTAGCCGTCAATGGCGTACCAACATCACCCGGGACGGTCTCACAGATCACTAATAGTGCCCAGTTATTAATGCAAGCCGCCAAACAATCTGACACAGCCGTGATCGTGGTCGGCCATGTTACTAAAGAGGGCATTATTGCTGGACCAAAAATTCTGGAACATGTGGTTGATGCAGTGCTTCAGCTAGAGGGTGATCGATACGGTGGTTTTAAAGTCCTCCGGGCAATTAAGAATCGGTTTGGCTCAACCAACGAAGCCGGTATTTTTGAGATGTTCGAGGATGGTCTGAAAGCCGTCAAGAATCCATCCGAAAGCTTGCTAGCCGAGCGGCAGGCAAGTGACGGGTCGATTGTTTTAGCAACACTTGAGGGCACTAGACCGTTGCTTGTGGAAGTTCAGGCTTTGGTTAATCGAACAAGCTACGGTTACCCCAAGCGGACCGCTAGCGGTTTTGATTTAAATCGCCTTAACTTATTAGTGGCCATGCTGGAACGTCGCACCAAACTTGATCTTGTTGATAAGGATATTTATGTCAATATTGTTGGCGGAATTAAGATTACTGAACCAGCCGCTGACTTAGCAGTCTGTATGGCCATTGGCTCAGCCGCCAAAGGTATGCAGTTGAAAAACAACGCCGTGGTATTCGGTGAAGTTGGCTTGTCGGGGGAAGTTCGTCATGTCACCTTTATGGATCGGCGTTTAGCCGAAGCAAAAAAACTTGGTTTTAATCGAGCCATTGGACCGATCCAACGAACTGGCAAAAAACTGACTGGATTGGATGGGGTTAGTAATGTTCGGTCGGCACTCAACACATATTTAGAAAAGAGCTAGAGCCAAACTGTTGTTACGTTACGTTGTTGGTGGTGTGCCGGGTTGGTTGGTATTCGGATCGTTAACGGTTGTTGCAGGATTGCTAGTGCTGCTATAAAGCACGCTATCTACTGCCTGCGCTTCAATAGTCTCGCTGTTAGTAATGGGGACATCAGTAAATGTATATGTATAAGGATTACCAGGTGCCCCATCGCCGGCCGGTATGGCCTGGCTGACAATGGTTTGGCCGTTAGCGACTAGTTCAATTGTGCCGGCTGGCGGTGTCGTATAAGAACCACCCGAGAGTGGGTCAGTGCCTTGCGTAACCGTAACTGTAAAATCACAGTGTGAAATGTCTTCACAGGTATTTTGAACGAGGCTAACCGTGGGCGGGCTATCACTACAATTATGAACATTATCGGTTGCGCCAGTTACAGTTGAAGTCGATCCGGCAGTTTGGCCGGGTGGGTAGAACATGTCAATCGAAAAGGCGTTGGCATTGGCGCCACCAACAGTTTCTTTGGCCAAGGCGGGCGTACAGCTGGTCGCGAGATTGCCGGAAACCTTATCAAGTGTTTCAGAGGTGTTAGACGACGCTGGAGCCACGTACCAAGACGGGAAGAGGTCAGTGCTTGGACCAGGCACCTCGGCGCCATAACCGGTCGAAACGGTCTGGACAAAATCTGGCAAGACTTTGATGTTAGACGGCTGTGTCCAGTTGACTGGCTTGGTGTGTAGTGC
>Ga0181520_10004855_pt1 | contig 22026 bp, 17 predicted proteins | sample PEATcosm2014_Bin_29_FD_132451 | JGI IMG/M metagenome (GOLD analysis project Ga0181520, IMG submission 132451) | Peatland microbial communities from MTU Mesocosm Facility, Houghton, MI, USA - PEATcosm2014_Bin02_30_metaG | ecosystem: Environmental > Terrestrial > Soil > Wetlands > Peat | place...
AGCGATGGCAACACCAAATCCACAATTACCGGCCGACCCCATCACCCGAAAAACACCCGCCAAGGCTGATCTGCTTCACCAAAACGCCTTGAAATGACCGCCTGTGAGAAATGCAGGCTAGCGCCATTAACATCAACGTAAGTTCCGCGACTCTCACTCTCTTCTCCCCGCCGATCTTCGCCGGCGCCCAGGCAAAACAATCATAAGAAAAGAATTATCTGCGATGGACCCCCAACTGTCGAGGTCTCACAGATCGAAACGGTGTATCAGCGATTGACACGCCGTACCATTTCTAGCAGACTTATAAAGAATCCGCTAGACGAAATAGAGGACCATAATGCGAGACGTAGCCCCGCAAGGAACCTACAAAGTTCAAGCCCTGGACCGTGCTTTTGCCGTACTCGACCTGCTTTCCGAGAGCGATACCCCGCTTGGATTGGCGCAGGTCGCCTCGTCTCTCCAGTTGCACAAGAGCACCGCGCACCGCTTCCTCATGGTGTTGGAACGGCACCGCATGGTGGAGCGCACCCCCAACGGCAAGTTCCGCCTGGGCCTCCGGCTGTTCGATTTCGGCAACCGGGCCATCGAGCAATACGATCTCCGCGACCGCGCGCAGCCGCATCTACGCCGGCTTGTCACCGAAACCGAGGAGACGGCGCACCTCTGCATTCTGGAGGGCGCGCGCGTCATCTACATCGACAAGATCGAGCCGGCCCGCTCGGTGCGCATGATTACCCGCATCGGTGCCACCAACCCGGTGCACTGCACCTCGGTGGGCAAGGCGATTCTGGCATTCCTTCCCGAGGAGCGGATTGCCGATGTGCTGCACCGCACCCGTTTCGAGCGCTTCACCCACCGCACGGTGGCCACGCCCGAGGCCTTCCGCGTGGAGCTTGAGAAGACCCGCCGGCGCGGCTACGCCGTGGATGACGAAGAGTTGGAAGAAGGCCTGCGCTGCATCGCCGTGCCGGTTCTGGACGCGCAGCGCCAGCCGGTGGCCGCAGTCAGTGTCTCCGGGCCGTCGTTCCGGGTCACCGCGCAGAAACTGCCCGCCATCGCAAACCATCTGCTCCAGTGCGTGCGTGGAATTTCGCTGGATATGGGCTTCGTTTCCAATGGCCGAAGCAATCGCGCAGCCTGGTCGGCCTAGGAACTGCTCTGGTCCACGTGTGCCGGGAGGGAACCGGCGCCACAAACGCCGCCGGTTCACTGGCGGCGTTTGTTTTATGGCAGGCGCGACTATTCTCTTCGATCAGGCCGATTCGAGAATGATGTTGGCGTACTGCGTCGTATCGCCGGTTCGTATCAGGCCGATGGCCGCGGGCACACGCTTTTTGAACTCCACATGCGGCTCAAAGCTGGCCGGAACGCCCTGCAACACGTGCTCAAATTGTGCGCGCGTCTCCGCCCCATTCGCAGCTTTGAATTCTTCCGCCATGAAGACTCTGCCGATATTGAAATTGAGTCGCACGGCTCTCAGCACATCAAGAACGCGCGGCAAATCGTCGACGAGCGAAATATCGATCGTCTCCACCTGCGGCCAGAAAGGAAATCCACGGTCGGCAATCACGAGTGTGTTGGTGTGGCGCACGCGACTCAAGAGAGAATTCAGATGCGGGTTCAATATGCCGGACTTCAGCATGAAGGCGCTTTCCTTTCAGGAACAGAATCGTAGTTGAAGGGGATCGACAGGAGTCGACTCTGGATTCGCGATTTGATCGTGGCGTTCCAGCCAACGATTGTACAAGTCGAAGTCCTCGCCAACCAACTGGGCCGGATATTTCGCCAGGGCAATTGCATGAATGCCTTGTGTCACACCTGCTGATTCCCGCCGCAGCCGGCACGTCGGATCGACACCAGCCTTTCCGCAGCGCCTGGGCGTCCGCTTGAACACTCTTTCACGCGGCAGGTGATGGCGGTCACTGTTTTTAAAAATGGCTGCGCCGTACACTCGCTAAGTGGTTATCGATATAACTTTATCGAATAAGCTGCCTGCCGTACGGGCGGTGCCGCTCCCGATTCCCCCGGCAAGCCTGAGGCGGCTGCCCCAGTACCATCATTACCTGATGGACCTTGCGGCCAAGGGGATCAGCCAGGTCTCGTGCAGCGCAATCGGCCGGGACTTGGGCTGCGTTCCAGTGCAGGTACGCAAGGATCTGCAGTATACAGGCATCATCGGAAAGCCGAAGACCGGCTACTCGGTCCCCGAACTCATCCAGACCATTGAGACATTTCTTGGTTGGAATAACGTCAACGAGGCTTTTCTTGTTGGCGCGGGAAATCTGGGGACGGCGCTGCTTGGCCATGAAAGGTTTTCGAAATTCGGCCTGCGCATCGTGGCTGCATTCGATACCGACCCTGCCAAGATCGGCCAATCGATCCACGACAAGACAGTTTTGCCCCTCGAAAAACTGGTCGATCTCGCGCCGCGGATGGGCATCCATTTGGGAATCATCACCGCGCCTGCTGAAGTGGCGCAGGGTGTAGCGGACGAGATGGTCAAAGCGGGCATCCTCGCCATCTGGAATTTCGCTCCTGTCAAGCTGAAAGTTCCCGAGCACATTTTCGTGCATAACGAAGATCTGTACTCCTCGTTGGCCTCGCTATCGTGGAAGCTGGCGAAGCGATTCCGGGCTCCCATTCAAGAGAGCTGAAGTTCCATGCGTGGGCAGAATCCTCCGCCCGACCGTTCTTTGAGGACGCGGACAGGGCGAAGGAGCCGCAGTACCGTGTCGCGTGAGTGCGGCGTCCAATTGTTCCTCGCAGCGAGTGCCGTTGCAAGGGGAAAGAGTGCAAGCTATGCCCACCGATAACGACCCTTTCGAAATTGTGGTGTGCTATGGGACTGCCTGTTTTGCGCGGGGTAACTCGGAGAATCTCGCCATTCTGAAGAAGTATGTGCAGAGTTCCGGATCCAACGCCTCCGTTCGCCTCACCGGCAAGCTCTGCCAGGGGCAGTGCATGCAGGGCCCCAATCTGATGATCCGCGGAAAGCTTCATCACGGCGTGACCGCGGCAAAATTGCGCGAACTGCTGCAGCAGCCGGGCATGCAACTTGGGGCCGATCATGGAGCAGCTTGATCCCATCTACACGAAGAAGCGCGAATGCCAGGACTGCCACAAGTGCATCCGCGAATGTCCGGTGAAGGCGATCCGCGTCGAAGACAGCTACTCCCAGGTGATGCCGGGGTTTTGCATCATGTGCGGCAATTGCGTGCTCACCTGTCCGAGCAGCGCGGTTCAAGTACGCAACGACCTGCCCAGTGCGCAAGCGCTCATGACCAGCGGGCGCAAGGTTGTCGCATCGCTCGATCCTTCGTTTGTGGCGCAGTTTCCCGGCCTGCGGCCTGCGCAGCTGATTCATGCTCTGAAGCAGTTGGGATTCCTTGCAGTGTCGGAAACCGCACTGGGCGCGCAGCAGGTCTCAGCGAATATATCGCTGCTGATGCAGAGTGAGCCGAAACGCATCTGGATCTCATCCGCGTGTCCCTCCGTCGTCGATTTCATCGGCATGTACCATCCGGAATGCCAGGCCCAGGTTACGAACGTCCTATCCCCTTTGCTGGCGCATTGCAGGATGCTGCGATCGCAGTATGGGGAGGACATCGCAATTGTTTTTATCGGGCCTTGCATTGCAAAGAAGAAAGAGGCTGAAGTTCATCCCGAGCTTCTGGACGTGGTGCTTACCTTTGAAGAGCTGGAGCATTGGCTGAACGAGAAAAGCATTCGCCTGGCGGAGACCATCGACGTACCAGAGGATCGCTTTGAGCCGGAAGAGGCGCGGGAGGGCGTGCTCTATGCCGTCGAGGGCGGGATGGCTCGCGGCATTGCCTTCGATTCGGAGATCGACGATTTCGAGTTCATGTCTTTCTCGGGAATTCCAAACGTTGAGCGGGCGTTGAAGGATATTCCCGGATGGAAGCCTGACCACTCCATCTTTCTGGAGATGACTGCGTGTGCGGGCTCCTGCATCAACGGGCCAAAGGCCACGTCCGACACCTCGATTGCGCGGCGTCGCTATGACGTCGTGCGCAGCGCAAAATCATCTGGCGAATTGCCGCGCAAGGTCTCACTGGATATCGCGCAGCACCGTGCAGCCTCGCCGCTCGCTCCCAAGAAATACGGCGAACTGCCATTGCGTGAAGCGTTGCGCTGGGTGGGGCAGTATTCCCCGGAAGACGAGCTGAACTGCGGCGGCTGCGGATATCAATCGTGCCGCGACTTTGCCCACGCCCTGCTGGCTGGCACTGCCGAGCGCATGATGTGCGCCACGTATACCCGAAAGCTGGCGCAGAAGAAGGCCAACGCACTTCTTCGCCGGATGCCGTCCGCAGTGGTGATCGTGAACGAAGACCTCAAGATCATCGAATGCAATCCAAACTTCTCACACCTGTTTCCGAGCGATGCGGAGCCGTCGGAAAAACCTGAGGGCGCAGCGCCAGTCGGGGTCTTGCCGTTCTCCAATCTGTTCCGCCGGGTGCTCGACTCCGGTGAAGATGTGCTGAGCCACGACATCCGCCATGGGCGAAAGATTCTGAACACGAGTATCTTCACCATCGAGCCCTACGCCGTGGTTGGCGGCATCTTTCAGGACATCACCGAGCCGACATTCCAGAAAGAGCAGATCATCGGGCGCGCCCAGCAGGTGATCGAGAAGAACCTCAAAACCGTGCAGCAGATCGCCTATCTTCTGGGCGAAAACGCCGCCGATTCGGAAGTCATTCTCAATTCCATCGTGAGTTCGTTCCGTCCGGAAGAGGTGGATGACGGCGACGCCGAGGAAGACAATGCCGAACTCCGTTGAGAGCTTTATCGAGGTCGATTTCTGCCAGCGGGCCAAGCACGGCCAGTCGATCTGCGGCGATGCGTTTCTTTCTGAGAAAGTGAAACACGAAGACCGCATTGTTTCTGTTCTTTCAGACGGTCTGGGCAGCGGGGTGAAAGCCAGCGTGCTGGCCACCATGACGGCCACCATGGCTTTAAAGTTCGCTGCCAGCGCGATGGACACTCTCAAGTCTGCCGAAATCATCATGGACACGCTGCCCATCTGCAGCGTGCGCAAGATCAGCTATTCGACCTTCACCGTTGTCGACATGGCCACCACGGGCGAAACGCGCATTATCGAACACGGGAACCCGCCCTTTCTGCTGATTCGGCCCAAGGGCGAACTGAGCATTTCGAAGACCGAGATGCGTCCCAAGCGCTGGCAGGACCGCGTGATCAGCTCCTCCTCCTTCGAGGTGCAGCGCGAAGATCGCATTGTTTTCTTTTCCGATGGCATTACGCAGGCGGGGATGGGCGAGTTCCGCACGCCGCGCGGATGGGGATTGGAGAGCGCCGACAAATTTGTGCGCGAACAGATTCACTGGAATCCGTTCATGTCAGCTCGTGAGTTATCGCGCCTGCTGGTTGCGAAAGCGGAAGAAATCGATGGCCTTGGTGCGAAAGACGACATTACCTGCGGAGTGGTTTACTTCCGAAGTCCTCGCCAACTGCTGGTTTTGACCGGGCCGCCTTTCAGTTTTTCCCACGACCGCGATCTGGCCAAGATGGCCGAGCATACTCCCGGGCGCAAGGTGATTTGCGGCGGAACGACTGCCAATATCATTGCCAGGCTGCTGAATCGCACCATCAAGATGGACGCCAGCCAACCGCTCCATCCGAAGATTCCGCCCGCTGCCCGGATGGAAGGTTTCGACCTGGTGACCGAGGGGATGCTGACCTTGAGCGAGGTGCTTCGCCTGCTTGAAGAGGGATTCGCTCCCGAAGACATGAAGTCCAATCCAGCCGTGCGGCTGGCGAACCTGCTGCTCGACAGCGATATTGTGAAGTTTGCTGTGGGCACCCGAATCAACGAGGCGCATCAGGATCCCAACATCCCGGTTGAGCTTGGGCTTCGGCGTACGATCGTGAAGCGCATTGCGCAAGTTCTGGAGAGCAAATACATGAAGCGCGCGCTCATCCAATACCTCTGACAGCGCCACACCAGCCAATTTTCCCCAGAAGCAGGGAAATGTGGCGTGTGCCGCATTGTCCGTCCGTGGTGCCAGACACGGGTGGGCAGTGCGGCTCCGCACCGTATCCTCATTCACAATGAGGAACGCTTGTAGAGCGTATTTCAAAAATGTCCGCTGTATCTGGTGGCAGTTTCCCAGGGGTTAAAACCCCTTGCTGTTTGGGCCCTTTCGGCACGACTGAAGTCGTGCCCTGATACAAAGCGGATTTTTGAAACATACTCTAATAACACTCCGGAGTAACCGGAAAGCTCTTCAACGGTCGGTGCAGGAGTAGCACGGATCGCACGACGCCTGGATTAAGGGCGAGTCGGCAAGCTCCTGTCCGAGAACCGCAAAGCGCACCGTGGCCATATTCATGAATGTGGGCGTGCGCACGCGGACGCGCTCGGGAATATCCGTTCCGTTGGAAGTGATTTGATAGAGCACCTCGCCGCGCGGCGCCTCGACGCGGCTGATTGCCGTTCCCGCGGGCACCTTGAAACGCGCGGCCGTCGGCGGTGGTGTTTGGAACGGTCCCTCGGGCAGTGTGGTCAGCGCCTGGCGCAGGATGTTGCAGCTCTCAATCATTTCCAGAGCATGGACCACAAGACGCGCCTGCACATCGCCTGCGGTTTCAACCGGCACATTGAATTGGAATCGGTCGTAAGCCGCGTAGGGAGCGGCGCGGCGCATGTCCTGGCCAATGCCGGATGCGCGCGCCAGCGGTCCCACAGCGCCCATCGCCTTGGCGTGTTCCCTGGTCAGAATGCCGACGCCCTTGCAGCGCGACTCGACTGTCTTGTCGTTCAGGAAGATGGGGATGATGGTGCGTGTGATTCCGCGTTCCATTTCGTCGAGAATGTTGAGAACCGCCTGCGGGTCGGCAATGTCGCGGTTGACGCCGCCCACGCGGTTCATGCCGTAGTTCACGCGATTCCCGGAGATAGCCGAAAGAGCATCCATGACTTTCTCGCGCAGCGTAAAGCAAGCCATGAAGATGGTCTTGAAGCCCATGAGCTTGGCGGCGATGCCGGACCACAGAAAGTGCGAATGCAGACGTTCCAGCTCGGCGAGGATGACGCGAATATGGAGAGCGCGCTCTGGCGGCTCGGCTCCGTTCAACTGCTCCACAGCCTGGCAGAACGAGAGGGAGTGGACGTTGGAGCAGATGCCGCAAACGCGCTCCACCAGCGTAATTCCTTGCAGATAGTTGCGGCGCTCGGCCAGGTACTCGATGCCGCGAAAGTTGAAGCCGACGTTCATTACGGCATCCTGCACCGTTTCGCCGTCGCAGATCAGTTCCAGTTTGTAGGGCTCTTCGAGCGCGGGGTGGTAGGGGCCAATTGGGATGCGGAAGCTCATTGCGCAACCTCCTTATGCAAGTTGATGCCGAGCGGATCGCCGGCGCGGGTCATGAGCGGCTTGGTCGTTTCGCGGCCGGTGAATTCGACGAAAAAGTACTCATGCGTTTCGCGCTCGACCCAGTCGGCCGCCGGGCAGAGGTCGGCGATGGATGGGATTTTCTGCGCCGACGTGGCGCTGACAAAGCTGAGCAGCTTGCCGTCCAGGTCCCACTGGTAATCGAGGCGAATCTCTTTGTCCGGGCGCTCGATGGCCGTGATGGCCACAAAGCGGGCTTGGAGTTGAATCATTTGCAGGGCGGTTGTGCGCACGTCCGCTGCATTCAGCGGCGTGAGCCACCAGGAGCCTTTGTCCCATTTCCAGCCTTCGCCAAGGCCGAGTTCCTGAAGCGTTTTTTCGAAGCCAACTGTTTCCGTCGTCATAGGATCCTCATTTCCACTGGCTGGTCTCTGACCGCATAAAGTGGCGCCTTGATTCGTTCTTGCTTTCCCAGGTCCCAAAAGCGGGACCTGGGGCACCCAGATTTGGTACGACGTCAAGCGGTCAGGGACCTAGACAGCAGGTTCCGGGTTTGCTGCGGGAGCGGGTTTGGCCCCGGCGGCTGCCGGCGCCACTGCCGCGCGCACGGGCTTTTTTTTGACCATGTCGAGAACCTGCTTCAGATCACCTTCGGTGCTATAAAGCGGCGGCAGCATCGATTCCTGGGTCAATGTTTTTGGCCGGCAGCGGTCGATGCAGCGTGCGCAGAAAGTGCACTTGCCGGGGTCGTAGGTCCAGCGGTACGTGTCGCCGCTGCGGGTGACTTCAATGGCGCCGGTGGGGCAAACGTAAGCGCAGCTACCACACCCGACGCAGCGCGTGGCATCGTTGTGAATCAGCCCGCGATACTCGCTGCTGGTGCATTCGTGGTTGTGCGGCAAAGGGAAAGACACCGTGCCATGGCGAAGGTTCTCGAAGATGAGCCGAAAAATATTCATGAGCGGTACCCCATGTAAATGGCGGAGGAGATGGCGAGGATGGCGAGAATGGCCGCCCACCGCCAGTAGAAGCGGATGGAGCGATCCAGCGTAAAGCGCGCCGTGCCGGCTGCAATGGCGGAGAGCAGCAACACCTGAACAAAGGAGACCGCTACGAACAGGAGAGCGTGCAGAACCCACTCGCCGCCGGCGGGCAACACCAGCGAAGCTACCAGACCGGTGAGCGCCACCCACTCCAGGCCGTGGGCCAGCTTCCACATGCCGAGCGCGGCGCCGGCGTACTCCGTGAGCGGGCCGGAGTAGATTTCCTGTTCGGCGCTGGAGGTGGAGAAGGGATTGAGCCGCAACTTGGCGGGGATGCAGAGCAGGATGCCAAGAACGCCGAGCCAGTGGCCGGGATTGGTCGTGGGGCCGGCGAGATCGGCGAGGCGGAAGGTCTGCCTGGTGACCGCGACGGTGACAATGGCGAGCAGGAAGACGAGGTTGTTGGCGACGCTCAGAACGGCTTCGCGGATGGCGCCGATCTCGCCGTAGATGGAGCCGGAGGTGAAGCCGGCGAGGATGAAGCAGATCGACGGCAGTTCAAGCAGCGCTACCAGCAGGATGCTGTCGCCGGAGAAGCTGACGCCGGCGGGGAAGACGGGCAGCAGAGCCAGAGCGCCCAGCAGAGAAAGCACCGAGAGAGCCGGGTAAAGGCGGAGCAGGTCGGCCTCGATGCCGCGCCGCGAGGGCGTGCGCTTGCCCAGCAGTTTGACGAAGTCATAGAAGGGCTGGAGCAGGGGCGGGCCGATGCGCCGCTGCATGCGGGCCGCGGCCTTGTGCTCGCCCCAGACGAAGAACCATGCGGCTGGAACGGCAAACAGAAGTCCCGGAAAGACGAAGAGGTGAATCAGTCCCGACAGGTTCATTTCTGGGGTTCTCCTTTGGCCTCTTCGCGCACTCCGCGTTCGGCAAGAATCTGCGCTGCGCGGGCGATGCCGTTGATGATGGCGTCCGGATGCGGTGGGCAGCCGGGCACATAGACATCGACAGGAATGTGCTTGCTGAGCGGCCCCTCGATCACCGGGCTGCCGGCGAAGACGTTGCAGGAGGCCGGGCAGGAGCCGAGAGCGACCACGGCCTTGGGTTCGCAGACCTGCGCGTAGACGGTCTTGACAGCCTCCAGCGTGGCGCGGGTCACCGGGCCGGTGACGCAGAGGATGTCGGCGTGGCGCGGGCTGCCTTCAAGATGAATGCCGAGCTGTTCGACGTCGTAACGCGGCGAGAGGCAAGTGACCAGCTCAATGTCGCAGCCATTGCAACTGCCAGTGTTCAGGTGAAACAGCGACGGGCTCTTGCAGCGGCTTTTGTGCATCAGCTTCTTCAAAATGTTCATTGAACTCCTCCCGCCAGGGCGAGCAGCATATTCGGCCAGAGGCCGCCTGTCAGCAGAACGATGATCAAGGCCACGATTGCCAGCCGCAGAGGCCGGGATTCAGAGGCGATGGACGAGGCTTCGCTCGGACTCGCGGTTGGCTTGGGTTCGGGGCCTGGTCCCCACCAGCAGCGGGTCAAACAAAGCACGTAGGCTACCAGCGCAAACATCGAAGAAAGAATGAAGCCGGCGAGGAGCCAGTGGTTCATCTCGGCCGCAGTCTGATAGAGCCGCCAGCGTCCGGCGAAACCGAGCATCGGCGGCACACCAAGCATGGCTAACATGCCCGCCAGGAAACCCGCCGCGCTGAAGGGATAGCGTGTGGCCAGGCCGCGCGTATCGTCGTTGAGGGCCCCGTCGGCCTCCGGAGCGCTGAGCGAGATGAACAGAAGCGCTTTGGCGACGGCATGGACGGTGGCGGCGAAGATCGCGCCGCGCAGCCCGAGTTCCGTGGCTGAGACCACACCAAGGAGCAGGAAACCCATGTCCTCGATGGTGGAGAGAGCCAGCAGCCGTTTCATGTTGCGTTCGGTCAGCATCAGCAGCGAAGCCAGCAGCGAGGAGGCGAGTGCGGCGGCAATCCAGAACGCGTGCGGTGCGAGAAACTCCGGATGCGCCTGCGCCAGAAGATACAGTTCGCCGAAGGCCGCGATGTCGACGACGGCGACGATGAAGCCGACGACCAGCGCCGGAGCGGCGGCGGCGACCACCGGCAGCCAGAGCAGCAGCGGAACAATGGCCAGCTTGAGTACGAAACCCGCGAGCAGCAGCGCTCGCGCCCAATCGTCGGAGCCGGACTGGAGACTGAATTGTCCGGCGACCAGGCTGACGGCCGACAGGGCCACGACCACGCCGTAGATCCAGGCAGCGCGGCGTGTGGCTGTGCGCCAGACCAGAGCAAGGGCGAGGACAGAAGCCAGTTCTAGCAGGGCCAGCCGCGCCATGGGCTGCGACACAAACGCCGCGGCCACGGCGGAGGCTCCGCTCAAAGCAAGCAGTGAAATCAGCGAGCGACCCGCCTTCTGCGCGCTTGCGGCCGTCAGCAGCGCAACCAAAGCCAGCGCACAGCCGAGGCCCAGAAGCGGCGGCAGTGCTTCGACGCCTGCAAGCACACCGCTGTCAGCAACCGGCGGAAGGCCGCGCACAGCAGCGAATACGGCTGCGAACAGCAGAACGGTCCAGGCGATTGTGGATTTCTCCGCCCACGCCATGACGCGACCCAGGGCGGAGGAGATAGCCCGCAAGCCGCTCCACACGCCGAGATAAACGCGGTCCACGTCGGTGTTGCGATAGAACGGCGCCCAATGCTTCTTGAGGATTACCGAAAATTCGCTCGCCGGGAGGCGGCTGGGACCGGGAATCGATTCGCCGCCCGTGAAGACGCCCACGCCTCCGCCACCGGTGGCTCCGGCCAAAACAACCCCTTGCCCCATTGCGAGAACGCGCGCCCTCGAGGAACCAGCCACCATGTAAAAGACAACGCCGGCTGCTGCCGAAACCAGGCCCAGCATCAGGCCGCCCGTGGTCCACCAGGAACCGGCGGCGGGTGTGAGGCCGAACCAGGACACCTGCACAGTCGCCATCCCCAGCACCGGCAGGATGGGATTGATGATGTAATTGACGGCCAGTTGCGGAGCGAGCCCGAGAACCACGCTGCCCAGTGCGAACAGCCCGAGCGCCCAAACCATGGTGGGAGGCGCTTCATGCGCACCCTCGGATTGCGGCGTGGTGGGACCGAGGAAAACGCAACTGGTGGCCTTGACGCAGGAGAAGACGGTGCCCACGCTGACCACCCAGGCGACCAGCGCGGGCACAACCTGCCCGGCCTGAAGGGCCGCGGTGTAGAGCAGCCATTTGCTGGCAAAACCGCTCATGAAGGGAACGCCCATCATGCTGCCGACGCTGATCAGCCAGACCACGGAGGTGCGCGGCATACGGCGCGCCAGTCCGCCAAGCTGGTTCATATCGCGGGTGCCCGTGGCGTGCTGCACGGAGCCGGCGGCGAGAAACAAGCCGCCCTTGAAGAGGCTGTGGTTTAGGCAGTGCAGGAGACCGGCGGCGATGCCCAGCGGCGTGCCCAGGCCGAAGCCGGTGATGATGTAGCCGATCTGGCTGACGGTATGGAAAGCCAACATGCGCTTCAGGTCGTGCTGCACCATGGCGTAGGCTACGCCGACCACCATGGTGACCGTCCCGACCCACATCATGATGAGCCCCCAGGACGCAGGCCACTGATTAAAGGAGTGCATGCGGGCGGCGAGATAGACGCCCGCTTTGACGTAGCAGGCGGCATGAAGCAGTGCGCTGACCGGCGTCGGTGCGTTCATGGCTTCGGGAATCCAGGTGTGTAGCGGGAACTGGACACTCTTGGCCAACAGAGCCACCAGCATCAGCGTGTAGACGCCGGCGGTGAAGGCGTGGGCCACGGCCGGATCGGTCCACAGCGCGCTGCCGGTGCGGGAATAGATGAGCAGGATAGCGGCCAGCAGTCCGTAACCGGCCAGGTGAGTCATCAGCAGCACCTTGCGCGCGCCGGCGACCGCCTCTTTTTTCTCGTACCAGAAGCCGACCAGGCTGAAGGAGCAAAGGCCCATCGCTTCCCAGCAGAGATACAGGAAGAACAGGTTGGCGCTATAGACCAGGCCCACCATGCCGCAGATGAAGGTGAGCATGAAGGCATAAAAGCGTGTCGCGGCGCGGTCGTGAGCCATGTAGCCGATGGAATAAAGCAAAACGATCGCGCCCAGGCCGGTGCCCATCGCCGCAAACATCAAGCTGAGGGAATCGACGTGGAAGACCAGCGCCAGCGGGCCGTCCCACGGCATCGCGTTGAAATCGATGGGACCGCCCAGATGAACGCGGATGAACGTGGCGGCAACCGCCGCGAGACTGGGCAAGCAGCAGAACAGCGCCAGAACTCCCTTGGCACGCGCGGAAAGAAACCGGGCGGCGAGCAGTTGAAGAAGCACGCCAGCCAAAAGCGGCAGCAGGGCCCACAACACCAAAGTTTCAGAAGAGACGCTCATTGTTCTCCTCCTGTCGCCAACTGTGCGTTCTCATCCAGGCGCCGCATTGCAACTCCCCCTTCTTCATGGTCATTGGTAGTGATTTGAATCACAGTGACACAAGTCACTTTACGGTACTTTGTCCCACATTAAGAGACGAACGCTTCGCCCAGTCTTGCCAGTCAATATCAGGTTCCTAGTATCCTGTCCCAAAAATTCCTGACCAAGTTGCCGCTGTCATTCTGAGCGAACGGGGCCCCAAACGTTTTTCAGTGCGGGGGTGGTGAGTCGAAGAATCTGCGTTGTTCTTCGATAAACTTCAGACTCACCATACTCGAGCATGTTTCAAAAATCCGCTTTGTATCAGGGCACGACTTCAGTCGTGCCGAAAAGGGCCCAAAAGCCAAGGGGTTTTAACCCCTGGCTGACTGCCACCAAGAGACACGGGGCATTTTCGAAATACGCTCCAGTGCCCGCGCACCCACTGCAAGGCGGCCGGCGACAAGCGCACAAGGGGCGTTCACGTCGCCGGCTGTCTTGCCGGTGCACGATGGAAGAGCGCTCCGGCGGGAAGGAAGAGGGCCAACCTTGCCGGCCTTTCTTCCTTCCCGCGAGAGATTTACTTGGACCGGACGGGCTCCTGCACATTCACATGCACAGTCGCCTCGACCTTGGCCTTGTGAGCCGGCTTGGCCTCGGGAGTCTGATTCTCCGGCCGCTCGGTCAGTTCGACGAACGGACGTCCGTAGAAGCTGTCGAGCAGAATCGCCTGCAACTCGCTGATGAGCGGGTAACGGGGATTGGCGCCCGTGCACTGGTCGTCAAAGGCATCGACGGACACTGCCTTCAGCTTGGCCAGGAAATCGGTCTCGCTGACTCCGGCTGCCTGGATGGAAGTGGGAATGTCCAACTGTGCCTTCAGATCTTCCACCCACTGGATCAGGTTCGCGACTTTCTCGTCCTTGGTGCTTCCACCCAGTCCGAGATGGTCGGCAACCTCGGCGTAACGGCACCTCGCCTTGGGTCTGTCGTACTGCGAGAAGGCCGCCTGCTTGGTGGGGTTGTCGTTGGCGTTGTAACGGATCACATTGCTGATCAGCAGTGCGTTGGCCAGCCCGTGGGGCAGGTGGAACGCTGCGCCGATCTTGTGCGCCATGGAGTGGCAGGCGCCCAGGAAGGCATTGGCGAAGGCGATGCCGGCCAGGGTCGCGGCGTTGTGCACCTTCTCACGCGCCACCGGGTCCTTGGCCCCGTTCTTGTATGCGGAAGGCAGGTACTGCTTGAGCAGCTTGAGCGCCTGCAGGGCCTGGCCGTCGGTATATTCGTTGGCCATGATGGAGACGTATGCTTCCAGCGCATGAACCACCGCATCGATACCTCCGGCTGCGGTGAGCGCCTTGGGCAGGTTCATCACCAGGTTGGCGTCGATGATGGCGATGTTCGGCGTCAGCTCATAGTCGGCGATGGGATACTTCTTGCCGGTGGCGTCGTCGGTGACCACGGCGAACGGCGTTACCTCGGAGCCGGTGCCGGAGGTGGTCGGGATGGCGATCAGCTTGGCCTTGATGCCCATCTTGGGGAACTTGTAGATGCGCTTGCGGATGTCCATGAAGCGCAGGGCAAGGTCCTCGAAATCGACTTCCGGGTGCTCGTACATCACCCAGGCGATCTTGGCCGCATCCATGGGCGAGCCGCCACCGAGAGCCACGATCACATCGGGCTGAAAGGAATTCATCACATCGACGCACTTGCGGACCGTGGACAGGTTCGGATCGGCCTTCACCTGCGAAAAGGTGTCCACTTCCAGGCCCAGCTTCTTCAGGGCGTCGATCAAGTCGTCCGCATAGCCGTTGCGGAAAAGAAAGTCGTCGGTCACAATCAGGGCGCGCTTCCTGCCGGCAATCTCCTTCAACGCTTCCGGCACGCAGCCGCGGCGGAAATAGATGGAACTCGGCAGTTTGTGCCACAACATGTTTTCCGCGCGTTTGGCGACGATCTTCCTATTGAGCAAGTGCTTCGGCCCCACGTTCTCCGACACTGAGTTTCCTCCCCAGCTTCCGCAACCCAGGGTCAGGCTGGGCGACAAGCTGAAATTGTAAAGATCGCCAATGCCGCCGTGAGAAGACGGCGTGTTGACGAGGATGCGCGATGTCTTCATCTGCGCGCCGAAATAGTTGACGCGCTCCTTCTGCTGGTCCTGGTCGGTGTAGAGCACGGAGGTGTGCCCGATGCCGCCCAGCGCCACCAGCTTGCCGGCGATCACCACAGCGTCCTTGAAGTCCTTGGCGCGATAGAGGCCAAGAATGGTGGAAAGCTTCTCGTGCGCGAACGGCTCGGCAACCGTTGCGTCCGTCACTTCGCCGATGAGCACCTTGGTCGTCGCGGGAACGCTGATGCCCGCCAGCGCGGCAATCTTCGGCGCGGCCTGGCCCACGATCTTGGCATTCACGCCGCCGTTCACCAGGATGATGGCGCGAACCGCCTCCGTTTCTTTCTTGCTGAGGATGTACCCGCCATGGCGGGAGAAGCGGTCGCGGATGGAGTCGTAAATCGCGTCCACGGCAATCACCGCCTGCTCGGATGCGCAGATGACGCCGTTGTCGAAGGTCTTCGACATCAGGATGGAAGCCACGGCGCGCGTCTGATCGGCCGTTTCGTCGATCACCACCGGCGTGTTGCCGGCTCCGACGCCAATGGCTGGCGTGCCCGAAGAGTACGCGGCGTGCACCATGCCCGGACCGCCCGTGGCCAGGATCAGCTTGACCGCCGGGTGGCGCATAAGCTGGTTGGAAAGTTCGACTGTAGGCTCGTCAATCCACCCGATAATGTCCTCGGGAGCGCCCGCGGCTACCGCGGCCTCCAGAACCAGGCGGGCTGCGATGCAGGTGCACTTGCGCGCGCGCGGGTGGGGGCTGATGATGATGCCGTTCCGCGTCTTCAGGCTGATCAGCGTCTTGAAGATCGCCGTCGAAGTCGGGTTCGTGGTCGGAATGATGCCGCAGATGAGGCCCACGGGCTCGGCAATGGTGATGGTGCCGGCTTCGTCGTCCTGGCTGAGGACGCCGCACGTCTTCTCATCCTTGTAGCTGTTGTAAATGTATTCGGACGCAAAGTGGTTCTTGATGACCTTGTCTTCCAGGACACCCATGCCGGTCTCTTCCACAGCTAACTCGGCCAGGGGGATGCGCGCGTCGGCGGCGGCCAGGGCAGCGTTGCGGAAAATGTGGTCGACCTGCTTTTGCGAGAAGCTGGCGAATTTCTGCTGAGCGGCTTTGACGCGTTCCACAAGGGCATCCAGTTCTTCCTTGTTGGTGACCGGAGGCCTCTGCTCTTGATTTGCGCTTAGAAATGTCTCGAAATTTGTCATGCTCTCCTCTTCATTGATGTCTTGCCTGTTTTCTGAAGCCGTTAAAGAGCAACTGCCGGTTGAAAGGGTGGTGCGGCAGCCGTCTCAGGTTCGCCGTCGGCATAGACGCGCAGCCTTAGGTGTAGTGGGCGGCCTATTCGATAAAGTTATATCGATAACCATTTACCGAGTTTAAAGTGCCCCATTTCAGAAAACTGTGACGGTGGTCACCAAACCGGGAAAAAGATCGAGTCTCGCTGTTAAATACATGTAAATAAACTTCTTACCATCGATGGGCGGGCACTTTTTGTCCTTGGATGGGGATACCGTTCCGCTCAAACGCACAGGATCGTGCGCTCGGAAACCCCGCGCCGCAAGCCAATCGCATGATCGTGATCTGTCGCCGAAATCGGCTTCTGTCAGCCGTTCGCGAGTTCGGCGCACCGCGTTTCTTCCCGTAAGGGCCGCAGCAAAGCCCCTATGGCTGGCGGCAGAGAAGTGAGGTGTTTTTGCGCTGCTCCAGCCGCCCTGGCCCAAGCAGCGTTCCGTCCATTCGCCAGTGCATTATCTGCTATTGGCCGCCATTCATCGCATCTGCCAGCCAAGACCGAGGTGGCTGACTGGTATCCGGCAAGCATCCTGTCATCGCTGTGGGGATTGGTTCCGGAACGGTTTGCATCGCAGGCCTTCCGGGATTGTTTCGCTGCCGTGTCTACCGGCGAGTCCCTGCCCGCAGGCCTGCGGGATAACTGGTCTCTGACCGCTTGAAGATGTTTTTCTCTGGAATGGAACGCTGGTCTCCAGACCGGCTGCAGTGCGGGCGTCGGCGCCCGCATTTGCTCAAGGGATGAGCAAAAATCATGCGGTCAGAGACCTGGAGTTATTTCATCTTCAATTTGAGCGCCCGCCAGCAGAGTTCTTCTCAGGGCAGCTTGAACGCTTTCACGGCAATCGCGCTGGGGTTGCGGCCGGTCGAGAGCAGCGTGAAGAGCGACCGCGAGCCGGTGCGGACCACGGCCACATCGGAGGAACGGGCATCGACCACAAACAGCAGGTAGCCGGAAGAGGAAAGCGCCAGCGCCGAAGGGCCATCGCCGACGTGCATCGAGCCGATCCGCTTGCCATCGTCTATCGAGTACACAGTTACGTACTGGGAGTTGAAATTGGCCACGTAGAGCAGGGAATTGTCGCCGGAGACCAGCCCGCCCATCGGGTTATCGCCGATGGTGTACGTGTCGCCCACCTCGTCGGTGTTGTTGTACACCTCGGAGACGGAGTCGGAAAGCGAATTGAGGACAAAGGTCTCACCGCCGTCGGGCTTGAGGGCAAGCCGCAAGGGAGCCTGACCCACGTCCAGCAGCGCTTCCAGGCGGTCGGGCTGGGCTGGGCCGTATGAAGCCAAAGGCGCTGCGAAGTGGGCCAGTGCGATGGCCATCACCTGGTGGCCGGCCGAGCAGGTGACAAAGGCCTTGGAAGAGTCGGGCAGAATGACGGCCTCATTGGCGCCGGGGCAGCCCTCGAAGACGGCGCGGACCGCTGGAGCGGGCGGCCGGGCGGCGGGATCGATCAAACTCACCGAGTTGCCGCGACGGTTGGCCACCACCAGGGTCTTGCCGTCGGGCGACAAGCGAGCGGCGGCCGGCTCTTCTCCTGCGCCGATCTGGGCGATCTCGCGCCGGGCCTTCAGGTCCAGGACGGAGATGGTGTTGGAACCGGAGTTGGCCACATAAGCCAGCTCGCCCTTGGGATCGATCTCGATGGAGGCAGGCTGGCGATGGACTTGTATGGTGGCCGCGACCGTGTTGTTTTCGGCGTTCACCACCGACACCGAACCTTGCCCGCCCGCGCTGCCGGAGTTTACTACATAGACTTCGTTGCGAGTAGGGCTTACGGCCACGGCGACCGGATTCTGGCCCACCGCCAACTCGCGGTCCAGGCGGACGTTCACCACGTCCAGAATGGTTACCGTGTTGCTGCCGCCGTTGGTGACGTAGGCGTATTCGCGGTAGTTGGGCGGGTACTGCGGGAAGTCATGGGTGCGGCAGCCGGTGAGCACAAGGAGTAGCAGCCCGAGCGCTGTCAGGCAGGGGAGTGAGCGGCCGTCAAAAACTTGTTGAAAAGGAACCGGGATTCGCACGTTCTTAACCTCGGGGCTCATGCACCCTTGATTTTGCGGGGCTTTTGCACGGACTTGAGCCCGCACCCTTCAGCCCAAAGGAATTCTCAACAAGCTCTGCTTGCCGTTCAACCGCCCCTGACTGCCGGGGGCGTTCCTGGGTTTACGCCTTGGCGACCTGGATGTGGATGCCGCGGGGCAGCTTGCGCCCCACCACCGGCGCGATCTGCTCCAATTCGTTCATCATGGTGGCGAACTGGGCGGGATAAATGGATTGCGGCCCGTCGGAGAGAGCTTTTTCCGGATGGTCGTGAACTTCGACGAGGATGCCGTCGGCGCCCGAGGCAACCGCTGCACGCGCCATGGGCAGCACGCTGTCGCGCCTGCCGGTGCCGTGGCTTGGATCCACCAGGATGGGCAGATGGCTGACGCGGCGGATGGCGGGAATGATGCTCAGGTCGAGGGTGTTGCGGGCGTGGTCGGCAAAGGTGCGCACGCCCCGCTCACAGAGGATCACCTCGTAGTTGCCCTCGCTCATCACGTACTCGGCGGCCATCAGGAACTCCTCAAGCGTCGCCGACAGGCCGCGCTTCACCAGCACCGGCTTCCTCAGCCGGCCGGCGCGCTTCAGCAGAGAGAAGTTCTGCATGTTGCGTGCGCCAATCTGGACCACGTCGGCCCATTCGGCCACCAGGTCGAGAGTTTCGCTGTCGATGGCCTCGGTGACGATGCGCAGGCCGAAACGCGAGCGAATCTCTGCCATGATGCGCAGGGCTTCAATGCCGAGACCTTGAAATGCGTAAGGAGATGTGCGCGGCTTGTAGGCGCCGCCGCGGAAGAACTGGGCGCCCGAGGCAGCCACCTGTTCGGCGATGGCGAAAGCCTGTTCGCGGCTTTCAATGGATCATGGTCCGCCGACGATGGCCAGCCCGCCCCCGCCAATGGCCGCATCGGTTCCAGCAAAGCGGATGACGGTGTCTTCTTCCTTCACGTCCCGGCTGGCGAGTTTGTAGGGCTTGGAAACGCGGATCACTTCGGCGACGCCGGAGAGCTCCTCCAGGTTGCCGCGGTCCGCTTCGCCCTTGTTGCCAGTGATCCCGATGGCGGTGCGTTGGGCTCCGGGAAGTGGGTGGGCACGGTAACCCAACTGCTCAATGTGTTCACAGACCGCCTGGATTTCCTCCGGCGTGGCCTGCGCCTTCATGACGACTAACATGGGCGCCCCTCAAATCCCAAGTCTACCGGGTGGGGCGGTGAAGAGCAATTTCTATGACAACTCTTGCCTCGAAAATCGCATTGCGGTCGCCTGACTGGGAGAATCGCCACACCATCGCAGCATTATTGATCCGGCCCTGAAATAGAAGCACTGTGCCCCATCCATTTCGCAGGTTTCATCGCGAAATGGGTGGGAAGGCATGACAGTATTGAGGGGCCGGATCAATAGCCCCTGCCCTTTGGAAAGAACCTGCTGGGGGTTACGCGCTTCTCCGATGATTTCGACACCTTCGTGCCTTCGGAGTTCTTTGCAGAGAGCGGGAGCGACCCGCTGCCGTTGGTCTGAAGAGCCGCGCAACTACTCGCAACTATTTCAGCGGCAGACCTTCCACCGACAACAGGCGTACCACCGGGTACTCGCCTACGCGGTTCTCCAGGAACCACGGCGAACGCTCGTAGAAGAATTCAAGCCGCGCCCGTGGACTGGCCGCAAACCGCGCATCGTTCTGGATGCGCCGCTCGAATTCGGCTTTCAGCGCCGGGTCCTTGGCCAGGTTCTCCCGCGCCAGCTTCTCCAGCACATAAGCCTCGCCATACTCCTTCTGCTCAAAAATCGAATCGAAGAAGCCCCAGCGCACAGCGGAGTCGGGCGCTTCCGGCTCCAGCCAGTGGATCGCTACTTTCGAAAGCCTCTGATCGAGCGCCGCCACTACCGATCCCGCGGGGAAGGTAGCCGTCTCTGTGGTCAAAGTGCATTGCCCGAATCGCCCCGGCTGCGCGCCTCCGCCTTCGCCGCCGAACAGGGGATGCCGCCCTTCAAACGGCGCGTCCTTCCATTGCATTCCCGAGCAGCGATAGCGCTCCACTTTGCCCGTCCACGGCGCGGTGGTGCGCTGCAAGGCTACGCCATGCGCCTCCAGCACTTCGATCACATGCGTCCATTGCGGCGGCACAATGTAGGCGGCCGGCGGTGTGGTGGAGACGCTCACCTTCGTCCCGGTGGCCGCGGGCAGCGTCACATTCCACGGCTCATGCGAGTAACGGATCCACATCGTGCCGGAAATCTCGCTCAGCGCACGCGTGAACTGGTAGCCGTGAAACACCACCGGCGTGGTCTCGCCGTTTCCATCGATCGCCAGCGGAAATTTCTCGTTGCCCAGCGCGTGAGCGCCAAGATTCGCCGCTGCGGCGTCGGCCTCGCGGTTCAAGGCGATCAGCTTGGCCGTATCGCGATTCATGACCTCCAGCAGCGCGCGCAGTATCTCATAATTTCCCGTGACGCGCGTCCGGTAGTCCTTCAGCATGTGCAGCTCGACCAGCAGGCCGGGCCGGTTCTCTAAGATCATCTGCCCGGTCGAAAAGCGGGGACGGTTGGCGTTGAAACTGAGGCCTTTCGCGGGATCGGTGTCGTCGTTCAGATCGATCAGGGAAGGGAAGCACGAGTGCCCGGCCGCGTTCACCCGCGCTGCCAGTTCCGGAGTTACGGTCTCATGCAGCCACCGCGCCGTCGCCGAAGTCACGTCAGGCCCGTCGTCGGCCATGAAGGTCACATCGTACTGGTAATCCATGCCGTCGGTCACATGGTCGTCCACGAAAAAATCCGGCAGCCAGCGATGAAACATCTTGAGGAAGGCGCGGGTTTCCGGCGCATCGGCCTTCATGTAGTCGCGGTTCAGGTTCAGGTTGCTCCCGTTGGCGCGCCATCCAGCCAGCTCCGGCCCATTCTGGTTGATGCGGTTGTAGGCCGAGCGGCGCTCGTGCCCGTCGATGTTGTAGACAGGAATGAAGACGAAAACCACGTGGTCCAGGAGCGCCGACTTGGACTTATTGATCACGATGTCGCGGAGGAGCGCCAGGCACGCGTCCTTGCCGTCCATTTCGCCGGCGTGGATGGAGTTCTGCACCAGTAAAATGGCCCGCCCCGAAGCGTGAATGGCGTCCGGGTCGAAGACTCCATCCTTCGACGCAATGACAATCTTCAGGTCGCGCCCTTCGCCGGTCTTGCCGAAGTTCTCGATCTTCACCTCGCCCGGCGCGGCGGCGGCAATGCGCTCCAGGTAGGCGACAGTCTCCGCGTAGTCGGGCGTGGTGCGGTAGCCGCTGATCTCAGTGGGGGTACGCCAGTCGGGGGATTGGGCAGGGAGGCCGGGGGGCAAAGCGTATAGGAGAACAGAGGCGACGAGGAGACAGGAGCGCAAATGCATGCAGAAATGACCTCCGAGGGGGTTGGTGAAGAAATATGACGTATCAGTGGAAGAGAGAAACTCCCATGTCTCAAAAGCGAGACATGGGGCACCCGGCGTATTTCAAAAATAGCCGCTTTATGTTGGTGGCAGTCCCGCAGGGGTTAAAACCCCTTGCTGTTCGGGCCCTTTTCGGCACGACTGAAGTCGTGCCCTGACACAAAGCGGATTGGCTCTGACACAAAGCGGATTCTTGAAACACACCCTAGTAGCACGACCAAGTGACTTTGTACTTCCCAGGTCTCAAAATCGAGACCTGGGGCACCCTGGGGTGAACCCCTGGGTTGAGACAGCATGCGCATGACACACTTGCCGTTTGCTGGAATTTTCTGTTCAAGCCGACTGATCACCC
>Ga0181520_10004858_pt1 | contig 22021 bp, 20 predicted proteins | sample PEATcosm2014_Bin_29_FD_132451 | JGI IMG/M metagenome (GOLD analysis project Ga0181520, IMG submission 132451) | Peatland microbial communities from MTU Mesocosm Facility, Houghton, MI, USA - PEATcosm2014_Bin02_30_metaG | ecosystem: Environmental > Terrestrial > Soil > Wetlands > Peat | place...
ACCATCTAAGTCATTTATAATCAGCGAATGTGCAATCCCGTGCAACGCGGTGCAAACTGGAAAATTCCCCTGTTAACCGAAGGGTTGTAGGTTCGAGTCCTACCTGAGGAGCCAATAAATCAACAACTTACAGCAACTTCCATTTCCACCTTCGCCGAACTTCGCCGAATTGCTTCCATGCCCTTCACGTTGCGTCCCTTCAGCCCCAGATTGCCAACCGGCGCTGTCCAGCCTTTGAGCACCGCCGCCGTGCGCGAATTCACGGCATCGAGAACGCTTCGCTCGATGGTCTGCACATACACGTCTCCGGTCGTCTTGATACTGGCGTGCCGCAACATGCTCTGGGTGTCCTTCAACGTCCCGTGCTTCTGCATATCGGTTCCCAGCGTCCGCCGCATCACCTGAAAGGTGACGAGGCGATCCGGAATTCCCATCCTCCTGGCAATCGGGCGAAGCCTCCACTTGAGGAAATTCTTGCCCCAGCGCGGCACCGCCTGGCCCTTCCGTTCCCCGCGGCCGAAGGTCGGGAACATCAAGGCTTCCGGCGAGGTGTCGCTGCAAATGCGGCGCCACGCCTCAATGACGGGCCGTACCTGCTCCGGGACCGGAATAGGCGCCTTGCTCTCCCGTGTCTTGAGCCTGCCGCTGTAGAACTTCCCTTCGTACGTTGTCCCGTGAGGCATGAGCGCCTCTCCGGTCCAGGACTTCCATTGCAGTCCCATCACCTCGCTGGCGCGCGGCCCGCAGAAGATGCCCACGTGCAACAGGCACAGGTCATGCACATCCTCGATAGCACCGATGAGCGCCAATATCTGCTCCCGCGACATCACGGGCTTTTCAACTGGCTTGGTCTGAGGCATGGTCACGTCTTCTCCGGGATCTTCGGCCAGGTACTTTTGCTTCTTGGCCATGTGAGTAATCGCGCGCATATTCGTGAAGCAATGGCGAACCACCGTCTGTGAATAGCCCTTGTCCGCCATGCCGTTCAACCAAACCTGGATTCCAAAAGTGTCCAGCTTGCGCAGCGGAAGATCACCGAACTGCAAGATCAAGTAGTGCTCAATGTGATACACGTTTGTCTTTCGGTAGGCGGGGCTCCATTTGCCCTGCCGCATCGGGATGTATCGCTCATTGACGAACCAGCGGAAGGTGACTGAATCGTCCGCTGGAAGCGTTCGGGGCGAGACCGTTGCTCCGGCCTCCCTCTGAATGATCTCCCGCAGCAATTGCTCGGCTTTCCACTTGGGTGTATTCGCCCTCGGACAAACCCGAACATTGCGATGCCGTCGAACCTCCTTTCCATCCTGATCTCTGCCGTAAATGAGGTACTTGCCGTACCACATCTTCACCTTCTCCCCGCAAAGGTAGACGGTGCCCTTCTGATACTTCATTGCCATGCACGTTCTCCGTTTCTGCTTCCGGACCTGGTCGTGGAGAACACTTCATTCATACACCAAATCGGAGGCTGCGGGAAGAGGGTTGCGCATCCAACTCTCGCATAAAGGCTTCAATGTCGGCTCGCCGATAACGCATGAGCATTCCCATCTTGATGCCGCGAATGCGAGGGTTGCGCCGTGTGGTGTGATCGCGGACCCAGCGTTCGGAGACACCGAGCTTGTCGGCGACTTGCCTCGCGTTCAAAAGACGCTCATCGTTGTGGTCGTTCAGTGCGGCGTCTTCGTCCGATGGGTACAGGTCACTGCTTACGCTTTGAACTCCGAATTTGGCCGGCGGTCGAGCAGAGGATCCAACAACTGTAAGGTTAACGGCGCTGTGGCTTGCAGGCTGTCTACGGGAAAAGTCATCGTTCCTGAGCGTAGCGATGGGCATATTTCACCTCACGGGGGATCGTTCGGGATCCGCTTTTGCCGTGATCGCCGCAAGCCGCAAACCCGGCTGCTGCGCGGAGCCCAGCGTTTTAACCAGCCTCTGGCGAATCGAGACTGTTGTCCAATACTTTTTATCTATCAGGTGATACGTGGCAGCTATCACCCCAGTACCAGGCGCGGAGTCGCTCACGGTTTTGTTAATTCCTCGTTAAACCGTTGACTCTGGCGAAAAAGACTGTTGAAAACTGGGCCGCTTTCAGGTAAAAATGCTTTACACAGATCGAGTTTCACCGCTCGCCGCTGCCCGATTTGTTCGCTTTGGTCCTCTCGTGCGCCATCCCCAGGAGCAAAGCGTTATGAACAGTTGGGCTGAATTTCGACATTTCAAGTACTTGTTGGCAGTTCTGGAGCACAAGGGATTCCGGGCCGCGGCGGAGCACCTCCGCACAGCCGAGCCGAATCTCAGTGTTCAAGCAAAGCAGTTTCAGGAAAACTTTGCGATACGGCTTTTCCGAAAAGCCAAGGATGGTCACATCCAACCCACCGAGACCGGGATCGCCTTCAAGTCGATTGCCCAGGGACTTCTCGATGCGCGCGATGAAGCCCTTGCCGCTTTGGTCGCCATTGACCACGGCCAAATCCGCACTTTGAACATGGGCTGCGCTCCTTTTGCCGATCCAGAGCTGTTTCGGGCGGTCTGCGAAATGCATAGGGAGATCGTTCCAGGTTGCCCGATTCGGCCCACACACGGCGATACGATTCGACTCTCTGAAGAACTCGCCTTGGGAGAAATCGACGCGGCGATCATGACGCTGCCGATTAGCGATCCTCGCCTCCATGCGGAAGCGATTCGCCGTGACCGGCTCGTAGCCTGCCTCCGCGCCGACCACCCGCTTGCCAGCAAGGCGGCGCTCTGGCCCACGGACTTGCAAAGCAATCTTTCAGTCTTGCGCCATCCGCAACAGCATCCAGAAGGCCATGCCCGGCTTCTGGAATTGCTCCGTAAGGGCGGAGTCCAGATCGGAGAGTTTTCGCGGGCTTCCCACCCGACCGAGATGCAGGAATTGGTCAAGGGTGGATACGGCTTCGCCCTGATCCGAGAAGGAACAGCCCTGGATTCTGAACTGACAACCCGGCCCATCGCCGGTGTGGATTGGGCCGTGGAGACGGCGCTCGTCTACAACAGGCAACGTCATCCCAAAACGATTCCCGTGCTCGTACGGAATTTGAAAAGACGACTGGCTCTTCCGCCAGGGAAAGGCCGCTCACCTGCCGGTATTGCCGCTCTGAATGCACAGAATGGCAACGCCAAACGCCCGCCCAGATCTGAGGTAGCGGAGAGGAGAGTATTCCCTGTTGTCCGCCACGGATAGCACTTTCTGTTTTTTCAATTCCCCGCGATTGGACCAACGAACCTTCCCGGAATGCACGGAGAGTCCCCTCGCAATTGCCGCATTAGCGTGTCCATTGACAAAGCGACACGTTCATCAACGGGCAACGCAATTCGGTCAGTTTATGTTCTCCAGGCGCCGGCCGACTTGCCGGTACGGACGTTGGTACGAAACGAGAAAAGCGCCTGATTATGTTATCTTTATGCTCGTATCCTGGATCGGCTAGAAAGCATCACCACTGTTCGTCAAACGGTCACCATGATACGAACGAGTCGCTTCTGAGCGCTCTCCTCCAGCCGCAGTCGTCTACACGGCTCGCCCGGGCACGTCGGAGTAGAGGAAGAGATACTATGGCGTTGCCGCCACACATCTCGTGGTTCAAGGAAACCGGCCAGACCCTCTCTACCATTACCGGCGAAAAGGTTCAGGTCCTAGAGTTCGCGCACGCCTCAGACCCAAACATTCTCAAGGCTTGGGCGAAGCACTTTCGTGAACACTATTGCCTCGATGCAGTATTGGACGAGGCTCGCGAAGGGACGGGGCTCTCAAGAAAGGAGTACCTAGAACAGCTTGTCTTTCCAGATAAGATAGCAGCTCCGGGACCAAGCATTCGCGCTGGGGATTTCGCTGAAATCCTGATCGCGGATTACTTTCAGTACGTGCAGGGTTGGAGTGTGCCCCGAACGCGCTACCGCATGAAGGCAATAGCCAACGAATCGGCCAAAGGCACCGATATCTTGGCTTTTCGTTTGACAGCGAAGACGGACCTGAAAAAGAACGTTTATTCTCCACAGGACATTCTGCTGAGCATAGAAGTAAAGGCGCAATTTTCCGGCAAGAAGGCGTCGCCAAGATTACAAGACGCCATTGATGATTCTGGCAAGGACCAGTTCCGGCGGGCAATCTCGCTGAACGCCATCAAACGCAGGCTGTGGGCCGATGCCGACGGGGCGAACGCAAAACTTGTCGAGCGATTTCAGAATCTGGCGGATCGGCCGTATCAGATCCGGTATACCGCCGCCGCGTTCCATTGCCTATCAAACTTTTCCGACTCTGCCGTGACCGAAGCAAAGACCGATGGCCATCCGGATAAAAAGAGGCTCTCACTCTTGCTCGTTAAGGGCGCTGCAATGATGCAACTCGTAAACCGACTGTATGAGGTGGCGGCCAATGAAGCCTGAAGGTGCTTCTCGGCGTTTGCAAGGCATGACACATGCCAAGTCACGAATGTACGAGTTCAACGTGCCGGTACAATTGCACGTGGATTTGAGAGGGAGCAACCCATCGTATCTGTTTCCCCTCGTAATCGGAATACTTGGAGAAGAAGCTGGTCGCATCGGCGACATGGACATCAATGGGCGGGTGGAGACACCACGGATTCCCCCCGAGGATGCATCCGCCTTGCGCTTCGCCGCTGCGTTTTTGCATGCGTATGTAACTTCACGATTTGCAGGCGAACTCGCCTCTGAGCTTCTCGCTCTCAGTGCAGCCGCATACTACCTCTGCGATTTAGCAGGGAGCGCGGCGGTGCTCCTCCGGGATGCAGAATTGACTGGAGACGCTCAAGGCGATTGGGAAGCGCTCTTGCGCTGGCTCCTTGCTGCGCGTTGGGATGCGCACCTCATTTTCGCTGACTCCATCTACGCCCAAGACCAAACAATGCTCATTGCCGGCGTGTCCGCTTATTTTGCGAATGGCACTCAACGCGAAGGGGTTTTGACAGCCTGTGCACGACTTCGACGATTCGCATACTCTGGAGGCTCTGATAAGGACCTTCTCTACGCTGATATCGTTGTAGCCGTCGTTAAGAAGCGTCTGCAAAATGCCGCACGCCTCGTGCTGCCCGTTTACAGCCAGCTCCCCCAAAGCGCATGGGCCAATGCTATGCAAAAGCCATCTTTCATGAAGGAACTGTGGCCATCCCAACATATACTTGGCGAGCGAGGGATTCTCCAGGGGCGATCAGCTGTTGTCCAAATGCCAACAAGCGCTGGCAAGACGCGTGCAATCGAGCTTGTGATCCGAAGTGCATTTTTCTCAAATCGGGCCAAGCTTGCCGTCGTTGTCGCACCGTTCCGCGCGCTATGCACTGAGATCACGGCGTTTCTACGCAAAGCCTTCAGCAATGAGAACGTAGTCCTCAACGAGCTTTCCGATGCGATGCTTGAAGATTACTCGGCTCTCATCGACGACCTGCTGGGTGATGATTTGTCCGAATTGGGATTCGAGTTCGTGCCACAACAACAAGTGATCGTCGTAACACCAGAGAAACTCCTCTATGTCCTTCGGCATAGCCCCGAATTAGCTGAAGCGGTCGGCCTTGTTGTCTACGACGAGGGCCATCAATTCGATACTGGGCCACGGGGAATAACTTATGAGCTCCTGCTGACCTCTCTCAAGCGGGTTATCCCAAGCGAGACGCAGATTGTCTTGATTTCTGCTGTGATCACAAACGCTGGCGCAATTGGTGAATGGCTAATCGGGGCAAACGCAGTGATCGTCGATGGTCACGAGTTGTCAATGACTGACCGGGCCATTGCTTTCGCAAGCTGGGCCGACCGCTTAGGCCAGTTGCAGTTTGTGGCTCCGCACGATCCCGACCACTTCGACTACTTCGTTCCGAGAATTATTGAAGCAATGCCGCTCCAAAAAAAGGGAGCGGAGAGAGTTGCTAGGTTCTTCCCGGAGTCGAATCCAAGATCAGTCGCTTTGTACCTAGGCCTTAAGGCGGTTAGCAACGGCAGCGTTGCCGTTTTTTGTGGGACCAAAACGGCGGCCTGTGGCTTAGCTGAGATAGTGGCCGACATCTTCGGCCGTGCGATAAACCTCCCTGCCCCAGCTGCGGTAACCGACCCCGGCGAACTCAAGGCTCTCGGAGCTTTATTCGCCGCACATTTCGGAGAAGCGGAGCCAGCAACAGTTGCGGCTCGAAGAGGCATTTTTTCGCACCACGGTAATACACCACAAGGGATCCGACTGTCGGTGGAGTACGCAATGAAAGAGGGGCTCGCAAAGTTCGTACTATGCACATCGACGCTGGCCCAGGGTGTCAATCTCCCTATTCGCTATCTCATCGTTTCCGGAACTATGCAAGGGAACGAGAAGATCAAGGCTCGGGATTTCCACAATCTAATCGGTCGCGCCGGCCGAGCGGGGATGCACACGGAAGGTACCATCATCTTCGCGGATCCTAAGCTCTATGATCTTCGCAACGGTCGACAAGATGGCTGGAGATGGGAGGCAGCAAAGGCCTTACTTGACCCAAGCGGCGCAAAGGCGACTGAGAGCTCGATTCTCGATATCCTCGGTCCGTTTTCAAACGACATCGGCGCGCCAGTGTTCGAATTGGACATTGTTAGTCTCCTCGAAAGAGCACTGCGCACCCCAGAACAGGCGTATCGGGCGATGGATCGGTTTGCGAGGAAGTACGAGGCGGAGAAGTGCTCAAGAGAAGGCCTCCACAACCAGTTGAAGAAGCGACTAGAACTTCTAGCGGCAATCGAGAGCTATCTAATGGCTCACCGAGGTGCGGGTACGTTCGTCGCCTTCATTACAGAGGCCGAACAACTAGCGAGGCAGACTCTCGCCCACCATCTCGGAAGCGACAAGAGGAAGGATCAATTAGTGGCTCTCTTCCGAATGCTTGCTGAGTTTGTGGAGGAGTACCAACCCGATACGACTCTTCAAGCTGTATATGGCAGAACACTGCTCGATGTGATCGATTCCGAACAGATAAAGAAATGGGTGGAAGAGAATTCGGACGGTCTGATCGCGTCGGCGGACTCAACTGAGAGCCTTCTAGTGTTGCTTTGGCCACTTGTGGTTCGAATCCTCGATGAAGAGTTCAGCCGTTTCTTGCCAACCTCCGCAATTCTCCCCGTGGTCCGCTCCTGGATTCAGGGGGACAACTTCGAGGCAATCATGAAAACTTGGCATGACAACGACGGAGCAATCCGGTACGGACAACGATCTCGCAAAACAAAGATGGAGGATATCGCGGAGCTCTGCGAGAACGCGATTGGCTATCAAAGCACCTTCGTTGTTGCGGCAATTGCTGAAATTCTCGGTAGCTTCAACCGTGGAGACACGGAGGACGTGGTTCAAGTCCTAGGCGTGCTGCAGAAGCGGCTGAAGTATGGAATCTCGGATCCCGATGAGATCGCAATTTACGAGCTTGGCTTCGCGGACAGAGTAGTCGCTCAGGCATTGCGACCAGTGGTCGCCGTAGCACAAGGCCGGACTATGCGAGGACGAATCCGGAATTCTGCTCCCGAGGTGCAAGGTGCATTGAGGCCCTTCCCGCGTTATTTCAGTGCTTGTCTTTCGAGCTTGCTATAGCGATTTTGGACAGCATCGACTGAGATTCTGGCCTTGGACATCAGTACCGATAGACGCCGTAGTTTTTTCTTGACGGCCATGCCGCGATTGGCAACCTGAAAAGGAACCCTCCGTCGCAGTTCACGACGCTTGCTTCACGGCCTTCGAGCAGTGCCAAGACATTGAAAATACTCATATTAATGGCAGGTGATAGTTCCCAGCTATCACCTGATAAATAGAAAGTATTGGACGGCGGAACGGAGCCGTCATACGCTCACGGCATATCGCGACCCGACCTGGGCCGCTGGAGGTGCCGATGAACGTCCTGCATACGCCCACCGTTCGGCGCTCGATTGCCCGCCGGCAATCGTTGCGCCGGCTTCGTCCCGCGCTCAGCCTCTTCGCTCTGCTGATCCTTTTCCCGGCGCTTGCCGCCGCGCAGTCGCCTTTCGACAGCGGATTTACCGCCATGCAAACCCTCTTCACCGGCACGATTGCCAAGGTTGCCAGCCTGATCGCGATCGTGATTGGAGGCTACCAGTTCGCGCACGGCGAACCGGGCGCCAAGAAGACTCTGGCCGGTGTTGCCGCCGGCACGGGGATTGCCGTACTTGCCGCCAACGTCCTCACCTGGCTTTGGGGCGTGTAAGCGGAGCCTCATGGCGTACGCAACGACGAAAGCTTAACAATTTCTCAAGCTGTGAGGGGCTTGTGATGCAGACACACAATGCAACCCGTCGGAGGAACCGGGTCTACAAGAGCCTGCACAAACCCCTCACATACCTCGGGGTCGAGCGGACGTTGTTTTACTTCGTCTGCGTTGGGGCCGTTGGCGCATTCAATCTCTTCAACAGCCTGCTCGCCGGAGTTGCCGTTTTCATCGGCGGCTTCGCGTTTGGCCATTGGGTCACAAACACCGATCCGGCTTTCTTGCGAATCCTCGCAAAGTCGGAGCGATACAACGTGCGCTACGACGCCGCCAAGCAGGGTGTTCCCCGCGTGGAGGTGATCTGATGCTGCGACTCGATAAGGTCATCAAGCCGTGGAAGGAGGCGGCTTCGCTCAGCGACCACATCAACCTTTACGGATTCTGGAACGAGACTGCGTTTCTGACAAAGAGCGGAGACGTTGGCATGGTCCTGCGCGTCTCCGGCGTGGACTACGAGAGCCTCGACCATGCGGAACAGGAATACGCAGTCAAACGATTGGAGTCGGCTCTCAAGGCATTCGGCCCCGGCTTCCACGTCTATCAATATCTGTTTAAGCAGAACCGGCCCGAGATCCCCTTCGCCCATTACGACGACCCAGTTGTCGAAGCCGCCATCGACCAGAGGCGGCAGTTCTTTGAGACCAAGCGCGACCGGCTCTATCAAATCGAAATCTTCTATTGCATTGTTCTTGAAGGGCCACGGTCCAAGACCGGCGTCGGCGCTGCGCTTGCCCGCCTGTTCAGCGATCCGACCGGAGCAATTGATGAGCTGAAGACTCAGTTCACCGGCAGCAGCATGAAGACGCTGCTTCGAGCCCAGATTCAAAGCAGCGTTTCCATACTTGAGCAGCGCGTTCAAGCATTCACGCGCCAACTCAGCGATTTCGTTGAGATCGAGGTTTTGAACCAGCAAGGGCAGTTCGGTTTCCTTCGCCGTCTTATCAACTACGATGATTGGCGCATTGCGGGCAAGCTGCAATCCACGCAGTTTCTCGATTACCAGGTTGTGAATTCAACCATCGAGGCCGAGCGCGACCATTTGCGCGTCGGCGACCACTTCGTCCGTGTACTGACCATGAAGGAGGCAATCACCGAGACGCGGCCTCTTGTGCTTGATTCACTGCTCAAGATTGCGGCGAACTTCTATGTCGTCACGGAATGGACGCCCATGACGACAGAACAGGCCCGCAAGGAAGTCAACAAACGCCGCCGCCACTTCAATGTCTCAAAGACCGGCTTCATCTCGCAGATGGGCAACGACCCGGCCAAGACCAATCCACGGGATGTGCTGATCGATGAATCGAAACAAGCGGACATCGAGAATCTAGGCGATTGCCTGCGCGCGCTGGGCGACGGCCAGCAGCTTGGTGATTTCTCGCTGACCATTGTGCTATACGGCCGCTCGAAGCCGGAGCTACAGCAGCTTGCAGGCGAATTCACGGGTGTCTTCACGAACGCCGACGGCAATCTCTTCGTCGAGACCTACAACCAGCTCAACGCCTACTTTGCAACAGTGCCAGGCAACTATGCCGTGAATCTCCGCAAGCTGTACCTGCTGAACTCGAATTACGCCGACCTCTCGTTCCTGTTTACGATTCTTCCCGGCGAAAAGACGAACGCCCATCTGGGCTCTGAGTACCTCGCAGTGCTCGAAACCGACAACAGCACGCCGTATTTCCTCAACCTGCACAAAGGCGAAGTTGCGCATACGCTCATCTTGGGGATGACCGGCTCCGGCAAATCGTACTTTTGCAACTTCATCCTTCAGAATGCCCAGAAGTACGCGCCGCTGACGTTCATCTTCGACATCGGCGGCAGCTTCCAGTCACTCACGACGATCTTCGGCGGCTCGTATCTGAATGTCGGCCAGGAGGCACGAGATTTCACCATCAATCCGTTTTCGCTGCCGCAGACCAAAGAAAACCTGCAATTTCTCTTCAGCTTCTTCCGTGTGCTGATCGAAGGCAACGAACAGCGTTACAGGCTCGATTTCAAAGAGGAACGCAAGCTCTGGGATGCGATCGAGCGCGTGTATGTTTTGGAGCCCGCGCAGCGAACCGTTTCCAACTTCGCCGACATTATCGGCGAGTTGAAGGAGCGCCTGCATCGCTGGACGCGCGGCGGCCAGCACGGGTTCCTCTTCGACAACGCCGAAGACACGCTCTCTTTCAGCCGCTTTCAGACATTCAACTTCGCGGGATGGGGCGACGCCCCCGATGTCTTGGAGCCACTGCTGTTTTACGTCCTGCACCGCGCGTCGAACGAGATCGCCGATCCGGCAAAACTCGCCACCTTCAAGACGTTCCTGCTCGATGAGGCATGGCTCTTCATCAAGAACGAAACCATCCGCAACTATGTCGTCCAGGCGCAGAAGACATGGCGCAAGCACAACGCCGCCATGATTCTGGCCACGCAGTCCATCAAGGAGCTTCAGGAATCGGGCATGTTGCAAATCGTCTCCGAGAGCTGCCCAACGAAAATCTTTCTGGCCAACCCGGAGATGGACCGGGAGGTGTACCGCGAGGCGTTTCACCTCAACGATACGGAACTCGATTTAATTGCCGGCCTCATTCCACCGGGCCAGATGCTCATCCGCAAGGCGCAATCGTCGAAAAAGGTCCAGTTGAACGTCGATTCCGTCTCGCATTGGATGGCCACCAACAATGCCCGCGACAACCTGAAGAAGCGCGACTACTTCGAGCGTTTCGGCATCGCCGACGGCCTCCGCCGGCTCGCCGAAGACTTTCCCTTCCGGCCACGCACGCAGGCCGGCTCCGTTACTCCCATCCCCCAAGGAGTCACCGTATGAATATCAAACGTATCTGCATCGCCGGGCTTGCCCTGGCTCTGTCGTCCGTTGCGGCCGTTGCCCAAGAGGCGTCGGCGCGCACTGTGCAGTACCATTCACAGGACATCGTACCCATCCACGCGAAGCTGAAGTACACGACGTTGATCGAGGTTCCGCCGACGGAGAAGATCATGGAGGCCGCGACAGGCGACAAGGATTTTTGGATTGTCGATGTAGTCGGCAACTTCTGCTTCGTCCATCCCGCCAAGGCAGGGATCAGTTCCAACCTCAACCTCATCACCGACAAGGGCAACATTTATTCGTTCACGTTGGACGACATTTCGGGCAGCTCCGCCGCACCGGACTTGAAAGTGCTGATCGAACCAGCCGACCGTTCCTCCATTGTCGCGGCCAGCGGGCCTGCGCAGTTCGTGCCCGCCGTTCAACTGGCCCAGGCCAAGCAGCAGCTCGCCGCTCTGCAATCGCACGTCGAGCAGGCTGTTGACGAGTACAAGAGTGCCTACCCGGTGCAGTTGAAATTCGACTACACCTTCAAGGCAAATGAGGCGCCCTTCGATATTGAGTCGATCTATCACGACGACAAGTTCACCTACATCAAGACCAACGCGCCGGAGAAGTTCAGCGTGTACGAGATGAAGGATGGCAAGCCCAACCTCATCACCTATGACCTTCGGGATGGGACATACATCATCCCCAAGGTGATGGACTCCGGGTACGTCGAGCTGGGCAAGAAACGGATGGACTTCTCGCGGAAGGGATAATCCTCATGTCTGAGACCAACTTCGTTCCACCTACAGTGGCGCAGGCCGAGCCGGAACTGCGGCGCACCAAGATTGATCCGAAGGGCGTACTACAGAAGAACCTCAAGACCTTCGTGTACCTTGGCGCGGCGTTGCTCGTCATCGCGGCGGCGCTCTTCAGCTCGACTGGCAAGAAATCGCCCGCGCAGCAGGCGGCAGCCAAAGGTCAGCCGCCGCAGCCCATGCTCCAGGACAACACCGACAACAATGTTCAGGACTTGAAGAATCAGCTCAAGGCCCAACAGGACAAAGATAAGGAGCAGGCGGCCGCTGCCGCTGCGTCTGGCGGCGATCCGGCGCTCGCAGGCGCGACGCCCGCGCAACAGGCAGCCGCCGCGGCCTATGGGCCTACTGGTGTTGCCGCACCCTGCGTTCCGGGCCAGCCCTGCTCACAAACGGGCTACTACGGCCAGGCGGGCTACGGTCAGCCGGGGAATGCACAACTCCAACTTTCCCCGGAACAACAGCAGGCGCAATTGATCGCCGCGAAGGAGCGCGAGCGAGCCGACGAGTCGCGCTTCGCTTCCAACCTTGTTTTTTCCAGTGCTCCAGACCCGGCGCAACCAGGATCTCAACCGGCAATGGGCCGATATGCTCAGGCGGCGGGCCAGCAGCAGGATTCCAGCCTTATCCCGCCGCGATCCGCGGGAGAATCCCAGGCGACGGCCGGAGGTTACAAGCGTCCTCTTGAGGCAAATATCGACTCAGCCGTGGGCCAGCCGTATCTTGTCTACGAAGGCACGGTTCTCGATACGGTATTGATGAATCGACTGGACGGCGACGCCGCCGGCCCGGTCAAGGTTCTCGTCTCCAATCCGTTGTACTCGCATGACCACCAGCACGTCATCATCCCGGAAGGAACGGTCGTACTTGGCGAAGCAAAAAAGATTGGAGGAGCGGGCTTCGGCCAACAGCGACGCATGGCCGTCGTCTTTCACCGCCTGATTATGCCGGACGGCTACTCGGTCGATCTCGACCAGTTCCACGGTCTCGACCAGATCGGGGAGGAAGGGCTGAAGGACAAGGTCAATAACCACTACTTTGAAATCTTCGGCGCCTCGATCGCCTTGGGTGTGATTGCCGGAGCGGGAGAGATCGAAGAAGGAGGCGGCACTATCTCGACCAGCGGATCGCAGGCGTTCACTACCGGAACCGCGGCCAGCGTCTCGCAGTCTGCAAACACCATTCTCGACCGTTTCATGCAGATTCCGCCCACGATCACGATACGGGAGGGGCATCGCGTGAAGGTCTATTTCACGCAGGATATGCTTTTGCCCGCTTATGAAAATCACACCGTACCACAGACGTTTTAAGAGGAGGATCAAATTGAAGCGCATTTCTCTACCCGTCGTTGCTCTGCTCGCTTTCACAATTGCATTCGCTGGTTGCAGAAAGCAGGAACAGTGCGCCCCCGGCGACACACCGGAAGTCTGCAAAGGCGTGCAGGAGTGCTTCAAGTCCGGCACAGCCGTCGAAGTTTGCCGCGAAGGAGAAAGCGACGCAATGAAAGTAACAACGAATCACTCCACTGCTACCAATGGGGCTGCCGATACCCTCAACTATGACTCGTCGAAGGCATCTCAGAAGGCCGCTCCCAAGCAGACACCGAAACAGTAACCGAAGATTACCTCACATCCCGAAAAGGAGACTTGGCTATGAATCGCCTTTCGCTCGTAGTAACCATTACCCTATTTGCCGGCGCAACCGCCGTGCACGCGCAGTTCGGTTCAGGCGTTGTTTTCGACCCTACCCAATCGGGCCATGCCATCGTCCAGATCGAGCATGAACAACAGTCACTAGCCAACGAGGCCCAGCAGATCGAGCAGGGCCAGCAGATCTTCTCCAACACCGTGAAGATCGCGGCCACGGCGCTGCAAACTTACAACACAGTCCACCAGCAGTACAACCTTTACCACCAGATGATCCTTGCTCCGCAGATGCTCTATCAGCGGTTTCTATCCCCGCAAAGCGATTTGATGATGTTGCAGCAAATCTCGAACACCTACGGCAATTCGGCGGTGTGGGTCAATTCCGCCAATACAGGAAGCGGAGCCGCGGCAGCATACCAACAGGCGAGCGTCCCGCGCACATCCAACATGATTCCCGGTTACGGCGCCGTCAGCGTCACCGGGCAGCAACAGATCGCCGCCCAGGGAGCCACCATCGACATCGGCGATTCCGTGATGAGCACCAACCTTCAAGCTCTGGGAACGATCCGTGCAAATCAGCTTAAGAGACAGACGGATATCGCCAATCTGGAGACCGCAACACAGACCCAGGACCCCTCCCAACAGACCATCATGGCTACGCTTCAACGCATCAATCTGGCCTTGCTTTTAGAACTGCGCAATCAGCAGGATGCCAATCAGATCAACGCCAGTCTTGCCCTGCAACAGATGGTCGCCCAGAAACAGCAGCAGGACGCTTTGAAAGCCGGATTCATGGACGCCGGCAACTTCAACAGCACCTACCAAACCCAGGTTGCTCCGGCCTATAACGGCGCGGCGCAAGCCCTGGCTTACTAACGTCAATCACAGAGAGCGAGGCAGATCATGGGCATATTGAATTGGATTACTCAGGGATGCGATGCACTGGCAGCAACAGCGTCGCCGTCAATTGATGCGCTCGGCCTGCGGATGTGCATCGCTCTCGCCACCATCATGCTCGTATGGTTCGGAGTTCAGGAGGCGCTTGCCTCCGCAAGCGGCGGCCCAGGCTTCAGCTTGGGGAAGTTCGTGAGCTTCTTCATGCTCATCACCTTTGCCTACACAATGGTCAAGTATTACGACAGTTCCATTCCCGGCGTTGGCTATTCGTTGCGCGGCTTTATCAACGGCGGCGCACAGTACCTTGTCTCGGTGATTGGAACCGACAGTGTGACAACCATTCAGAACACTCTGAGTCAAGCGGAATCGGCGAGCGGGCCGGGCATAACGAAAGCGTTGATGAACCCCTATTATGCCATTGTCTACGTGATTATACAGGTGATAATTGCGGTGCTCGCAGCGGTCGTCGGCGCCATCATTGCCTACGGAGCAGTCGGCAGCGCAGTCATCGGATTGCTTGGTCCCGTGTTCATCCCTTTCCTTGTCTTTCAGAAACTAGAGTTTCTGTTTTGGGGATGGCTCCGCGCCTTCATTGGATTCTGTTTCTATAAGGTATTGGCCGCCGCCGTATTCAGCATTCTTGGTCATCTGCTGGCGCAATACTACACGCAGCTTGTCGGCTTCTCAGATCCCGGAAACATGATCCAACAACTGCCGCTTCTGATCCTTCTCGTCCTGGTCAATGCCTACATCCTGTTCAAGATTCCAGCGATGACGCAGGCGCTCTTCAGTGGCCACGCGGGCGGCAGCGGTGGCGGTCTGGCTGGAGCGATGATGGCTGTTCGCACCGCAATGTTGGCCGCAGCTTGAGGAGGTACCGATGAGCACAGAGATAAAGGCATCGCCGGAAATTACGCGAGCCGCCGAACGGTATCTCGAACAGTATGGCGATCCGCTGGTGATGAACACCTATCTGAAGGTGACGATTCTCGTGCTTGCCGCCGTGTGCATCGCGCTCGCCGGCCTCGCATTCATGAGCCAACGCGCCCTTGCCAATATGCACCCCATGATTGTCCGCATCAACGACGTAGGACGCGCGGAAGCGATCGACTACCGCAACTTCCAGTACCGACCCCAGGAGGCGGAGAACAAGTATTATCTGACGCGCTGGGCAGAGCTCTATTTCAGCCGCAATCGCTTCACGATTGAACGCGACCAAACAAACGCGCTCTACTTTCTCAACAGCGACGTTCAGAGGGCCGTGATCGACCAGGAGCGTAAGGACAACATCATCCCCACGTACATCAAGGACAGCTCGCTTCCATACGTCGATGTCGAGGTGAAGGAGGTTGTCTTGGACGACCTCCGGCAATCGCCCTATTCGGCGCGGATTGAATTCGAGAAAGTCTTTACCAATCCGGCGGACCATAGCGAGCTCAAGCGCGAGCGTTGGACGGCCAGCGCGACCTACGTCTTCCGGGAGAACGTGAAGAACAACGAGCTGGCAGTGAATCCTCTCGGATTGACCATCGTCCGCTTCCGGGCCGACCAGGCGTTCGAGTAACGAAGCCACATCCCATACGAGGCGCTTTCATGTCCCCACGCGGCTACAAATCGCGGCAGCTAGGCCCATCGTTTCTTCGCAGGAAGCCCAGGCCATCCCCATGCGCGATGAGAGGGCGTCTCCCTCGCCCGCAAACTGTCCTTGCACTGGCGGCAAAGAGACGGTTCCGCAGCCCGCGGCGTGAGGCCGGCTTACCGAGAATGCCTCGTGCTATGCGAAACATGAAGCGTTCGTCTCTCCGTTTCCTCCCTTGCTTGTCCGGTCACACGCTTCGGGCCTTATCCGACGCCCGGCGGCACGGCGCCGCTCTGCTTTCCGGACTCCTCTCCCAAAGCAAGTTTGGGTCCCTGTTCCAGAATGCACGGCTTGGCATCAGCGACGCGCACGTGATCTTTAATCGAAACCGTTTGAGCGTGCGCATCGCTTCTTGGGAGTCGGGCCTCTCGCTCGGGCTCCGCCAAGGGGTGACCCGGCCAATCCGGGAATTCAACTCAGGAGATTTCACCATGTACCAGAACCGCATTTCGCTCATCGGCTTCCTCGGCCAAGACGCCAGCACCTACACCGCCAACAACGCCAGCTTCACCGTTCTCTCGCTTGCCACCAAGAGTTCGTACAAGGACAAGAAGACCGGCGAATACAAAGGCCACACTGAGTGGCATCGCTGCATAGTCTGGGGCCGGCTCTCCGACTATGCGAAGACGCTCACGAAGGGCGCGCATCTGTCCGTCGAAGGTGAGCTTCGCAGCCGCGAGAAGACGGACAAGAAGACCGACGCCAAACAGCGCGTATGGGAAGTGCGCGTGGCTTCGATTCTGAAGCTCGACCGCGCCGAGAAGGCCGCCCCGGAAGAGGCCGAGGAATCGACCCCCGAATCGTATCAGGACGTGCCCGAATAGGGCACGTTCGTTGCTCCCCGAAGGTCCGGTTCACGCCGGGCCTTCAACACTCAAGAGGCGCGCATGAGTTTCGAACTGATCCTTCCGTTCCTTCGCCCCATCGAACCACTCTTGCTCGACGAGAGTGTCAGCGAGATCATGGGCAACCCCGACTCGACTTGGTGGTACGAGCGCGATGGGATTCTCAAGCATGAGGCGACCATCGAGTTCGACCCGGCGCGGCTGCGCACGGGCCTCGAAGTCGTCGCCAACAAGCTGGGCAAGAAGCTCGACGAAGACAACCCGCTGCTCAATGCGCAGCTCCCCGATGGGAGCCGTCTCGCAGCGGTGATTCCCCCGGTCGTCCGGCCAGCGCCGGCAATGGTCATCCGCAAGTTCACCAGCCGCCACTTCACGGTCGAAGACCTGATCGCTCGCGGGACGCTGACGCGCCCGCTTGCGGAGTACCTTGCCGCACAGATCGAGCGCGGCCAAACCATTCTCATCAGCGGCGGAACCGGAACCGGCAAGACGACCTTGCTCAACATTCTCGGGCAGTCGATTCCCGACCACGAACGCATCGTCGTGATCGAGGATACCGCCGAGCTGCGCATCGAGAAGCCGAATATTTTGCCAGTAGAATGCCAGATCGATACCCACCGGCAACAAGTTACTTTCGACGACCTTCTGAAGGCCGCTCTGCGCTGGCGTCCCGACCGGATCATTTTGGGCGAAGTACGCGGAACCGAGGCGCGCACGCTCCTCGATTCCTTCAACACCGGCCACTCCGGTTCGCTCGCCACCATTCACGCCAACTCGGCCGCAAAGGCGCTTCGCCGCTTTGCGAACCTCGTACTGCGCAGCCACTCGCAGGCTACCTTTGAAGATGTCGAAGCCGAGATCGGCGAGGTCGTCGATCTCGTCATCCATATCGAGCGCCAACCAGGCCGCAGAATTATCCGCGAAGTGCTGCGCATGAACGGCTACAACCGCGGAACTCAGAGTTTCCAAACGGAGTTCGTTTACCAGGCTGAAAGCCACGGAACAGCGGAGGTAAAGCCATGCTGAAAGCCATCTGCAACGCGCCCGTTTCCCGAGAGCAATCCGCAGCTCATGCGCGCCGGGTTGCGGACACCGCTTCGGCTCGCCTTTGGCTTGCCGAAGGCACCCCGGTTGCGGATGTTCTTACCATGCTCGAATTCCGCCTCAGGTTCGCACTTTCGCCGCACTTTGCCCGCGCCTATGCCATCGAGATTGTCTTGGCTGCCAGGGCAGAGATTGACACCAACAATCACCTTCACATCACCGACCGAAAGGAGATGCACAATGCCGCTGCTTGAGATCGTTCAAACCCGCCAGATTACCGCTTCGATCCGCCTTGACGTGACCACCGCTGAGCAGATCGACCGGTACGCAGCCTTTCTCCACGCCTCTGCCGATGAGGTCGTGGACAAGGCTCTGGCCTACGTCTTTGCCAAGGACCGCGACTTCCAGGAGTACCTTCGGTCTCCGGAGGCCGCACGCGCCGCGCAGAGCCTTCGCATCCGTCACGCACCACAGAATGGGGCAGCGCCGGAGCCAGTGACGCCGCCTGCCAAGCCTGCCAGAGCTGTAGAGGCCGTCAGTGATTCGCGCCCTCGCAGCAGGGATGGAGCGGTCTGATGCCCGTTCGGTGCTGCGCACCGGGTGTATCTCGACACTCCATCCCTGAAAGGGTACTGGCGAGGAACCTGGGTTCCTCGTTGCGAACTTTCGCAGCGGGCTGAAGTTACGAAAACAGCGTTCCTTGTAAGGAACCAGCGTTCGGAGGTGCTATGCAGACTGACGAAACCACAAATAGTGGAATCCAGACTCAGAGATTGAAGTGCCGTGAGGCGCGCACACGTAGCATCGGCACAAAAGTCACTCCTGCCGAGGAGAAGGAAATTCTTGCGGCGGCGGAAGCGCAGGGAAAGGCGCCGAGCGAATGGGCGCGCGATCTATTGCTGCGCGGGGCCATTGCCGACAATCGTGGCCAGATGGATATGCACATCTTCACCGAGTTGGTCGGCCTTCAGATGCTCTTGATGGAAACGCTTGAGCCGCTTCTACGCGGCGACAAGCTCAGCCAGGAACAAGTCAAGAATCTCTTCCGCCAGGTACAAACATCCAAGGCTGCGAAGGCTCAGGAACTTCTCGCCAGGCGCAGCCAGAAACATGAGAGGTAGACCATGCCAACCGCTCAACAATGGGGCCGCAGGGAGTCCTTCATCTGGCCGCCGCGCGGCTGTATCTACACGCTCGGAGCTTTCTTTCTCGCTTGCGTTGCGACGGGATTCTTTGTCTATTTGCGCCTGCAATTTGGCCTGCCGCCGCTTCAACGCTACTACGTTCCGTACTACCTGCGCACCGAGGTGGCGGGCGTTACGCACTCTGTGAGCAAATATCAAATGCTCTATGTAACGGACGGCGAAACAAAGGGCCACCTTGCGCTAAAGACGGATGTACAGCCGGGGTCCACGATCCAATTCGGCGGCCAGCCATTGCCAATGACACTTACGCCACAAGCATCACTCCATGGCATTTACTACCTGAATAGGGAAGACCCCCGCGACTATCAAAACAAGGTGCTTCACGCCTGGATTGCCCACTGGATCTACGGCGACGTTCCGCTCTATAAGCTCTTGCGGATGCAGTTCATTTTTGGACTCACCGCATTCGTTCTGCAGCTTCCGTTCTCGATTCGCAAAGACATCCAGCGCATCAAGCAATGGCGTTACGGCCGGCGCCTCAAAGGCCCGGTTCTTGTGAATGCGAAGGATTTCACCACGGCCGTATCGGGCAACGGCATCGGCATCACGACCAACGATTCGAAGCTCCCTCTGCGCATTCCGCGCGACGCCGAGAACAAGCACTTTCTCATCGTCGGCGACACCGGCTCGGGTAAGTCGAGCATCATTCGCCAGATGCTCTATCAGGTGGATGCGCGCGGCGACTGCGCCATTGTCTATGACCCTGCCTGCGAGTTTGTAAAGCAATTCTACGATCCACGTCGCGGGGACATTGTCCTCAACCCGCTCGATTCCAGGATGCCGTACTGGAACCCGTCGAAGGAGTTGCGGCGGAAGGCAGAAGCCAAGGCATTGGCCGTCTCGCTCTATCAGCCAGAGGGCGTGACGAATCGGTTTTTCGTCGAGGCGCCACAGAAGATCTTCGCGCATCTGCTGAGTTATCTTCCGACCCCAGAGGACCTGATTAAATGGATGTCCGATCCCGACGAGATCGACCGTCGGGTACGGAAGACAGAGTATTGGGCGTTGATTGATCCGAAAGCTCCACAGCAAAGAACCGGCGTCCTTGGCTCCCTGAATATGAGCGCGGACAGCTTCCGGCTTCTGCCCAAGGAAAACGAAACGACCTCAGTCTGGACGGCTACCAAGTGGGCCAAGACGAGGCGCGGTTGGATTTTTATTACATCGCGCCCAACCATGCGCGAGGCATTGCGCCCGCTCATCAGCTTGTGGATCGACACGCTGGTTTTGCGACTCCTGAATGAGCCCATGCCGGACCAGAAGCCAGTCTGGTTTGTCATCGATGAGCTGGCCAGCTTGCAGAGGCTGCCCCAGCTCCACACGGCAATTACCGAGAATCGAAAATCGCAGAACCCGGTCATCCTTGGATTCCAGGGCCGGAGCCAGATGGAGGCGCGTTACGGTGAGGATTCCGAGGCGATGCTCTCTCAGCCCGCAACCAAAATCTTTCTGCGGACCACGGAGCCGCGCGCCGCGAAATGGGTCAGCGAGGCCATCGGCGAGGTGGAGATCGAGCGACTTCGCGAGACGCACTATGATGGCACGCGGCGAGGGCGGAACTTCATGCTCGACCGGCAAACCGAGCCGCTCGTTCTGCCCTCAGAGGTCTCCGGCCTTGACGATCTGCGCGGTTTCCTGAAGTACGGCAACCACGTTGCGCGGTTCACGTTTCCGTTCATCGCGCTTGAAGAAAAGAGCCCCGGCTTCGATGAGCGGCCGATGGATGACCTGATCGTTCAAAACACACTTCCTCCGACAGAGCCGGAAGGGATTCAAGGCAATCTTCAGTTCCCTGAATACGAAGTTCAACCCGCCGGTCACCAGATGGAGTAAACAGCCATGCTGACCATCTCCAAGCCGCTTTCCGCAAGCCAAGCGCAAAGCTACCACGCGAAGGAGTTCACGGCCAGGGAACAGAATTATTGGTCCCAGCAAGGCGTGATTGCCGGCGAGTGGCAAGGCCGGCTCGCCTCGCAGTTCGGCCTTGCCGGAGCGGTTTCTGCGGAGGACTTCGCCAAGCTCAGCCAGGGCCAGCATCCGAGGACCGGCGAACAGCTCGTCCGCCAGCGTACATCGTATGAATACCAGGACGCAGACGGCAGGTCCGTAAAGACGATGGAGCACCGCGCCGGCTGGGATGCAACCTTTTCGGCCCCCAAATCCATCTCGCTCACCGCGCTGGTGGGCAGCGACCACAATGTGCGACTGGCCCATCGCGAAAGCGTTCGCGTCGCACTGGAACAACTCGAAAACTATACTCAGGCTCGCATCGGCGGCAACCATGCGCCAGAGGCCACAGCCAAATTCATTGCCGCCAAGTTCGAGCACGACACCGCCCGCCCGGTTGACGGCTACGTCGCGCCGCAGCTTCATACCCATGCCGTCGTCTTCAATCTGACCGAGCGCGATAACGATCAATTCCGCGCTCTCCAAGAGCGCGGGCTCTTTCAGTCGCAGCAATTCGCCACGGCCATCTATCAGTCGGAGTTGACCTACCGGCTTCGCCAGCTCGGCTACGAGATCATCGTTGGCCGCAGTGGCGCACCGGAGATCAAGGGCTACACGCAGGAGTATCTTGACGCGTCCAGCCCGCGCAGCCAGCAGATTCGCTCCTATCTGGAGCGCACCGGGCGCACCGGCTCAGAGGCCGCCGAGATTGCCGCGCATTCGACGCGCGACCGCAAGGAGATTCATTCGCCTGCCGAAGTCATGGCAGCGCATCGCAAGCTCGCTGCCGACTTCGGACACCAGGCCGAGGCCGTTGTCCGCGGCGCGCGAGAACGGCTTCAGCATCAGGAAAAGCCCGTCAATGCCGTTGACCGCGTCCGGGAATCGCTGACATTTGCCCGCGACAAGAACTTCGAGCGCGAGGCTGTCGTCGATGAGC